>Ga0209530_1000297_pt1 | contig 40175 bp, 25 predicted proteins | sample BlaSpr_A8_Ref_O1_FD_187987 | JGI IMG/M metagenome (GOLD analysis project Ga0209530, IMG submission 187987) | Forest soil microbial communities from Thunder Bay, Ontario, Canada - Black Spruce, Ontario site 2_A8_Ref_O1 (SPAdes) (version 2) | ecosystem: Environmental > Terrestrial > Soil > Boreal...
TATTGCTACAGAATGCTGCGCGTTCGACTTGCATGTGTTAAGCACGCCGCCAGCGTTCGCTCTGAGCCAGGATCAAACTCTCGTTTGAAATCTGGTGTTCTGACCGTAACAATTTCCGATTTGCACCGGGTTGCTACGATCAGTAACGAACTTTAAATCGCTCGGTTTATCTCAATTCGCCTTGCTCCGGTACACTTGGAACAAAGCAGTAACCAAACGGGTTCTGGCATGTATCATCCGATTGTCAAAGAGCAGGTACTCCCAGGTCAACTGGAAGAACTACAGACGAACCCCCATCCTACAGAAACACTATTTTAGAGTCAAGCAATAATCCTACGAAAAAAATTGTGCACGCGTATGCCGAACTGCGGGAACTGCGGGAAGAAACATACTAGAATTTTTGTCGCGTAGGTCCTAACGCCAATGCGAAAAATGAGAGGAAACGCCGCGGCATGCTCAGTGCGAGAAATCAAAGGGCCGCGGGCACCCCATTATTAATACGGTCGCACAAGAATCGGGTGACCGTCCTTCCTCAATGAACCTTAACGAAAGGTCCCGGACCCTGCAAAACATCCGGTTTCATATGTACGAATATGGAAAATGGTATATGGAATACATTACGAGATTTTTCTCTCACGTAACTTGCTGATTATAAACAATATATTATTGCACCTACATGGAACCGAACGTGCGATGGGATAGGTCGGCGTAGAGCTATTATTGCCTGGGGGCAATTGATGTGCAGCAGGTTTTCTCCAATTTTCTCAGTTAAATCTCTAGGAGGCTGTATGAACTGGAAGCGTTTTCTCGTCGCTGTATTTGCGGCGTTGTTATTGCTGCCCGGCATTTCCATGGCGCAGAGCATAGTCACCGGTGCCATCAGCGGCACAGTGGCCGACCCATCCGGCGCCGTAATCGTGGGCGCGAGTCTGACCTTGAAGAACAATGCTACCGGTGAATCGTTGACAACGACGAGCGGTGGCACCGGCGGTTATCAATTCACACTGCTGACGCCTGGTACCTACTCATTGGTAGTAACGCAGACCGGGTTCAAGCAGGCTTCCGAGGCCGTCGAAGTTCATCTCGGCCAAATCTCCACCGTGAACCTCAAGATGGAAGTCGGAAGCGGCACCATCACCGTCGAGGTGACCGGACAGGGTGCGCTGCTGCAGACGGAAGACGCAAACATCTCAACGAACTTTGATACTCGTCAGGTTCAAAACGTTCCGAATCCGGGCGGCGACATCACCAACATAGCCCAAACAGCTCCGGGCGTATCGATGAATACGACGGGCAGCGGCTACGGAAATTTCAGCGCTTTCGGGTTGCCTGGTACCGCCAATCTCTTCACGGTTAACGGAAACGACTACAACGATCCTTTCCTGAACCTGAACAACTCCGGCTCGAGCAACCTACTTCTCGGCGGCAACGAGCTGCAGGAAGTGGCCGTGGTGGTGAACGGATACACGGGACAATATGGCCGGCAAGCTGGCGCTCAGGTTGACTACACTACAAAAGGCGGCGGCAACAGTTTCCATGGCGATTTGCTGTACGACTGGACTGGCCGGGCAATGAACGCAAATGACTTTTTCAACAAGCTTGACGGCGTAGGCCGGCCGTTTTCCAACAACAACCAGTGGGCGGCTAACATTGGCGGTCCGATCCTGAAGGACAAACTGTTCTTTTTCGCGAACACCGAAGGACTTCGCTACATCCTTCCAACCTCGACGGACGTGTTCACTCCGACGCTGCCGTATGAGACGTATATCCTGTCCCAGGCGCCGATCGCTTCTTCGCCCTCGGCTACAGCGTTCTATAACAACACGTTTGGCTTGTATAATGCAGCGACAGCGCGAAATCCTCAGGCAGCACCGTTACTTGGCAGCTGCGGCGCTTCGTCCGGATACCCAACCTTCCTAGGTGATACGACTGTCGGCGGGGTAAACACCGCTTGCTTGAATCAGTTTCAGGAGACGGGGGCAAATCAAAACAAGGAATGGTTGTTGAGCGCCCGTGTGGATTATGTAATGAGCGACAAGGATAAAATCTTCGGCCGAGCCAAATTTGATCGCGGATCTCAACCCACGTACACGGATCCGATCAGTCCTCTATTCAATGCGCTGAGTATTCAGCCGGAAGACGACGGTCAACTGAACTATACTCACGTATTCAGCCCCACTGTGGTCAACAGCTTTGTCGGGTCGGTCCTGTATTACTCGGCTATCTTCGCGAACCAGAACCAAGGCGCTGCTATCGCGCTTTACCCCGGAATCCTGTCGTCGTTGGATTCCGCGATGACTCCGCTGGGCACGACCTCCGGGGATTTTCCGTTTGGTTTCTTTTTTCCGCAAGGCCGAAACGTGACTCAGTACCAGCTCGTGGACGACGTCTCGGTTACACGCGGGAGAAACGCTTTCAAGATGGGCGTAAACTTCCGGCGCGTGGACTGGAGCGATCACACGGCGGGTCAACTGGTTCCTAATCCGGGACTGACGGTTTCAGCCCTTGGATTTGAACAAAACCAGATCTTCGAGCCCGGTATCGGCGGCAGCATATCGCAGAACTTCGCAGTCAGCACGTCACAGCCCCTTTCGAATTACAGCATGGGACTATATTTCCAGGACCAGCTGCGCATAAATTCGAAGCTGACATTAACACTGACAATGCGAGTGGACCGCAACTCGCCTGGTGGTTGTTCGATCGGTTGCGCCACCCGTCCGATCGCTCCGTTCGATACCATGCCTCACGGAGCCGATATTGCCTTCAATCAGGATTTCCTGAATGGGTTCCACCAGATATTGCCTAACGTGGAAAAGATCGTACCCGAACCGCGAATTGGCTTTGCTTGGACTCCCATCGGGGACAAGACGGTGTTTCGCGGCGGCGTAGGCCTCTTTACGGATCTCTATCCGGTAGCGATCCTCAACGCATACACGAACAACTTCCCGCAGGTTAATAGATTCGTCATTCCGGCGGGAACTGTCGCATTCTCAAATCCAGTCGCGGCGGGCGATACCACCAGCGGAGCGGCCCTCGCCGCAGGGTGCAACGCTGCATTCTCAAGCGCTTACGCCTCAGGTGGAACTGTGGGCAGCTATGTGGCCTCTGATCCTACCTGCGTGGACTCTACCGGCAATCCGTTGGTGGCGAACTACAATGACCCGAACGACAACGTAAAGAACCCCAAATTCCTCGAATGGAATTTCGAGGTTCAGCGCAGTATCGGGACCCATACAGTGGTTAGCGCGAACTATGTAGGCAATCGCGGATATGACATCTTTCTGTTCAATCCGTACATGAACGCCTACGACAATGCGGCCGTGTCCGGCATTGGCGGGTTCGGAGGCTTGCCCACGGCGGCTATTGATTCTCGCGTTGCGACCGTGAACCAGGTTACGAACAACGGCTACTCCAACTACAACGGCATAAGCCTTTCTGTCCAACAGAATTTCTGGAAAGGCTTTACTGGCCGGCTTAATTACACCTACAGTCACGCTCTCGACAACGTTTCTAACGGCGGGTCCGGTGAACCGTACTCGGCGTTCAGCAACGTGAGCATCACAACTCAGATCAATCCTTTCAATCCGAATGCGCAGTATGGGTCAGCAGACTACGACATTCGCCACTACATTAGCGGGAATTACGTGTATGAGCTGCCCTTCAAGAGCGAAAATCGGCTCATGGACGCGGCCATAGGCGGGTGGATGGTTTCGGGCACAGTTTATTATCACACAGGCTTGCCCTTTACCCTCGTAGACGGCATCACAGGCGGAAGTATTGCAGGGGAAAATGATTCGCTAGCTACCGTGTTGCCACAGGCTATCACGCCCATAGCATCATCGTGCAACCACAGTGCCGTTGGCACTCCGTGTTTCACGAACGGTCAATTCGCAGGCAATGGCAACCCGCCGCCGGCTGGATTTATCACCAACGTCGGTCGTAACTCCATTCGCGCACCCGGATACTTCAACACGGACTTCAGCATAAGGAAGAATTTCAAGCTGACGGAACGGTTCAATTTCCAGGTTGGTGCGAATGCCTACAACGTATTCAACCACGTGAACTTCCAGGCACCTGTAGGGAACCTAGCCGATGGCCCAGGGGTATTCGGACAGATCATCTCTACGGTCACGCCACCGACGTCCGTGTTTGGTGCGTTCGCGAACGGAAATGCCGACGCGAGAGTGCTTCAGGTTCAAGGGAAGTTAACCTTCTAACCTCCCAACCAGGGAGATTGCAGCAAAAGGGCGGCCCAAAACGGGCCGCCCTTTTTTTTGCTTTGGAGTCTTGCGTCCCGGCCAGCATGTTTCCGGAATATCCAGTCCTTACTCTGGTGTATAGAAAACAGATGCAATTAGGTGTTCCAGATCGGTCTAAAGAAGCGGCAGCGGAGTACACTGCTGTTCCTTCGTGCATGCAAGTTGTGTGCTTTCCTGCCAGGGGGTGCAGCTGAGACAGCAGGCGTGGAACGGTTCAGGGTGCAGGGCTCGATGCGGGGTTGAGCTTATCCTTGGAGATCTTTTCCGCTACCTGTTTGCGGATCTCCTTGGCTCTCACTCCGGCGGGACTGTCGGCGTCCAGTTTAATGTAAGCATCGAGATCTTGAATCAGGGCGGGGTAATCCTTCAGACTTAAGTGAATATTAGATAGCAAGCGATAGACGATCGCAGCATTCGGATCAAGAGACCTGGCTTGCTCTGCCGACTTCTGCGCGTCTGCAACCTTGTTTTCGGCGAAGAGAATCCGGCCGAGTTGGTAGTGGCCAAACCATGAGTTCGGGCTCAACTCGAGTCCGTGACGGGTCATTTGCTCACTCTGCGCGAAATCTCCGGTATCGATCAAAAAGGAGGCGAGTCCGATAACAGGTTCGCCATACTTGTCGTTGCTTACCTCAATAGATTTTCGGAAACTCTTCTCCGCTTCCGCTCGCGTTCCAAGAGTCAAATAGGCCATTCCGATCTGGTAATAGGCCTCATAAAAGCCGGGCGCGATTGAGACGGCTTGCTGGAAATCTACGAGTCCCGCCTGTGGGTTCTTATCCAAATATAATTTCTTTTCACCAGACGCCAGTAAATCACGAGCCTTTTGCGGCATCGACATTTCGTGGGCCGAAAGGCTGGCAGCCGGGGAAGCGTCCGCCGGGTCAGCTTGTTTCGGACTCAGGTAAACCGAAATGCCACGGTCCGAGGTAAAACTCAGATCGACATGCAAGTCATACGACTGATAGCCAGTAGCATTGACCGTCAGAATGTAATCGGCACGCCGAAGCTGGCGAAAGTCAAATTCGCCGGAATCGCTGGTTACCGTCTGTTCGAGCAGGTTACCGCCTGGATCAGACAGGCGAACAGAGGCTTGCTGGACCGGACGTTTTGACGCTTCGGAATAAACCGTTCCGGTCAGGCTGAGAGTCTGCTGGGCCGAGACATTCCGAGGGATTAGGAGAAAGAAGGTCAGTACGAAAATTGAGGCGCAAAGCCGGGACACAGGCACCTCCGTCCGGCCGAACTTAGCCACAGTATACCATCGTGATGGGTTCCCGGCTCTTAAGAAGCGCAGGCCAATTGACTCAGTGACGAGTTGCTAATTTATTCAGCGATTCCTCGAATGGAGGGTGCGCTACGCCGCGTTCGGTGATGATGGCGGTGATGTAGCGCGCGGGCGTGACGTCAAAGGCAGGATGCGCCGCGCGGACGTCGGCTGCGATGCGGATGCCGGCGAGGTGCGTTACTTCTTCTTCAGAGCGCTCTTCGATGGGAATTTGATCGCCGGAAGAGAGGGAATAATCGATGGTGGAAAGCGGCGCGGCTACATAAAACGGCACGCTGTTTTCACGCGCGATAACCGCGATTCCGTAGGTGCCGATTTTGTTCGCGGTATCGCCGTTACGGGCGATTCGGTCGGCGCCGACTACTACGGCTCCCACGCCGCCGGTCTTCAAGAAATGGCCGACCATGTTGTCGGTGATCAAAGTGAGGGGGATGCGGTCCTGGTGAAGCTCCCAAGCGGTGAGGCGCGAGCCCTGCAGATACGGCCGAGTTTCCGGAACGATCACTTCAATTCGGTAGCCGCCTTCGATCGCCATGCGGATGACTCCCAAGGCAGTGCCGATGCCGGCGGTTGCAAGCGCGCCGGCGTTGCATTGCGTCATCACGCGGCCGCTCTTGGGCAGGAGTTCGGCGCCGAAGCGTCCGATGCTTTTGTCGCCTTCGCGGCGCTCTTCGTGGACTTTTAGGGCTTCCTTCACCAGTTCTGTGCGGATTCGTTCCAAAGCTGCGGCTTCGTCTTTGGAAGACGTGCGCGCGAGTTCTTCGAAGCGGAGTTTGAAGCGCTCGATGGCCCAAAATAAATCGACGGCGGTGGGACGCGTGTGCGCGAACGTTTCACAGATAACTGGAAACTCGGCGCGCAATTCGTTGAGCGATTTTGCTTTCGATTGTTGAACGGCGAGGGCAATTCCCATCGCGGCGGCGACGCCGATCGCGGGCGCTCCGCGAATCACCATGTCCTTGATGGCCTTGGCGAGCTCACGATAATCGGTGTAGGTGTGATGGATCACTTCGCTGGGGAGCCTTCGTTGGTCCAGCAGAACGACGCCCTCGGATGTCCATCGAATTGGTTCCACCGTGTGCAATTGCTATCTCCGAGAAGCTCAGCGTTTCCGAATGCCGGTTCGAATAGGATTAATGCAGGCCCGACATATGACGCAGGCCGTGCGTTGCAATAAGCAGACCGATAACCTGGATTGAATTATAGCTCGTATGAATCACAAAACCTGTGACGACAGTTCGTGAAAACGCGCGCGCGAGTGTGAGTACAATTCCGACGAAAATCAGCAGAGCGATCTGACCCCATCCGCCCCACAATTGCTCGGCGTGTAACAGGCCAAAAAGCGTCCCAGTGGCCACGATAGCCCAGACCATTCCAAAGCTGCGACCGATTACGGGATAAATATAGCCGCGGAAGATGGTCTCCTCGACCAAAGGAGCGAGGAAAACTGCGATTAGCATAAACAAAAGCGTTGTATTGCGATCCTGAAACAGAACTTCTATGGGCAAATCCTTGTTCGGAGGAAATAACGCGGATCCCAGCGAGACAATTATTGACAGGAAAAAACCGGCGAGAATCAGTCCAAGATAAACAGCCGCTCGCGGGAGCCGGCCAGTCTCGATTTTGCGCCAGCCGATGGTGCGCCAGAAAGGCGAACGAAATCGCACGCGCATCTGAACCGCAAGATAGGCGAGGAGTCCTAAATCGAGCAGCACTTGAATGACGATGCTCAGAAGAATTAGTTCGTGCGGAGATTTTTGGAGGCGGCGAATGTCGACGCCGGATATCGCAAGGCCCGTGCTGATCAAGAGGCTGAGAAGCAGAAAACCTGCGATTGCGAGTACTACGAAGGCGGCTAAATCTGCCCAACCCCAGGGCACGCGAAAATCTTCCGGGACTGGATTGATGGCGGGGGGAAGATATCTTGAGGGGCCTGATATTCCGGCAACGTTGGCTGATTCGGCCAGCGGTGACCCGGCAGGTAAGGCGACGGGTGAAGAGTCAACCGCTCCGGATTGATTGGAGGTCGGCGCGGGTTCTCGCTCGAACAGATTATTTTCGTCGGGATTCATCGAAGTTTCAGCTCGCGCGCCTTCCATTCGCCAGGATGCCTTTCGAGCCGTTCACGTTGAATGCGCGGGCAAGGATCTGGCCCGTGTAAGATTTCTTCACGCGCGCGACCTGCTCGGGCGTTCCTTGCGCGACGATGCGGCCACCTTCTTCGCCGCCTTCGGGGCCGAGGTCGATGATCCAGTCGGCCTGCTTAATCACGTCGAGATGATGTTCGATGATTAGGACAGTGTTGCCTAGGGAAACGAGGCGATTCAGCACGCCCATCAATTTTTTTACGTCATCGAAATGCAGGCCGGTAGTGGGCTCGTCGAGAATATAGAGCGTGCGGCCAGTTTGGCGGCGAGAAAGTTCGCGGGCGAGCTTTGTGCGCTGGGCTTCGCCGCCAGAAAGCGTGGTCGCCGATTGGCCAAGTTGAATGTAACCGAGACCTACATCGACAAGCGTTTGGAGTTTCAGCTGAATCGACGGAATGTTTTCCATCACTTTCAGTGCGTCTTCGATAGGAAGGTCCAGCAAGTCGGAGATGGAATAGCCTTTGTAACGCACCGCGAGAGTCTCGGCGTTATAGCGTTTGCCGCGGCAAACTTCGCAAGTGACGTAAACATCGGGCAGGAAATTCATTTCGATTCGGCGCAGTCCGTCGCCCTGGCAGGCTTCGCAGCGACCGCCTTTCACGTTGAAGCTGAACCGGCCGGGACGGTAGCCGCGCTCGCGCGATTCCGGCAGCATGGCAAAGATGTCGCGAATGGGCGCGAAGACTCCGGTGTAGGTGGCCGGGTTCGAACGCGGCGTGCGGCCTATGGGTGCCTGATCGATCTGAACGACCTTGTCAATGTGTTCGATTCCTTCGATAGCGCGGTGGGCGCTGGGCTTTTCCATGGAGCGATAAAGTTTTGCAGCCAACGCACGGTAGAGGATGTCATTTACCAACGTGGATTTTCCCGACCCCGAAACTCCGGTTACGACGGTCAGCAGGCCCAGCGGAAAGGTGACATCGATGTTCTTCAGATTGTTGCCGTGCGCGCCGAGAATTATGAGGGATTTTCCATTCGGACTGCGACGGTGCTCGGGAACCGGAATCGTAACTTTCCCCGAGAGGTATTGGCCGGTAAGCGAGTCAGGATTCGCAGCGATTTCATCAGGGGGACCTGCCGCTACCAAATGTCCGCCGGCTTTTCCCGCACCGGGGCCGAGATCCACTACATAATTTGCGCGGCGAATGGTTTCCTCGTCATGCTCGACAACCAGTACGGTATTGCCGAGGTCCCGCAAGGTTTCGAGCGTACTGAGCAGGCGGCCATTGTCGCGCGCGTGCAAGCCGATGGATGGCTCGTCGAGCACGTAGAGCACTCCGCGCAAGCGCGAGCCGATCTGCGTGGCCAGTCGTATGCGTTGCGCTTCGCCGCCCGAAAGAGTTGCGGCCGAACGATCTAGGGTAAGGTAACCGAGGCCAACGTTGAGAAGGAACTCGAGTCGCTCAGCGATCTCGCTTAGCGGGCGTCCGGCGATTTTCCTTTGGCGCAACGTTAGCTGGCCGCGGATTTTTTCCACGGCGGCGCGCGCTTGCAACAGCGGCAATGATGTGAAGTCTGCGATGGAGAGGCCGGCGATTTTTACAGCCAGGCTCTCGGGACGCAGGCGGCGCTCATTACAAGCGGCGCAAGGCGCGGGGGACAAGTACTGTGCGATCCATTCGCGATAGTTGTCTGATTTGGACTCTTCCAAATTATTTTCGAGATGGCCCAAAACACCTTGGAAATTGAGACCCTTGCTCGAGCCACCATTGGAAGGATTGCCGTGGAGTATCAAGTTTTGTGTTTTCCGTGGCAGCTTTTCGAACGGTGCGTCGAGATCAAATCCATGGGCAGCGGCGGCGATGCGCAACGTGCGCTGCAAGGAGCCCGAGCCCGAGCCGGGACCGAGTCCTCCCTCAAAAAGCGGCTTGCTCCAATCCACGATCACTTTGGCCGGGTCGAAGTCATATTTCGAGCCCAACCCGTGGCATTCGGTGCAGGCGCCATAAGGAGAATTAAAACTAAACGATCGTGGTTCGAGCTGCGGAACGGAAATGCCGCAATCCGGACAGGCGAGCTTTTCGGAATAGACGTGTTCTTCGCCGCCGACGACGGCAATCGTCACAAGCCCGCCGGTAAGCTTCAACGCCGTTTCCACTGATTGCTCGAGGCGCTGTGCGACGCCGTTTTTCAGCAGCAGGCGGTCAACGACGATTTCAATTGTGTGATTTTTCCGCCGGTCTAGCGGGATGGGCTCGTCCAAATTTATGAGTTCGCCATCGACGCGAGCCCGGACGTAACCTTCCTTGGCATATTTTTCGAGTTCTTTTTTGTATTCGCCCTTGCGGCCTCGCACCACTGGGGCCAGCACCATGATGCGTTCTTCCGGTTTCAGAGCCGAAACCGCCTGCACAATCTGTTCCGTGGACTGGCGGGCGATGGGCTTTCCGCACTTGGGGCAGTGCGGCGTGCCGATGGCGCAGTAGACCACCCGCAGGTAGTCGTATATTTCGGTAATCGTGCCTACGGTCGAACGGGGGGACCGCGTGGTGGTTTTCTGTTCGATGGCGATAGAAGGAGAAAGCCCTTCGATCGAATCGACGTCCGGCCGTTCCATCTGGTCAAGAAATTGTCGGGCGTAGGCCGAGAGGGATTCGACGTAGCGGCGCTGCCCCTCGGCGTAAAGAGTATCGAAGGCAAGCGAGGATTTGCCCGACCCGGAGAGCCCCGTGACCACTGTGAGCGTATTGCGAGGGATTTCCAGGTGGATGTTTTTTAGGTTGTGCTGCCGGGCGCCCCGGATGACGATTTTCTTTAGGCTCATCTTGAGAGTGGACTGCTGCCGTAAGGTGCCGAATGCCGGACAGTGGGCGTAACTCACCCAAGGTAATCTATCAACATAGCAAGATGGCGTCGCTGTGGTCAAGTTGTGGCCCATTTCGCTGCGGGGAGAGTCGAAACTAAAGCAAAAAATCCAAGCGCTTTTGGCGCGGGTAGCCGGGAAATTTTGACGGTTCCTTGGATTTTTTACCCGCCGCGCAATATGAAAGGCTATTGTTTTCAGTAAGATAGCTTTGGTTCCTCGCGTGCGACTCGTGTTGACGTCAGAGGGAAGGAAAGCCGAGGATCCCTTCGGGGATTGAGGGCTGGGCCGGCTTCCTTCCCTCGGCTTAAACTCCGATATCCGCTCTCCTCCAGCTTAGTTTCGCCCGTCTTCCGACTAATCCCGCAACTCCGTCACGATCCTTAGGTCGAGGTTAAATCAAATCGGGGACGATATTCCTGTAGGATGACTTTGTGACGGCAGCACTTCAAAGACGCATTTTGACCATGAATCGAGGGTCTGCGACTTTGAAGTCTGCCCTCTATGAAGCTGTGGACCATGAAGAACTTCTGCTTTCGATGACGGTTGATCAGGCCGACGGTTCGAGAGGCCGTTTGAAGATTGGCGACGTGAGCGGGAGCACGTTGTTCGACTCCCAGGTCGATTCCGGCGACCCGGATACTGCGTTGGAAGTGATGTTTGCGTGGCTGGGCGAGTACGGCTTTCTCTCTGGGCTGGCGGCTGCGGGTCACCGGCTCGTTCACGGGGGGTCTCGGTACAGGGAGCCACAGCGGATCACTCCAGAATTTTTGACCGAGATCGAACGATTAATTCCTCTAGACCCTGACCACATGCCAGCGGCGATCCGGGGAATTAAATTCATCGCCAAGAAATTTCCGGAACTGCCGCAAGTGGCGTGTTTCGACACGGCGTTTCATAGTTCTCTACCAGCCGTTGCGCGCATGTATGCGCTACCTGGAAACCTCTGCGATCAGGGTATCGTTCGGTATGGATTTCACGGTCTTTCCTACGAATACGTGATGGGCGAACTACAAGCGCTTGAAGGGAAGCTCGCTAGAGGGCGGGTGATTATTGCGCATCTCGGTAACGGCGCCAGCATGGTCGCAGTGAAGGACGGGAAAAGCATCGACACCTCGATGGGCTTTACGCCTCTCGAAGGGCTTGTTATGGGCACGCGTTCCGGTGATGTAGATCCCGGGCTGCTGCTCTATCTTTTGTTGCAGAAGAAGATGTCCGCGAAAGAGATGAGCACCATGCTGAATAAGGAATCGGGGCTGCTGGGAGTTTCTGGGACGTCCGGAGACATGAGGAACTTGTTGGAGAAAATGCGACAGGATAGTCGCGCAGGGGAAGCTGTGGAGCTTTTCTGTTACCGAGCGAAGAAATATATCGGCGCGTATACCGCAGTGCTCGGAGGGCTGGACGTGCTCGTGTTCGCGGGAGGAATTGGAGAGCGCGCAGCCGTGGTGCGCAAAAGGATCTGCGATGGATTGGATTTTCTGGGCATTCGTTTGGATGCCGCTAGCAATGAGGCGAATGCAGCATTGATCTCGTCCCCAGCAAGCGGCGTAAAAGTGCGCGTGATAAAAACCAACGAAGATCTAATGATCGTGCGGCATGTTCTGTCCACGCTCGGGTGGACGAAGTCCTAACGATTTCCGCGGCCGCGATTTCTTCTGCTGTTCACATTCGCTAAAGCCCATCGATATAAACTTATATAATCGCGTTGAGACTCTTGCCGCAGTCTCGTCGTGTGAGTTTAGGAGCAAAGATGCTTGAATTTAACGCCTCGTTATCGACGGCAGTAGAAGTCGACAAGAAATCGCAAGGCGCTGAGACCCAACCTGCCGGCGTGAAGCCGAATGGGCCGCTTTCGGCGGAGCTGCTGGACAAGATGCAGCGCTATTGGTGCGCCGCGAATTATCTTTGCGTCGGGCAAATTTATCTCCTCGATAATCCGCTGCTCCGTGAGCCGCTCGTAAAAGAGAACATCAAGCCGCGCTTGCTGGGGCATTGGGGCACATCCGCGGGGCAAAATTTTATCTATGTGCATTTGAACCGGCTTATCCGGGAGACAGACGCAAATATTATTTACATTTCAGGCCCCGGGCACGGAGGGCCGACGCTGAACGCTTGCGCGTACTTGGAAGGGACTTATAGCGAGGTGCATCCTGAGATTACGCAGGACATCAACGGCATGCGGCTTCTCTTTCGTTCTTTTTCCACGCCTGGCGGCATCCCCAGCCACTGCGGGCCGCATACGCCGAATTCCATGCATGAGGGAGGCGAGCTGGGATATTCGCTGGTGCATGCGTTTGGAGCGGTCTTTGACAATCCTGATCTGATTGTGGCTTGCGTTGTCGGTGACGGCGAGGCGGAGACATGCCCGCTGGAAGGAAGCTGGAAGGGCGTGAAGTTTCTGAATCCATCGAGAGACGGAGCGGTGCTGCCGATTTTGCACTTGAACGGTTACAAAATCTCAGGGCCTACCGTCATGGCGCGCACGAGCGACGAAGAACTGAGTTCGTTCTTCTCGGGGCATGGCTACACGCCGATTTTCGTGGAAGGGGACGAGCCCGAAAAGGTGCACCAACTTCTCGCGGGTGCGCTCGATCGCTGCTACGCGCGCATACGGGAAACCCAGAAGGAAGCTCGGACAAATAAAGAGTTCGCGCGGCAGTCTTGGCCGATGATCGTTTTGCGCACCCCGAAAGGCTGGACATGTCCGAAGGAAGTGGATGGTATTCCGGTTGAGGGCACATTCCGCGCGCATCAGGTTCCGCTTTCGACTGTGTGCGAGAATCCGGAACATTTAAAATTGCTCGAAGAGTGGATGCGCAAGTATCGACCCGACGAGTTGTTTGACAAGGAAGGACGTCTGATCGAGGAGCTTGCGGCGCTGGCGCCCGATGGAAGTCGGCGGATGGGCGCAAATCCTCACGTGAACGGCGGAAGAGTGCTAAAAGCGCTCGATCTGCCGGACTTTGCGCAATACGCATTGTCGATTCCTGGACCGGGCCAGGTGGTGGCGGAAGCGCCGCGCAAGTTGGGGGAGTATGTGCGCGATATCATCAAACTGAATCCGAACAATTTTCGGATGTTTTGTCCGGACGAGACGAACTCGAATCGGCTGAATGCAGCGTTCGATGCTACTGACCGTTGCACCATGGAGCCAATCGTATCGATCGACGATCACCTAGCTCCCGACGGACGCGTGATGGAGGTGCTCAGCGAACATCTTTGCGAAGGCTGGCTCGAGGGTTATCTGCTGACTGGCAGACATGGCATGTGGTCTTCTTACGAAGCATTCGCGCAGGTGGTTGACTCGATGGTGACGCAGCACGCGAAGTGGATGGAGCAGTGCCTGGAGTATCCCTGGCGAAGGCCGATTGCGTCGCTGAACGTGTTGCTCACCAGCCACGCGTGGAGGAATGATCACAACGGTTTCAGCCACCAGGCGCCGGGGTTTGTCGACAATGTGATGCAACGGCGCAGCGAAGTGGTGCGAGTTTATTACCCGCCAGATTCAAACTGCTTGCTCAACGTGTTCGATCACTGCTTGCGCAGCCGGAACTACGTCAATGTAGTTACTTGCGGAAAACAGCCGGAGCTGCAATGGCTGACGTTTGAGGAAGCGCTGGCGCATTGCTCGCAGGGAGCCTCGATCTGGAAATTTGCGACGAACGACGGCGGAGGAGAACCGGATATCGTGCTGGCGTGTGCGGGCGATGTTCCTACGATCGAGGCTTGCGCGGCGTCCTGGCTGCTGCAAAAGTATGTGCCTGGTATCAAGGTGCGGGTGGTGAACGTCGTCGATTTAACTGCCCTGATGAGCCCGGACGATCATCCCCACGGCATGGACAATATTTCGTTCAACGCGATGTTTACGCCGGATGTGGATGTGGTCTTCACATTCCACGGCTATCGTTGGCTGATTCACAGTATGGTGCATGGGCGCGCGAACGAGGCGCGTTTTCACGTGCGCGGATTTAATGATGTGGGCACGACCACCACTCCATTCGATATGGTCGTGCTCAACAAGATGAGCCGGTTTCATCTGGCCATCGATGCTCTGAAGCATGTGGGGCGGTTGCGTTCGGAGGCGTCGGACGCGATCGATATGTTCAACCGGAAATTGTACGAACACCATGCTTATATCCGGCAGCATTTTCAAGATATGCCGGAGATTCGGAATTGGAGTTGGACGAAGGATTTCAGCGAGCCTGGTGCTCCGGCGCCTCTTGCGAAAGGGCAACCTCGCGGCCAGCTATTTACGGATTCTTAGCGGAGCATTTAGCGGAGGGATTGCCGATCAACATCCTTTCACGCATGATGATGAGAGCTTCTGTTGGGGCGTGGTCCAATTGGTAGGACGCTGCACTGTTAATGCAGACGGTGGTGGTTCGAATCCACCCGCCCCAGCCACTTCCGAAAATCGAGAACCCGAGGAACACCCAAGTAGCTTAATCTTTGATTACCGGAAAACCGGATTCGGTCCAGCCGCGCCAGCCGCCGTCCATTGAAATCACATTGCTATAGCCCATTTTCTGAAGATTGTCGGCGGCCAGAGCGGAACGAAATCCGCCGCCGCAATAAAGTACAATTTCCGAGCTTTTATCCGGGATGGCCTTTTCGATGTCACGTTCGATGATGCCCTTGCTCAAATGGACGGCGCCGGGAATGTGGCCGCGAGCCCATTCGCTGTCCTCGCGAGTGTCGACGAGAACCAGGGGGTGGCCGGACTCGATTTTCTTTTTTACTTCGCGGTAGTCTTCTTCTTTGATTCGTTTTTTCGCGTCTTTGACGAGGTTCAGAAAGCCTTCGGGGTGGTCCATTATTTTCTCCTCAAGATCGGCAGATTAATAGTAGTAAAAAACGCTCCGGATGCGGAATTAACTAATTTTCTACTTCATGTCGCGCCAGTTGTTACCGACCTTGGTATCCACGATCAAAGGGACGCTGAGCGCGTACACGTTTTCCATCACTTCTTTAACCAGCTTGGTAAGGCGCGGAATTTCGTCTTCCGGGCCTTCAAAAAGCAATTCGTCGTGAACCTGGAGGATCATTCGCGATTTGAAATCTTCTTTCGGCAGGCGGCGGTCCAGCTCGATCATGGCGAGTTTGATCAAGTCGGCGGCAGAGCCTTGCATGGGCGTGTTCATGGCGGTGCGTTCGGCGAAGTTGCGCATGTTGGGCTGAGGAGAATTGATTTCTGGGATGGGGCGAGTGCGCCCGAATATTGTTTTGGTAAAACCGGTTTTGCGGGTCTCGGCGATTTGCGCATCTAGATATTTTTTCACGCCGCTATAGCGTTCGAAATAGGTGGCAATGAATTTGGCCGCTTCTCTGGTATCGATGCCTAAAGTTTGCGCCAGGCCGAAAGGTGAAAGGCCGTAGATGACTCCGAAGTTGATGACTTTGGCTACGCGACGGTGGTCGGGCGTTTGCGCGAAGGGCGCTACACCGAAAACTTCCTGGGCCGTTCGAGAATGGATGTCTTCGCCGCGGCGGAAGGCTTCGACGAGGACAGGGTCTTCGGAAAGATGCGCCAGGATTCTAAGTTCGATTTGGGAATAGTCCGCGGAAAGGAGTTTGTTGCCTGGCGCGGCGATGAAGGCGGCGCGGATTTCGCGACCTAATTCCGTGCGAACTGGGATGTTCTGCAAGTTTGGATTCGAAGAACTGAGACGGCCCGTAGCGGTGCCGGTTTGGGAGAAACGCGTGTGCAAGCGGCCGGATACCGGATGAATCAGCTTAGGCAAAGAATCGGAATAAGTGGATTTCAATTTTGCGAGCTCGCGATATTCGAGAATTTTCTTGGGCAGCTCATGCACCAGCGCGAGCTCGTTCAACACTTCCGCGGCGGTGGAACGCGATTTAACGCGGCTTTTTCGCGGCGGCTGCAGATTCAGTTTGTCGAAGAGGACTTCGGCAAGCTGCTGGGGGGAATTAATGGTGAATTCGAAACCTGCGAGCTCATATATGCTCTTTTCTAACCGGCCGATCTCTTCCTGGGCCTTCTTGGAGATGATATCCAATTCGTTCTTGTCAACGCGAACTCCGGCGGCTTCCATACGGGCTAGTACGGAGGCTAGCGGTAGGTCAATTCTCTCGTAAACGTCCAGGAGGCCTTGTTTCTCAACCTCCGCACGCAAGATCGGCGCCAGGCGAAGCAGAAAATCCGCTCGCTCGCCGGAAGCGCCGGACAGGGTTCTATTCAAGTGGCGCAGAACTACTTCGGCAAATTCATGATTCGAAGTGGTGGGGCGCAACAGATAGGAATAGAGCATGGTGGCGTGGCGAATCCCGGAAACCGCGTGCGGAGAGTCGGCAGAGTGAGATGGAGCCAGGAGTTGAAAAAGCTTTGGATCATGGACTATTTTCGGACGCTTGGCATCCGCTGACCATTCTTTCAACGCGGCCAGGTTCTTATTCTCGGCGTCGTTCGCAAGGGTGCGCGCGCTACGTGGCTTGGAGGAGATCTCCACATTTAAGACATAGGTACCATAGCCTTCTTCGTCCGGGTCTTTTGAGTCGAGTGAAAGCCAGGCGGATGTTTCGGCGCCGGGAGACGTCGTTTTGAAAAAACTAACGAATTCGTCGCGCGAATTGAATGCAGCATAATCGGTTTTCTCTTCATCTACTGCCGGAGCGAGTTCGCGCAGGAGGGAAGTGAATCCGAGTTCGGCGTACAAATCGCGCAGAGCGGAAAGATGCGGTTGCTGGATCTTGAGTGCTTCGAGCTCGAGTGGAACCGGAGCATCGAGAGGGATTGTCGCCAGCTGCTTGCTGAGTTTTACAAACTCGCCGCATTTCTCGAGTGCTTCGCGGTAACTGGCGCGTTTCACTTCGCCGGCGCGCCTTATGGCTTCCTCGGCGCTGCCGAATTGCTGAATTATTTGGCGCGCGCCCACCTCGCCAATGCCGGCTTTGCGACGCTCGCCGGGGGCAGGTTTGTCGTTGGGATCGCGCGCGCCCGGAATGTTGTCAATGGAATCGCCCATCAAGGCCATCACGTCCGGTACTTTATTGGGAGGCACGCCCATCAATTCTTCGACCATCTTTTCATCGACGATTAGATCGCCTTTTGTCGGGTTGAGCAGACGGACAGGTCCGCCCACGAGCTGCATCAGATCTTTGTCGCTAGTGACTATGTAAATCTCGAGATCCTCTTGCCGGGCTTGGCGTGCCAGAGAGCCGATTACGTCGTCGGCTTCGTAGCCGGGATATTCCAGGATGGGCAGCCGCATGGCGTCGCAATAGCGGCGAACGAAGGGCATCTGAATGGAAAGCTCATCGGGCATAGGGGGGCGTTGGGCTTTGTAGGAGGCAAAGAGCTTGTCGCGAAATGTGGGTGAAGGGTGGTCGTAAACCACCGCGAGGTAATCGGGGCGCCGGTCTTTGTTGTTGAGCAAGCGGCGCATCATGGTGGCAAAAAGATAGGGGACTTTCGTGGGTATGCCGCCGCTGGTTTGCAGCCGCTCCATGGGGGCAAAAAAGGCGCGGAAGATGTAGCCCATGGCATCGACCAGGAAAAGGCGCTTTGTCTGTTTGGAAGGCATTCAGCCGGGTTGGTGCGCTCGGTACAGAGCGAACGCCGAGTATATCAGAGTCGCGTTTATCTGCTTATGCGCCGGGGCAACGCAGACTCCGGCGCGGACGAACAATGACGCTTGACTCATAACCCATTGAGGCTTATAGGTATTACATCATTTTTTAGCACGGCTGCGGAGTTGGACGGCTGGGGGACACCCGTTCGGTAAGTCCTCTGCATAATCTGAAATGGCAGCGATTCTGTCTTCAAAACTCAGAGGAGTATTCATGAAAACCTTGCGCCGATGCAGCCTTCGCTTCGCATTCGTGTGTGGAGCAGTGTTGGTGATACTGGCAGGCGCGACGACAAGCCAGGCCCAGACGTTTCGCGGAACGATTTTGGGCACGGTGACGGATAGCACCGGCGCGGCTGTGGTGGGTGCCCACGTGACGGTGCACAACGTCGATACCGGCGTCGATCGCAGTACAGATACGACGACCGACGGCGGCTATTTGATGCCGGAACTTCCGGTGGGCAACTACAACGTAACGGTCGAAATGAAGGGTTTTCAGAAGACTGCGACTAACGGCATACTCGTTTCGGTGGCGGCAGAGCGGCGTGTTGACGCCATTTTGAAACCAGGTGAGGTGAGCCAGCAAATTACGGTTTCAGGCGAAACGTTACCGGTAGTAGAGACGGCGAGCGATACGCTCGGCGGTGCCTTCGAGAACCACGAAATTGAAGAACTGCCGATCAATGGCCGCGACTATACCAAGCTTCTCATCATGGTTCCCGGCACGGCAGGTGAACCGAATGGCGGCGGTGACTCGCCAGGGTCCTACGGGCTTTTCAGCGCAGATGGCAGCCGCGGGCGCTCCAACAATTACCTTCTCGACGGCACGGATATGAATGACGGCTACCGGAACCTGCCGGCAATCAACCAGGGTGGAGTGTTCGGCGTGCCCGGGACAATCCTTCCGGAAGATTCTATCCAGGAATTGAACGTGCTCACAAATTTCGAGGCGGAGTACGGGCGAAATTCCGGCGCGGTGGTCAGCATTGTCACGCGAAGTGGAACGAACCAACTTCACGGCAGCGCATTCGAAGATTTCCGGAATGCGGTGTTGAACGCGCGAAACTACTTCAACGCAGTGGGCCAGCCGAAAGATGCGTTTCGCAACAATCAGTTTGGCGGATCGGTGGGCGGGCCAATTACCAAGGACAAGACCTTTTTCTACGCTTCGTACGAAGGCCAGCGCGAAGGAATGGCCATCACTTCGATCAACAGCGTGCCGACCCTAAATGACGGAGTTGCGGGCGACCCTAACGATTACGCGCAAGCGATCACTTCTTTGGGCGGCAATCCGGCGCTGTGCACGAGTACCGTTATCGCCTGCATCCAGGGCAACTCGGCCGTCGTCAATCCCGTCATCTTGAATCTGTACAATTTGTGCAACAACAATGGGCACTGCTCGGGCGGTAACAATGTTTGGCCCACCACGACAGCCGCCGGTGGACCGGCGACGAACAATCTGGACAGCGCCCTTATCAAGATCGATCACAGCCTGAATGCCAATAACCAGATTTCTGGACGCTACTTCTTCGGGAATAGTCATCAGAGCTTTCCGCTCGGCGTTGGCGGCGGCAATAACCTGCCCAACACGAATACCGATGCGCCGATTCGTACTCAGTTGGTGTCCGTTAGCTGGGTAAGGACGGTTTCACCTCAGAAAGTGAACGAACTGAGATTTGGCTGGAACCGGTACCGGAACGGATTCTTTCCCGAGGACGCGGGAATCTTCGGCGATCCGAACGTATCTCTCGGACTAAATACAATCGATCTTCAAGGCGCCGGCACCGCGAATCCGCGGGACTTCGGACTGCCAACGATTGACGTAGGCGGACTCGCAGACCTTGGCTCCTCGGCGTTTTCAAACCCACGTAATCGAGTGGATTCGAACTGGCAGCTTATCGATAATTTTTCGTGGAAAGTGGGTCGCCACGACATCAAGTTCGGCTACGAATTCCGGCGGACCACGGTGAAATCGTTCAACGATCTTGTGGAGCGTGGCGAGCTTGATTTTAATAGCCTTGCAGAATTCCTTGGTGGAGGACTCGATGGCGGGAACACCAACGTCGGAAACACTTCGCGAAACGCTCACCAGAATTCCCACGGACTGTACATTCAAGATGGAATTCATGTGAACAGCCGACTGATGGTCAACCTGGGTCTTCGCTGGGATTACTATGGCGTAATTGGCGCGGATGGCAATCAGTTGAGCGTTTATAACCCGGCGGTTGGTCTTGAGCAAAAGAGCCAGCTGTATCCGAAGGATTTCAACAACTTCGGCCCGCGGGTCAGCGCAGCGTATGATCTGTTTGGGAAGGGAAAGACGGTGATTCGCGCAGGCGCAGGCGTTTTCTACGACGGCTTCTCGCAGGACTTTTTTACGGGCCAACTAGCCTATAACACGTTTAACACCGGGCCTGCGTACAATGCTATCGGCCCGAACCCTGTTTACATTACATTCTCTTTGAATCCGGCTCTGCCCGTCAATGGCACCCCTGCCAGTCCTTTGTTCGGCGATTCGATTATTCAGTCCGGTGCACCCGTCTTCGATCCGAATTCAGTGATCGCAGGACCGACCAATCAGACTACAGACGCATTTACAGTCTCTCCCCGGCTACGTACGCCCTACGTTTACAATTACAATCTGAACATCCAGCAGCAGCTGACTAGCAAAACGGTACTCCAAGTAGGGTATGTGGGATCGATCGGACGCAAACTCTTCTATTTCCGCGATATCAATCAACCGAGCCACGCCCAAATAACCGCGATTGATACCTTCTGTGGGATTGCTGATGATGGCGGTAACGATTCGATTGCGCGCGGAGCTCCGCAATGCCCGGGCGCTCCGGTAGTCGGTTTCACCACGCCGCTGAGTGCACTGGCTCCCAACGCGCCATTTTTTGTTAACGAAGTGGAGACTGGCGCGAATTCGAATTACAACTCACTTCAGGTGTCGCTCACACAGCGCAGCTGGCACCGTTTCAATAACCAGATTGCTTACACCTGGTCGCATTCCATTGATACGGCGAGCGACGGTCAAGATTACGTGCCGAACGCTTCACAGCCGAACGACAGCACGGACCCTGGCGGCAACAAGGGCCCCTCCAACTTCGACGTGCGCAATCGATTCGTAATGTCTTCCGTGTACGATTTTCCGAAAATAGACAAGTTTAAGAAATTCGGAGAGGGCTGGTCGTTCAGCGGAATCCTGACACTAATGAGCGGGCACCCGTTTAGCTTGAACTATGACTTTGAAGGTGATTACGATGGCAGCGGGGAGGATTTTGGGCGGCCCGACGTCGTGGGACCGGTCCATTACGATCGCAGCAATCCGTCTGAATTTCTCGACCTGTCAGCGTTCACCGTACCTTGCACCCTCAACCCCAGCGGGCCGGCACAGTTCATCACTACTTCCGGGAATTGTATTCCGGGAACGCGCCATTTCGGCAACGAAGGCCGCAACTCATTGCTTGGCCCGGATTACAGAAACTTGGATTTTGCCATCAGCAAGATGACGCCTATCACGGAACGTTTCAAACTGGAGTTCCGAGCGGACTTCTACAACGTTGCAAACCATCCTAACTTTGCCAGTCCTTTGCTTCCGGCTTTCTTTGCCGATGCTGGCTTCAATGGCATCAGCACCGGAAGTAGCCCGAGTGTTCTTCCTCTGGGCCGCAGCCAGGGATTTTACCCGCTCACGGCAACGTCGGACGTTGGGTTGGGCAATCCGGTCCTGGGTGGCGGCGGAGCGCGAAGCATCCAGTTTGCTGTAAAGCTCATGTTCTAGGCATCTCCTTAACGCAGCGCTGTTTCAGCGGCTCGGCCCTCTGGCTATTCCGGGGAGCCGAGCCGCTTCTGTTTATAGGAATAACTCCGAAATTCAGAAGGCATTTGTTAGGCTGGTCTACCCCGTGTAACTTTGCGGGCTGGCCCCGGTCGGGCAGCCGCCAGCTGTAACCTAAGTGAAATATTTTCAAGGGTCCCTGCGTATCCATATATGGAGCGACGAAAGGCCACCGGAGAGATGAGCGCCGCTGAAATCGCGGAAGTGCTTACCCAAGTCCGGGCCGGCGACGCGGACGCCTGGGGCGAACTTTATCGGATGTATGGGCCGGCAATTTTCCGGTTCTGCCGCCGGGCGCTTCCGACGCGCGAAGATGCAGAGGACGCCACCACGGAAGTCTTTATGAAGGTGCGACAAAAGCTCGGGACCTACGATTCGTCCAGGCCTTTCACGGCGTGGCTATATAAAGTTGCGAGCAATCATTGCTGGGATACGCTGCGGCGGCGCCGGATTCGGCAAGATCTGGAAACCGGAGATCTGGAAACATTGCCGCTCGAGCACCCGGATCCAAGCCAGCTCGAACGTCTTCAAGCGGAGCACGGCAGCAAAGAAGTTCGCAACGGGTTGCAAAAGCTGCCGGACCGTGCGCGAATGGCGCTGGTGCTGCGTTACTTCGCGGAAATGAGTTATGACGAGATCGCCGACACGCTGGGTGTACGCCGCGCATTCGTTGGAGTATTGCTGTTGCGCGCGCGTCATCAATTGCGCGATGTACTGGCAGGGAATGACGCTCCGCTGATTCGCGGCGCCGCTGGGGGCAAAGTATGAGTCACTTCGATGAAATGACCGCGCTGCTCTACCTGGAATCGCAACTCGATGCGGAGCACGCGCGCGATATCGCCGGCCACGCTGTTTCCTGTGCTGAATGCCGCGAACTGCTTCATGCGCTGGAGACCGAAGGGGCGTGGTTGCGCGAATCGCTCGCCGGAGAGGATGAATCAGTTCCCGCACACCTGACTAATGCGCCGGAGCGGCACCCCGCGCCGTGGGGATGGATTTCGGCGCTGGGCCTGAGCGCAGGCGGGGCTTACACACTTTGGAGCGGATTTGTGGAACCATGGCGCGCGCAGGCCGCGCAAGCGGGCTTTACGCAGGGCAATCTCTTTACCATGCTTTTTTTCAGCGGTGCATTTTGGAAAGGATGGGACGCGATGCGAAGCTTAATGGAATTCTTGGCAGTGGCGACTCTCGGGCTGGTCGTAATGTGGCTGCTGCGCCGCCGTTGGCGGAGTTCCCCGACGATTGCGGTCGTGATGGGAGCGATCATTTGCTCGCTGGCGATACCTCCGGCTGCAAATGCAGCAGAAACAAAACACGGCAATCCCAATTACACTTTGCCGGCGGGAGAAGAAGTGAAGACGGACTTGATCGTCCTTGCCGACCACACGCAAATAAACGGTGACGTTGACGGCGATCTAATCGTGTGGTCCCACAGTGTGACTGTGAATGGACACGTGAAAGGGGACGTGCTTGCGTTCGCCCAGGAATTGCGTGTGAATGGACTGGTTGATGGAAATGTGCGCGCATGCGTCCAAACCCTTCAGCTCAATAATACGGTGACGCGAAATGTCATGGGTTGGGCGGGCGATGTGAATCTGGATGAGAAGGCAAGAGTGAACGGAACGATGACGCTCGGGTTTGGTCAGGCACAATTGGATGGCGGGGTTGCGGGAGACTTGCTTGCTTATGGTGGAGAGATAGGCGTGAATGGCGTGCTTGGGCACAACGCGATGATTCACGCCGGTCATGTGACGATTGGGGCAAAGGCTGAGATCAAAGGGCAAACGAAGGTGGAGGCGCACGAGCAGCCGGACGTTTCGCCGACTGCGAAATTGGGAAGCCCGGTAGAATTCACACTGAAAAAGCGCGGGCCGGAAAGGGATTATTCTTCGGCCAGGTTTTACTGGCACCAAACACTGCTTTGGGGAGCAAGTTTCGTGTTCGGACTGGTGGTGCTCCTGCTGGCGCCGGGATTTTTCTTCGACGCGGAGCGCGCGTGCAGGAAGGCGGCACAATCAATCGGCTTGGGTTTATTGTTCTTTTTTGCCACGCCGATTGTAGCGATTATAGTTTGCATTACGATCGTAGGCCTTGGCGTCGGAGTCTCAGCTTTATTGCTCTGGGCTATTGCAATCTATTCAGCACAGGTCTTTGTGGGATCGTGGTTGGGCGAAAGAATCCTGGGCGAAGGCGTCGGAGTCGGTTCCGCCCTGGGAAGGCTCGCTGTGGGCCTTTTGATCCTGCGCGCAGTGCATATGTTGCCGTACATCGGAGGCTGGATCGCGTTTGTCGTGCTGGTCTGGGGTATGGGCGCCATGGTGCTGGCCTTGTACAGATATATGCATCCGCAGTTGACACTTGCGCCTTGATTTCGGGGCAGAAGCAAAGCCATTTGGAGAAGAACGCAGACCCTATTGGCTGACAGCCTGCATCAGGAGTTGTGCGCCCTTTTTCAGGCGGATGTTTCCGGATGTCGAGACCACCAATGAAATGCGCTGTCCGTTAGCTATCTCAATCGCGAGCGAAACACCCGGCATCGCGTATACGCCCGTGCTCTTGTGGTCTAGTGCGTCGACACTTCCGCTTGTGGCCCCCGAGTGGCCGGTTACGGTCGCGTCGGCCGTGTTCTGCGCCATACCTCGGCCAGTCATCAGAGAATCCGATTTAACATCCGATTGGGGAGCTAACGCTTGAATGCTCAGATTGAGACTAAATTGGTCGCCATTCTTCAGCGTGACGCGATCGAAGAGAATTCCGATCACGCACTTCGAGCCTTGCTCAACAGTAGTGACGTGACCGTTCAGAGTCGACCCTTTTTTGACTAGAACATCACGACCCGATTTGATGTCTTCTGAAATTTGAACGTCTACGGGATCGCCTGCTTTCGCCTGCGCAGCGTCCAGATTCGTAAGCAGTTTTCCGAGAACGGATGTGTCACTTGGGACCGTGATGGACCGCGCTGGATTGGTGGACTGTCCCGAAGCGCTTGCCTGAATAGCAAGCCCGGCTTGTGCCCAGCCGCAGATTGCCATCGCCAGCAACGCGGCAGGGACAAGAGCTTTGAAGGGAGTCATCGGCATTCCTCCACGATTGTCTTTGCGTGTCTGAGCTTCGGCAAAGCCGCCGACCTTTGACTGGCAGGCGTTCCGAGTAAGCAACTTTGCTAGAGTTGCGGCGCCTCTCTGATTTTCGCTGCCAGCGTATCAGAAGCTTACCGAGATGTGAAGTAACCACAAGTATCTCAGTTAGTTAATTCGCGGTCTCGGAGCCAAGACTATCGAATCTCAGACGATTCCGAGCTTTTTGCCAACACGCTCGATAATCTCGAGCGCCCGTTCCAAATCACTACGCTTGTGAGTTGCGGTGACTATTGTGCGTAACCGAGCCTTGCCTTCCGGAACGGTGGGAAAACCGAGGGCGACGACAAACACGCCTTCGGAAAATAGCTCCCGCGAAAACTGGAAGGCTTTTTCCGCATCGCCCACCATGATGGGCGTAATGGGCGTCTCGCTCTTGCCCGTGTCGAAGCCAAGCTTTTTCAATTTGCGCTTGAAGAATTTCGTGTTTGACCAGAGCTTCTTTACCAGCCGGTCACCGGCCTCGGAGTCGAGCAACGCAAAGGCAGCCTGACAGGTGGCCGTCACGGACGGTGGGTGCGAAGTGGAAAAAAGAAACGGCCTGGCGCGCTGGTAGAGAAATTCAATCAGATCGTGCGAGCCACAGACGTAGCCACCGATGGAACCGATGGCTTTACTGAGAGTGCCGACTTGGATATCGACGCGGCCGTGGCATCCTAGATGATCGATGGTCCCGCGCCCGCGGCTTCCCAGCACGCCCGAGGAGTGCGCGTCATCCACCATCATGATGCAGTTATATCTTTCGGCAAGATCGCAGAGCGCCGGCAAATTGGCGATATCGCCGTCCATAGAGAAAACCCCGTCGGTAATCAGAAGCTTTTTTGCATTCCAGTCTTGGGTTTCTTTCAGGATGCGTTCGCAATCGGCGATATCTTTGTGTTTGAAGACCTTGATGGTTGCTTTTGAAAGGCGCGCGCCGTCGATGATGGAAGCATGGTTCAGCTCGTCGGAAACGATCAGGTCGTCTTTGCTCAGAATAGCCGAAACCGTTCCTGCATTTGCCGCGAATCCAGACTGGAAAACCACACAGGCTTCAACTTGTTTAAAACCTGCGATCTGCTCTTCAAGATCCATGTGCATCTTCATGGTTCCGGCGATGGTGCGGACGGCGCCTGAGCCCACGCCGAATTTTCGCGTGGCGTCGATGGCTGCGCGCCGCAGCTTGGGGTGGGTGGTCAATCCCAGATAGTTATTCGAGCTCAGATTGATGACTTCCTTGCCGTCGAAATTTGCGAGGGGCTTTTGTTCACCTTCCAGAATCTTCAAACGAAAATAAAGGTGCTTGGCCTTCAGATCCTCGAGAGCTTCGTGCAGGAATTTGAACTGTGGACGCGTGGATGTGCTCATGATTTCTCCGATAAATTGTGGGACTAACTATTTATGCGAGCCGTTGGGATAAAACAGAATTTTGCCGGCTTCTCCGGATTCCAGAAGCGAAAATGCGTCGGCGAATTTTTCCAATGGCAGGCGTTCTTTGAATAGCGGCTCCAGATTCAGCCTGCCATGCTTCAGAAGTTCCGTCATTTGCACCCAGGTCTCGAACATTTTACGGCCATAAATTCCCTGAACCGTCGCGCCCTTAAAGATGACGTCGTTTACAAGGTCGAAGGTGACAGGGTCTTTAGGAATTCCCAAAAGCGAAGCGCGCCCGCCAGGCCGCAGCATTTGGAACCCTTGATGAATGGCCGCAGAGTTTCCGCTCATTTCGAGGAGGACGTCAACGCCCGCGCCTTCGGTCGCCTCCAAAACTCGCGCGACCACGTCTCCCTGATTCGGATCGAGCGCTTCGTCCGCGCCCATTTGTTTTGCCAACTCCCGGCGGTGCGGATTTACTTCGGTGGCAAAAATCATCGCACTGCCGCAGGCGCGAGCCACCGCGATGGCCATTAGACCGATGGGGCCGGCGCCGGTGACAACCACGTTTAGCGCAGCGATTTCTCCCGCAAGTACCGTGTGGACCGCGTTCCCCAACGGATCGAGTATGGCGGCGTAGTGTTCGGGGATGGCCGGGTCAACTTTCCAGATATTGCGTATGGGGATACGCACGAATTCGGCGAAGCAGCCGTCGGCATCGATGCCGATGATTTTCACATTTTGGCAGAGATGGAGCTGCCCCATGCGGCAGGGCCGGCAATGTCCGCAATTCACGTGCATTTCGGCGCTAACGAAATCGCCAGGCTTGACCGAGGTGACCTCGGATCCAACTCTATCCACGGTGCCGCAGAATTCATGCCCGAACGTCATCGGAGGGTGAATCCGCGAAGCGGACCAGCGATCCCAGCCGTAAATGTGCAGGTCGGTCCCGCAAATTGACGCTGCGCGAACGCGAACAATTACTTCCGTGGGGCCAGGAGTGGGAATCGGTACTGACTCAAGCTGCGCGCCACGCGCGGGACGCATCTTGCGCAAAGCCTTCATCGTTGCGACGGGCATCGTTTCCTTGCAACCTTCCTTCAGACCAAACGAGCAATCTTAACACACGCTTCTGAAACGCAAAAATCGAGAGCGCGCGGGCGGGTGTTCCGTTACAATCGCGGCCTGACATGGCATCGAAAAGCTATGCGCCGCGCATTGCCAACGTGGTGCCGGGGGACCGTTGAGTTTTACACAGCGTCTGCGAGAAATCCGCTCCGGTTTTGAGCCGGCCTTCTGGATCGCAAACTTCACGGAGATTTTCGAACGTGTAGCCTACTATGCGACGAGCGCGGTCCTGGCCATTTACCTAAGCGAGCAGCTGCATTTCTCGAGCGAGCTAACCGGTTGGGTGGTGGGCATATTCGGTATGGTCGTATGGTTTCTGCCGATTCTTGGCGGAACGCTTGCAGACCGCTTTGGCTTCCGCCGCGCATTGATGTTCGCTTATCTGGTCATGACGGTAGGCTATTTTCTTCTCGGTTCGCTCGCTGCTCCCTGGATGGAATCCTTACGGCGCGCGATGGGCGATAAATGGCTGGTTCTTGCAATACTGATGATTCCGGCACTAGGCCCAGGCGTCGTGAAGCCGTGCGTGGCCGGGACAACGGCGCGTGCGTCGAGCGAAAACGTTCGCTCGCTAGGGTATTCGATTTATTACACCCTAGTGAATATTGGCGGTGCGCTTGGGCCCATCGTCGCTTGGCTTGTGCGAAAGCAGTTGGGGTGGGGAATCGAAAGCGTGTTCCGTGTAGCCGCTCTCAGCGTTTTCCTGATGTTTTGGACTACGCTATTCTTCTATCGCGAGCCTGGACGCTCTGGAGAACAGAAGGTAGCAAGCGTCTTCACTGCCCTCAGCAACATGTTTGTTGTGCTGGGCAACTTCCGATTCGTCCTTTTTCTCGTGATTTCCTCCGGTTTTTACATCGTATTCTGGCAGCAATATATTTCTGTTCCGCTTTTCATTCGCGGTTATGTGAATCCAAAAGCAAATGTGGATTTGATTTTGTCGGTAGACCCAATAATTGTGATTTGTTTCCAGATTCTGGTGTCATACCTTACTCGGAAAATGCCGGCGGTCAGGGCCATGGCGCTGGGCTTCTTTATCACGGGTCTTTCCTGGATACTTTTGGCTATTCATCCGACGATTCCGATTTTAGTCGCGACGTTAGTGGGGGTAGCGATAGGCGAGATCACGCAAGCATCGCGATACTATGAATACATTTCGCGCCTTGCGCCTTCCGGACAGCAGGGGCTTTATATGGGCTACGCGTTTCTGCCCATAGCGATTGGATATCTCATCGGCGGGCCGTTGGGGGGCTACCTAGTGCACTACTACGGCGAAGTGATACGCAGGCCACAGCAGATGTGGTGGGTCATCAGCGCGATAGGAATTCTCACAGCAGCTCTCACCTGGCTGTACGACAAGATCCTGAAACCAAGGAATGCCTCCGTGCAATCCGACTAGTTAACCATCCGGCGGAGATTTTCGATGGCTTGGCGCGCGAGAGTGTACTGCGGCTCAATGCGAAGCGCTTGCTGAAAGCATTCGCGCGCCCGGGTGAGCATGCCTTTGGCGTGGTAAACGCGGCCGAGGTTGAAGTACGGGAAGTGGCGCGGGTCGTAGCGCGGGGCGGCGATGGCCTGCTCCAGCCAGGGAATGGCTTCATCAAAACGCCTAAGCGCTATCAAATAAGAGCCAATGTCATTGTACGGATTGCCGAAATCCGGATCCACTTCGATGGCGCGTTTGCATTCGGCGATGGCTTCGTCCACTTTTCCCTGGAAGTGATAGGTCCAGCCCAGGAAAGTATGCGCTTCGGCGGTAGGGAAGATTTCCAGCGATTTCGTGTAGAGCTCAACGGCGTGGTCGTAATCACCGTGCATCTGCGCTTGATAGGCCTGCTGAAGCAACTTCCAAGCCAACTGCTGTTGTTCGAGCGACATTTTATTTTCTCTGTAACGGCGATGGTGGTTCAGCGCGCAGACTTGGCGGCAACCATCGCGATTGCTTCATCGGTGGAGACGAATGCTGCGCCAAGCGATTTAAGTTCATCGAGCGAACGGCGCCCATCGGCGCCTTTTAAGGTTTCGACAGCGTCTTTAACAATCGAGACTTTGCGGCCGCGATCGAGCAAGCCTTTCGCGGCCAAATGTACGCAGTGTTCTACAACCACGCCGAAGACCAAGTATTCGGTATCTTTGCCAAGTCGATTAACAATTGTTTCCGCATGAGGATTATTGAAAACATCCAGAGTTTGCTTCTCGAGAACGAGCTGTTGATTATTGAAAATAGAATCCGGCAGCTTCGCGGTTCCGTCGTTCGGGATGAAATGGACTTTTCCCGCCAGCCCCTGGGGAATGATGCGCTCTCCTGGAGTCCCACGAACGCAGTGAGGCGGAAAGATTTCGAATTCCGGATCATCGGGAAGATGACGGCAGGCGCTGGAAATAAGAAGCACGCGTCCTTCACGCGCGACGTCCACTAACCGCGTAATGTTTGGAATGATTTTTTCCCCGCCGGAGACATACAGCTTTCCTCCGGGCAGCATGAAATCCTCCTGCACGTCCACTTCCCAAAAGGCAACTTTACTTTTCAGCATGGACTTAAATTCCTGCGCGGCGCCAGGATTTATTTTTTCGCGGCCCTGCGAACACGTTGTCGCACCTTTTCCAGCATCGTTTTTAGCCGCTGACTATAACGTACGGGATAGACCGCGGTTCGGTTGATCTGCAGGAAGCGGCGGGGCAGCCGAGTTAAGCTATTTATACACCGACCCCGTAAAACACTGATCGATTCAGCCGGCGCGATGCGCTGGCCGCCGCGCATTACTTCGATCAACATGGGCTCACCCCCGTTTGCCGGTTCGCCTTCCAGTGCAATTTTATCGCTTTGGTACTGGCATTTGCCATTCGAATACCGGAAAACCTGTTTGCGACCCGGGTATGTAACTTTTGCGGCACTCAATTTTGCTGCTTCGCGAATTTGTCCAGCGCGCTCGACCTCCACGAGTTTATAGATCAGATTCAAGTGTGGTGCATCACCCGGCGTGGCCAAGGATGTGCCAACACCGAAAGCGTCAATCGCCGCGCCTTTAGCCAGTAGTTTCGTAATTCTGTATTCGTCGAGATCACCGGAGGCGAATATCTTGACGTCCGTCCATCCGGCACGATCCAGTTCGCGGCGCACCCAGCGGCTATCTTTCGCCAGGTCGCCGCTGTCCAGCCGCACGCCAGCAGGCTTGCGTCCCATCTTAATGATTGTCTTTGTGGCGACGCGCACATCGTAGGTGTCGAGCAGAAGCACGGCATGCGTTGGGAAAGCATCCAGAAAGTGACGAAACGCTTCTGTTTCATTCTCGTGCGCCATCACCCAGGAATGCGCCTGGGTTCCATAAGTGTCCATTCCGAATTGTTGTCCGGCGAGAACGTTTGAGGTCCCTTCACATCCGCCGATCGACGCTGCACGGGCTGCTAGAAGGCTGGCTTCGCTGCCATGCGCGCGCCGAGCTCCAAAGTCGACAATCTGGCGGCCCTCGGCTGCCGTGACCACACGCGCCGCTTTACTGGAGATCATGGTCTGATAACTCAGCGTCGCGAGCAGATAGGTTTCCATAATCTGGCCCTCGATGATGGGCGCGACGACACGGAGCATAGGTTCGCCGGGGAATACGAGTGATCCTTCGGGCATGGCCCAAACGTCGCCGGAGAAGCGGAATCTCTCAAGGTAGTCGAAGAATTCATCGCGGATATTGCAAAAAATCGGATGCCGGCGTAGGTAAGAAATTTCATCCTTTGTAAAATGAACCTGTTCTAGAAACTCCAAAGCCTGTTCGAGTCCGGCTGTCACGAGGTAGTTCCTCTTGGCTGGTAGATGCCGGACGAATAATTCAAAGGTAGCGCGAGCATCGAAGCCGGTCTGCAGGTATCCGGCCGCCATGGTCAATTCATAGAGATCGGTTAAGAGTCCTGAGTGTTCAAGCATTCGGCGGCTATCCGCGAAGGCGGCGTAAGCTGAGTCCGCCGTCGACTACGATTACCTGTCCGGTGATGTAATTGTCAGGTTCAAGAAAAAAGCGCACTGCGCGCGCGACATCTTCGGGGTAGCCAAAGCGCTCAATCGCGCCGCTGTCTATATGCGTGTCATATTTACCCGATTGAATGCTCGCGGCAGCCATTCCCGCATGTGTGGCACCGGGTGCCACCGCGTTTACGCGAACATGGCTCCATTGCTGCGCCAGGATTTTTGCCGCATGCACGAGCGCCGCTTTGGGCGCAGCGTAATTCAGACTCGACGGAAAGACAGAGAGCGCCTGCATAGTGCCCAAGAAGACTATGCTGCCGCCTTGTGGGCTGCGTTCCATCACTTCACCTAACTCTCTCGCCAGCAAAACAGGTCCCACATAATTCGCCTCGAGTGAAGCCAAGAGAGCGTCGCGATCGAGTTTTTCGAAAGTGACGCGTGCGGGATCTCCAGCAAAAATCACGACGCCGGCGAGCGGAGTTCGAAGTTCTTCGATGGCTGCGGCATAATTCCGCTTGGTTTCCAGTCTTGCGAGGTCGCCCGGGACTAAAAGGATTTTCCGGTTGAAATTCTCCTCGATCGCGGTTTGCAGTTCCTCAGCGCGCGCGCGGTTCGCCCGGTAGCCGACTACGAGCTGCGCACCTTCACGTGCGAGAAGTGACACAGTTGCGGGGCCCAGCCCGCCAGTCCCGCCCGCGACGACGACGGTCTTCCCAGCAAGCGTTTTCTCAGGAAAATTGAAGCGGAAGCGCCGATATTCCTCTGTACGAATTTCGTCCCAATGCGGCGAAGTCATTTAGCCTCAGGATTCATCGAAATCCACGCATAAAGCTGCACTTGCGCCATCTATAAGAAAACCGAGCTTCGATGAAAAGACAAAACCCCCAAACCTCCGTCGCGTGTTGCGGGACGGCGATGCCTGGGGGTTTTGCCGCGAATCTCTGCGCCGAATTCGCTACTTCAGTACGGCGTCTTTAAACGCTTTTGAAGCACGCAAGCGTACGACGGTCTTGGCCTTTATCTTAATGGCCTCGCCCGTGGCGGGGTTGCGGCCCATACGCGCCTTACGATGTGCTTTCACGGAGCGGCCCAGGCCCGGGATCACGAATTTCCCCGCGCCCTTCGTCTCTTTTATGGCCAGCTTGAAGAATTCGTCAAAAAACGACGCGACTTGTTTCTTGGATACCGGCTTTTCAGGAGTGCTGACCTTTTCGGCCATGTGCGCAATAATTTTAGACTTGCTCAGCGGATTTGCCATCGAGTTACTTTCTCCTCTTCGTTGTAATTTCTTTTTGGCCCCGGGGTCCGGGATGCCTTGCGGACTATAGCCGCACTGTCCACGGAACGCAAGGAAATCCTTGAAAAAAGCCCGAAAAATGGCCCTTTCCTCAAGCCCCTTACTTTCCATGAGAATTTTATTGCGACGCCAGCTGATTGTAAAAAAGTGCGACAGCTTTAATTCCGCCAAAATAATTTTCCAGCGCGATGTGTTCATCGGGTGCGTGCGCGTTTTCATCCGGCAGCCCGAAGCCTAGAAGGACGCAGGGAACTTTAAAAGTATCGTGCATTTGAGTCACAAACGGAATGGAACCGCCTTCGCGAATGAACACCGCTTTTTTGCCGAAGCCCGTCTCCAGCGCGTTAATCGCTTTCTGGAAAATTGGATGGGAATACGAAGCTACCCAGGGCTTGCCGGTGCTCAGAACTTCAAACTGGGCGGTAACGGTTTTCGGCAGCAATTTTCGAATGTGTCTTTCAACTTGTTTTGCGATTTTTGCCGGATCCTGGTTCGGCACCAAGCGCGTGGAAAACTTTGCCCACGCTTTCGACGGAATCACGGTCTTAGCGCCTTCATCCATGTAGCCGCCCCAGATTCCATTTATATCGAGCGTCGGCCTGGTCCAAAGCCGTTCGACGATAGTGTAGCCCTTCTCGCCGCATAATCCTGGCGCGCCCACAGTCTTGCGAAAGTCCTTCTCTTTCCATGGCAGGGAATTCAGAGCTTCACGCTCTCGGCGAGAAAGTGTTTGTACTCGGTCATAAAAACCTGGGACCGTGACGCGAAAATTCTTGTCGTGCAGCTTCGCAATCATTTCCGCCAGGATCGTAATCGGGTTTGGTACTGCCCCGCCAAAAACCCCGGAATGCAAATCCTGCGCGGGACCCGTGAGTTCGATCTGATAGTAATTCAATCCTCGCAATCCGTAGGTGATGGATGGGACGCCCCTTGCCAGCATCGAAGTATCCGACACAACCAGGGCATCGGCTTTCAGCCGCTCGCGATTCTTCTGCACGAAGTCCCAAAGGCTCACACTGCCGATTTCCTCTTCGCCTTCAATCATAACCTTCACATTCAGCGGTATCTGCCCGGTTGTTTTCTTAAGCGCCTCGATAGCCTTCAAATGAATGTGAACCTGACCCTTGTCGTCGGCAGTGCCGCGGCCGAAAAGGCTTCCGCCGCGAACAGTGGGTTCGAATGCGGGAGTGGTCCACAGATCCAAAGGCTCGGCAGGCTGCACGTCGTAATGTCCGTAGAAAAGAATGGTGGGTTTACCGGGAGCATGCAGCGATTCGCCGTATACCAGAGGGTGCATCTTGGTCTGCGCAATTTCGACGTTTTCCAAACCCGCAGTCCGCAACTTCTCCGCCACCCACTGAGCGGCTCGCTCAATGTCAGGCTTGTGCTCGCTTTTCGTACTGACGCTGGGAATGCGGAGAAATTCCTTCAGCTCGTTCAGATTTTCGTCGCGGCGTGACTCAATGTAGTCTATCAACTTCATACTGCGCTCCTGACTCCCCCCAACTGCGCGGGCACCGTGGCCGGTTGCATTGTATGGCACAAACGCGTAATTCTATCGGAACCTTGAGCGATTTTAGCAAGGTTTTTAGCTGAACTGTGTTTTTAGGCACTTGCCCCGGCTGGCGTTGTTGACTCCAGGTCGCGCGCCGTGCACGATAGAAAACAGCTATGAGCGAAGCACAAGTCAACGAACAAAGTAGCAGCCAACAGCGCCGCAGCTCACGAGTTTTCACTCGCATACCGGTGCGCGCATCGGGCAAGAGCATTCACGGTCGGAAATTTCGCGAGAACAGCCAGACGATCGTGATCAATGCTCACGGAGGCCTGCTTTACCTCCAAGAAGAGCTCGCCCTTGGCGCAGACCTGCTGCTGATTAATCCGGTAACAGAGGAAGAGCAAGAATGCCGAGTCGTTTACCTTGGCGACACTTCCGAAAAAGGGACCCGCGTCGGCGTCGAATTTCTTTCGCCGAGCCCGCATTTCTGGGGTGTTGATTTTGCTCCGCAGGACTGGCCGACCGGCCCGTCTTCCCATCCCGTTCACTAATTCCGCCGCCAAGGACGCAACGTCGAATGATTAGTTGGATGGCGCCGGCGCTTCGTATTTTGAGAGGTCGACGTCCTTCCATTTCCCATCCATGATGTCTTTGCGAATCTGCGCGGCCGTTTTGCCCTGTTGAGATTCCGTGTATGCAAGGACCGCTTCTTTTTGGCACAACGCGCATACAGAGGCGTGGCGGTCGGTGTAGCAACTCAAGAGGCTGGTATGCCCCATTTCTTTGTCACAATGGCAATAGCACGGCTGCTGGTAAAGGACGCTTTTGACCTTGGCGGCCAACGCATAAACATTCTGAGTCTGCACATCCGTGAATTGCTCCGGGTCGAGTGTCTCAGGCAAAGGTGTTTTGGGGCGACTGGCATGGTATGCAGGGACATCGCTCTGCTGACTGCTGTCAACAGCGCTGGGCTTGGTAGACTGTGCGGAAGGGTTTTGGGCGTGCACGAAGCTAACGCCGAACCCGGTTAGTGCGATAAAAGATATTGCCGCGACAACGATTGCTTTTCGCATCATTCGTACTCCATCTGCCCGGGCGAAAATTTTAGCGTGCAGGCCGCATTGCTCTGTAAATCGTATCACAACCGTCTTTTAAACTAATCGGGGTTCGCTTTTAAGGCGCTATATCTCTTGCCCAATTTTCGGGGCAGAATCAGCGGCTAATGAATCGTGCGGTGGAGGAAGCGAACATGCGAGCGCGCCAAGAACCAAAATCACGGGATAACAGACGATCACGTAGCGAGGCTCGACTGTTTGCAACTGTGTTAGAAACAACGTGCGGAGTACGACGAACGTAACCAGAAAGGCCGTGGCGGGCAGTCTGCGAAAACGCCACGCACCCAGTAACGCCATACCGAAATAAGCAAAGTTCAAGGCTCCGAATCCCAATGTCACGCCGAAGTCTGTTCGATTTCTCCGCCAACTTTCCGCAGGCGGCCACAAATTTCCCGAGTACGGTAGCAATGCGATGCGCGGCGTAAACCACATCGTCGCCATCCGAGCCAGGGGGATCGCAATGTACGTCCTGAGGGGCCGGCGCGCGCTTCGCTCGTGCGCGATCACCGCGAATTCGTGATCGAGAACGGGTGTCATCTGTAGGTTGCTGTTGTAGCGGCCCAGCAGTGCTTCTATGCGAGCACGTTCGCCACTCGAATCGAACGCGGCTGAAGGCAATTCTCCGATCCCAATTGGTTCTTTTCCAAGCTTCCAGGTCACAAGGTAGGCCTCGCTAAATCGAACCATCCACGTCCCCGTCCAGGCATAAAACCCGCGGGGGATAAAATCCCCGTAGGTTTCTGCATAACGCGGGGACAGAAATTCCACACGGCCCATTGTTCTTGCGTTCCGCCCCGCCCAGGGACTCAAAGTAAGAAACAAGCCGGCAGACATCCAGGCCACGGCCAAAAACAATTTCGACCAGTTTTTGCGGTGCCGCCAGTAAACCGCAAGCACGAATCCGGCCGCGAGTAACAAAAGCGGCGCCTCCGGTCGTACCAAAGTGCCTAGGCCGACGACCACCCCTGTCACCAGCCACCCCGCAGAATCCGACAACAACCTCCTGCTGTCTGGGCGCGGGCTGGAATGATCCGTGGACCGGCCAAGGGCTGTCACAAAAGTTAACACAGCCAATGTTGTGAGAAAGGTTGCCAAAACCTCGGTAAGAATTACAGCGCTATAATTTGCCGTAAGGGGACAGAGTGCGGCTAGCCACAAGGCAATAGTTGCCACCCGAGTCTTGCTTCGAACAGGCGCGATGCGCGCCGCAATGATGGCGGTCAAGACGCACGAGATCAAATCGATGACCGCTTGAGAAAGCATAACTGCCCTGGTCGTTCGTCCGAATACGGCGTAGACGCCGGCGAGAAACGCGGGGTATCCCGGCATACGCATATCCACCGACACTAATTGCCCGTGAACGAAAAGTCCGTAGACTCCGTGGTCAAGCCAGTTACGCGCGAGCTCGTCGTAAAATTTTGTATCACCTGCATAGAAGGGAAAATGGATGATGAAAAACAGGCGCAAGGCCAGCCCGAGTAACATCGCAGCCACCAGATGCTTGCCGGACAAATGGCGAAAGAGCGTTGAAGCTCCCTTCGCATGGCCCGTCGATAAATTAGCACCGTGGGTTGTGGAAGTATTTCCGGCAAGCATCAATTTTCGGTGAAGTGAGTCCTGGAAAGAAGCGCAACACTTTCCGGCAAGCGATCGAATCAAGACAAAGCTACACTAAATTGTATAAAGCTGTACAGCAACGTTTCGGATCTGTATCGGTTTTTGTTAGTATCTTGGTTGATGAGACAGCAATTTTTTGGGCGGAGGGTGATAGCTGGTGACGGACGAGCGAAGCTCGCTTGGAGGTCGGCTCGCCTAAGTTTTTGTCGATCTATTCGTGGTGACGAAGACCTGATCACATATTGACTTAGCTCTTCGCGAGTCCTACGTGTTGATAGTTGGAACCGAGACCAGTTGCCAGTAAACTGATGATGCAGGAGGGGTAGGAAAGCGGTTGACTCCGGCGGTCTTGAAAACCGTTAGGCCCGAAAGGGTCTCGTGGGTTCGAATCCCACCCCCTCCGCCAGCCAGTCTTCGGATTTCCCTTTTACTTCCCGGATGGTCCCCGGTATCGATTGGTCTCCAAAACAAGCTTTTTTCGCCAAAGCGCTCTCCGGCGTGGAGTCACCAGGAAAGTTGTTGGTTGGGGTAGCGATTACAGCTATTATCACGGGGTTTCGGCAGGTTCCATAACGGAACCATCTCCTACAATCGGCTGAGTAACCACCTTGACCATTCAAGCAGTCCGGCAGGGCGCGCTTTGACTACCTCTCAGTGTGCTCGTGTACCCGGTTGGCCGCCTTGGCGTAGGCGGCTACTGAAGATCGGCTTTCAAGCCGGTATATTTCTTTGCACCGCCGTTGCCGCTCTGAACCTTCGAGGCGGCGAGCCAGCAACTCATCTGCAGCCGCCGGTCCCAGCATCGAGGCTTCATCGAGGCGGTCCATCTTTGGGAGCGCGAGGAATCCAGAGCCTGGGCTCAGCTCCTGCTCTAAGCTACGCCGCCTACCTTGGAAGTCCAAAGTACCGTGTTAACGCGCTGGCTCTGGGGGCCGACGGGACCGCTTATGTCGCTGGTGTTGCCCTCGCCAGTGCCGCGGACATCGACCTGTCTGGAACGCGCTCGGGTGAAGGCACTGCCTTCGTTGCCCGAATCTCAAATGACGGCTCGCAGCTGATCTACTTCACTTTCTTGGGCACGGACGCTACCAGCGAAGCGCGCGCAATCGCCGTCGATGTATCCGGCAACGCATACGTCACCGGGCAAACGCGCTCGAAAACTTTTCCCGTGATCGATGCGTTGCAGTCGGGGTGCAGCCGGAATGTCTCCGGCCAATGTACAGGTGACGCGTTCGTGGCCAAGCTGAATACGCAAGGCTCAATCGTCTACTCAACGTACCTGGGCGGGAGTGGCGAAGACGCCGGGAATGCCATCTCGATCGATGCGAATGAAGATATCTATGTGGCGGGGACGACAATTTCAACTGACTTCCCAACATTCAAGCCGGAGCAATCGAGCATTGGCGGGGGTCAAGATGCGTTCATCGCCAAGATATCGGCCGATGGCTCCCACCTGCTTTTTGCGACCTATCTGGGCGGCAACGGGGACGACGAAAGTCGAGGCATCGCAGTCGATGCGACGGGAAACATATTTGTCACCGGCAGCACGACGTCCACCGACTTCCCGGTTCACTATGCGCTTCAGCCAAGTTGCGTCCTGAACTCGAAGAGCCTTTGTCCCGGTGAAGCGTTCGTAGCCAAGCTTTCAGCGGACGGCTCGACGTTTTTGTATTCGACTTATCTTGGCGGCAGCGGCGGCGATGCGGCGAATGCGATCGCGATTGACCCAAGCGGCAGCGCCTATATTACAGGGATCACGAATTCAGCAGATTTTCCCGTATTCAGACCGCTCGAACCGCGCGCTGCGAGCGGCAGGGACGCGTTTGTCAGTCGACTGTCAGCCGATGGAGAAAGCTTGGTTTTCTCGACGTACTTGGGCGGAGCCGGCGCCAATCAAGGAAACGCGATCACTCTCGATCAATATGGAAACGTATTCGTTTCGGGCTGGACCAGTTCGCTGAATTTTCCAACCTTCGACCCCGTGCAATCTGCCTGCCGGACAGACACCCAAGGTGTATGCAGCGTAGATGTGTTCATAACTGCTATGGACTCGACGGGCGCGACGATCAAGTTTGCAACGTATCTCGGCGGAAGTGGAGTGGATGACGGCCGCGGAATCGCCGTAGATGCGCAGGGCGCGATCTATCTTGCGGGCGCGACGACATCCGTGGACTTTCCCGAGGCGAAATTAGTTCAGCCACCAAGATCCGCCGGGAATCAGCCGCCGTCCGGCGGTTCGCCTGCGGCTGAAGTTGCCGGAGGGGCTTTTGCCGCGAAAATTGCGGGAGTAAATTTCGAGGAGAACGGAAGTGGCATCGGAAGCGGGACCAGCGATGCCAAGAGTAGTTCCTCTCAGGCTCCGGACCCGCCCACCGCTTGTACGGGAACGACTACGAATTGGCTTGGCGGCACGGGCAACTGGAGCAATGCCGCGATGTGGAGCACAGGCGTGGTGCCGAACAGTACCAGCACCAATGTCTGCATTGATGATGGCAACGCTGCCGACTCCGTCGTAACTCTGGATATCGCAGCGTCAGTAGGCACGCTGACGATTGATAGCGGCGACAGCCTCACAATCGGCAACAACCAAAGCCTCGTGGTCGCGGGAAATATCTCCAACGCGGGGCAAATCCTGATCAGCGCCGGCGCCAACAACACATTCCTGTCGATTTCCGGTGCCGTCAGCCTCTCGGGAGCCGGCACGGTGACGCTGTCCATGTCCGACGGTGGTGTTGCGGTCATCAATGAGTCGGGCAGCGGCGCGGTGCTGACAAACGTCAATAACACGATCCAGGGACGCGGGCAGATCGGTAACAACGGGTTGTCTTTCGTCAACCAGACCGCGGGAATCGTGAACGGCAACGTGGCAGGCGCAGCTCTGCTTCTGAATACGAACTCGATTGCGAACCAGGGACTGCTCGAATCCACGAGCGCCTTCCTGCAAATTAGCGCCACAACTAACAATTCCGGCGGTACGATTTCCGCGTCCGGCACTGGTGTAGTGCAATTCCTGTCGGGAGCGACGATTCAAGGTGGAACTTTGGCGACTGCCAGCGGAGGAGTGCTGGGCGTCGCAGCAGGCACAACCATCACGCTGGATGGAGCGACGCACGGAGCGCTGACGATTTCCGGGGCTTACACGGGGCCA
>Ga0209530_1000298_pt1 | contig 40095 bp, 38 predicted proteins | sample BlaSpr_A8_Ref_O1_FD_187987 | JGI IMG/M metagenome (GOLD analysis project Ga0209530, IMG submission 187987) | Forest soil microbial communities from Thunder Bay, Ontario, Canada - Black Spruce, Ontario site 2_A8_Ref_O1 (SPAdes) (version 2) | ecosystem: Environmental > Terrestrial > Soil > Boreal...
GGAATCGTCGCCGCCGTCGACCGAGAGCTCATTGTTCAGTCCTGAACTGCCGCCGGTTGATACGGCCGTGATACGCGCCTTGGTGGGATCAGATGGCTCTACTGGCTCAGTTCCCGGAATCAAATAAGCAATGTTGGCGAAACTGCGCGCCGCCAGCGGGATGGTTTCCAAATCCTGTGAGGTGACAACACCTTGATGAACGGCGCTCGCTAGATCGATCGGTTCGGTGGTAACGGAGGAAGCCTGCCCACGCACACTCACGGTCTGCTGCACCGCGCCCGGTTGCAAGGTGATGGTGACATCCCGCACCGAGCTGACAAGCACAGACACATCGGAGCGCGCCTCTGCGAAGCCCTTCGCTTTCACCACCAACTGATAGGTCCCTGGAACGAGATTGTCGATGCGGAATTCTCCTTGTTGGTCACTAACAGCCTGGACTTCCACCGAAGATTCGGCCACACGCAGCAGAATATTTGCGGACGGAATGCGAGCTTGGCTGGCATCCTGCACGATACCGCGGAGGCTGCCGTGGAATTTCTGCGCCCGACCGAACGGGCAGGTCAAACAGATTGCAGCAGTGAAAATAACGATCTGACACCTTCTAGAAATTGCGCGGAGGTGCCCCATCTTCAATTTCTTTCTGCGAGATGTGCGCAAGAGCGGAGTCTCCAATGCCTTTTCCGTCCCAGAAGGAAGCGCTACAATATAGCCCGCGCGTCCAATTTTCCAGACGATTTTATGCAGTAGAGAGCTTGTATGAGAACGCTGCATCGCAGGCGGTGCGATCCGGCAAATCGCTTCCCGCCTAGAACAATCTCTGGTAACATTAACCCACGTTATTCGAAATTTTCTGTCTGGAGCAAGGCGACAATGGCAATGGTATGTGAACTTTGCGGCAAGAAGCCGCGCTTTGGAAATACGATCAGCCACGCTCACAATGTGACGCGGCGGCGCTGGAATCCGAATCTCCGGCGGGTGAAGACCGTGATCAAGGGCGTGCACAAGCATATTCGCGTCTGCACTTCTTGCATTCGTTCAGGCCTGGTGAAAAAGGCTGCTTGAAGCCTCCTGCGAAGGAGTTCCGCTTGAAACGGAGAATCTTAATCCTCATGGCGGCCGTGGCGTGTGTTTTTGCGGCCTCATGCAAAAAAGAAGCCACGCCGGGGCCGGATGTTTGGGCCACCGTGAATGGCAAAGAGATTCCGCGCGCGCAGGTGGAAAAATATTTTCGCACGCGCGTGAATGCCGAGGCTCCCGCACCTTCTCAGGAAGAAGCGCTGTCCCTGAAGCTCAGCATCCTGGATGAACTGATCAACAACGAAATCCTTCTCGAGCGCGCGAGCAAAATGAATTTAATTGCCAGCGACGCCGAAGTCGAAGACAAATTCACGGAATCGAAAAGTCCCTACACCGAAGAGGAATTCCAGAAAAAGCTGCGAGACACGGGCCTGACCGTTGACGATCTGAAGAGCGACATTCGGCGTCAACTTTCGGTGCAGAAGCTGTTAAACCGCGAAGTGATCGCAAAAATCTCCATTACCGATCAGGACGTGACCGACTTCTACAATAAAAATCGCGCGCAGTTCAACGTCGCCGAGCCGCAATATCATATCGCGCAAATCGTGGTCACGCCGCATGCGGATGCCTCCGTTCACAACCGCAAGAACGACAAGGCGACCACCGATGCCGAAGCCAAACACAAGGTGTCGGTTCTTGAAGAAAAGCTCGCCGCAGGTGCCGATTTCAGCCAGTTGGCCATGGATTATTCCGAGGATTCAACCGCAACAACCGGAGGCGATCTGGGATTCGTCCCGGAGTCCGCGCTGAATCGCTCTGACCCGGCGCTGAAGAAGACCGTGCTGGGGATGAAGCCTGGCGAAGTAACCCCGCCGATTGCGATTCAAGGCGGTTACCGCATTTTGAAAATGATCGCCAAAGAAGCTGCCGGGCAGCGCGTGCTTTCTGATCCCCAAGTGCAGCAGTCCATTCGCGACATGATGCGCAATCGCAAAGAGCAGCTTCTTCGCTCGGCCTACATGATAGAAGCGCGCGATGAAGCGCACGTTACCAATTATCTTGCGCGACAAATCCTCGAATCTGCCGGCAAATTGCCCGCCTCAAATTAGCGATTATTCAGGAATTCGAATCAAAGTGAATTCAGCAGGGCAGATTCAGGAATATAAGCTACGACGTGAACTGTTTATCGCCGATCCAAGCCTAACCGCGGCTTGCTGTTTCTGCCAAGGAACGGCCACTCCGCGGAGGTTTGAAAGCGAGCACCACTAGAGCCCCTGCCAGCGGAGTCAACAGAAGACAAAGAGTGAAGGTCTGCCAGAATGCCAGCCCTTCTTTCTCACCCCAGTGAGCAGTTGCGCCGCACAGCATAGTCCAAGCGACAGCCGCTATGCCCAGCGCTAACCAAACCACCATCCAGATAAGAATGACGTGAAACATTCTCTTCCCCCGTCCGGCTTCCGGGCTTTACGAACCCGGATTTCTTTGACAATTCATGTTGGCAGCCTTCGGGAAAGTTGGGAAGAGTCCGTAGGGCTAAGCGAACCTAAAGGTAAACGCCGGCGGCTGATAAGAGGAGGTCTCGTTACGAGTTTTAGCCGACGATTGCGACCACTTCGCCGGCATTCACCGTCTGCCCGGCCACCACAAGCAAACGTTCAACCGTGCCGGACTTTGGCGAACGTATTTCATTTTGCATTTTCATTGCCTCTACCACAACGATTCCCTGTCCCGCGTCCACCGCGTCGCCGGTTTTCATCAGCACGAGCACGATTTTCCCGGGCATGGGCGTGGTCACCTGCTGCCGCCCTTCGGCTTCGGCGCCCGCCGCGCGATCGCGCTTCCATTTGCGGGAGTTGCGAATCGTTGCTTCATATTCGCGGCTGGCAACGGTTACGCGGAGTTGGGAATCGCCCTTGGCTTCCACGCGCGCTTCTAACGATTTCCCGCCAATCAAAATCGAGTAAATACCTGGCGAAACTTCCACCGCATCCGCATCAAGCTCGCTTCCATCAATGGTCCAGCGCGCGCGTTCACCGCTGTGCATTACTTCAACGCTGCGCAATTTTCCGTCCAGCTCAATTTCACATTTCAATGTGGTCTCTCGGATCCATCTGCTACGGCTCAATCTCGCCGTTCAGTTGCTCCAGCCTTCCTTCAAGCTTCCAGCGCGACTCGGCGCGAGCCGGTGCCGATTTGTTCTTTGAGAAATCCGCGCTGCGAGTCATGTGCCAAAGGATGGCGGCGATTGTTGCCGCGTCTCGTTCGCGCGAAATAGCTTCCATGTCGGCGGAGGCCGCGATTGTGCTATTTGGCGATTTGGAAAGAAAATCGTCCAACCAGCTCGTGTATATATCGCCTGTTTGGAAATCGGGTGTCGCTAGAATCCGCCGGAAAAGTCCCGCGTTTGTTTTTATGCCGGTTGCGCAGAACTCCGAAAGCGCTCGCTGTAGGCGCGCGATAGCTTCTGCGCGGTTTGCACCCCACGCGATTAATTTTCCGAGCATGGGGTCGTATTCGTTCGGCACGGTCCAGCCGCCATACACTCCATCGTCGAGCCGAATCCCGGGGCCCGCGGGCGGGCGCCAATCTAGGATTTTCCCGGGGGATGGGAAAAATTTATTGTCGGGATCCTCGGCATAAATCCGGCACTCAATTGCATGGCCGCGCAGCGTAACGTCCTTTTGCGCAAACGGTAGCGGCTCGCCGCAAGCGATTCGAATCTGAAGTTTCACGATGTCCAGCGAAGTAACCAGCTCCGTCACGGGATGCTCCACCTGGAGCCGCGTGTTCATCTCGAGGAAGTAAAAGCGGTGGTCCGCATCCACCAGAAACTCTACCGTGCCGGCATTCGTGTAGCCGCCCGCTTGCGCGAGTTTCACGGCGGCATCGCCCATCGCGCGACGGCGCTCCGGCGTCATTTCCGGTGAGGGCGCTTCTTCGATTACTTTCTGATATCGCCGCTGCACCGAACATTCACGCTCGCCGAGATGTACCAGGTGGCCGTGGAGATCTCCAAGAACCTGAATCTCGATATGCCGCGGCCGCAAAAGATATTTCTCGAGGTAGAGACACCCATCGCCAAACGCATTCTGCGCTTCCGAAGAAGCATCGCGCCACGCGGCTGAGAATTCCGCTTCGCGTTCGATACGGCGCATACCCTTTCCTCCTCCGCCTGCAACCGCTTTCAACACAACCGGGTACCCTATCTCCCCAGCTGCGATACGCGCATCGTCCATTTTTTCGATCGGATCGAGTGTGCCAGGAACTGTGGGCACGCCTGCCTCACGGGCCAAATGCCGCGCCGCGGTTTTCGAGCCGAGCTTTTCCATCGCCTCGGGTGATGGGCCGACGAACGTGACACCCGCATCCGCGCAGGCGCGAGCAAGCCCTGGATTTTCGGCCAGAAATCCATACCCTGGATGAATGGCGTCGCATCCGGCAGACCGCGCTACGCTAATAATTTTTTCGATAACAAGGTAACTTTCGCGGGAGGGTGAAGGGCCAATGGGATACGCTTCATCGGCAAGGCGCACATGCAGCGAAGCACGGTCTGCGTCGCTATAGACTGCGACAGCGCCCACGCCGAGTTCTCTACAAGCGCGCAGAATGCGTACGGCAATCTCGCCGCGATTGGCTATTAGGATTTTCTTGAACATTTTGCTTTTGCCACAGCAGCCGGAATTCTAGCATTTTGTTTCTCTCGAGTCTCCACACCGAAAACCACCGCCTGATTCTTAGCGGACTGCGTTTCGTGCCGCTTCTTGAGGTTGGCAAGGGCCGCTCGTCCAGCTATGATGTCCGTCGCCGGACCCGCCGGAATAACGAATGCGCCGATGAATCTATCGCAACAAGACCAATGGAAGAAAGCTGCTGCTGAAGCCGCTGCTAAGCTCGTCGAAAGTGGCATGGTGGTCGGATTGGGCACGGGCTCGACGGCTGCCTTTCTGGTCAGCGCGCTCGGTCGCCGAGCGACGGAAGAAAATCTGCGAATCACCGCAATTCCCACATCCGAGGGGACCGCGGCCCAAGCGCGGACTCTGAACATTCCGCTCACAACATTCGCGGATCACACAGAAATCGATCTGACCATCGACGGTGCCGACGAAGTGCTGCTGGGGCCCCTCTACCTTATCAAAGGGCACGGCGGAGCGTTGTTGCGCGAAAAAATCGTCGCTGCGGCAAGCAAGCGCATGGCGGTCATTGCGGACGAAACGAAAATTGTTGAGCGGCTTGGCTCGCTGGTGTCGGTTCCAGTGGAAGTTGTTCCCTATGGCTGGCAGGCAACCCAGAAGAAGTTAACTCAACTGGAATGCAAACCAGCTCTGCGACTAGGCGCCGATAAAAAACCGTACGTCACCGACGGCGGGCATTACATTCTTGACTGCGCGTTCGGCCCCATGGAGGACCCCAAGGAGATCGCGCACCACCTCGATCATGTCGTCGGAGTCGTCGAGCACGGATTGTTTCTGAGATACGCTTCCGAAGCATTCATCGGAGGATCCGCAGGAGTGAAAGTTTTTAAGAAAGAGAGCTGAAGGTTGAAGGTAGAGTGCGCAAAAACCCGCGGCCAAAAGTCCTCTGATTGGATTGGATTTGTGGATTCCCCGAATTTTCGACGCTACCTGATTAATTTTTGGATGCGCAGCCTTGCGGATAGACGGCGTCCAGCGCGCCCCAGAGCGCTTTCAAACTGCGCTCCGCGGCGCACAGCACCGCGACGGTGTCGGCGTCCTTTTGTTTTGCCAGCCATTCGCGCCAGGCGGCCCGGTGCCGAACGTCAGCTTCTTCGTGGACGCCGAAATAAGCTAGCGCACGGGGCTCGGTAATACCGTAAAACCGGCGCAGGCCGGAAATTTTCTGGGTGGCGATTTCGGGGACCTGGGCTTCGTAGGCGTAAAAGGCCGCCACGGCTTGCGCTTTCGTTCCTTGCGAGGCTACTTCGTCATAAGTATCCAGCAGCGCCGCAATCCCCGGCAGCGGACGCGCGTCTTCAATCGACGCTTCGCTAACGCCTAGCGATTGCGCGAAGTGCCTCCACAACATCGGATGCGGCGAGCCCGGATCGAGCTCTTCAGCCAGATTTTCGTTTACCAGCGCATGAAGGTTCGCGTCGCCGTTCGAGCGGGCCGCGAGCTGCTTCAGATTTTCGGGGAAGGTCCGCACATGCTGGTAGTACTGCTCGGCGTAGAGTGCGAGTGAATCCTTCGAGAGCTTGCCCTGCGTCCACGCCTGATAAAAGGGATGCTTCAACAGGTGATGCTTTTCGATTAGCGCGTCTAGCGATTCGATCAAAGTCTTCATCTTTGGAGCGTTCTTAGGCATAGCGTTCTCCGATATATATTCGAATAATGACGATCAGGCAAAAACAGGGCATCCTACCGGAATTATGCGCAAAAAGCCAGCTTCGGCCGGCTGTTCCGTACCAGCTTTGGCGACCCAGGGTCATAAGGGAATATTGCCGTGCTTTTTGCGCGGGTTGGTATCCCGTTTGTTTTCAAGCGAGCGCAGGGCGGTGATCAGTTTGGCGCGAGTTTGCGCGGGCTCTATGATGGCGTCGATGTAGCCGCGTTCGGCGGCCACGTAAGGATTTGCGAAACGCTCGCGAAAGTCTTCGATTTTCTCGCGGCGGATTTTATCGCGGTCCGAATCGGGCGCGCGGTCAATTTCGCGCCGGTACACGATATTTACAGCGCCTTCGGGGCCCATCACGGCGATTTCTGCGGTAGGCCACGCATAATTGATGTCGGTGCGAATGTGCTTGGAGGCCATCACGCAATACGCGCCGCCGTAGGCCTTGCGAGTGATCACGGTGATTTTTGGCACAGTGGCTTCGGCGAAAGCGAAAAGCAGTTTCGCGCCGTGTCTGATGATCCCGCCGAACTCCTGCTGTGTCCCGGGTAGAAATCCCGGAACATCCTCGAAGGTGATGAGCGGAATATTAAAAGCATCGCAGAAACGAACGAAACGAGCGGCCTTCACGGACGCACTGATATCCAGAACGCCGGCCAGGAATGCCGGTTGGTTCGCGACGATTCCGACCGTGTTCCCGTCGAGTCGCGCGAAGCCGACGACAATATTTTTTGCGAAGTATTCGTGGACTTCGAAGAATTCAGCTTCGTCCGCGATTGCGTGGATCACGTTTTTGATGTCGTAAGGCTTCTGCGGATCTTCGGGAACGAGCGCGTTGAGCGCAGGATGCGTGCGGTCCCAAGGATCGCTCGAAGCCCGGTGTGGAGGGTCGTCGAGATTATTCGACGGCAGGTAGCCGAACAATTCACGAATCATGGAAAGGCATTCGGCGTCATCGCGTGAAACAAAATGGGCGACGCCGCTTTTTTCGTTGTGCGTCATCGCGCCGCCAAGCTCCTGCTTGGTTACTTCCTCGTGCGTTACGGTCTTAATGACGTCCGGACCGGTAACGAACATGTAGGACGTGTCGCGGGTCATAAAAATAAAATCGGTGATGGCCGGGGAATAAACCGCGCCGCCTGCACAAGGTCCCATAATCGCGCTGATCTGCGGGATCACGCCGCTGGCCAGAGTGTTACGGAGGAAAATGTCGGCATAGCCCGCAAGCGACATCACTCCTTCTTGAATTCGAGCGCCGCCGGAATCGTTCAAACCGATCACAGGTGCGCCGGCGCGCATGGCCAAGTCCATAATTTTCGTGATCTTCGAGGCGTTGGCTTCGGAGAGCGAGCCTCCGAAAACCGTGAAATCCTGCGCGAAGACATAAACGAGGCGGCCATCGATGCGGCCGTAGCCGGTGATGAAGCCGTCGCCAGGCGGCCGCTGCGTTTCCATGCCGAAATCGTGCGAGTGATGGCGGACGAATTTGTCGAGCTCTTCGAAGGAGCCTTCGTCGAGCAGCAAGTCAATTCGTTCGCGCGCGGAGAGTTTTCCCTGCTTGTGCTCGCGTTCGCGGCGCTCTGCTCCGCCGCCCGCTTCGGCTTCGGCGTTCAACTTGCGCAACTCTTCCAGGCGGTCGTGATGTCTGCGATGTTCAGTCATGGGAATGCAGCGGTTTTGTTGCGACTAGAAATTGTTGCTGATTAAACACGAGGTACGCTAGCACGATGCAGGACGGAATGCGAGAGGTCGCGTGTAGAGATGTCGTCGGACGCGCGAAATGGATGTAGAATGGCTGCCGTTTTCGAGTTTAAAAAGGCGATTCTGACTACGAAGGAGATCCCATGTCTTCCAGGACAAAGCGTTGCTCTGCTCGCGTGATTAGCTTCGTTCGTATTTGCACGGTCATCCTGGCGCTGATGGCCTTGGGGCCCTCTGCTTTTGCTCAGGAAGCGAACGTCACTAGTAAGCTGCAAGGTTTTGACTCGTACATGGAGCAAACGCTGAAGGATTGGAATACGCCCGGGATCGGCGTAGGCATTGTTGTGAACGACAAGCTGGTCTTCGCCAAAGGATACGGCTATCGCGACTATGAAAATAAGCTTCCGTTCACGCCGACCACTCTGGTCCAGATCGCTTCCAACAGCAAGCTGTTCACGGCGGTGTCCGCGGGGATGCTGGTGGAAGAAGGAAAGCTCACCTGGGATAAGCCGATCCGGCAATCGGTGCCTACCATCCAGTTCTACAACGACGAACTCAACAACAACGTCACTCTGCACGACATGTTGTCCCACCGAACGGGTGTAACGCGACACGACCTCATCTGGTTCAAATCCGACTTCACCAGAAAGGAGCTGTTCGAAAAGCTCAAGTACCTGGAGCCGGAGCAGCCCATGAGACAAACCTTTCTTTACAACAACCTGATGTTCTCGGCTGTGGGGGAAATCATCGAGTTGAAATCCGGGAAGCGCTGGGAAGATTTTGTGCACGAACGCATACTCGCCCCGCTGGACATGAACACCACCACCTACACAATATCCGAGATGCTGAAAAGCCCCGATCACGGCGTGCCGTTCGAGGAAAAGCGCGATTCGTTCGAGCTATACAAAGGTCCCTACTTCGAAGACACCGAGGGCGTGGCTCCGGCGGGTGCAGTTATTTCCAACATCGACGAGTTATCGCACTGGCTGATCGCGCTGATGAACGACGGGAAATACAATGGGAAGCAGGTGTTGCCGTCTGATGTTCTGAAGGCTACGCTGCAACCGGCGATCGCACTTCCCAACGCTACAGGAGAATCGCAGGGATTCTGGGAGTTGTTCAATGCGGCTTACGGTATGGCGAGAGAGACCGCCTCTTACCGGGGACATCTGCTCACCATGCACGGCGGTGATCTTCCCGGGTTTCACTCCCAGATCTCTTTCATGCCCAACGACCACATTGGCGTGATCGTACTGGTGATCGGCGATCACAGCGCTCCTCTTTACAACGTGGTCAGCTACAACGTGTACGAGCGGCTGCTCGGGATGGACCAAACCCCTTGGAGCCAGCGTCGGCTGGCGCAACGGCTGGCGGATAAGAAAGCCGGAACCGCTGCGCGCGCCAAGGCCGGAGAAGACCGCGTGCCCAACACCAAGCCTTCTCACGCGCTGGCTGACTATACCGGTGAGTATGAGAATCCGGCGTACGGCATCCTTAAGATCACGCTCAGAGACAATCAACTTCAATTTGGTTTCCACGAATTCCAGTTTCCGTTGAGCAATTTCCACTACGACCGGTTCGACACTCCTGATGACGAGCTTTACGGCAGGTTCTCGATCAACTTCAGGACGAATCCTCAGGGGGATATCGATAGCGGAGTGATTTCTTTGGATGAGGCGGAAGTGACTTTCACGCGCAAGCCCCCGACTCTAGAGCCAAGTCTTCTGGAGAAGCTTGCCGGTACTTACTTGACGCCGGACAAGACCAAGTTTCAAGTGCTCTATCAACCGGGTGCCGGTCTTTCGCTGTCATTTCCCGGCGCTCCCCCGCAGGCGCTTATTCTGGTCAAAGGTCTCCAGTTCAGGACTGCGCGATTCGCCGACGAAATTTTTGAGTTCGTGATGGAAAACGGCAAGGTAAAGGCTTTGAAGGATCGCGACCCGTCTGGTGAAGTTTCCTTCGAGCGGCAATGAGGAAGAACCTTTGCAGCGCCCTAGGGCGGAAAGCTTTTGCAGACGGCTAAGCCGCGCCAGTTTCCGGATCGCGTGACCCAGGAGGAAGTGTTGAGGGGAAGTCTTCGTTTTCACGGGCGGGCAAGTCCCGTTTCTTCGGCATGGTGGTGATGGCGATCACACTGAGCAGAATTAGAAGCGTTCCCAGCAGCGTGCGCGGTCCGACGGTTTCCTTGCCGATCAAGTACCCCAGCGCGACTGCCACAACTGGATTGACGTAGGCGTACGTGCCGACTTTCGTCGGCGATTCATGGTGCAGGAGCCAGACGTAGGCGGTAAATCCCACAATGGAACCCGCAATGATTAAATAAATTAGACAGAACCATACGGTCCGGGAAATTGCCTGCATGTGAAATCCAGAGAATTCACCCGTGAGTGCCGCGAGAACAAATAATTGAATTCCTCCAGACAGCATCTGTGCGGCCGCGCTCATCGGCTTCGACGCCGGAAGAGGGAGGCGGCGCGTCAGGATCGTGGCCACAGACCAAGTGAATGCGGCGATCAGCAGAGCGAGAGCGCCGACGCGATTGATGGGAACCTCTCCTAAAGAAAAGGAGTGATTCATCAGGACGGCAACGCCGCAGAGTCCGACCAGCAAGGCCACGGCAAGACGCACGGTGAGCCGTTGCGTGCGCAGGAAGATGATTTCCAGCAGCGTGATAAACACCGGGATCGTCGCCAGCACGACCGCGGCAATTCCTGACGGCACGCGCTGCTCGGCCCAGAACAGGCAACCGTAGTCGAGCAGGAAGATCAGCGTGCCGAGAAAAGTTGCGGCCACCCATTCGCGCCGGCTAGGAGCTGGCGTGCCGCTCAGCCGCATCCAGGCGTACAAAAATATTCCCGCCACCGTAAAGCGCATTGCTGCGAACAGAAATGGCGGCACTTCGCGGACTCCTACCCGAATGGCCAGGTACGTCGATCCCCAGACGAAGTAAATGATGCCGAACGCCAGAAGGATCTTCCACGAAGGCGGGCGGGCGGTTTGCAATTCCATCTCAACTAATCGTAACTCGCGAGGCTGCTCGTTCAAATTTGGAATTTAGCCTTTCGATCCCGGGCGGGAGACATTTTGGTTTTGCATCACCGCGAGCCACAGCGGTTGGCAGTGAGGTTATTCGCGGCAGGCGTCCGCGGAAACGGGCACGCTCGCGGGAGCGGGCAACAGCGCGAGGTTGTACTTTGCTAGGAGCGTGTTTACAGGAGCAAAGCCTTGTGCCGCCAGATCGCGCCAGGCGGCGATATTTTTGGTTAGGCTGGCGCAGGATTCGTCCAAGGCTGATTCGGCAGTTTGCGAGGGCGCTGCATCGCCGCTTTGAATCATGAAGGAGACGCGAGCGAGATCGCGGTGGATGGGCCCAATCCCTGGGGCTTTAGGCGTGCCCTCCTGAATCGCCGCAATCTTCTTGTCGAGATCCTCCAGCGCGTCGGCGAGCTCCTTTCCTTCTGCCGTCTGCACAGGCGCTGCCGCGGCGTCTTTCGCCAGCGCATTTTGCTGCGGCTCGGCGGCGACATCCTTTGCATGCGGACTCTGGGTAGCAGCGTCAGAGGCATTCGCCTGCGACGCCGGTTTTTGCGATTCGTCCGTGATTCCTTTTCCAGGAGGGTTTTGTTTCGGCGCAGATGAGTTTGCCGAAGGCTGATGTTGTTTCACAAGAGCGGCGAGGCTTTTCTGGCGGGCGGCAACGGTCTCGCGCATCGGTGCGATGACGAAATAGGCCTTATAGCTTGCGGCGAGACCGGCGGTAATCCTATTTCCCGCTTCTAGTTGTTTGGTGAGATCGGCCTGCGAGACATGGACGCGCGGATCGAGCGAGATCGTGAACGGCTGCTTCATCAGCACTCCATTGGCGATGAGCACAGCTTCGTATTGGCCGGGAACGGCGAGGGGGCCCAGAGTTTGTTCGCGCGGAGTGTCTTCTGGAATCGCGTGGTCGGAAAGGGTGTACTCGATGTAGTCGAGGATGTTTCCGTAGTAGCTGAAGGGCAAGGTCTTGGGAGAATCGTAACGCAGATCCCAAACGAAGCGGTTGTGTCCCACGTTTTTGGAAAGCGCTGTGACGGGGCCAAACCAATACTCCGGGACGTTTTTCGGAGTGGCGTCGGGAGCAGAGGCCACACTTGTAAATCGCCGCACGAATTTTCCCTGCGCATCGTGAATTTCAAGCGTTATGACGCCGGCTGGAACGGATTTCAAGTAGTAATCGAAGATTGCGCCGTCCGGCGGATTTTTTCCAGCGGGCGTCTCTGGAGGCAGCGGGGTTTCTTGGTCGTTGTCCCAGCGAACGCGAACCGTGTTGGATGGCCGCAGTAAGTAGGCATCCGCACTGGTTATCTCCGGGCCGGCCTGGCGCAGAGGTGAGAGATCATCCAGGATCCAGATAGCACGTCCATATGTGGCGGCGACGAGATCGTCACCGTGCACGGCGATATCGCGCACGTCGGACGCCGGGAAATTTAATTGCAACGATTGCCAATGATCGCCATCATCGAACGAAACGTAGAGCGCGTTTTCGGTGCCTGCGTACAACATTCCTTTGCGCTCGGGATCTTCGCGAACAATGCGAGCAAGCCAGGAATCCTCGAGGCCTTCGGTAATTTTTTGCCAGGATTTACCGGCGTCGTGAGTGCGATACACATATGGATGCTTATCCCGAGAAACTTGTGTGACGACATAGGCCGTATCCGCGTCGTAGTGTGAAGCTTCGATGGCTACGATGGTGCTCTTGGCGGGCAAGTCAGCGGGCGTCAAGTTCTGCCAGGTCGCGCTGCCGTCCTGCGTGCGTTGGATTAGACCGTTGCTCGTGCCCGCCCAAATCACTGCTGCCTGGACAGTCGATGGCGCGAGAGCAGTGAGGGCAGCGGGCCGATTGGGGCGCTGCGGTTCGAATTCTTTTTCGTCGGCGTCCGCGTCGGCAGCATCCATTTCGTCGGAGTGTTCCCGGGTACCAGGAGAAATATTTTCGTCAGCTAAAGGGGCGTGACCGGAGGCGCCAGCGGGCGATTTTTCGCCGTTCGCCGGAGCACCAGGAGGGACCGTGAGATCGGGGCTGATGGCTTGCCAGCTATCGCCCGCATTCGTGGTCTTCATCACGTACTGCGTGCCGAGATAAAGCGTCTTTGGATCCTGAGGCGAGAAGACGAGCGGGGCCATCTGCGAAGTTCGATACTTCGCACCGCGCACAAAAACATGCGTGATCTGGCCGGTGATTTTGTCGAAGCGCACGACGCTGCCGTACCAGCCGCCGGAGTAAACGATGTTGGGATTCGTGGGGTCGGGCGCGATGAAACAGAATTCAAATCCACCGATGGAGAACCAATCGCGGAAGCTGATCTCACCGTAATCGCTGCGATTCGGCACCGCGACGGTACCGCTGTCTTGCTGCGGGGCGTAAGAAGAGTAGGGAAACTGGCTGTCGGTAATCACGTGGTAGAACTGGCCTGTCGGCTGGTTGTACCAACTGCTCCACGTTTTGCCTCCGTCCACGCTGATAGTAGCGCCTTGATCGACACCGAGAATCATGCGTTGTGAATTTTTCGGGTCAATCCACAACACGTGATAATCGTCGCCACCCGGTGCGCCTTTATATGCTATGAAGTTTTTGCCGCCGTCAGTGGAGCGATAGGTCGTCGTTTGCATGACGTAAACCGTGTCCGCGTTATTGGGGTCGACGAAAACGCGGCTGAAGTACAGATTCCCTGTGACGCGCGAGTCGGTTGTAATCTTGCGCCAGGTCTGGCCGCCATCGTCCGAACGGAACAGGCCGGGCTCGGTGATCGCGAACACACGCTGGCCACGAGTTCCGGGAGCGACAGCGAGACCAATGCGGCCCAACGGTTGGTCTGTAGGAAAGCCAGTCGCGGGGAGCTCTTTCCAAGTAGAGCCTTCGTCGAGCGATTTATAGATCCACGAGTCGGGCTTTTTCGAATCGTCGGGAGGGCCCTGGAAGAAATCATAGGGCTTCCAGAGCGCGGTGTAGAGCACGCGAGGATTGTTCGGATCGGCCACGGTGTCTGCAGCTCCAGCGAAATCGTCTCGGTAGAGTGTTTTCGTCCAAGTCTTTCCGCCATCTGTAGATTTGAAAATGCCGCGCCAAGGACTCGACGCCGCGAGGCCGAGAATGGGATGGCCCAGCGCGCCTACAACAAGGATGTTGGGATCATGCGGGTCAACGATGATCGAATTGATGTAGCGAACGTCAAGCAAGCCGATATGCGTCCAGGTCGCGCCGGCGTCGGTGGATTTGTACATTCCGTTGCCGTCGGTCTGCTCGCCAGTGCCGACGTATACGATATTTGGATTCGACGGAGCGATTGCGACCGCGCCGATCGAGGCGACCTGCTGATCGTCAAAAATCGGTTTCCAGACGCGGCCCGCGTCGGTTGTCTTCCATACGCCGCCGCCCGGCGTACCCATGTAATAGACTGCGGCATCGCCCGGGATTCCAACTACAGCGGAGACGCGGCCCGCGCGGTACGGTCCAATCAAACGCCAGCGCATGGCCGAATAGAGACTAGGGTCAACGGGCTGGGGATTCTGCTGTTGGGTGGGCAGAGACGCGGCCGACATCGAGAATGCAAGGAAGACCAGGGCGAGGTAATTCTGTGTGCGAGTCAAAATCTCCTCCGGAAAAATAAAAAGTGTATCACCGTCCGCGACTTCTTTTGGTTCTTAGCAAGTTGTGCCGATCGAATTTTTCATGCAAACGCTTTGCAAACAAAGATCAGTGTAAACATCTTCGGCCCAAAGGTGGTGCAAAATTCGGCCAAACGGGGGTTCAGTGCAAGCCCGACCAATCATCAGCGAGGAGAATGGAGTTACTCGGGTTCGAGGGATCGTACTTCACGCTGGCAGTTTGGCCGGCGGCAACGCGAGTCAAATGCAGGCGTTCTTCGAGTCCGGTAACGTCCTGCGCGGTTTCGTAAGTGACGCCGGAAATCGAATAGGTGTAATAAAGAAGTTTCTGTGCACCATTGGCTGCAACGCCGGATGCCTTGGGCCGGCGGTTGGCAAGGATGCCTACTGGATTTTCCGCGCGAGAATCGCGGACATGCTCGACGATCTCGAGAACTTGGCCTTCCACGATGCGTCCCACGCGATTCAGAAAAGCGCAGCGCTGGCGTTCGACTTCGCCGGCATCTTCCGGCTTGCGGCGCAACCAAAAAATGACGCCGCTTAGTACGAACGCCGCGAGGCCCGCGAGCGGAAGCCAGTTGCGCCAATCTTTTAGAAGTTCGTTCAAAGCTCGCCCTTACGCCCCGCAGGAGCGTTACATCGATAGGCAGGTTCGCTCAATATTCCGGGTCTTCAGCCGAGCCGATGACGGGATTTCGCAGCGTGCCTACGCCGCTGACACTGACTTCCACGACATCGCCCGCAACCAGAGAGCCGACACCGGAGGGAGTGCCAGTAGCAATGACGTCGCCAGGCTCCAGCGTCATCACCTGCACGATATAGCGAATTATAACATCAAGAGAAAAAATCATTTCCGAGGTGTGTCCATACTGTTTCCTGGTTCCATTCACGAAAGTCTCGACAGTGGCGTCGGCTAAATCGAGCGATGTTTCGATGACCGGGCCGAGCGGGCAGAATGTGTCGAAGCCTTTGGCGCGTGTGAACTGAACGTCGAGTTTTTGAAGATCGCGAGCGGTTACATCATTCAGGCAAGTATAGCCAAGAATGTAAGGCGAAATATTTTCATTGGGCTGCAGGTTCTGGCAGCGGCGGCCGACGATCGCGGCGAGTTCACCTTCGTAATCCACGCGCTTGGAAATGCGCGGGATGACGATGGGCTCGTCGGGCGCAACGACGGACGACGGCGGTTTCAGGAAAATCAGAGGTTGTTTGGGAGCTTCGTTGCCTAATTCTTTTGCGTGCTCGAGATAGTTGCGGCCGACGCAAACAATTTTGCTCGGAGTGCATGGCGGAAGAAGTTTTACAGAATTCAGCGGCCAAGAGGGTCCGGTGGGTTCGCGGCTAGTCCAAAGCTGGCCCGGGATCTCGCGGACTTCGTTGCCTTCAATCACTCCATCGCGGATTTCAGGATAGATTCGATGATCCGAGCGATTCAGTTCTTTCGCAGCGAATTCCAGCGTCTGGAAGCGGCAGATCTTCATCGATGATGCGCCGCGGGATCGTGATTCCGTCGGCGTGGCGTGATGGCGTGATGCCGTGCGTGAAGGATCATGGCTCCCACCCAGGACCCAACGGCGAAAACACCGTAGATCACGGCGCCTTCGATAAACGCCTGGAATGGCGTGCGCAAAATCTGAAAAAGATTTCTGAAAAGCATCCCGGCAATGTCGTAGGCGATGACAAACATCACCCATCCGATCATCGCCGACGTGAACATCTGAATCGGGCGATTCAGGAAGCGCACAACCGGAATGAGCATGAAGATCACGAAGAGACCGTAGGAGGCTGCGTTTCTTTCGAGCGCCCGGCTGTCGAGCCAGGGAAGGCGGTTAGCCGCCACCAGCGCACCGAGCATTACCATCACGAGCAGCGTGCCGGTGTAGAGTCCGGTCCAAAGCGCGGGACGAGGGAGCGCCTTGTTAGCTTTTGCTCCGATAATTCGATCGATTGGGGAACGCTCGGTCATGGGTTCGCCGGTTGGCCTTCCACTGGAACACTGCCGGAGGCGGGCGCACTGGCTTGGCTTTCATTCCCGGCTCGGTCCACCGCAGTTGCAGTGTACACGTAATAGCGGCCGGGCCCCGCATTCATATCGCGAAACGCGGGAGTAAGCAACAAATCCGAGTTCAAACGTGTTCCAGGCATGCCATCCTGCTCACTACGATAGACGTTGTAACCGGCAATGTCGGTTTCAGGACTGATGGCCCAGGATATTTCGAGATGCGCGGGCATCTGGCCTTGTCCCGGTACCAGCACCACAACGAGTCCCTGGGGCGCTGCCGGTGGAAAGGTATCCCGAGGAGTGACCGCGATTAGTTTCGAGTCAGATGATTCAAGCGTCAGACCTGGGTACTGCGAAATACTGCGAACCGAATACAGATAGGTCGTGCCGAAATCGACTTGCAAGTCCCGAAAGCTGGTTTCAAGGGCCTCTCCGATGCGCGTAAATGGGCCCTTTAGCTTGGGGACTTCGCTTATGGATTCAGATGCATTGGTCACCGGCGCCGGTTGAGTCTGGACCTCCAGCACGGCTTCAGCGCGATAAATGTGATAGGCGACGATTGGCGGAGCTTCGCCCACGGGTGTCTTTTGCGGCGGCGTCCAGGTGAGGATGATGCCAGCGTGAGTAACTTCAGCTTTGACGTCCGAGATGGGGTCGGGCGCGGGATAGATTTTCAGGTCGGCATGATTCGAGTCCGCTGATTCCTTTTTCACGGATTCTCGCGTGCGGACCGTGTACGACGCTGTCCACCCGACGTGTTGGCCCAGATCGCCTGCATCTAGCGCATTCACCACGCGAACGTTATTTTTCTGAGAATAGTGAGCAACCATCGCCGGAGGAATTGTGAGAATCAATTCTGACGCAGTAGTCGTAGCGGAAGGCGTCGTGCCGGGAACGGACTCGAATTTACGATAAACCTCAATGGCAGGAGTCTGCTTCAGGGGGCGATGCTCCACCGTTTCTTTCGGCAGCGTGAATGTGAGGGTCACGTCATTTCCCAGCTGTTGCGCCGCGAGGTCCGCGATTGCAGTGGGAACTGGAGGTTTCCGCTCCTGGGGTTCGCCGGGTGCGGCGCATCCCGCGAGCCAAAGTGACGAAGCCCAGAGTGAAAAACAAAGTAGGAAGATGGACAGGAGCGGATTGAGCGCTTCCGAAGCGGGGGCGGGAGTTTGTTCCCCTTTTCTGTCGTCCATTTTCCTTTTCTAATTTCTAAAGAATGTAGCGGCTCAGATCCTGATCCTTCACGATGTTCGCGAGCTGCTTCTGCACGTAGGCGGCATCCACCTTCACAGTTTTCTTTTTCATCTCGGGAGCTTCGAACGAAATCTCTTCGAGAACTTTTTCCAGGATGGTGTGCAGCCTGCGAGCGCCGATATTTTCGGTCTGCTCGTTCACTTTGGCCGCAAAACGCGCAATGGTTGCGATTGCGTCGTCGCTAAAGGAGAGCTTCAATCCTTCGGTGTCGAGCAGCGCGATATATTGCTTGATGAGCGCGTTCTTTGGCTCTGTAAGAATGCGAACGAAATCGGCTTCGGTGAGCGAATTAAGCTCGACTCGAATCGGAAAGCGGCCTTGCAGCTCGGGGATCAAATCTGAAGGCTTGGTGGTGTGGAATGCGCCTGCCGCGATAAAAAGAACATGATCGGTGCGAACCATGCCGTAGCGCGTATTGACCGTGGTGCCTTCGACGATCGGCAGGATATCCCGCTGGACGCCTTCTCGCGAGACGTCCGGGCCGTGTCCGGCTTCGCGGCCCGCAATCTTGTCAATTTCATCGATGAAGAGAATCCCCATTTGTTCGACGCGATCGACGGCAAGGCGGGTGACCTGATCCATGTCGATGAGGCGGTTTTCTTCTTCTTGAATTAAATAATCGAAGGCCTCCGCCACGGTCATCTTGCGTTTCTTTTTTTGCTGGCCGAAGAACCCGGAGAGCATATCCTTGACGTTGATATCCATTTCCTCGACGCCCTGATTTGTGACGATTTCGAAGGCGGGCATCGCGCGTTCGCGCACTTCCACTTCCACCATGCGCTGGTCGAGTTTTCCTTCGCGAAGCTGCGCGCGGAGTTTGTCGCGAGTTCGCTGCAATTGCTCGCGGCGCTGGGCTTCCGCGGCAGGATTTGCATCCGTGGGCATGGGCGACGCGGGCAGCAGCAAATCCAGCAGGCGCTCCTCCGCGGATTGCTCGGCGCGCTCGGCCACTTCGTCGAGCTTTTCTTCGCGGACCATGTCGATGGAGGTTTCCACCAGGTCCCGCACCATGGATTCCACATCACGGCCCACGTATCCCACTTCAGTGTACTTCGACGCTTCCACTTTCACGAACGGGCAGCCCGCCAGCCGCGCGAGGCGGCGCGCAATTTCCGTCTTTCCGACGCCGGTAGGGCCGATCATCAGAATATTTTTGGGAAGAATTTCTTCGGCGAGCTCAGGGGTGAGCTTCTGCCGCCGCACGCGATTGCGCAGCGCAATGGCGACGGCTTTTTTGGCAAGATTCTGCCCCACGATATATTTGTCGAGCTCGATGACGATTTCTCGTGGGGTCAGCTCGTCAAACGAGGGGAGCGGCTCGGGCTCGGCTGCCTGCGATTCACCTGCCAAGTAAATCACCATGTCTTTCTCCGACTTTCCGGTCATAGTTCTTCGATGCTGAAATTCGCGTTAGTGAAAATACAAATTTCGCTGGCGATGCGCATAGCCTCCTGCGAAATATCCTTTGCGCTGAGCTTCGTGAACTTCGAAAGCGCTCGAGCGGCGGCAAGCGCGTAAGAGCCACCCGAACCGATGGCGCAGATGCCGTCGTCCGGCTCGATCACGTCGCCGCTGCCGGACAGCAGGAATGTGGACTTTGTGTCCGCGACAATTAAGAGCGCTTCGAGATGGCGCAGAGAGCGGTCCGTGCGCCAGTCTTTGGATAGCTCGACGGCTGCGCGGGGAAGGTTGCCATGAAATTCCTGCAGCTTGTTTTCAAAACGCGAGAAAAGCGACAAAGCGTCAGCGGTGCTTCCGGCGAATCCAGCAATGATCTTGTCATTGTAAAGGCGGCGTGTTTTTTTAGCGTTGTGCTTGATCACGCCTTCGCCAAGCGTCACTTGGCCGTCGGCGGTGAGCACAACTTTGTTGTCTTTCCGCACGCACAGCACCGTTGTGCCGTGCATCGGTTCACTTTTTCGCTTCATGGGCATCCGGTGATTATACCCCTCGCGCGCCGCATCGGCCAATCGAGTGCACACCTTGCTGTTTTTGGGCATGATTGCATCGAAGTATGCGTTTAACGTGGATAGCCTACGCGAGACCGGCATCCAGCGCCGTATAGAATGTATCGAGTTCGACGGGCTGGGTAAAAATATGCGTGGCGATGCGAATATGGTCAGGCCCGCCGGCGACGCGAATATTTCGTGAGGCGCACTGATCCATTACGGGCTTGAGGTCAAGCTTCCCTTTCCCCTGATTCGGCTCGAATGTGACCAGACCGCCGTAGAAACGGTCGGCGCTCGCGTTGGTGATGGAAAGTTGCGGATAGCGTGCGACCCGTTCACGTACTTGCGATGCGAGCTCATGAATGCGAGCGTACACAACATCGGGTCCGAGCTGCTGGTGGAAATCGAGAGCCGCTTTCAATCCGACCATCACCGACAGGTTGGAAGTGCCAAACCAGGAAAAGCGGTAGGCTTTCATATCGTAGTTATTCCAGTTAGCTGTCGCGATGTTTACCCACAGATCCTTCAGACGCTCGTCACGAATGTAAAGCGTGCCAGTGCCCTTTGGCGCCATTAGCCACTTGTGCGGGCTTGAAGCGTAGAAATCGCAGTCGATATCATGGAGATCGAGTGGGATCTGGCCGATGGCGTGCGCGCCGTCCACTTGCGTGAGGACGCCGCGGCTTCGCGCCAGCCCACAGATTTCCTTTGCCGGAAGAATTACACCCGTCACAGTCGTGATGTGGCTGAAAAACACAACGCGGGTCTTGGGGGTGAGGGCGTTCTGAAAGCGCTCAACGATTTCTTCCGTGCTGGCCGGCGGCTTCGGAAGCACAACTGTATTTAATTTAACGCCAAAGCGCGCGGCCTTCTGTTCCCAGGGGCAACGGCCGCCGGGATGTTCTTGGTCGGTTAGCAGAACCTCGTCACCGGGCTTCAGATCGAGTCCGTTTACTACCACGTTGTTGGCTTCAGTGGCGTTGCGAACCAGCGCGAGCTCGTCGCGATTCACATGAAGATAGGCCGCCAGAGAGTCACGCAATGCATGCAGGCGGTCATTTTCCTCGTACCCGAACCAGGGATAAGCCGGCTCGCGGTACTCTTCGGCGGAAAGAATATGGTCAATCATCGCGCGAAGAACGGGCAGAGGCGAGCAGCCGACGGAACCGCAATTGAGGTTGATACGATCCGGCGCGAGCAGCCACTGGGCGCGGAGACCAGTCCAGTAGCGCAACGGATCGCTCGAAAGAAGATCGCGCGAAGGGAACGGAACGGATTGCGTACAGAGAATCTGCTCGGCCCGCTGGAACGGTATGCCCAACAGTGCTGCTGCAAACGCTGCGCGCTGGATGAAATCGCGTCGAGGAAGCACAAGGACCCCCTATGTTTGGCGGGGAGAATTATGCTCCTGAGCACGCCGATTCTGCTACTGGCTCAAGATAGAAAGAGCAGGTCGGCTGAAGTCTGGCGAAGCCCAAGAACAGTCAATGGAACGAAACGGAGCAGCCGAGTTATTTGTCGGTGTCGCTGGCCGCGGCATCCTTTGACTTCTTATCCTTTGGTTTTTTGCCGACTTTGTCCCAGCGTTCGTCGAGGGACTCTTTGGTGAAGAGTGAATCGGAAAGATTCGTGTTGTACTCGCACTTATCGAAGAAGGCCTGGTAAATCTTAATTCCGTTGCGCTCGCGAGTGATTTGGAACGGCGTTTGAATGCCCGAGAACGGATGATAGTTCGAGAAGTATACAATTTCTTCCGTACGCATGCGGGTGTTCGCGTTGCGCGTATCCACGACCATGCGAATGGGCAGATGCGAGGACTTGGCAATCGCAATACGAATCGTGCGGTTCTCACTGTCAACTAGCTCGACCCAGTCTGCCTCGCGTAGATCTACTACATCCGACCCGCCATAGCGGAAAACCATGTCCGCTTCGTGGATTCGATGCCGGAGAATATTGTCTATATCCGTCTTCGTATCCTCTTGATAGCGCGCGAGGTCACTAGTGCGCGCTTCGCTGACGCCACCGCGGTCGAGGTCCCAGCCCTTATCCCCGTTGTAGACCTCAATGATATTGCGCTTGGGGAGATTTTCCGTGCGATCCCTGAACGGGGGAATAGGGACAGCGTAGTTAACGAAGTGTACGGGTAAGCCACTGAGTTCACCGGAATGGCCGAACTGGCTCAGTCGACCTTCGTAAGTGACGTCATGAACGTTTAAGTACGCGGCGCCTCCCAACCCCTCAATCGCCTGCTGCAAAATCTCTTTGGCTTTCGCCGCGCTCTGCGCCGGCATCATCACTTCGGATTCTTGCGCGGATGAAACGGAGACAACTGCAAGAAAGGCAAATACCAGGACGGCCGCTGCCCGAATCCTGCGCGCGATTATCCGCAAAGGACGGAACCTCCATTTACGTTGATTACTTCCCCGGTGATGAAGGTTGCCAGGTCCGATGCGGCAAAAAGGATAGGACCGGCAATTTCCTCCGCTGTGGCCACACGTTTCAAAGCGATGGGAGCCAGAGCTGATTTCATGCCGGCCTTTTTGTGAAGCACGGAAGCGGACATGTCGGTATCTACCCAGCCCGGTGCGACGCAATTTACCAGGATGTTGTGACCGGCGAGTTCGGAAGCCAATCCCTTCACAAAACTGATAATTGCGCCTTTGCTCGCGCCGTAGTGAGAATGAAAGGCTTCGCCACGCTGCCCGGCGGTGGAACTGATGGCCACGATGCGACCGCCCCTCTGCGCGATCATGTGCGGCACGGCGTAATGAATCACGGCATAGACACTTTTTAGATTAACGCGGATCATCTCATCCCACTCGCGTTCGCTGAGCTTTTCAATGGGCGTATCCTGCTCATTCCAGATGCCGGCATTTGCGACAAGGATATCCAAGCGACCGAGCCGATCACGAGCGAAGTCGACGAGTTTTTTCGCGTCTGCCATTTTGCCCAAATCGGCTTTGAACGATTCCACACGCGTGCTGTGCTTGCGCGCTTCCTGTTCCACCTGTTCGGCTGCTTCGCGATTGCGATGATAGTTGAAGACTACGTCGGCTCCGGCTTGTGCGAAGAGCTTCACGGATGCCGCGCCGATTCCGCGCGAGCCTCCGGTTATAAGTGCGGCCTTTCCTGCCAGCGAAATCATTGGTTCCCCCGAACATCCTTAGCAAATCAGAAGCTGTTGATAGCCCCGGCAAAGACAATTGCGTGTCCAACTCAGTGCGGAATTTCGTCGGGCTATGAATGCACCGGCGCTTTGTGCGCGGCCTTCACGAGTTCACTAAATAAGGCTTGAGCCAGTGAATCCGAATCAATCATTCGCTCGGGATGCCATTGCACGCCGGTGACCCAATTTGAATCGCCCATCCACTCGACCGCTTCAACCACTTCATCGGGGGCGCGCGCGCTGACGCGAAGACCCCGGCCTAGCTCGAGGACCGACTGGTGATGCGAGCTGTTCACCCGTACTTCGCTTTTTCCCGCTAATTGATCGAGACGCGATCCTGGTTCAATTCGGATGAGATGAAACGGCTCGGTCGCGCCTTTCTTCCATACATGCTGGATTCCGCTCCGGACTTCGCTCGGGATGTCCTGAATCAGCGAACCTCCCAGGAAAACGTTCAGGCTCTGCACGCCGAAGCAAATGGCGAGAACGGGTTTGTGTTCAGTGAAAGCATGTTTGAGAAGCGCGAAATCCGTTTGTTCGCGACTGGGATCGGCCTCTCCGCATTCCAGATGCCGCGCAGCATGAAAGCGCGAAGGCTCAACATCCGCGGGACTTCCCGGCAGCACAAAAGCATCGAGCGAACACGCGGTTTCTTTCAGCTCGTCCGGCGAGAGTGCGAGCGATACTTCTACCGGTTCGCCACCTGCGCGTCGGACGCCGTCGCAGTACCTTTCGTACTTGTCGCGTTGCCCTGTAAGTTCTTCTTTTCGTGTGCGATAGGGGATGCCAACTCGCGGTTTCTGGCTGAAGTCGGATAGCATGGAATGCCCATCCTACCATCGAGCGTTCGCCCCAGCAACCAGCAGAAAGATACGGCTCAAGAGCGCAGGCGAGGCGAAGTAAAGGCAACGCGGCCAAAACGAGGGAAATGAAGCGTTGTTAGAACGTACTGAGGCTCATTCTCATCATCGGCTGCGACGAATTTGACTGCCGGGATGTCGAGGCGGGTTTCCTTGGAGGATGTGTCTTCCGCCACGTGTCGTAACTCTGTTTCATCTGCTCGATATGATGCGGGATGTGGCGTTCCTGGATCTCAATCCAGCCGGCAAGGCTTAGGGGTCCGTCGGTCGGATCATTCACGCGGTGTTCCCAAACAGGTTCGGGCAACGCGATGAGCAATTGATATGTAGCCCTGCGCAGTCGACGAATTATTTCGAGCGCCTCACGGGTGCTTTGATGAAAATAGCCTAGAGCGCCGGCCCAGCGCGCGGGATCAAAATTGAGGACCGGGCTTTCCGGCTCTGCGATAAAACGGCGGCAACGGATGTAGGCGCTGGCTTCGCTGTCGGCAAGATGCAGAATAATTTCGTGGATGCTCCAGCGCTCGGGTACGGGCTTATAAAGCCACATCTTCTTGGGAAACTGCCTCAACGCGATCGATAGCAGGGCCGGTGCGCGGCCGAATGATTCTAATTGTTGTCGTCTCACTTCGCGGTTCATACACACCTCCTGCATTATTTCTTTAGACGCACTTAGCTGCACTTCCGCTGCCAGGAGCTGTGAAAATAAACGAATAAATTGCGTTGATTGTTCCAACACAAACCTAATTGTTCGCGAACTGCACCAAGGAGCGTCCGACTTAGGGAAAATCGTGTTCGGGGATGGGACAAATATCCATGCCGCAATGTCAAAAAACATCCTAATTCTGGTTTTGCATGCAATTTCGCGTAGACATCCGCAATTGTGAAAATGATTTATGCGATATACAGGAGGTGACTAGAAGCTGCCGGGGGGCTTGGCATTCGGGTGCTCAGCAGGTGCCAATCCTGCGCTACGAGTGCGCCAGAAGCTACGAATATCGCCGACGAGATAGAGCGAACCGGTTACAAACACAACATCAGCGGGATCGGCGAGTTCCATCACGCGCTGAAGCGCTTCGGCCGGGTCGGGAACGATCAAAGAACGCTTCGCAAAATGGCCGGTGATTTCCGAGAGTAGCGAAGCGGAGATTGCGCGCGATTGGCGCGGCATAGTAAGAATCACGGCTTCAGCGCGCGGAAAAAGCAGACCCGCTATCTCGTCAACGGCTTTGTCGCGCATCGCGCCGTAGACCAGGAATATGCGGCGGCCTGAAAAATTCTCTTCCCAAAACCTTAGAAGCTCCCGGGCGCCGGCTGGGTTGTGCGTGCCGTCCAGATACACATCGGGCCGCTCAGAAATGCTTTCAAGACGGCCGAGCCAACGCACCGTCGCGACCCCGCGCTCGATTGCTTCATCGCCAATCGGAAATCCTCGTTCCCTGAGAAGGCGGGCAGCGGTGGCAGCGGTCAATGCATTTTGGATTTGGAAACGGCCAGAAAGCGCCGGTGCGATGGCCAGTTTTTGGGACGTATGCGCGAACGTCGCGGCTGCGCTATAGAAACCACCCGACACTTTCAAATCCTCGATGCGCCAAGATTCTTCAACTTCCACCAGTCTGGCGTCCATTTCCGCGGAGCGGCGGGTGATAACTGCGCGCGCTTCGGGCCGTTGATTCGCGCTGGCCACCCAGGCGTTAGCTTTAATGATTCCTGCCTTTTCCGCCGCAATTTCTTCTATGGAATGACCCAGATAATTCTCGTGGTCGAAATCGATTGGCGTGATTACGGCGACCTCAGGCGTGACGATGTTCGTGGCATCGAAGCGTCCTCCCATACCGACCTCGTATATTGCGAAATCAACGTGGTGTGCTGCAAAAGCTAGAAAAGCCATGGCCGTGACGCATTCGAAGAAAGTTGGATGTGCTAAGAGCTTGCCTGAAGCCATGAGCGATTCGATGGAGGCGTGCACGTGAGTCCAAGCCTGTGCAAAATCTTGGTCCGAGATATTCTCGCCATCGATTCGGATGCGTTCATTAACGAGTTCGAGATGCGGCGAAGTGTAAAGGCCCGTTCGCAGGCCGGCCGCCCGCAGGATGGATTCGAGCATCGCAGCTGTGGAGCCTTTGCCGTTTGTGCCGGCAATGTGTGCACAGGGCATAGCGCGATGGGGCTGGCCCAAATCTTCGGCAAGGATGCTGATGTTTTCAATACCGAACTTCTGCACCGGCATTGCGGTCGTGGAGGGCGCAGCGAGCGAAGTGGATGGGATTCTAGCAGGCTGGCGCGGCGCCCCCAGTTCTTTTCCGAGTGACAGAAGCGCTCGAACGGATTCTTCGTAGTTCATATTTGCGGCTGATTACGCGAGGAAGAAGTTGAGCGCCTGAGAGATATAGGGCTTCAGCTCTTTGCGCGAAACGACCGCATCGAGGAATCCGTGCTCCAGGAGAAACTCAGCGGTTTGAAAACCCTCCGGCAGTTTCTGGCGAATGGTCTGTTCAATCACTCGCGGGCCTGCAAATCCAATGAGCGCGCCAGGTTCCGCAATATTCAAATCACCAAGCATGGCATAGCTGGCGGTAACGCCACCGGTAGTCGGGTCGGTGAGAATGGAAATGAAAGGAAGCCCCGCCTCGTCCAAGCGCGCGAGAGCTGCGGAGACCTTGGCAAGCTGCATCAAACTGACTACACCCTCCATCATGCGGGCGCCGCCAGAGCACGAAACGATAATCAGCGGAATTTTCCGGGCCAGCGAACGCTCGATGGCGCGCGCCACTTTTTCGCCGACCACAGCGCCCATCGAGCCGCCAATAAATCCGAACTCCATCGAGCAGCAGATCACGGGCCGGCCGTTCAAATGTCCTTCGGCAGTGAGGATCGCGTCTTTCATGCCCAATTTATGCTGCGCGTCTTTCAGACGCTGTGCGTAGGGTTTCGTGTCGGTGAAATGGAGAGGATCGCTGGATGCGAGCTCGCTGTCGAGTTCCGACCAGGGTTCGTCATCGAGCAGGAGTTCGAGCCTCTTGCGCGCACCCAAACGGAAATGGTGGTCGCACTTCGAGCAAACTTCCCAGTTTGCCTCCAGGTCTTTTTTCCAGATGATGGCCCGGCAGGAGCCGCACTTTGTCCACATGCCTTCGGTGCGCACACGACGTTCCTCCACCGGAGTGGGGTTCTCGATCGGTTTTTTCTCGCGTTTAAACCAGGCCATGGCTAGTAATCGATCCCCCGCTGCGCGAGGATTCCTTTCGTGTAGGGATGTTTCACTTCGCGCATCTCGGTGACGAGGTCGGCGGCTTCGACGAGCTTCGGATGCGCATTTCGCCCGGTGCAAATCACATGGACGCGCTCGGGGCGTTTTGCGAGCGATTCTACCACGCGCTCAGGGTCGAGCATTTTATAGCTTATTACATAATTGATCTCGTCGAGCACAACCAGGTCGTATTTCTCGCTATATATCTGCGCGCGGCCATATTCCCAGGCCTGCTCGCACAAGCGGACGTCTTCGGGATCCGTTTCGGCGCCGCCCACCTTGACGAAACCCCGCCCCATGGGCCGGATTTCGAACTTGTCGTCCCCAAGCATTTTTGCTGCATCCAGTTCGCCATAATGCCACGAGCCTTTGATGAACTGCACCATCAGCACGCGCAGGCCTTGCCCTACGGCACGGAAAGCCGTCCCTAGAGCGCAAGTCGTCTTGCCCTTGCCAGGCCCGGTGTAAATAATCAAGAGTCCTTTACCTTCCGGCATGGGTTAGCGTCTCGCGAGAGCGACTTACAATACTGGCCGCCCTCCGGCGAAACGTCAAGCGGCCACGTCGCCGGCTAACGATTTGACCAGGCCAGGGTTGAGAAAGACCCTCGTCATGATAATGAGATATACTCCGAACGAAATCAGCTTAGAGGCACAAAGTAGAAAAGCCTCCATGGGCTCGCGTCGCGATCATGCAAGCTAAATTCTCTTCAAGGAGATAATGTGCTGAAACATTTTGCATTTCTCATCGTGGTTCTTCTAGGAGGCACCATTCTGGCGGTTCCTGGCTACGCACAGGATACGAGCCAGCGCCCTAGCCCGTCAGCGAACGCAAATTGCAGCTTCGCAGACGGCAAAACCGTGACCGTGGCCTATTCGAGCCCGCGCGCGAAGGGCCGCAAGATTTACGGTGGTTTGGTTCCCTATGGCAAAGTATGGCGCGCAGGTGCGAACGAAGCCACCACGATTGCAATCGATACTGACGTGATGATCGGCGGCAAAGCAGTACCCGCAGGCACCTACACAATCTTCACGATTCCGAACGAGGACAAATGGACGCTGATCCTCAACAAGACAACAAAGAACGCCAAAGGCGGTCCCTTGTGGGGCGTTCCGTATCCGGGCGAAGAGGGAGACTTCGCACGCGTGGATATGAAAGCTTCCAAGCTCAGTTCGCCGGTCGAGAACTTCACCATCTCGTTTGATAAGTCAGGTTCCGGATGCGTGATGAATCTGGATTGGGAGACGACGCGAGCTTCCATCGAAATTTCGGACAAGAAGTAAAAGTTAGGACAATTCCAGGAGCTTGGGCAAGGACTTCGCTATCGCGGCTATGCGGTCGCGTGCTGCGATGGACATTTCCCGGTCTTCGCGGGTTCCGCGCTCACGTAGCACGAGCCAGATGCCGGGTCGATGGACATTTTTGTCGTGGCAAATGGCGCCCGTGAGCTGAACAATTTCCAAATTGCTGCCTGCAAGTTCACGATCTAGCAGAGTACGCGCTTCGTCAAGCAAGTCCTTGAACCCCTGCGACGCGAGCATCGGATCTACGTCGCGCGGAATTGGAGCTTCTACCTCCAGCAGATCGTAATCCGGCAGCGGCTCGGTGAGCATAACCTCCACGGAAGCGGTGGGAGCGCCGGCGTCGTATGAAATTTTCACGGGCATCGCGATTCCATTGTTGCAGAAGACCGCCTACTTTGGGTAGGGATGGCCCGCCAGGATCGCGAAAGCGCGGTAAATTTGCTCGGCTAGAACCACGCGCGCGAATTCGTGCGGCATGGTGAAAGCTGAGAGCGAGATTTTCTGTTTCGCTTTGGCGCGAATTTCGTCAGGGAAGCCTTCCGCGTCGCCACACAGGAAAATCAGCTCTCGGGTGCCGCGATCGCGAAGATCGCCCAGCCAGCGCGCGAATTGCTGCGACGTGTGTTGTTTGCCTGCAGCGTCCAACAACACCACCGTTGCTCCCGGATCGATCTTCAATTTCCGCAGGGTTGCAGGACCTGCATCACGCAACGCGATTACTTCTGTTTCCGCGTAGCGCCCGATGCGGCCAACGTAGTCTTCCAGAAGAGCGCGAACCTCTTCACGCCGCGTCTTGCCGAGCATAACTAAACGAATTTTCACGATGTTGTCGCTTCGGAAGCGCGTTCAGATGAGCCCGTATTTTTTGCGCTTCTCAAGCAAGGTCTTGCGGCTGATGCCGAGGATATCCGCAGCGCGGCCGATTTTGTAGTGCGTTCCCTCGAGCGTCAGTTTGATGGCCTCGCGTTCGAGATCTTCCAGCGAATGAAGCATTCCCGTAAGTCCGTGCTCGTTTCTGGCAGCACGCAGAATCTCGGGGAAATCTTCGGGAGACAGCAGCGGCTGCTTAGCAAATACCAGCGCGTGCTCGACCGCGTTTTTCAGCTCGCGGACGTTTCCTGGCCAGGCGTAGGCCTGCAACATGTTCAGCGATTCAGGATCGAAGGACGCTTCTGCCCGGCCATGCACCGGCGTCAGCCGCGCGAGAAAATGCGAAGCCAGCGGAACGATGTCGGCACGGCGTTCGCGCAGTGGCGGAACATGAATTGCCAAAACATTCAGCCGGAAAAAAAGGTCCTCGCGAAAGCGGCCGGTCTCCACAGCTTTGGCTATGTCCGTATTTGTCAGCGCCATCAATCGCGCTTCCATGCGCAGCGTTTCCGTGCCGCCGAGCCGTTCGAAACTGCGCTCTTCGAGAACGCGGAGTAGCTTTGCCTGCATGCCAGGGGCGAGCGCCGCAATTTCGTCCAGGACGATCGTTCCGGTTTGCGCCATTTCGAGCCGCCCCGGTTTGCGTGCGACCGCACCTGTGAAGGCTCCGCGTTCGTGCCCGAAGAGTTCGGATTCGATGAGTTCGGCAGGCAGGCTAGCGCAGTCAATCTTCAGCAGGGGAGCGTCGCGTCGGGGCCCGCGCTCGTGAATCCATCGCGCGAGCTGATCTTTTCCCGTGCCGCTTTCGCCGGTGATGAGAAGCGTAGTAGAAGTGTCCGCAAGCTTTTCCCCGATTTCAAGCAAGTGCCGCGAAGCGGGGTCTTCCGCCACCCACGGAATGGTCGGCGCGGTCATTGCTGCGTTGCATCACCTTCCGCATTGGTTTGAGATGGGGGATGCGGCGAAGGCGCGGGGAAAGTCATCCGCTCGACGGAGCGCCAGAGTCTTTCGAGATCGTAATACTGACGGGCGCGCTCGCTAAAGATGTGCACGACGAAATCACCATAGTCGAGAAGGACCCATTCCGCGCTGGATTTTCCTTCCCGGTGCGCCACACGGCGTCCCTGGCGATGGAGTTTTTCTTCGATCGCTTCGCCGATGGCCTGGATTTGCGGCTGGCTTTGTCCGGAGCAAAGCAGGAAATATTCCGCGAATGCGCCCGCACCGGAAAGGTTTAGGACCGTGATGTCCACGGCCTGTTTGTCCTGGGCCGCTTCCACGGCCGATCGAATTTCGGGGCGAAGGGAGTTAAGCGTCACCGGTACAGAGCCTGTTCCAGAATGTATTCCTCTACGCGCGCGGGCACAAGCCCATGGATCGTTTGCTTTCGTTCCAGGCGGTGCCGGATTTCGGTTGACGAAATATGACTCGCCACGGTGGTGAGAAGATGAATCACGGATTTGCGCAGCACGATCTTATTCGGATCGCTCGATGGCGTGCGGCCGAGCCTCTCGGGGGGAATCACCAGACGCAACGCGTCTAATCGAAAGCCCGGACGGCTCGCAATGATGAAATCACAACTGTCGAGCAACGCTTCATAATTTTTCCAAGTGGGAATTTCCAGAAACTGATCCGCGCCGAGAATGAAAAACAATTGATCGTCAGGATGCTCGCGATGAAACCTGCGCACCGTGTCAACAGTATAGAAAACGTGCGTAGCGGCACCTTCCGGCGGTGCTTCGGCTGTGGAAATATGGAATCCTGCGTGATCTGCGCAAGCGAGTGCCACCATTGCGTAGCGATGCAGAAATGGTGTCAACGCGCGCTTCGTTTTGTGCGGAGGACGTGACGAAGGCACGAAATATATGGCGTCGAGGTGAAAACGTCTCTGTGCTGCCTGTGCCACGGCGATATGCCCCGAGTGGATGGGATCGAACGTGCCGCCAAAAAGCGCGACCGAGCGGCGATGCGCCGGTCCGTGAGGCCGATGTATAGAGTGGGGGCTCAGCGTTTTTCCTGTGGCGGCAAAGTTGAATCGCGATCGTCGATCGCCGCGGTGGAGCGGGCCTCTTCATCGTCCCGTTCGCGGGATGGCGCCGGTTGAACTTCCATTTCGACCGGCATGGATGGTTTCGGAATCCGATCCAGCGCATCAGCCATTGCGCGGACGAGTCCAACAATTCCTTCCCCACTTGCTGAGGATATCGCGTGGAATTCCAGGCCACGCTTCTTCGCGAATGCGCGCAATTCGTCCAGATGGTCGCGATTTGTGGTGGCGTCAAGCTTGGTTGCGACGACGATCATCGGTTTTTCAATCAGTGCCGGGCTGAACGAGGCGAGCTCGTGCTCGATAATTTCGAAATCGCGGATGGGATCGCGGTCGTTCGCGTCGCTCGTATCCACCAGATGCGCGATCAATCGCGTGCGCTCGATATGTTTCAAGAATCGCGTGCCGAGACCCACGCCTTCATGGGCGCCCTCGATCAAACCTGGCAAATCCGCTACAACAAACGTACGGCCTTGGCCGGGCGCAGCGTCGGGATCGGCGGAGACGACGCCAAGGTGCGGCTCAAGCGTGGTGAACGGATAGGCCGCAACTTTCGGGCGCGCCGCTGAAATGCGCGAAATCAAAGTGGATTTTCCGGCGTTGGGGAAGCCGACGAGGCCGACATCGGCAAGCAATTTCAGTTCGAGCCGCAAATGGCGCTCTTCGCCGGGCTGGCCGTCCTCATGTTCACGCGGAGCTTGATGCCACGGACGCACAAAGTGAGGGTTGCCGTTTCCGCGGCCGCCACGACCGCCCTTGGCTGCTCGGTATCGCTGTCCGGCTTCGATGAAGTCAAAAATTTGCTCACCCGTGTCAGCGTCGAAAATCACAGTGCCGACGGGGACCTTCAGCACCATTTCTTCCCCCGAAGCGCCATGGCAATTCGAGCCTTCGCCATGGCCTCCGCGCTCAGAATGGAATTCACGATTGTAGCGATAACGCAGAAGTGTGTTGTCGTGTGGGTTCGCTTCGATATAAATGTCGGCGCCATGCCCGCCATCGCCGCCGGACGGGCCGCCGCGCGGAACATACTTCTCCCTACGAAAGGCGACGCAGCCATTGCCGCCATCGCCGGCCTTTATTGAGATTTTGGCTTCGTCTGCAAACACGAATCACTCGCTAAGAGAGAGATGCTGAGAGAGCATACGCCGACGCAAGGTTCATAGACAAAAATACGCGCCCCGGTGTGCTGGAGCGCGTAAAGAACCGTGCAGAGCTAGTTGGCAGGCGCCGCAGCGGCTTCCTTCTCGGATTGTCGCGCGCCCGCTTCTTCCACTGTGAGAACGCTGATATAGCGCCCATGTCCGCCCTTGTCTTCGAAGAGGACAATGCCGTCAATCAAGGCAAAGAGACTGTCGTCTTTCGCCAATCCCACATTCTTCCCGGGCTTGTAGTGAGTGCCGCGCTGGCGAATCAAAATGCTACCGCCGGTTACGAGCTGGCCGCCAAACCGCTTGATTCCAAGTCGCTGACCGTGCGAGTCGCGTCCATTAGTGGATGACCCGCCGCCTTTTTTGTGTGCCATGAAGATCCCCTACGGAATTTGGATGTCGCTGACCTGAACGGCAGTGTAATTCTGCCGGTGGCCGCGCTGAATGTTGTATTGGCCGCCCGTTTTGTACTTCAACACACGCAATCTCGGGCCGCGGCCTTGCTCTACGATTTTGCCGATTACCTTCACTTTCGAGATATCGTCGGCGGAAACAAACTTCTTCTCGTCCGTGCGCACCGATAGCACGTCTTCGAACGTTACCTTGCCGCCCAGTTTTCCTTCGAGCGTCTCCACCCGGACAGTCTTCCCCGGCTCCACGCGATACTGCTTTCCCCCACTGCGAATTACGGCGTACATGCTGCCTCCTGAAGCTAGTGACAAACCCCAATTATACGGGCTATCCAGCACATCCGTCAACGAACACTGTGTTGCTAATTAGGCGTAAGCCTGGCGGCAGGATTCGTGTTCGCGGCAGGATCGAGGACAATTGGTGTGGTCGATCAGGATGTAATTGTGGCAAGCGGCGCAAATTACGCCGTACATGGTTTCGTTGAACTGATCGTGTCCCAGCTTGGCTGCATGTTCGGTTCGCGCTTGCTCGCGGCTCATAGCCATTGTGCGGCTCCCTCGCTGCATTCTATCTGAAGTGCCTCGATGAAAAAATGAAGCAAGGTTATACGCTGCCTGTGCGTCCGTATATTTTGCTAAAACAAAGCGCGTTATGAGCCAGCACATCCGATGGCACAGCCAGATTGGCTCTTGTAGCCCGCCGACTGCCAGCCTACGCTCGCTATATGAGCGACTTCAAACGCACGGAACGCACGCAGGTCAAGCGACTGCCCGATCGCGGCGCCTATGATACCGAAACTGTCTTTCCGATTCTCGACGAAGGGTTGATTTGCCATGTCGGATTCTCGGTTGAGGGCCAGCCGTTCGTGATTCCTACCGGCTACGCGCGCGTGGGCGATACGCTTTACATCCATGGCTCTGCGGCAAGCCGTATGTTGCGCACGCTCGCCGAAGGCATCCAGGTTTGTGTAACCGTGACGCTACTGGATGGCTTGGTTCTCGCGCGGGCGGCTTTTCATCACTCGATGAACTACCGCTCGGTCGTGATTCTCGGGCGTGCCACTTTGGTGGAAGACCGCGCTGAAAAAATCAAGGCGCTCGAAGCGTTTACGGAGCATGTCGTGCGTGGGCGTTGGAACGATGTCCGGTCGCCAACGGAAACGGAGCTGAAAGCGACAACCGTCCTCGCCCTGCCGCTCGCCGAAGTTTCCGCAAAAGTTCGCTCCGGGCCACCGAAAGACGACGCAGAAGACTACCAACTTCCCATCTGGGCCGGCGTCGTGCCGCTTACGATTATCCCAGGTGCTCCGATTACCGATCCTCGATTAATCTCGAGAATCGAGGCCCCGGCCTATGCGAAGAAATATTCACGCTGACTTCCGGTTTTCGCTCCCGCTAGACATGAGTCCCGCATTCCAAAAAAAACAGCCCCGGCCGAAGCCGAGGCTGTTGGGTAAATCTGCCGGAGTTAGCGGAAACTAATCGCCAGCGACTGCGGCTTGCTCGGCATCAGTCTTTTCGACCTTCGCTTCGCTGTTCCCATTCTTGTGGCCATTGCCGTTCGCGTGGCCGTTTCCGTTGCCATTGGCGCCGGCAATTTGTACCGGCTTCACGGTTGCGCCGGGAACTGCCATCTGGATCTGCTGAATCGAGCCAATCTGCACGACTGTCTCGGTGGACTTCTTCAGCACGAGTTCTTCGTAAATCCGGCGAACCTTGGCAGCTTCCTCGTTTGCCTTGCGACGGCGTGCGCGATCTTCCTCAGCCGCGGTAAGAGGAATGTCGTGCTCCAGATGGCGGACGCGGGCTGCATCATCTTCATCGATGCGCAGCGTATGTTCGTAGCTGTTGAGGTCAACCTTTTTGCCTTTGGCGAAGATTTCATGCTTGCCGTGCTCTTTGTACCATTGCGCGACAGTCGCGTTCTTGTACATGTTCTCGATGATCTTCCGCCATCCGATGCCGGTGTTGTAGGCGCAGAAGGAAATTTCGCCCTGCTGCGTGGCGTAAGGAATGATGCACATCTCAGTGCGGCGGAAGTCGTAGTTGAAAAGATCCTGGAACCACATCCCCGCGAGGAACAGGAAGTTCCACGGATCTTGTCGGCGCTTCATGGAGTCATCCAAGGTGCGATCCGGCCCGACCTTTCCGTAAACTTTTTCAGCTTTGTCCTGGCCTCTCACGCCGAAGGTCTTGTCAAACTTCTTCCAAAGGTCCTTGAGCCGCAAACTTGGCGGTGCCTGGAACGGATGATAGTTCTTTAGCAGAGCCATCGCAGCCATGTAAGCGGAAAATTTCTTGCCGCGCGCCGCGTCTGTAACCTTGCTGATGTCAGTGACGAGCCCAGGAACATTGAGGAACTTCGGGACTGGCGCCCACTCCTTGTTTTCTTTGTTGATCATCACCGCCGTACCCACGCCGCAATTCGGGTGGCAGCCACAGCTCATTTGTCCCCACATAGCATCGGGGCCGTGCGCCAGGTCGGCGAAATCAGAGAACGGGCTAATGAGAGAGATGGGGAACCAATCGCGAGTAGGTTCGATTCTTCCTACCTGGGCGCTGACGTCCTGGGCCAAGTGAGAAAGCGTGTAGCGCTGGCGCAGACGGCGTTCCGGAGTGATTTCTTCGTCGCGTCCGGTGAAGGAAACCGGCTGGAACGAAACGAACGAAATTTTCTTGGGGTTCTCCATCGCGAACTTTACGATCGGTCCCACCTGATCGTTGTTCACGTTGTTGACGATGGTCGTAACCAGCACGATATCGATGCCCGCTTCGTGCATGTTCTCAATCGCGCGCAATTTCACGTCGAAGAGGTTGCCCACCTGGCGATGGCTGTTCGCGTCATTGCCAATGCCGTCGAATTGCAAATATGCATACCGCAAGCCCGCCTCGAAAGTTTTCGCGCAGAATTCCTTGCTCTTCGCGAACTCGATTCCATTCGTTGCAGCCTGCACGCTGTTGTAGCCAACTTTGCGCGCAAAACGGACGGCGTCGAGAAAACGCGGATGCATGGTTGGCTCGCCGCCGGAGAACTGCACGGACATTTGGCGGCGCGGCTTGATCTTGGTGGCGTTCTCGAGGATTTCTTGAATTTCTTCCCAGTTCAGCTCGTGAACATAGCCAACCTGGTTCGCGTCCATGAAACAGGGATCGCACATCATGTTGCAGCGGTTGGTCAGGTCAACAGTGAGAACGGAGCCGCGGCCGTGGCGAATCGTGCTTGAGCCATGCCGGTGCATGTCTTCATCGTTGTGCGCCGGGATATCGCGACCGGGAAAATTCTTTTCAATCCATTCAAGGAACTTGGAATCCGCGGCCATCAAATCTTCGCACTTTCCGTGGATGGGGCATTCTTTCACCATCCAGACTTGCCCATCGCGCTCGATGATCTGCGCTTTGATTTCGCCGACTTTCTCGTGTACCAAGTCGGTCCAGTCTTTCGTGCCGTTCATAATTGCTTCGCGCGCTTCGTGCACGCAGGAAGGGCACAAAGAATCGGTTGTGCGCGGCCAGCCGAGCGTGGGCTTGGACTTCTCCCAGGATTTCAGCATCGGCTTTTCAGACCACTTGGGAATGAACGAAGGATTCGGCCGGTACTTATTGAAGAATTGAATCGTGTCGAAGGTTATCCCCGCTGTCCTGCATAGCGCCCAATCGAACGATTTCCAAAGCTGATTACCTACCGTCTTCGGCATAATCCTGCACCCCTCCCTTTTCGATACGCGCCTCAGAGTAGTGTCTAATCCCCCGAAGCGACCATTCCAACGGGTGTGCCACACCCGTAACGAGTTACCGTACCAAAGTTTGCCTGGAATCCAAACGAAGGTCTATGCGGGTGCATCCAAAGGTACAATTCGCAGGTTGAATGGCATCAGGGGCCAGCCAACGGGAGCTTATTAGTACTAAGGAATCGGTCATTTTGCCCAGCGGATGGCGAGGGTGGCTAAGCCGTGGGGTTCATAGTCCGATTGACCGCAGGCCTGTGGTGCCGCGGCGAGATCTTATCCCGCGTCCAAGAATCTAATCTAGATTCAACGGTGTGCGTAGGACACCAATGGCGAAGTGGGCGAGGTGCGGAGCGTCGTCGTCCATCTGAATCCAGCGGACCACGCAGTGATCCTTCAAATATTGCGAGACCTTTGCCTCAGTAATTCCAAGATGTTCGGCAAGCTTCGATTTCAAGCCGCTATCGAACGACGGCCGGCTTCCCCGCGTGGTTTTGGCTCCGCTGCCGCGCGTGCCGCGAACCAGATTTCCCACGCCCACGCGAAGCGTCTGGCAGGCTTCCACATAATAAGAGGTGATCTGATCGGAATCCGAGAGCAGAAATACGCCCGGACCAGCCGGAGCGTCTTCGGTGTCCAAGCGATGTAGCGGGCTCGCCACCAACCGGCGCAGCATCGATTCCAAATGTGACATCCGTGAAGCCAGCGCGGGATCGCCCGCCCGTCCATGCGCCGTGCGCTCGGACGGCAGCATGGGCGCGGCGTGTTCCGCGCGAAGGCGCTCAGGCGGCTCATGTGGAATCACCGCCGGTTCGTATGCTGCAGGCGCTCGTTCTTGAACGGGGGTGCGTGGGGCCGGGGCCCTGGGAGCCTGTTGGCGCGTAGGCACGACAGAAGATGGGACGCTTGTTTCCGCAAAGGCTTGCGACGGGAGACCCGGCGCAGTTCCTGCACCCTTGCGCCGCCGTCCGCGTCCACCGCGCCGACCGCGCCGCCGCTTCTTTTTCGCAGGATCGTCCGATTCCGAAGCGGCGCTAATTTTGGCAGGTGATTCGGAGGACAAACCTTCGTCGTCTGATTCGCGAATTTCGCCTGGAGCTAATGGCGCGGCCGCTTGCTCCTCGTCGGATGTGTCCGAAATTGTGTTCAGGGGTTCTTCCGTGTTTACCCCGGCATCCATGGATATCGCGCTTCCAGCAGGGAGCGCTGCTCCCAACCTGGTCAGCGCTTCTTCCGCTTTTTTCTTCCATTCAGCGCGCCGGAATTTTTCGGCCGCGACGGTGTACCACTTCACGGCCTCGTCTGCGATTTCGGCTTTTTCCTGGATTAATGCAAGCTCCCACGCCACCATCCCGTCGTGGGTGCGCTGGTAGAGTTCGGAAAGCTTCGCGTGGGCGTCGGGGCTGTTCTTGGCTTTGCGGATGCGTGCCTGGATTTGGCGCCAATCTGCCATGGCGGGCATTGTAGCAGTCGCAGAGGCATAGTCCAATCCCGGATCGATTTCCGTAAGTTGGACGTCAATGGCGCCGATAATGCATCATCACACCATGAATTCCGCCGAACGGACGCAATGGCTTTGCGAGCAGGCGCGCGCTGTGGGATTCGATTTGTGCGGCGCCGCCACGATTGCTACGGCGCCGGCGATGCGCAACAGCCCTTCGCGAAGTTCGTTCGATGGAACGTTCGAAGAGCTCGCATACTTGCCCGAATGGCTGGCGCGAGGCTACGCAGGCGAAATGAATTATCTTCGCGACCCCCGGCGCGCAGACCCTCGTCTGGTTTTGGACGGTGCGCAAAGCCTGATCGTCGTCGCATTAAACTACAATTCACCTTCGGCCTATTCCATGGAACTACCCGTGACGCACGGCGATGAGTCACCTCGTGGCTGGATTTCCCGTTATGCCTGGGGCGACGATTACCACGAAGTCGTACGCGAAAAGCTCGATGCACTCGTCGCGGCAATGCGCGCGCAATTCGCTGAGCCGTTCGAAGCGCTCGCCTACGTTGACACCGGTCCAATCATCGAACGTCTCGCCGCAAAATATGCGGGCCTCGGCTGGCTCGCAAAGAACACGTGTTTAATTAACGAGAAAATGGGCTCGTGGTTATTCCTGGGTGTGATTATTACTACGCTCGATTTTGCGCCATCCATTGCGCCCGGCGAACCGCCGCCGGCCGATCTCTGCGGAAATTGCCGGCTGTGCCTCGACGCTTGCCCCACGCAAGCATTTCCGTCGCCTTACTTACTGGACGCGAGCAGGTGCATCTCTTATCTCACGATCGAATTGCGCGGAGCGATCCCCGAGCAATTGCGTCCGGCAATGGGACGCGCCGTCATCGGCTGCGATATTTGCCAAGATGTGTGCCCCTGGAATCGCAAGTCCCCGGTGACTCAGCTTGCGGCATTCCAGCCGCGCCAATTCGTCCCGAAGGCTGAAAATGGCAAACATGACAAACGCACCGACGCCCTGTTTGCCCCAGAGCTCGAAAAACTCGCGTCGTTAACCCAACGGAAATTCAGCGAGATTTTTCGGAACAGCGCGGTCAAACGAGCTAAATGGCGCGGTATCGTTCGCAATGCGTGCGTGGCCCTTGGAAATTCTCGCGTCGAGCGCGGTTCGGCCGCGCATCAACATGTCGTCGGGTTGCTCGAGCGTCTTGCCGGCGGCGATGATCCACTCATTACCGAACACGCTCGCTGGGCGCTCGCGCGTTTGAATAATCCTCAAGACGTTCCGGCGGGGTCATCCGATTGACTTGCCGCACAAACTTCCGATAGCGTAATCACATCAATCACTGCTCTTCGCATTAGGAGGTTGAATGGCTTTCTCTTCGTTGATCGTGACTTTTCATTTCCTCGCTCCGCACTTCAGTTTTCCGGAAGGTGGCGGCGCGGCTGAATTCATCATCCTTCGCTGGCTTCATCTCGTCTTCGGAATCATCTGGATCGGCCTGCTCTATTTCTTCAATCTCGTGGGGTTTCCCACCATGAAGCAGCTCGACGCATCGGTACGGGGCAAGGTCTATCCGGTGATGATGTCGCGTGCCATGGCTTGGTTCCGCTGGTCCGCCATGATCACCGTAGTCGTCGGTGTTCGCTATTACTTCCATCTGTTGAGTGTGGACGCTCACAATGCCGGCGATCCGTCGCTCACGTTCAAATGGTTCGGCTGGTGGGTAGCCGTATGGCTCGCGGCCTACGCGCTCATCTATCCGTTCCAGCTTCCGCACAAAGGAATTCTCGACAGCCCCTGGCTGCGCACCATTGCGATTGCGATCATCGTTATCGCAGCCTCGTGGCTCATTCTTGATCTGAATAGTGGAGCAGACGTTTCCAACGCGCATTTGTCCATCAGCGTGGGCGGTGGGCTCGGTTTTCTGATGCTGATGAA
>Ga0209530_1000299_pt1 | contig 39807 bp, 36 predicted proteins | sample BlaSpr_A8_Ref_O1_FD_187987 | JGI IMG/M metagenome (GOLD analysis project Ga0209530, IMG submission 187987) | Forest soil microbial communities from Thunder Bay, Ontario, Canada - Black Spruce, Ontario site 2_A8_Ref_O1 (SPAdes) (version 2) | ecosystem: Environmental > Terrestrial > Soil > Boreal...
TAGGCGATTAGCAAGGTCACCGTCGCGATGCCCCACACGATGCCAAGCATGGTGAGAAAGCTGCGCGTCATGTTGCGCTTGAGCGCGATCCAGGCCTCGATGATAATTTCGATCAGCATAGATAAAAGAGATTGACGATTGATGATTGCTGATTGCTGATTGCTGATTAAGAACTCTGGCCCAAGTCTTTTAATCAACCATCGTCAATCATTAGTCATTAATCATTAATTTATTTACTTACCCTCCAGCCTCATAGCGCAGGGCCTCGATCGGATCGATGGATGCGGCCCTCCGCGCGGGATACATCGCCGCGCCGATCGCGACCGCGCCTAACAGTCCGGTGGCTACCAGCCCGGAAGTCCAATCCGGAAGGAGTCCAGCAAAAAAGTCCGGCATGGGCAACAGGTTCACCAGCGCGCAAAATCCGAAGGCCACGCCTAGTCCAATTGCCCCGCTCAACATCGCGATAATGAGCGCTTCGAAAAAGAATTGCCGAAGAATGGTTCCCGCGGGCGCGCCTAACGCCTTGCGCACGCCGATTTCACGGGTACGCTCGCGCACCGCGACCAGCATCACATTCATCACGCCAAGGCCACCGAGGAGGAGCGTGACCACTCCGACCGCGCCAAGAAAATATTTCATGCCGTCGGTCATTTGCCGGAAGGCTTGCGCTTCCTGCACCGTATCCCAGATGGGACATGCTTCTTTATCGTTGGGATCGTAGCGATGCATGCGCGCCAGCGCCACTCGCACCTCATGTTTGCAGGCTTCGTGCTGTTCCACAGATTTCGGCGTCACCAGCAATTGATCGAACGTGGTGGGCGTGCCGGGAGGCTTGTCGGGAAAATCCCGGCGCATCGCGGAAAAAGGAATGAAGACCTTATTTACATCCCAGCCGTCATAACTGGAGTCCTGCTTTTTCTTCTCCATTACGCCGATCACAACAAAAGGAAAATCGTTCAAGTAAATATTTTCGCCAACAGGATTGCGTCCGGGAAATAACTGCTTGGCGGCGTCTGATCCCAGGAATGCCACGCGTCGCGCCTCGCGCATATCATTCCAATCGTAAAAACGTCCCAGGCCAACGTTGAGTGTGCGAATTTCACTGAATTGGGGATACGATCCGGCCACCTCGAATGACGCATTGTTGTAGTTGCTATGGGTGAGGACAGTTTCCTGCTCGAGTTCGGGGATCTCATATTGACAGTCAATCGTCTCCGATTGCACCGCGGGCAAATCGGAATCATCCCAGTGAACCAGGCGTCCAGCGTGGGTTCCGCCAGCCTGAAGGCTGGTTCTGCCATGGAACACGATCATTACGTCCTTGCCCAGCGTGCGCGATGTATCCTCCTGACCTTTGCGCAGGCCTTCCCCCGCCGCGACCATGAGCACGATGGAGACAATCCCCCAGGCGATTCCAAACATTGTCAGGAATGCCCTGAGTTTATGCGCCCACAGGGTTCGAACCACGTCGACAATCAGATCTCTCAGGGTCATTGCGCTTCAAGTTAGACGCGAGCGGCCCGTCAAAGTGAGCTTTTGCGAGCAGATCGTGCCTCAATTCTTTGGTACGTAAGCGGAGCAGGAGTTGTTGCAGAAAAGATCAAATAGCAGAGGGGGGACTTTTGTAGGGATTTGCCGCCGGCTCAGACAACCGGCTTAGACTGCCGCAGGCGCGATGCTTGCCTGCTCCAGCCAGCCAGCAAAGGCCTGGAGCGCGATCTCGCATTGCAGCCGGTGCCGTTCCTTGCGGTCGCGAATTTTATTTTCCAGCGGCGGTAGAAGATCGAAGGTAATATTCGCGGGCTGAAAGTTCTTAGCATTGGCATTGGCCACATAGTTGGTGAGCGAACCGAAGGCGGAAGCTCGCGGCGGTGGAACCGGCCGCTCTTTCTGCACCAGTGCAGCAGCGTGCACCCCGGCGATGAGTCCGGTTGCAATCGATTCCACGTAGCCTTCCACGCCGCAGATCTGCCCCGCAAAAAAAACCTGAGAATGGGATTTCATCTGCAAAGTTTCGCGCAGCAGTGCCGGCCCGTTGATATATGTATTGCGATGAATTTGCCCGTATCGCAGAAACCGCGCGTTCTCCAAGCCGGGAATCATGCGCAGCACGCGGGCCTGCTCGCCGAACTTCAGGTGGTTCTGAAAGCCCACCAGATTATAGGAATCGGCGCGGAGATTTTCCTGCCGCAACTGCACCACCGCATAAGGCATTCGTCCGCTACGCGGGTCAATCAATCCCACCGGCTTCATCGGTCCGAAGCGGAGCGTATCGCGGCCGCGCCGGGCAATCTCTTCAATCGGCAGGCAGCTTTCGAAATAATTCAGATTCTCCCAATCGCGTTCCTCTACCGACTGTGCCGTCAGTAGTGCGTTGTAGAAGTTGTCGTATTCCTCGCGCGTCATGGGACAGTTGATATAATCCGCCGTGCCTTTGTCATAGCGCGCCGCCATATACACGCGAGACATATCAATGGAATCAGCTTCAACAATCGGGCTGATTGAGTCGTAAAAGTAAAGATGAGGATTGGGGGAGGTGTTGGGTGTCGGCGCCGCTTTATTCGTAACATCCCGTGGAACGGCTTGAGCGCTTGCCGTGCCGCAACTCAGGCGCGCAATCTCCGAGGCCAGTCCATCGGAAGTCAAAGGTCCTGTCGCGATGATGGTGAGGTGATCGCCCGCTTCGTCGACTTGTGTTACTTCTTCGCGTCGAATACGGATGTGCGGCTCCCGGGAAATCGCTTCAGTCACTTTTGCCGCAAAGGCCACGCGGTCCACCGCCAAGGCATGGCCGGCTGGAACCGCGCACTCCCTGGCGATCTGCAATAGGAGCGATCCCGCGCGCCTCATCTCTTCTTTCAACAACCACGGGGCAGTATTCTCGGAATCCGACTTCAAAGAGTTCGAGCACACCAGTTCGGCAAAATCGGGAGTTTGATGGGCCAGCGTCGACCGCACTGGCCGCATTTCGTAGAGATCTACTGCGTGGCCTCTTCGGGCACACTGCCATGCAGCTTCCGACCCGGCCAATCCTGCTCCAATAATTTTTATTGCTGGCATCTTCGGACGATTAAAAGATAATTATTGATGGTAGCAGGAAATAAATTGCCAGGAATCGACACGGGAACGACGACACACTCAACTTTCGTAGGGAACGCTCAAGGCAAAATCGGAGTTGCGGAAGAAGCAATGCAGATCCAGTTTTTTCCCTCAAGCATCCATAGGTCGGTAAAACGGCCCCGCCGCAAGTATGGCTTTCCGTGCTCAGTTCCCGTCTCCCGGTAAGTGCCGACGACTGCGGCGGTATTACCGAAAAGCTGTACGAACATTTCTTCCGTTACTACTTGCTGCAAGTGGTTGCCGTTGGACTTAACTCGTGCCAGGTATTCCGTTTTCGTCATGACCGTGCCGTCGTAGTCGACATACAGCAGCGCGTTGTCGAAGATTGCAGCGAGTGCCTTCACGTCTTGCCGCTGGAGCGCCTGATCCCAAGCATGTTCAAGAGCAAGAATATTCGATCTCGCGGCCCCATCGCCGCTGCCGCCTTGCGCGGCCAATGGCAATGTCGCGCACGCCAAAACCATCACTAACGCCAGATGTTTCATCTGCGCCCCATTTCGGTAACATCGGCAGCTTCCTTTCTCGGCTTCAGCGACCAAAGAGTTTTGCGATACCCCCGAAAACGGCAGCTCCCACACTTCGCAAACTTTGAAGTGTGGGAGCTGTCAGGTTTTCATTTCCGCATCCCGCGGTCTGAACGTACTGCCCTTTACTGCTGAGGCGTTTGCTGCCCTGAATTGGCATCCGGCGCGGCACCACCGTGATTGCCCATCCTCTGTTCCCGCCGGGCCTGCATCTGATCCCATTTCTTCTGCTGATTTGCGTTGAGCACGCCGCGGATCTGCGAATCAGTCGCGGTGTGGATGTCCATCATCTTGGCATGGCGGTCCTGCTGCGAAAGCGAGCTATCCTGATGCACGCTCTCCATCTGCGACTTTTCCGATTGAAGAGCGCTCAACACCTTCGCTTGCTGATCGGAAGTGAGGTTGAGCCGTTTGGTAAGTTCCGCAGTTCGGTGTTCGGGATCGGGCGGTCCATGATGATGGCCTCCGCCGTTTTCCTGCGCGGGAGCGGCCTGACCGTTGCCTTGATCGTTAGACTGACTGTCCTGCGCCGCGGCGAAAGGCGTGATCATGATGGCCCCGGCTGCGGTAAGAATAAGCAAATATTTCTTAAGCATGGAATCTCCTTTTTTGCTGCGATCGTCTGAATTCATAAACGAAATCCTAAGTTATTAGTTGCGAAAGATACGCAGATATGACCAATCTTTGCAAAACTTTACGCAGCTTTCCCGATTCGGACTATTGGATTCGATATGCACGTCTTAGGGCCCCGCGAGGAACGCGGGCCCTAAGACGACAGGTGGGGTAAGGCGCAAGAAACGGTTATTTCGCGCAGCTCGGGCTGAATGAGGTTAGTACATTGGCCGCGGCGGTGATGCGGCAGAGATATGCCGCGCCTGTCGAGTCGACCAAATTGTACTGCTGCTCGCTCGATTGCCCGGTGTTGCCGAGAAGGTTAAAGGACGAATCGAACTCCAGCGTGTCCACGTGCCGGCCGGTGTTTAGCACGGAACCGTAGGACAGGAATCCGCCGGCCTGGCCGGTGGCAGTGGTGAGTTGGTAAGTTTGATCGGCAGTTGTGGTCTGGTTGATGTCTCCATTCGAGAGAGTGATCTCGGTGATGTCCACGGTTAACGGAAAATTATAGTTCTGGTTGTAGACGAGGCTAGGCGCGCCCTTCTGCGAAACCGTGACGTTCGAGTTCAGGGTCGACGCCAGGTTGATGTTCTGTACATACTTGGTGGAGTTGATATCGAAATACTGATTATTCGAAAAGCTTACGTTTTGCGAAACCTTGGTGGTGACGGTTCCGTGAGAAGTATCCACGTATCCGGCAATCACAAATGATCGCTTCGAACCCACATCCACCGTGCCATCGATGACGCTGGAATTGACCTTTAAATTCTCGGTCACGACCGGCGACGGCCCAGTCAAGGTGTTTTGCGTAACCTCGCCGGTGGTCTGCGCGCTATCCGGATCGGTGTATAGCAGTAGCGATGCGGTAGCGGAGAAATAATTGTCAGCGTTGAATACGCTCAGCGAAACGGTATGAGGCTGACCATTGCTTAAGACTCCCGCGAACGGTGACAGATTCACGCGGTAAGGAGTGAAATTCAAGGTTTGCACGCCCGGGATCGGGAACCACAAGTAAGTATCGATGCCACCGGTGAATATCCACGGAAACACCGGCGCAACCCCGGCGGGCTGGCCATCGATGGTAATTTCGGTTTCGCGGAAGCCGGTGTTGGTGCAGCTTTCCAGTTCGCTGGCTACGTTATTGGGCACGCAGGTATACCAGAACTCATCGGAGGACTGGCTCTGCGCGTAAACATCAAGGTAAGCGGTTTCAATGTTGGTCGGCAGGGTGAAGGTGCCGGAGAGCGTGCTGGAGGTTGAGCCTAAGGCTACCGTCCCGCCCGATGGTCCCGCCGAAAGCGGCAGCACCACATTGGCTGAGACCGGCGCCTGCTGTCCTTTTTCCAACGGATAAAACTCCAGCTCCGCGGAAGCGAAAATTGTCGACGTCAGACCGCAACACAAAGTATTGCCGATAACTGCCTGTCCGGTTTGCGCTGCATAGAAGATGGAACTGTAATCGGTAAGGTCGCTTTCAATGTGCCACGATGGTCCCAGGTTTGGGCTGGGCTCGGCTGTGCTCCCGTAATAAATGTTCACCGGCCCGAGCCAATAATTTGCGGTCCGATCATACTGGATGCCGGCGTTCAGATGGATATCGGATTCAAGCACCACTTTGGCCCAGGGACCGGGGCAGTCGGAGGGCGGAGTGAAAGTGAAATTCTCTACGTTAAAATCGAAGAATTGCGCCCCGCTGAAAAGCTCCACGACGCATGGCGTGGTCGAGGGCCGGGGGACAAGCGGATCGGCGGTAACAGTGTTGGCAGAGCCGATCTTATAGGGGCCGGAGGCCGCGGCGAAAGGTACCAGGCAGGCGGTGAGCAAGAGAATCGGAAAAACATTGCGGGCCAAGCGAGCAGTACGGGACATGCAAAGTCCTCCTGGGTGGGCTGAGAGAAAAGTGGAAACATTTCGCCTGTCGTGGCATAGCGCTGCTAGGGTTCCACGAGCGGCAGTGCGAAAGTATGTCCTGTTTGTATTGGCCGTGTCAACGAGGACGGAAGTCTCCAGTGCCGCCCGGAACTGTGCCCTGATTCGGCCCAAGCCTAAATGGCACTTTCGTGGGGCTTTCAACTGTCGCGCGCGCCACGCTATACTGCAGGGACCGCTTTCCCCTGTAGATTCTCTCCGTCTTTTTTGAGCATTCGAGGTATTTCCCTAATATGGCTGCACACCGCGGCATGGCTGTTCCCGACGACCCAATACCGCCGCGGAAGCGTCTCGACTCCTGGAAGGAGATTGCCAACTTCTTTGGCCGGGATGAGCGCACTGTTAAACGCTGGGAAAAAGACCGAGGGTTGCCGGTTTACCGCGTGCCGGGAAGCGCGCGCGGCGGGGTCTTCGCCTATGCGGAAGAGCTTGCGGAATGGCTCCAGAGACCGAATCATGCTGCGGAGCAAGTTGAGGCTGGCAAGCCGGAATTAATAGGTAAAAGCCATGAACCGGTACCGGGATTGCAATCGACGCCCGGCAGTGCTTACGGCGGAAATGCAATGCCCGCCGATTTGACAATAACCATCCCCGCACCCGAGATTTCCCGCGCTCAAGTGGCGACCCGCGCCTCGACCGTAGCAGCCACCAAACAGTTTCTGTGGATTTTGCCGCTTGCGCTGATTGTCGGAACGTTCCTGGCATTCTCCTTTGGACATCGCGAGGAGCGCTTCAAGAATGCGCTCGCGGCGCAGCATGTGCCGAACACAGAGGCTCAAGATCTTTATCTTAAGGGCCGCTATCATTTCGAAAAGCGGACGCCCGACGATCTGAATAAGGCGGTAGATTTTTTCACGCAGGCCATCGTGCATGATCCCGCGTATCCCGAGCCCTATGTGGGGTTGGCGGACAGCTACAATTTGCTGCGCGAGTACAGCGCCATGCGTCCGGAGGAAGCTTATCCGCGAGCCCGGTCCGCCGCCGAACGAGCCGTAGAACTCGATCCCGACTCGGCCGAGGCGCACAACTCCCTGGCGTTTGCAACTTTCTGGGGATCATTTGACGCCGCTACGGCCGAGCGTGAGTTCAAGCGCGCCATCGAAATTGACCCCAAGCTGCCGCGAGCCCACCACTGGTACGCGACTTTCCTTGTGCAGATTGGCCGTTCGCAGGAAGCGCTGGCCGAGATCGAACGCGCCCGCCAACTCGATCCTTCCTCCACTCCAATTCTCGCCGATAAAGGCTTCATCCTCGCGGTAGCGGGCAGAAAAGAAGCGGGCAGAAAAGAAGAAGCCCGGGCGCTGCTGACGCAACTAGTGATTTCGCAGCCAGAGTTCGTCCACTCTCACAGTTATCTGGCCGACTTCATTTATTTTCCCGAACAAAACTACAGCGCGTATTTCGCGGAAAAGAAAATCGTCGCCCGGCTCCGCCACGACTCAATAGCAGAGCAGGCCATCGAACAGGAAGAGACCGGTTACGAGCGCTCGGGTTTGCAGGGACTGCTTCAGGCTCGGCTCACCACGGCTGAGCAACTGTTCGAAAAGGGCTCCGGCTCGGCATTCGATGTAGCGGATGCTCACGCAGCACTGGGCCACAATGACGAGGCTTTGAAGTATCTTGAAGTCGCTTTTCAGCGCCATGATCTGGGGCTGGTCAGCCTGCCGCTAAACGTATCTTTCCAACCCTTCCATCAAAACCAGGAGTTCCGCGCTCTGGTCGCCAGAGCGGGACTGCCTGCGATTCCGTAAGAGCTCGATTCCGTAAGAGGCAGCGAAACATCCTCCAATCGACGAAGGAGGCTGCCCGCGTCGTTGGCGCGGACCTAGTGACTGTGTAAACTAGCTTCGCGATGAGATTTTTCCCCCGCTCCGCACCTAAGCACCGTTGTATTCAGCTCACGCGCGTCCCCGCGCCGGCTTCTCTACAGGGCGCAGAAGAGAAGAAGGTCACCACATCATCTTCTAATGCGAATGCGAGAGTGCCGCAGTGACCCCCACTTCGCAAGGCAGCGGAAAATCTGCGCTGGATCTCAGCGTCAGCGTCGCGGGCATTGAACTAAAAAATCCGATCATCGCCGCCAGTGGCACCTTCGGCTATGGCGTGGAGTTCGAGGATGTGGTTCATCTCGACAGACTTGGGGGCTTCGTCGTCAAAGGGCTTTCGCGCGAGCCCATGATCGGCAATCCGCCGCCGCGTCTATGGGAGACCTCCGCGGGAATGCTCAACGCAATTGGCCTGCAGAACATTGGCGCGCCGGCATTTCTGGAAGAGAAGTTACCGCGCCTGCGGCAGATCAAGAATGTAGTCGTTTTCGCGAATGTATTCGGCTATACGCGCGAAGATTACGAGCGCACCATCGAGATTCTCAACGAAGGCGAAGGCATCGCCGCTTACGAATTAAATGTATCGTGCCCCAACACCGCGCACGGCGGGTTGCAATTCGGCTGCGATCCGCGATCTCTGGATGAAGTGGTGACAACAGCGAAACGCGTTTCCCGGCGCCCGCTGATCGTGAAGCTATCACCGAATGTAACCAGCATCGCGCAGATGGCTCACATCGCGCAGGAGTCAGGCGCCGATGCGCTCTCGCTGGTCAACACTTTCATGGCGATGGCTATCGATCCGGAGACACGCAGGCCGCGCATCGCCAATGTGACCGCTGGATTATCGGGGCCGGCTATCAAGCCGATTGCGGTGCGCATGGTGTATGACGCGGCGCATGCCGTAAGCATTCCCGTCATCGGCATGGGCGGAATTTCCACCGCCGCCGACGTAGTCGAATTCATGCTGGCGGGTGCGACTGCGGTTCAACTGGGTACAGCCAGTTATTGGGATCCCCGCGCCACGGAAAAGATCGTGAATGATCTACAGCGCTGGTGCGTAGATCATGACGTGATGCGGCTACGCGATTTAACTGGCGGATTGATTGTGGAGTAGGTTGATCGTGGAGTGGCCGGTCTTGGCCTGCCCGGTCTTGGCCTGCCCAGCCCCTAAAGGGGCGTCCGAATCCAAGGAATTTACGGCATCGCTAAGATAAGGTTGCGAAGAAAGTGGTTTTACCGGACGGGCACTTCCTCAGCGGCTGAAGCCGCTATTGGAAACGGAGTATTTCTCGCAAGCGGTGAACCGCTGCGCCACCCAAAATCAATATCATGATCGAGTTTTTCCGCAACCTCTGAGGCGATGCCCTGATGCGAAGACTTGAGTTTTTCAGCGGAATATTCAGTCGTTGCGGAATACGGCTGCAGTGAAGTGGAGTCACCGAAGCTACCGCCCGTGCGAGTACCAGATCGATCCGGGAGAGCTGTAATTACGCCCTTCGCCCCACACCACGTGCGTATTTTCCAGGTTGTCGATGGCAATGGAAAACAAGTTGCCAAAGGGGAAGATAAAACCGTCGGGTAGGATGTAGTCGTATCCGCGCACCGGCCCGGAAAGTTGCGATTCCGAGAGCCATGTCGCGCCACCATTGGTGGAGGCGCGGTAAAAGGTATTCCAGAGGGGGCGATTCTGCGCGTCAACCTCTCTCGTGTCCATCCATGCGATGCGAACATCGCCGGCCGTGCCGGCGGTGATAGCCGGGAAGCAGTGTTCCACTCCCGCGGGCGCGTTTGAAACGTCCACCTTGGCCGACCAGCTGTCCCCTTGATTTGTGGAGGAAGAGAAATAAATGCGCTGCGGTCCACCCGCCGCCGAGCCGGAGTTCCATAAGGCATAGACGCTTCCGGCATCGTCAGAAACCATTGCCATCTGGCTGGCTAGAAAGCCAGCCGAACAGTTCTGGGCGGGGCAACCGGGCGCTGCGCTGGAAACATCCATGGGCGTGGCGTTCCAGGAATGGCCACCATCTGCTGACCGGCTAACGAACAACTCCACCGGCTGCGTGAGAGTATTGGTTCGCGGGTAGGCCGTCCAGGAAAAATAGACGTTGCCCAGGGAATCGACAGTAGCTCCCGCCGCCAGCGACCAGCCCGGGGCAGCGCCAGGATTCAGAACGGTGGAAGAAAAATTCTGCGCGTAATCATGCGACGCCGCGACAGAGAGTGTCTGATCGTGGTTAAAGCTTACGTAAATATTGGCGCCACGAACCGCGAGCACCGGCTTGTCGATGAGTACGTCAGGAGAGTGTTCCGCGTAAGCAAAGTACCAGGAGCGGCCAAAGTCTTGCGACCGCGCCACGATAATGTCGTGCCTGCCCTGCATCCAGGAGGCATAGAGCGTTTGCCGGTCAACCGGGTCAACCTTAATTTGGGCGTCAAACTGTCCCACGGTCGAGGTCAGCAGGGGTTTCGGTGGTTCCCAGGAGGCTCCGTTGTCGCTGCTGACCACCAGCGCCATTGTCGGTGAGGTGCAGGCCGGGCAACCGCTTACGGTGCCATATTGGGGAAACAGAATGTAGATGTGCCCGTGGCCATCCGCCGTGAGCGCGGGTTCCCATTGATCGCCGGTGAAGTAGCCGACCCGCTGCTGCGGGCTGAAATTCGCCGCGGCGAAGGCCGCCTGCGCGCACGCCAGCATCAAAAGCAGTCCGATAAAGACAAGCTTTTGAACACCTTTGACCCGGCTGGACCTCAAACCCACACACCTCTCCTGTGCACAGCGCCTGCAAAAGCCTTGTCGAACTTTATCCTGTATTCTTCCGCTGGGTCAATTCCCCAGATGGGCCAGTTGTGACTAAAGAGTATCGAGTAGCGAGTACCGAGCCAACCCAATTTTCTCGGTATCCAACACTCAGTACTTATGCGTGGTGAGGCCGTTCCTTTCCTACGGCTGGATCATCTAATATTCTGTATAGGTTCGTACTGAGAGTCTCAAATCCGGGGATTCACTCCCAACTGGAGCAATTTCTAAGATGCAAAAAGCTACATTTGCAGCAGGATGTTTTTGGGGAGTAGAAGCCACTTTCCGGCAAATGCCGGGAGTGCTGGCCACCCGCGTAGGTTATATTGGCGGGAATACTGAAAACCCCACCTATAAAGAAGTCTGCACCGACCGCACGGGCCATGCCGAAGCCGTGGAAGTGGAATTCGATCCCGCGCGGGTTCGCTATGAAGACCTGCTGAAGGTTTTTTGGGAAAATCACGATCCCACGCAGCTCAACCGCCAGGGCCCGGACTGGGGAACACAGTACCGCACCGCCATCTTCTTCCATAGCCCCGAGCAGCAGGCTATTGCGCAGGCCTCGAAGGAAACGCTCGAGAAAGCCGGACGCTACTCCAAGCCGATCGTCACCCAGATCGTTCCAGCAGCGACCTTCTATCCCGCGGAGGACTATCACCAGCAGTATCTGGAGAAGCGGGGCCTGGCAAGTTGCCACATCAAAGCATAAAGACGCATATATCGCCTTAGATTGCGGAAGAAAGGGCCGACCCGAGCTCGGCCCTGCTTCAACATTCCGCGCCTTAGAACAATCCGTCAACAATTTTGTAGATCAGGCTGATCGAATTATTCGCCGCTTGGCCAGTGGCATAGGTGAAGGTCGCAGATTGATCGGGCAGAGTAATCGTCTGCGAGGTCAACACCGCCCTGCCGCCTGAGGTGAAAACCTGCACCAGGTAGATGCCGGGCAGCACATTGATCGCTTGCTCCGCACCCGCGCTTGCCGTCACCGAGTACGTCTTCGGGTCAGGCACGCCCACTTGAGTCAGCGTCGCTTCCAGCGTGCCCGCCTCGGCCGCCTGCCCGAATGCAAAGCGAGCAGAGCCAGCGGTGATCGCTGCAAGATCGTTGGTAAATTGCAGCAGAGCGGGCTGGGCGCCGTTGATTGTCGCCACAGCGGTCACGCTGCTTCTGGCGCTCAACGTCACTTGCTCGTCGATGACCGCTGGATTGGTGCATGGCGCCAGCGTATTCGACTCGCTGATCTGCACGTCATAAGTTCCCGGAGCAAAGCTGTAGGGTCCGCCAGTGGTTCCGAACCCGAGATTCCTGGGCACGCACTGGCCGCCGATCAAAACGTCGACGGGATAAGCCGGGCTGGCGGTTTTCGCAAGATCCCGCCCCGGGATGCCATTCGCAATGTAAAGGTAAGCGTTGTCGGCGGCAAAGCTGGATGCTGCCAAGGCCAAGCACAGAGTTGCAAGTTGCATAAAGACACGTGTGCGCAGTTTCATACAGTCTCCTTAAAATTTGTCGGTTTCGAAGCTGATGTTGGGGGGGGTGAGCTGTTCGGGCCTGCCAGGACGCAGGTCAGAGCGGTTCACATTTCACTGCTGAGATCTCAACCGGGAAGCTGTCTGGCTTCGTTTGGATCAAACCCTCGACCTGCGTGGAAGTTTTGTGATGTGTAAAAAATTGTGCAGTTTTAGAAACAAGCTTTTGCAACGAAGATTTCACCGGGCGCATTTCGCAATGGCCTGGCGGCCGCGAAAAGCAACTTAGGTTCCCGTAATCTTCACCCGCAACTCTTCGGGCAACCGTTCGCGAATCTCCGGGGGAAGACGGTCGTGCACGCGGCGCGCGCCTTCTTTGGCCGCATCGAGAACCGTCACCGGAGCAGGCGTCGCCACCGCAACCACCAGCCAGATCAGCGCCGACAAGGCAAATCCGGCCAGGGCGGCGATCTCGAGCCAGAAGGCATGGCGCAAACCAAAATGCCGGATCACCCCGAAAGCCAGCAGAAACATTCCGCCAGAAACCGAAGCCAGCGCGATCAGGCCAACATCGATGATGCGATTCAGTTTTTGGCGGCTGCGGCAGAACTCACAGGCGGCGAGATGGCTTTCGTAATCTCCACGCATTTCCGGCGCAAGCTCGCTGATGTCATAGCGCCAGCCCGCCAGTATTTTGCCCACCATGGGATCGATGCACTGCTGACTCATAAGGGACGAAAGAGGCCAGGTCCTAGGTGTTAAGTCTTGGGCATTTTTCCAAAGACCTACCACCTAACAGCTATCACCTACTACAACTGGATTTTCTACAATTGGATCGGTGGCAAAACCTCAGACTGTATGGCCACCCGCACCCGATTGTGGAACAGCCCGCCACGAAGCGCCAACGCCTTTTCCGCTTCCTGCCGCGCAATCTCAGGGTGATTGTTCTGTTCACTCAGATGCGCCAGCACCACAAAGGCTGCATTATTATCATAATCCCCGGTGAAAAAATCCGCGAGTTTCGCATTCGACAAGTGGCCTACATTGCTCGCCACCCGCTGTTTCACCGACCAAGGATAAGGCCCGCCACGCAGCATTTCCACGTCATGATTCGATTCCATGATGAGCACATCCGACCCGCGCAGGTGGTCGCGAACATTGGGAGGAAGATAACCCAGATCGGTCGCCACACTCACCTTTGTGCCTTCCACGCGAAAGGTAAAACCTACCGGATCGGCCGCGTCATGCGGGATGGTAAAAGGCTTGACTTCAATGTCGCCAACCTGAAAACGGTGTCCCGATGCGAAGCGCTCGAGCCTTTCGAGCTGCGGGCGCTCGCCCTTCTGGTTGCGCAGTCCCCGCGCCCATGCGGCATGCGTGGCCCCGGTCATAAATACGGGAATGCGCAGCTTCTTGGCCAGCGTCGCCAGTCCGTACACATGATCGGAGTGCTCGTGAGTAATCAGAATCGCGGAAAGCGTCTGCGGATCTTCCCCTAACGACTTCAGCCGCTTGAAAGTCTCCCGGCAGGAAATGCCGGCATCGACCAGGATTTTCGTCCGCGAGCTGGCCACAAAGGCGCAATTTCCTTTGCTCCCGCTGGCCAGCATCGACACCGTTACACACATGCAGGAAGCATACGCGTGCACCCTGTGGATTTGGGAGTAACTTATCGGCTATCCCATTTGAGCAGTGGCGGGTGGTCGGTAATTTAGTGGTCAGTAAGCAGGAATCAGTAACCGGGAATCAAGTTCTTGCCCGATTGTGCGTGGCCGGCGACCACCAGCCACTGACCACTACTTCTTCACTTTCCCTCGCGTAGATTATCCAGCACTCTCCGCACCACTGCCCCACCATATGCTCCGGCCACTCCCGGCAGCGCGGTTAGAAAAGCTCCGTAGACTTGGCCGCGCGTCGGCTTCACGTCCAGAAGTGCGTAGGCAATCCACTCTGTCAAAGGAATAAATATCACCACAGCGATCACCCACCGCCATGGCTGGCGCGGCCGCAAGATTCCCAGCAGCATGCACGCCGCCAGCACGAGCAAGGCGGTAAAGAGCAGATCGTTGATGGCAACATCGGCTGCGCCCGTGGCGATGCCGGCCATCGCAGCCAGCACGTAGAACAGAATATCGCTTCGAGTTGCCGGCGGGGACGAAGGATTCATTGTTGATTGATGATTGATGATCAATACTCAATGATCAATGATTGAAAAATCAAAAACGCGCTCCGGTTCCGAGGCTGGCTTTTCAATCAACAATCATCAGTACTTATAAAATCCCCTCCCGCTCTTGCGCCCCAGCCACCCCGCATCCACCATCTTGATCAGCAGCGGACACGGTCTATATTTCGGATCGCCCAACCCCTCCAGCATCACGCGCATGATGTCGAGACAAACATCCAGCCCGATAAAATCCGCCAACGTCAGCGGGCCCATGGGATGGGCCATGCCCAGCTTGAACACTTCATCGACCGCTTCCGCCGTGGCGACGCCCTCCATCACCGCATACATGGCCTCGTTGAGCAGCGGCATCAGCACCCGGTTGGAGACAAATCCAGGCGCATCGTTCACCTCGACGGGCGTCTTGTCGAGCTTTATCGCCAAATCGCGCACGCTTTCAAAAGTGTGCTGTGTAGTGGCCAGCCCGCGAATCACTTCTACCAGCTTCATCACCGGCACCGGATTAAAGAAATGCATGCCAATCACTTTGTCGGGACGCGTGGTCAACGCGCCCAGCTTGGTGATCGAAATGGATGACGTATTCGAAGCCAGGATGACTTCGGGCCGCGCCCACCGGTCGAGATCGCGAAAGATCTCCGTCTTGATTTCGAATTTCTCGGTCGCTGCCTCCACGATGAAGTCACATTCCGCCAGCCGCGAACGCTCCGTCACCGGCTCAATCCTTTTCAATGCGGAAACCTTGTCGGCCTCGGTGATCTTATTCTTCGCCACTTCGCGGTCCAGATTCTTAGTGATGGTTGCAATCCCGCGCTCCAGGAACCGCTGTTCAACATCGCACAGCACTACCGCATAACCGTTGCGCGCGAACACATGGGCAATCCCGTTGCCCATGGTCCCCGCGCCAATCACTCCTATCGACTTGATTTCCATCACTGACCTCGCATCACTGACGTCGCAGCTGGACTGCCGGCAGAATAAAAACTGTCGTACGAAACGCTTGAGTTTATCACTGCGAAAGTCGGACTGAGCGGTATCGGACCAGCAGGAGATCGAACTAAGGCGCAGGGTGTGGCAGTATTCCGAATACTCCCACCCCATCAGTGGTACCCACGTAGACTTTTCCGTGGGCAATCATCGGCGTTATAAACTTGTTGCCCGCGCCGAAGTGATCTCTCCCTGAAGGCGCTTCGTTGCTGTTGTAGAGTTCATGCGCCATGTCATTCGCGTCGTAGGCGTGCAGCACAGCCTGCTTGTCATTTTCAGAGGCCCACACGATTCCATTGCGCGCTCCGTCCGCCGAAACACTGGGCATTGCTCCGGGATAGCCGAACTTGGTAGCCGTGATCGAAACCGGCTCCGCCCGAAGCCGGGCATCCATGAAGCCAAATACGCGCAGGCTGTCATTCACCGATCCGAAATACAGCCGCCCGTTAAAATATGCCGGCGCTCCGCGAAAGCGCTCGCCCTGCAGCGCCTTGGGAAGCTCCTGATAAATGTTCTGATTCCCCTGTGGATTGAACTTCCCCATGTCCTCACGATTCACTAGATAAACATTTCGATCTTTTCCCGCTCCCACCGCCAGCAGCCGCACCTTTCCCGCAGCGTCTTTCATCTCGGGCAGCACCACCGGCCCGCCAGCGCCCAGATCACCATCCGAGGCATTCTCAGCCTCGACGTCAAACATGGTGAAGTAATCGGCAACCGAGACCCTTCCGCCGGCGGTCGAGATCTTCAAAAATGAATTCCCAAAGTCGGCCCGCGATGGAAATCCCTTCGCATTCAGCTTTGTGTCGAAGCTGCCATTCGCCACCATCAAATAAATGTTGCCCTGATCATCCGCCGCCGGTCCGGCGCCACTCTGCCACACTGCTCCTTCTTCGCCGTTCGGCGTCAGGTTGAGCACGGCGGTCTGCTTCAGAGTTTCCGCGCTGTAGCCGATAACCCATCCGTTGTAGGGGTCAATGTCGCAATGCGAAGTCCAGCTGGTATAAATGACCCCGTCTAACAGCAACAGCGCAGCCCGTTCTTCATATTGTCTGGGATCGAAAATCTCCGTGCCTTCGTGGCTTGCCGCACCAGTTCCAGGAAATGTCGCTTTGATCTCCACCGGCCCGCCGAACTCTTCGCTGCCGTCGCGGAGATCAAGCGCATGCAATCTCTGAAGATAGTGGCCGCCCCGGTCTTTGCTCATCGCAACCACGTAGATCGTGCCGTGCGGCCCTCGTTTCCGGTCGATGACCGGTGTAGAAGTAATTCCGATCTCCGGAGTCACCTGCGAACAACCCAGATCGTCCGAAGGCGACTCATTCGGTCCGAGCATCTGAACACGCCACAACTCCTTCCCGCTATCGGCATCGAACGCATAGACGCTGTCATGCTCGGTGGCCACGAGCAGAACATTTCTTGAGCCTTGATTGATTACTTCCAGCTTCCCAGCGTAAAGCGGCTCCGCATCCACCTTCCCATCCACGCCTATGACAAAAAGTTTGCCAAAGGTCTTCGCATTTACATTCTGCAGGGTCAGGATTTTCTCGCTCAGGTACTGACCCGTCCGCGCCTTATCGTTGTGCCACGTCAGAACGTCTTGTGCCGCTAGCAGATTACCTGCGGAAGCAACAAGCGCAACCAGAGCGCCTGCTAAGAGCGCATTTTCTTGAAGGTGTTTCACAAGGCATTTCATAAATGACCTCTCCATCGAACCGTTGATTGCGAACTTCCCGGCCACAGCCTTTGACGTATGAAATCGAGGTCGGTTTCCGATGCTACAATAAAAGCTGATTAACAGAAGGTCGATCGGTCCATTTTCTGGACCCGGGTTTTTGTACTTGGATTTTCTAACCCAGATTCGTCTCAAGGAGCACATCCCATGGCTATCGCCGAAGCCCCCGTCCGCCCGCGTTTGCAATCATCCCAATCGCATTCTGGCCCGTTCGTCAATGAGCCTTTTTATGATTTTCGCCAGGAAGACAATGCCCGCAAAATGCGCGCGGCTATCGAGCGTGTGCGCGGACAACTCGGCCGCGAATACGATCTCATCATCGGCGGGCAGCGCGTTAAGACTACCGACAAGATCCAGTCGCTGAATCCCTCGCGCCCCTCGCAAATCGTCGGACTGCATCAAAAGGCGGGTAAAGAGCACGTCGAGCCCGCCATACAAGCTGCGCTGAAGGCCTTTGAATCCTGGAAGTACACTTCTGTCGAAGAGCGCGCCAGCTTGCTGTTCCGGGCTGCCGACCGCATGCGCGAACGCAAAATGGATTACATGGCCTGGCTGGTTTTCGAAGTCAGCAAGAACTGGGGCGAAGCCGACGCCGATATTTCCGAAACCATCGATTTCTGCGAATTCTACGCCCGCGAAGCCCTGCGCTTTGCCCAGTCAAAACCGCCGGTGCAGATGCCGGGCGAGCACGATTCACTGCATTACATCCCGCTCGGCGTGGGCGCGGTCATTCCGCCGTGGAATTTCCCCTGCGCCATTATGGCGGGCATGACGGTTGCATCGATCGTCAGCGGCAACACTGTGATCTTGAAACCTTCCAGCGATTCGCCCACCATCGCCGCGAAATTTGTCGAACTGCTCGAAGAAGTCGGAATGCCGGAAGGCGTGGTGAACTTCTGCCCGGGCGCCGGCGGCAGCTTCGGCGATGCCATTGTCGCGCATCCTAAGACGCGTTATATCGCCTTCACCGGGTCGCGCGAAGTCGGCCTGCACATTAATAAAACCGCGGCCACACAAGCTCCCGGCCAAATCTGGATCAAGCGCACGATCCTTGAAATGGGCGGCAAGGACGCGATTATCGTCGACGCCGATGCCGATATCGACTCCGCCGTCGAAGGCGTCGCTCAAGCCGCGTTCGGCTTTCAGGGCCAGAAGTGCTCCGCCTGCTCCCGTGCCATCGTCGACGAGCGCATCTACGATAAGTTTCTCGAACAACTCAAAGCCCGCGTGGAAAAAATTAAAGTGGGAGATCCCGCCGAAAACAGCGGCATGGGTGCTGTGATCAACGAGGGTTCGATGAAGACTATCCTCGGCTATATCGAGCAAGGGAAGAAAGATGGACGCCTGCTTACCGGCGGGAATCGCGCTCCCGAAGCCGGAGAAGGTTATTACATTCAACCCACGGTCTTCGCCGACATCCCCGCGAAATCGAAACTCGAACAGGAAGAAATTTTCGGCCCCGTGCTCGCCGTGATCAAAGCCCGTGGCTTCGACCATGCTCTGGAAATCGCCAACGACACGGAGTTCGGGCTCACGGGCGCAATCTATACCAAGTCGCGCGATAAGATTGACCGTGCCAAGCGCGACTTCCACGTCGGCAATCTCTATATCAACCGCAAGTGCACGGGCGCCATGGTGGGGGCTCACCCGTTTGGCGGCTTCAATATGTCGGGCACCGATTCCAAGTCCGGTGGCCCGGATTACCTCTACCTCTTTACTCAGGCAAAGTCAGTAGCCGAAAAAACCGTGTAACCCTTTTTGAATCTCCGGCAACTGTAATACATCGTGACGCGGCGCACGGAACCGACGGGATCGCGTCATGCGGAGGTGGTTGTGAAAAGAAATACAGCTAACTTAGCCCTGCTGTTGGCGGGGCTGTTTTTTGCAGTATTGTGCGCGCCGCGGCTGCACGCGCAGATTGTCAACGAAGTACGAGCCAATATCGATCACAGCTTTATCGTCGGCAACACGACGTTGCCGCCGGGGCAATACACCTTTCGGGTCATGCCTGACTCCGACCTTTCCATAATGACGGTCACCAGTCAAAACGACAAAACCAGCGTGGCATTTATCGTCCAAAACACAATCGATAGCCACACGCCTGCCCATACCGAACTCATTTTCCGGAAGTATGGAAACACGGAGTTTCTAAACAAAATCTTCGAACTTGGAAACAAACTAGGCGCGGAAGTGACCGAGAGCAGCCACGAGGAGGCCCGTTTGGTGAAGCAAGGTCAACAGCCGACTATGCAGACTGACGAGCAGAAATAATATTAATCAAGAGAAAAGCTAGAAGCTGTCTCATAAATGCAATGGAGGAGGCAGAGGGCCGTCCCCCCGTTAGAGTTAGTGCTTGAGTGCGAGTGCCGAGTACGGCTGGCGCCCGGACTTAATGGCTCGCCAACTCCACTCCCGAGAAGCGCCGGCAGGCTTCGAGCAATTTCTCCTGGCGCTCTTCGTCACGCGTGGCCGGATTCGGCGTCCGCAACCGCATATGAAAAAAGTATTCGCCAGTCACCTTTGCCGCGCGATCGTCGCTGACGGCCAGCCATACTTGCGTACGGTGCCCTTGGTCGAGATCATCCGGCGCTCCCGCGCCTCCCATCTTGGTGGGCACCCACCCTGGCTCTAAAGCATTCGACAGAACATCAGGCCAACGCCGCGCCACCGCGAAAGCTAATAGCACATCGTGAAGCTTGGTATCGGAGTAAGCCTGGGTTCCCTGCCATGTCCGCTGCTCCCACGCCAGATCTTTCAAGCTTGCATCTCCATTCTGGTGCAACCCGGAACTCAAATAGACTAACCGCTTCGGCTTCCTGATCAGCGCGGTCAGAATATAGGACGCCAGAGTGTTCACGGCAAAAACCTGGGGCAGGCCATCTTCGGTCGCAATGCGCCTGGGTTCCTGATACCCGACGGCTGCGTTGTGGATCACCGCATCGAACGGGCCCAGCGCGTTCACCTGCTCGGCCACGCTGCGGGTTTGAGAAATGCTGCTGAGATCTCCAGTAACAACTGTCTCAGCTTCTGGAAGGGCCGCCATCGCTTCGCGACCTCGTCGTTCGTTGCGAGCGTGTAACACCGCCTGATGCCCCTGCTCAAGAAGCAGTTGGGCCGCCATCCGGCCAAGCCCGTCGGAAGAACCTGTGATGAATATCCGTGCCATACCCTCTTGCCCTCGTTTTGTATTCTTTCCACTTGCGCAGTTTTCGCGTTAGGAAGGATCTAACTGTTCATCTTAGTTGGTGCGACAGACGGACTCAGTGTCAACCTTCGCTCTCCAAATTGGGAACCATTACTCGTTTGTTAGCAACTAATGTCCGCAGGTAACTTGTTTTACTGTCCCAGCTGGGTTATCTGTGTCAACATGAATCGGGCCGAATCTTGGGAAATATTCCGTTCACAGTTGGATCGATCGAGGCGGAGGTCCCATGCTTTACATTCTGCGCTTTAACAACGGGGACTGTGTAGTCGTGCTGGCCGCTGACGAAACCACTGCCCGCAAGGCTGCCCGCAATCTCGTCGGCGACCAACCCGTGGAAGTTGTGACTGCGCGCCGCTTGCGCAATTTCTGCCTTCAGCTTACCCCCACCGACGATGGCAGCCTGGAGTTGGTGCAGTGGGATGATGCCACGCTGGATGACATTCTCACTGCCGAATATCCGCAACTGGAACAAGCCTACCGTCGCGCCAACGCCGAACCATTTGTAAGAACATCCGATCCCAAAGGACCGGGGCTTTCCCAATTAAAAGATGCCTACGACCGCAACCGGGCAATAATCGGCGAAGGTCTCGAACTTGAGCGAAATAAGTTCAAGCGGGAAGAGAAAACCTCGTCCCAAAAAGCCAAGAGCGCCCGGGCACGCGCTTAAACGCCGTCGAAAGTGTCCCCAAAAATGACCTCCGGCGCTAACCAGCCGTATTCTCGCTCAATGGCAATGGCACCGGCCACGGATTCCGCTCTCTGAATTGCTTCTGGTGCCAATAGGGATAGATCGGCGTAACTTCGCTTGCTTTATCGAGGTTCGCAACTTGTTCGGCAGAAAGATTCCATCCCTCGGCACCCAAATTCTGGCGCAACTGTTCCTCATTGCGCGCGCCCATGATCACGGTTGAAACTGTTGGCCGCTGCAACAGCCAGTTCAGCGCGACCTGGGGCACGGTCTTCCCGGTCTCTTTTGCAACTTCATCCAGCGCGTCCACGATTTTATAGAGATATTCGTCCTCGACCTGGGGACCGTAATCGGCGGTCTTGTGCAACCGGCTCTGCTTCGGCAAGGGCTGACCGCGTCTGATCTTTCCCGTCAACCGTCCCCACCCGAGCGGACTCCACACCAGCGCACCCACCCCCTGATCCAATCCCAGAGGCATCAACTCCCATTCGTACTCTCGACCGATCAACGAGTAATACACCTGATGCCCCACATATTTCGCCCATCCATATCGCTCGGAAACACTGAGCGACTTCATCAAATGCCATCCGGAAAAATTGGAACACGCAATGTATCGAACCTTCCCACTCTCGACCAGATGATTCAACGTGCTCAGAACCTCATCGGCAGGAGTCAGCGCATCAAATCCATGCAGATGATAAATATCGATGTAATCCGTTCCCAGCCTCTTCAAGCTGGCCTCGCATGCCCGGATCAGGTGATAGCGCGACGATCCCACATCGTTCGGGCCTTTGCCCAGCCGAAAAGTCGTTTTGGTCGAGATCAGGACGTCGTCCCGCCGGCCGGCAATCGCCTTACCCAAGATCGTTTCGGACAGACCGTCCGAATAAACGTCGGCGGTGTCGAATAAATTCACGCCCGCATCCAGGCAAATATCCACAAGCTTCGTCGCCTCAGCAACATCGCTCGAGCCCCAAGCTTTGAAAAACTCGTTGCTACCGCCAAACGTTCCCGTGCCATAACACAGCACCGGCACCTTCAATCCAGAGTGTCCCAACGTTCGAAATTCCATGGGAAAGTAGATGCGACAGGCTGTTTCAGCGATGCAGGTAAATGGAGGATCATGTGATTGTCATCGCGAGCGCAGCAAGGGACCTTGGTTCTTGCTGACCGGCAAAAATGTTTTGAACACAGGCAAGAACCATGGTTCCTCGCTGCACTCGGGATGACAGCGTGGACTTACGCTGCCCAAAAGGCAAAAGCCGCCCGCAGGCGGCTTCTGTCATCACTTAGACAATCTCTACGGCATCACACCCGCGGGCGCCTGCGGCATCGTTCCCGTCGTGGTGGCCGCTGCGGCCTCATTCAGTATCCTGTGATGAATCGTGAATAGCGCCAGTTCCAATCGGTCGGATACTCCGATCTTGTCGTACACATTCCGCAGATAATTCTTGATCACTTGTTCAGTGGTTCCGAGCTGCGTGGCAATCTCTTTATTCTTGTAGCCCTGCACAATCAGCGCCACAATGCGCAGCTCTTTTGCCGTCAGCCGGTCGCGCACGCGCAGGCCGACCATATCGTTTTCGGTCAACTCACTTGGCACCGCGACATCCTGCACCCAAGTCTCGCCGCGCGCCACTTTGCGCACGCAGTCAACCAAGGCTGCGCTGGTCACATTGCGGTACACCACGCCATGCGCCCCGTTCGCCATGTGCCGCTGCGCGCTTTCGCCAGTATCGGCCAACACCACCACGCGCGTCTTCGCCTTATTCGCGGCGGTCACGATAGCGGCAAAATCGGTATGAAAACCGGCCGCAACCACCAGTACCGCGGCGCGAAATTTATCCAGAGCCATAAACATCTGGTCTTGCGTTTGAGCTTGCGCCACAATGCGCATCTCGTCTTCCACTGCCAGCACCTTGGCAATACCAGCCCGGAAGATTGCCTGGTTGTCCGCCAGAATCAGTTTGAGCATGTTATCGGAGCTCCGAAAATCATCTTGAACACAAAGACCTCATCGTTAACGGCAATTGTTGATTGCTGATTGCTGATTGTTGATTAAAAGCCCTGTCCCTCGTTGGTTTTCAATCATCAATCAACAATCACAAAATCAACAATCTTTCTTTCGTCTTACCCGTTCCTCACAAACTCATACGAATCAATCACGCAGGCCACGCCGCGGCCATCTTCGCTGGCTCCGGTAGGATCGGTGCGCACCACGCGGCCTTTGCACGCAATCATCACGTTCTCCCGGCCTCCGGTCACATCCGGCGGGAGCGTGATCTCAAACTCCACCGGCGATCCCACTTCCAGCGACGAGTCGGCGCGAATATAAACTCCTGCCGCGCTTAAGTTTCCTGTTAATCCCGCCGCATCGCCGCTCTTGCTCTCGCTGTGCAGCTTGATCGGCAATTCCAGCGGAAACCTCTTGCCGGTCCGTGCTTCTTCGGACACAGTCCCTCCTCTTTCGTCCCTCGATCTTTCTCTTTCGGCCCTTGCGAACGAGGACAATGCCATCACTTTAGGCTCCAATCAGGCAAATCACCTGTATCTATGGCTTAGGGCAGGTTATATCACGGATGGAGCCCCGATAAAAGCCTGATAACGAATTAGTTAAGGGTAGAACCTAGGTTCCCCCTGCCGGCTTCATCAGGAATCCCCTGCCATTCCGATCGGAGCCTCTTCATCCCCGGGCAGAGAAAAAAAGAAACATAACCTTGGCGGGCAAGCCCCATTTGTCAGAACGTAACACCGGATAGAAAGTAAATTTTGAAGATTCGCAGAAGTTGTGTTGGCCGAAATAGTGTAGTGATCCTTAGACTGCAACTGTGCTTCGCTCAGGATGACAAAACTTGATGGCGAAATCGTCGGGCGCCAATTTTCGAAGCCAACCCACGAAAAAGTGCACAGGAGCGCTCGTGCGTGCGTAATGCTGCCGTAGGAACGATCCCCAATTTCTCGCGTCCTTTACGAGAAGTCTTCAATCTCCGGATCCCGCCTGGATTATCCTGCAACCGATTGCCTCATGTTACCGTCTGATGAGAGGTTCTTCTGAGGAGAGCCGACCCATGGCCGCACCATTTCCTTCCCGCTCGCGCCGCTTAATAGTCCGAGTTCTCGCTCTCGTTCTCGCCTCGTCTGCTTTTTTGCTCTCCCAGCAATCCTCGAATCAGAAGTCGAATAGCCCTACTCCTTCAACCCCGCTGACAACTCCGCTGACCCAGGGACAGCCGATCCCCGATAAGCTCCAGCCCCACCCCGATGAATCCGCCGCTGCCAACACATCTCTAGTCCAGCTCAATAACGCGCTCGAAGGCCTGGCCGCGAAAGTTTCCCCAGCCGTGGTCCAGATCCTGGTGGATGGGTACGGCCGCGCACCTGAAGAGAATCGCGCGCAGACCGCGCTGATCGTTCGCCAGCACGCCGTCGGGTCCGGAGTTATCGTCGATTCGAGCGGCTATATTATGACCAACGCCCACGTGGTCGAAGGCGCGCAGCGCATCCGCGTCGCTCTTCCTCTGCCCATCGACACCGCCAGCGCCGTTCCCCTGGGAAAACGGCACATTCTGCAGGCCCGGCTGGTCGGGGTACACAAGGATACCGATCTCGCCCTGCTGAAAATCGACGAAACCGACCTGCCCACGCTTCCGCTGCTGGTCACGCCTCGCCCGCGCGTCGGCCAGCTCGTCTTCGCCATTGGGAGTCCCGAAGGCTTACAGAATTCCGTCACCATGGGAGTCGTCAGCGCCGTCTCCCGCCAGCCCGATCCCGAAAAGCCACTCACTTACATTCAAACCGACGCGCCCATCAATCCCGGCAATAGCGGCGGGCCACTCGTCGATATGAATGGATCGGTGGTCGGCATCAACACCTTCATCCTTTCCGAAGGCGGCGGCAGCGAGGGCCTCGGCTTCGCCATCCCAGCCCGCATCGTCGATTTCGTCTACCACAGCCTGCGCAAATACGGTCACGTGCATCGCACCGAGATCGGCGCGGTCGCGCAGGAAATTACTCCCACCATGGCCGAAGGCCTTCATCTTGGCCAGGCCTGGGGAGTCATCATCGCCGACGTCAAACCGGATGGCCCAGCCGCGACAGCGGGACTTCAGATTCAAGACATCGTGGTGACCGCCGATGATCGCCGCATCGAAACCCTTCCTCAGCTTTCTTCCGCACTCTATCTGCATCGCCTGGATCAAGTGTTGAGGATGGAAGTTCTGCGCGGCAGCGAAAAAAAAATGCTTTTCATTCCCGCCATTGAAGAACACGACCCCGTCGACCAACTCTTCGACGCGGCTGACGCCGAAAAAAATCTTATCTCCCGCCTCGGCATTATCGCGACTGACCTTACCAGTTCCCTGCGTAATGAAATTGGTACGCTGCGAATTTCTACCGGAGTGGTTGTCCTGGGCCGCGCCGTCGACCTTATTACGCCCGAAACTGGCCTCCAGACCGGCGACATTATTCACTCCCTCAATACCACGCCCATCCGGTCCATGGACGAGTTGCGCGCTGCCGTGCAAAACCTGAAAGTTAACGACCCGGTCGTCATTCAGGTCGAACGCAGCGACGGCCTGACCTATTTGAGTTTTGAGATGCAGTAAGCGGCAAGCCATGGAAGAGCCGGCTTACGCCGCCATGGAAGAGTAAGAATCTAATGTTTGGCGGTAATGGTGCACTGTTTGCCTTAGATCGTAGGAATCAAAACGATCCGCCACGCCATCAAAATCCTATCCAGGAGGACCACCATGAACAGTCTTGACTCTATGTTGCAACGGAACAAAAACTTTGCTGCTCAGCAGTCTGCCGCGGGCACCTTGATGCCCTCGCTTCCACCAGCCCTCCCCAATGTAAAGGCCATCATCATTGGTTGTGCGGATATGCGTGTCGATCCTGCTCACGTGCTTGGAATTAAGCCGGGCGAGGCGGTGGTGATCCGTAACATCGGCGGTCGAATCACGCCAGGGTTGTTGGAGCAGTTGGGACTACTCGGGCGAATCGGTGAAGTTGCGGGCGAGAATCCTGGAGGCGGTGGTGAGTTTCATCTCATCGTGCTTCAGCACACCGATTGCGGCATCACTCGCCTTGCGGGCGACCCCGCAAAGCTGGCGCACTATTTTCAAATACAGGAAGCGGAACTTAAGAAAAAAGCGGTTCTCGATCCCCGCGCAGCAGTCGCCGCCGATGTTGCCTTGCTCCGGACGATCTCCGCGTTGCCGGTCCAGTGGCTTATATCAGGCCTTGTCTATGACGTGGCGACTGGACTGGTTGAGATCGTTGTACCGCCGGCACTCATTCGCGCCGCATAAAAGTCTAAAGAAGTCGATCTCACGGGGCGGCGATTTCTCTCGTTTCGCCGCCCCGAAAGCCCTGATTACCGCGGTAACTTTCCCCGCCATCGCGAACGCGCGACCATAAAGAACCGCCTCGCGCATTCTTCAATAGGCCCAGATGTTCACGCACACCGATCTCTCGCCAGATACTATCCGTCTCTCTGACGTAATCTCGGCCTTGTCGGTCGCGCTCGATCTCACCGAAGGCCAACCCATGGGGCATGCTATCCGCAGTTGCATCCTGGGCATGCGCATCGCCGATGAACTGCAACTTCCACCCGAGCAGTGCTCCGATCTTTACTACGCTTTGCTGCTCAAGGACTCCGGGTGCAGCACCAATGCCGCCCGCATGTGCCAGATCATGGGCGCGGATGAACTCGCAGCGAAGCGCGAGGTGAAGTTCGAAGATTGGACCAAGGCCTCGGTTTCAGGATTGCGCTATCTGCTGCGCAACGTTCTCCCTGGCGCGTCATTTCCGCGCAGAGTATGGAGAATTCTTCAAATCGGCCTCGAGCAACGCGCCAACAACGCCGAATTGATCGGCACGCGCTGCGAGCGCGGCGCGCAGATCGCCCGCCAGATCGGCCTTAGCGAGGCCACTGCGAAGGCCATTCACAGTCTCGACGAGCATTGGAACGGATGCGGCTACCCGCAAAGCCTGCGCGGAGAAGAAATCTCCTTGCTGGCGCGCATCATGAATGTGAGCCAGACCCTGGAGGTATTCGCGCACCGCTTCGCGCCACGCGAAGCCGTGAAAGCAGTTGTGGAACGCAGCGGCCGTTGGTTCGATCCGGAAATCGTCTGCGCAGCGCAGGCGCTCGAACAAGATCACGACCTTTGGGAGCGTATAGAAAGTCCGGACGCACGCGATCACGTTCTCGTTATGGAACCTGGCATCGCGCTTCCGGCGTCACCGGAAAGAATTGACAGCATCTGCCAGGCGTTCGCGCAGGTCATCGACGCCAAGTCCCCGTATACCTTTCATCACTCGGTTGGCGTTGCCGAAGCCGCAACTGCAATCGCCGAGCAGATGTGCCTGGCTCCTGCCACCTGCACTCTGGTTCGCCGCGCCGCCCTGCTGCACGATATTGGAAAGCTAAGCGTCTCGAATGCGATTCTTGAAAAGCCGGGGAAGCTGACGCCCGAAGAGTGGACGATTATGCGAATGCATCCCGCGTACACGCGAACCATCCTGCGGAATATCCGAGGCTTCGATCACCTCGCCTACATCGCCGCCGCGCACCACGAACGTCTCGACGGCACCGGTTATCCCGAAGGCCTCACTGCCGAAAGCATGTCAATTCCTGCCCGCATTATTGCCGTCGCCGACGTCTACCAGGCTCTCACCGAAAAACGCCCTTACCGCGAAAGCCTTCCACTGGATGTGGTCTTTGAAATGATGGACCGCGACGTTCCTCATCGCCTCGATCCCGAATGCCTTCGCGCCCTGAAACAAAGCAAAGCGCGGATGCAACGGGAAGCGGAAGCCCTGAGCCAATCGGCGGGAGCGTAGGCGACAGTCTCTAGAACAGCCCAGTTCAATCGTCTTACCGCCGCGATCCAGATTTGCCGTAAAATAGCGCCAGGCGCCCGTAGCTCAATCGGATAGAGCATCTGCCTTCGGAGCAGAGGGTTGGGAGTTCGAGTCTCTCCGGGCGCACCAGTTTTGACTTTCCCGCCGGACGATCACATTCCTGAACTTTTGTTGATGTGTTTCAGGGATGGTTCGTGATGTCGAACACCATTCCAGTATTGTTGAGGCTGAGCGGCAAGACGTAACTGTCATAATTCGAGCTGCCGCTCGAACTCCCGCCAGCGTTCAAAGCCCGGATCTGTAAATTCAAGGCTTTGGTGCCACCGAGAGCTACGGTGTCAAAACTTGCCGCCTGAACTCCGGGCTCGAGAAGATCAAATGCGGCGTCCGCGGCGACCTCGGTCCAGTTCCAATCCGTACCGGTACCGGTATAGCGCAGCAGGTGTGCCGTGCCATTTTCGGTTTCGAACAGGTATTCCGCGCCTACGGAAACGCCGCCGCCGTTGTAGCCGGTCTTCGCGTTCTGATCGGTGTCGAGAAATATCTGCCAGTTGTCCGGATTCGCGCCGTTCCAGCGGATGGAGGTGCGGCCGCGCATGCGCGTGCCTTGCGGATCCAAAGAGTCGGGCCAAGAGCTAGCAAACGGGGCTTGCACAGCCTGTTGTTCCACCGCCGCAGTTTCCGCCGCCCAGAAATGCGGAGGGCTGGCATAAGGATTCGCGGTTTCCTGGGTCAGGTAAACCCAGCCGGCATTACGCTGCTTGGCCAGTTCCAACGCGACCGGAAGTTGCTCCGCGCTCATGCCGTAGACGATGTGCCAGAAGCGGTCAGGCGGGTATTTGTGTACCCAGGCGAAGTCCACGTAGTTGTCGCGATAATTCGCTAAGCCTTGATCCTCCCAGTTCATCAGGATGTTGGTGATCCCCATCCAGCAATCGCTTGGGCTGTAGGTTCCGGGATTGAGCACGGTGATGCGCCCGCCCGCCTTACGGCGCACGTAGTTGGTGAGTGCGGAGTAGTAGAGGAACGATGTGGGGAAAAAATGATTGCTGGCGTTGCAATCAGTCGGAGCTTCATCGAAGAAGATACCGTCGACCAGATAGTTCCGGTATACGGCGTCGATCTTTTCCTGCACAATTTTCGGATCGCGCGCGCCGTAATTGGTGTAGGTGTACCCGAGCACGAGAATCCCCTGCCTGCGGGTGGCGCGGATGGCGCGGTCGACGTTGGGAAAGTAGTGTTCGTCATCCCCGTTGTTGATGTTCACGATCATCACGCCGACGGACTTCGGTCCCGGCGCCGCCCAGGCAGTCCATTGCGACGAGCCAGGGCCTTGATACGACGGAACGCCGATTCGGGTTTGGCCTGCGGCCATGGCCGCCGTGAACACGACGAGACTAACTGCTACGCCAATCTGGATGGTTTTCATGGGCCGTCGACTCCAAGGATTAGAGTAATTCGTTTTCTTTCGTTTTATAGCGTTTACTTTCGTACACACTTTTACGTTCGTTTGACTGGAGTGTCAAGAGCAAAAGGGGAGTGCAGTTCATCGGATGTGGGACGAAGCGTTGAGTTGGCGAGGAACTTCCTGGGAATGACAGAATTCCGGCCCAGGTCTCGCTCAGGCAGCGAGACCCTTCGACTCCGCTCAGGGCAGGCTACGGGCATCCCCATCACCAGGTGCCCCATCCCCGCACCGTCAGACTACACGGGCTATAATTGCGCGAACCTATGGCGCTTACTGCCGGCACACGATTTGGTCCTTACGAGATCGTCTCTCCGCTCGGTGCGGGCGGTATGGGCGAAGTGTATCGCGCCAAGGATACGCGGCTGGACCGGACGGTTGCCATCAAGGTTTTGCCGGCACATCTTTCCTCCGATCCGGAGTTGAAACAGCGCATGGAGCGCGAGGCCAAAGCCATTTCCGCGCTACAGCATTCGAACATCTGCACGCTTTACGACATCGGCTCGCAGGACGGGATCGATTTCCTGATCATGGAGTATCTCGAGGGGCAGACCCTTGCCGAGCGGCTGAAGAGAGGGCCGCTGCCGCTGGATCAGGTTTTGAAAATTGGGATGGAAATCGCGCAGGCTCTGGAGAAGGCGCATCAGCGGGGCATTATCCATCGCGATCTGAAGCCGGCGAATATCATGCTGACCAAGGCGGGCGCGAAGCTGATGGATTTTGGCTTGGCCAAGCCGAAGGTTTCGATTGGGTCGCAGGCCGTCAGCAATTTCACTCCTTCCACGCCGACCATGAATCTGGCGTCTCTCACTTCGGCATCGTCGCCGCTGACCCAGAAAGGTTCAATTGTAGGGACGTTTCAATACATGGCTCCGGAGTTACTGCAAGGTGCGGAGGCTGACGCGCGCAGCGATCTGTTCAGCTTCGGATGCGTTCTTTATGAAATGCTCACCGGACGGAGAGCTTTCGAAGGGAAATCGCAACTGAGCGTATTCAGCGCGATTCTGGAAAAAGATCCGGAGCCGATCAGCGTTAGCCAGCCGCTAGCGCCGCCGATGCTGGATCGCGTAGTCAGCGCCTGCCTGGCGAAGGATCCGGCGGACCGCTTTCAAGCGGCGCATGACGTGGCCATGGATTTGCGCTGGATTGAATCGCTGCGTGCGGCTCCGGCGGATTTAGAATCTTCTCCCGCCCCTGCACCCAACCGTGTTTTCTGGATTACGGCGGTTGCGGCAGCGATTGTGCTGGGAATCCTTGCGGGATTTTTTCTTCACCGGCCCGCTATGTCGAGCCCCAGTATTCGTGCGGTCATCAATCCTCCAGCAGACACGCACTTCCGGCTGACGTCCGATACCGCAGGGCCGCCGGTGCTTTCTCCCGATGGCAGTCATCTGGCTTTCACCGCCACCGGGGCAGACGGCAAGACCGCGCTCTGGGTGCGTCCCATGAATGGCGCCGATGCCCATGCGTTGCCGGATACGAACAATGCGTTTTTTCCGTTCTGGTCGCCCGACAGCCGTTCGATTGGATTCTTCTCAAATGGCAAGCTCAGGACGATCGAGATCACCGGCACCACGGCGCAGGTGCTTTGTGACGCGCAGCTGGGGCGGGGCGGCAGTTGGAGTTCGAGTGGATTGATTGTGTTCTCGGCATCGCCCATTACGGCGTTGTTCCAGATCAACAGCAACGGCGGTTCTCCCGCGCCGCTCACAAAGCTAGACCCCGCTCTGCATTCTTCTCACCGCTGGCCGTTTTTTCTTCCCGATGGCCAGCACTATCTTTACTTTGCCATGCACCACGACCCTTCGAAGGTATCGAACAATGCGATCTATTATGCATCGCTTGATGGGCGGGAGAACCGGTTGCTGATCCGCTCGCAGAGCAATGGCATTTATGCGGCTGGATTCCTTCTCTTTGGCCGCGGCGATCAGTTGATGGCGCAGGCATTTGACCCGGCCAAGGGCAAGTTGAGCGGCGAACCACAGGCGGTTTCCGCGGGTGTGTTGAACGACGTAACCACCTGGCACATCGGCGCATCCGCGACCGATGGGGGGCTACTCTCCTTTGGCAATGGCACCTCGGGTGGGCTGCAACTGGTTTGGATAGACCGCGGTGGGAAACAGGTTGGAGTGGCTGGCGACAATTTGCAGAACCTGCAGTTTGCCCGTTTGTCGCCGCAAGGCGACCGGGTTGCCCTGGGCATGGATTCAGGCGTGAATGATGTGTGGACGCTGGATCTGGCGCGGGGCGTGCGAACGCGACTGACCTTCGGGCCAACCGCCAATACATTCCCGGTGTGGTCACCGGATGGCAAATGGATCGCTTATAGCTCTCTACGCGCGAACGGCGGCGGTATCTACCGCAAGCCGGCGGACGGCACCGGGGCTGAAGAATTAATTGTTCCCGACAAGGTTGGGCTGGCTTATGCGCCGAATGATTGGTCGCGCGACGGCAAGACGCTGTTTTATTCGCCGAATCTTTTCACGCAAAAAGATGAAGGGATATGGGCTGTGTCGCTGGACGGGGAGCGAAAATCGCAGCAGATCATCGTCCATGGAACGAGCCCGGCGCTTTCGCCCGATGGCCGGTGGCTTGCCTATAACTCAATCGAATCCGGGCGAGTGGAAGTCGAAGTGGAAGCGTATGGCGGAGGGCAAGGAAAATGGCAGGTCTCGGCCAATGGCGGGCAGGTACCGCGCTGGAGCGCCGACGGCAAAGAGCTTTTCTATTTTGATGAGAACCAATCCATCCTTTCCGTGCCGGTGAAGGAGGCGGGGGGCGCGCTGGAATTCGGCGCTCCGCAGACAGTCGTAAGCCAGTGGACGGTTCTGACGTTTCCTTTCTATAGCATTTCTCCAGACGGCAAAAGGTTGCTGTTGGAGCGGGTCTCGGAGCAGGTGAACCAGCCGGTTACGATCATCACCAACTTCACTGCCGGGCTGAAGAAATAGCTGGGGCAGTGTAGAAGGCGCCCGGCTGCTTCGTTAAAATTAGATGATAAGGAGATATGCTATGAAAGCGAAAAGACTAGGAACAGCCGTCCTCGCAGTCGTAGGCCTGAGTGGTTTTGCCGCATCCGGCCAGACGCAGAAAGTGAATCCGAGGCCACAGGCAACCAGGGCGCAGCAGAACGTGCCTGCGGAATACCAGGCCGGAATTGCAGAACTGAGAGTGGCGAAAGGTTATCTGGAGAAGGCGGGGGATAAATGGGGCGGGTACCGCGTAAAGGGCATCGCCTCAATGAACCAGGCCTTCAAAGCACTGGGCGTAAGTCCGGAGTCGACGCCGACCGAAATGCAATCCGGCAATGTAGACGAACCCGGCATGATGGACAGCGGCATTGCCAGCCTGCAAACCGTCAAGGAAGACTTTGCGAACGCGGGCGATAACTGGGGCGGTCGAAAGGAAAAAGCAGTCGCACTCATCGACCAGGCGCTGAGCGACCTTCAGACCGGGATCGATTGGGCCAAGCAGCACAATACCTACTGAAGCATTGCTTCGCGGCAGGCACGACGAAATCGCTAGCTGGCTACAGAAGAGATTTGAACTAGAACGCGCTACCGCCGCCGCCGCCGAAGCCGCCGCCGGAAAATCCGCCACCACCGCCAAATCCTCCGCCACCGCCGAAGCCTGATCCCGTGGAACTAGCCCTCGGCGCGGAGACGAATACCTGATGCATATCCGTAGCCATGCCGTGCATGGAGGAGGAAAAGAGGATGGGATTGAACATCATGCCGTAGCCGTAACCGGGTCCGACATACCAGGTGGGAGGATCGTGAATGATGCCGGCGAAGGCTTGCGCCCAGTGGTGTTCCACGCCGAGGGCCATGGCATAGGGTAGGAATTTTTCGAAGGTGTCGGGCGGCATGACCTTCAGGCGATCGGCATCGACCCGATTCATGAACTCCTGAAAGCCAAGGACCGCGATGTGGGTGCGTGCGCCCTTGAGCGTTTTGGCTGTCATCTGGCGGGCGAAAAGAAACCAGATTATGGCACTGATAAGAAGACAGACCACGACGATCGGAATCGAGCTGAAGAAATCCACCCAACCTAAAATCTGCAAGGCGGCGAACGGAATCAAAATGCCGAAGCCCGCGGCGACGCTGTAGCCGTTGGCGGATTCGGGATCGAGATTGTAGATGCCTTTTTGCTTCAGCGCCGACATGATATCGGTCCGGACGACAGGAATCGCGGTGTAAAAGCGATTCTTCAGGCTCGACAGGCGCGTCTCGGAAACGTCGCCGTCGAAGATATTTTCCAGCATGACACTCTCGTGGGGCGCGAGGCCACGCCAGTCCTCACGTTTTTGCAGAAGATGAAAGATGTAGTCCTTGTTGTGGAAGAGAAGACCCTTTTCATCCGTCTCTTCGATCTTGATGAATCCGCGCACGGCCAGATCGACGATGGTCGATGTAATGTCGCGGGGATGAATGCGATCATCGAGCAACGTGCCGGCTTCAGCGGGAGAAATCCCCGGCGGAGGGTCATACATGGGTGCAACGGACATGCCGGGGTCGGGATCGCGTCCGGCGAACCACCAGAGGCAGAACATGACGACCAGCGTGACCAGTGGAAGGAAGACCGCGGGATTGCTGCCCATGAACCAGAACAATTTCGTAAGAGCGCCCGGAGCCTTGAGAATTCCCTTCGGAATGTAAACATCGATGGTCAGGCCGCCGCGCATGGGCAAAGGATTTTTGGTTTCAAAACTGACGGTCGAGCCGTCAACCGTGGCAGTTGCATCACGCTCGGTTGAGCCATAGACGCCGGTAAAGGCCTGAGCGCGCAAAGATCCGTTTGCCGAATCGGGGAAATGAACCGTGGCGGCGGCGTGGTCGATGGGCACGGGCCAGTCATTGCCGGTGACGTTCCAATAAAACTCGTCGTATTGATCGAAAAAGCGAGTGCCATTGCGGACACGGTAGGCGATGTTGACCGTACGGGTGGAATTGTTGGCGTCAGGAATATATATCTTGAGATCGCGGTACGCGCCCGAAGTGGAAGAATCGTATTTAAGTTTGACGCCGTCATCGCCGGTGACGCTGGTTACGTCGAGAAAGAGCTGATAGTTCGTCCCGTTGGAGCCGGGATACTCGATGGGGATGGTGCGGTGAATGCCGTGCCACTCGCCCACAAAAACCAGCGTGATATTTTCGTTGACCACGGCGCTACCGTCGGGGTTTACGGTAATGTTGTCTTGAAAGTTGGAGACACGCCAGGATTTCGCAGTAGCGGGGGCTGCGAAAGCGAGTGTGAAAATAGCGAGGAGCAGCAGTGGTGCGGCGGTCTCAAAGCGGCGCAGCGAAGTAAAGGAAGTGCGACCACGGGGGCTAAAGTCCGTATCTTTTCTGGATGCTTTACGCGGCGCTGAAGCGCCGCTCTTCCACACTGCCAGGGAGTCGCCGGTTGGGACTATGGCCCCGTTTGGATCGCCGGGCACTTCGGAGTTAGCCAATCTCGATCCTCCACTCATAGTCGCGCATCGTGCATACTCAGATCAGAACTTCACGGCCACGGGCTCACGGTCGACGTCAGTCGTCTCGAAGAACTGCCGTCCGGTGAAGCCGAACATACCGGCAATGATGTTTGTGGGGAACGATTGAAGCTTGGTATTGAAGTCGCGCACCACGGCGTTGTAATAGCGGCGAGCATTTTGGATGGAGTCTTCGGTTTGGCTTAATGAGCCTTGGAGTTGGGTAAACTCTTCAGAAGCTTTCAGTTCGGGGTAATTTTCAGCCACGGCGAACAGACTTTTTAGGGCGCCGGTGAGTTGGTTCTCAGCCGCGGCTACCCCCTCGGGAGTGGTGGCTTGCATGGCCTGGGAGCGAAACTTGGCGATGTTTTCAAAAGTTCCCTTCTCGTGGGTGGCGTAGCCCTTTACGGTCTCGACCAGGTTGGGAATAAGGTCGTGGCGGCGCTTGAGTTGCACGTCAATATCAGACCAGGCGGAATCGGCGCGGACGCGCAACTGGACCAGGCCGTTATACATGCCGATAAGCACCACGGCGATGATGACCAGAACCACGAGAATGATAATGCCGACCATGAGCGTCTCCTTGAAAGCATCCCGTTTGCTATACGATTCCAGGCTATATCCATCCTACCCGGAAATTAGAGGGACGGTAGCACAGTAGAAGCGCCGGAGCAAACTGGGCGCACAGCGGATTCCGGCCGGGCGCCATGACGGGCCAAACCCTGCCTTCAAAAACCGCGCCCGACAAGGCTTCTCACGGGGAAAGTATTAGCCTGAAGTGATTAGGCCTGATAGTTAGTCCGTAATGCTAGTTCTCAGGTACCCGTTTTGCCTGTAGAGTGGTGGGCGCTTGGGTTACCGGCGAACTACAGCCGGAACTAACATGCATTCGCTCTGGGCTCTCCCCCGCTTCGGCGCGAACACTTAAGGAGAAAACACCATGAAACCATTTCGTTCTATCGTTGCGCTAGCTATTCTGGCCGCAGCGGTACTCTCGGTAGGATTGGGGAGAGCTGAAGCCCAGAGAAAGTTCACGGCTAAGGGCGCGGCGGCATCCGTCACAACCCTTCCGCCCGACCTATACAAAGTAAATTACTTCTCGAACGCGAACACTTCCGGAGCGCCGGATGGAACGGTTCGAATCACCAATGACGGCACCAGCGGCGGGAATCTGTGCGCGCAGATTTACGTCGTCGATCCGTATCAGGAAATGTCAGAGTGCTGCGCTTGCCTGGTTACCCCGAATGGTCTGCGGACGCTCTCCGTGGACACCAACCTGACTTCGAATCCGCTGACCGGCGTTAAGCCGACCACCGGCACCATCGAAATCATTTCTGGTTACACGACCAGCACAACCTGCAGCCCGTTGAATGGAATTGTCACGCCTGGCATTCGGGCTTGGGGCACTCACATTCAGAATACGACCTTTGCCATTACTGAGACCGAGTCTCAAGATGTGCAACTGACAGAGGGCAATGCCAACCTGTTGAATGAATGCGCAGCCATTCAACTTGATGGCAGCGGCGCCGGCGTATGCTCTTGCGGTACCGGTGACTAATCGCTTTTAAAGAAAAGGTGATGTTTTAAAAAGACCCAGGCATATTGCCTGGGTCTTTTTTCTGACTGGATTTGCTGCAATTGCATCACAGTCGGCAGGGCTTCAGGTCTAGTGGGTAGACTCAATGGCGAGCACCACGAAGGAATCAGGCTCAACTTTTCTTTCCGGTCGGGGTCCGACGTTGGCGGTTACGGTGAAAAGTTGGTGGGTTTTCGGGTTGACGGCCATGGTGCGCGCGCCTTTTTGAGTTGTGACAGTTTGGATCACCGTAAAGCCACCGCCTCCATCTTCTTTAACTACGGTGATGGTGCCGTCGCCCGCCGAGGCGAACGCGAAGCCCAGGGCGGGATCGAACGCAGTCGCGTCGCATCCGTCTCCGATGGGCTCGCTTGCCACCAGGCGGCCATTGTCTGCGTCGATGATCGCCATTTTTTTGTTTCCGCAGCCGACAAACAGACGCCGGTTTTTGCGGTCGATGGAGAGACCCGTCGGCTCGTCGCAATCCGTCAACTTCCAGCGCGACTTTACCGTCAGCTTTTGCGGATCGAACGCAACGATCTCCGACTTGTCTTCAATATTCACGAAGACCGTGCCCTTTTCGTCGCTGGCAGCAAATTCCGGCTTTCCGCCCAGTTCGATCTTGCCCACTACTTCTCCCCTTGAGACATCAATGGCGGATGCGTTTCTGTCCTGCCCTTTTCCGTTGAAAGTGAAAACTCGCTTCGAGAACGGGTCATAAAGAATAGCGTCGGGGCCGCTGCCGACCTTGATTTTCTTTTCGACGGCCAGCGACTTGAGATCGAAGACACTCACCGTATCTTCTTTGCCGTTACTGGTAAATCCGCGTCCGATTTCGTAATCGAGCGCAACGCCGTGCACGCCCGGGGTCTCGGGAATTTCGCCTACTTGTTTTCCTGATTCAGTATCGACCACCATCACGCGAGTGGCACGAGCAATAAACAAGCGATGGCTCTCGCCGTCTGCGATCAAGTAATCCCATCCGCCATCACCGCCCAGCTTCCAGGTTTTGACGACTTTATAATCCGGAGCGGCAGCAGAGAGCGGCAATGCCACCGTAGACAGCAAGATCGACAAGACGAAGGGAACCCGTAGACCTTTTCTCATTTGCATGGTGATTACTGTAGCGCAATTGGGAGGACGAATGGCCGAGATTAAGATCGAAAATGTGGTGCCGGGAGGGGGATTTTCTTGAATCCGTTCCCCGCCGCCAATGGTACCAGCAAGATGCAGTGTTTTGCGCAACTTGAGCTTTTTCGGGGGGTTTACCAAGTCGCGGTAGAGTTCAACGTTCGGCGACCCAGAGGCGCGGGCAGTCCATCTCGCCGCAGGGGGGCGCGGTGAAATGCGAGACGTATTTCGATTGGGAGCAAGCTTTCGATTTCATCTGGCAGGGCACAGATCAGGACGGCATCTGGAACGGCGATGCTTCCACCTTGGCAGCGGAATTTGACGTGTCTGAAGATGCCGGGGAAGAGGTACTAGACCAGCTTCGCGCCAGACGACTCATTGAGAAGCTCTATACGGGAAAATACATCATCGTGAGTTGGCGGGATAGGGATGATCGCGTTGAGGTTTTACCATGTCTACAGCGGCTTCTTTGACGACATCCCCGATTACTTTGCCCAAGACAGGAAGTGGCATAGTCGCGCCTACTGACATCCGAAGATGTACTTGCCCGAAATCTGATCCATCGTCGCGGAACACTTCCTGACCAACTGTGGTCTGATGATGCCTGACGCTTTCCTGAACTTGACGAAGCCAGACAGGTGTCGATCAGCGTCCTTAATCAAGCTGACCTGTTCTACCTCAAATCCCTTGTTCTGGTAGTCGTGGGTGATCTCGTCTTGAGCCTTCGCGACATCAGCTTCACTGAAAACTCTCGGAGCGCGTTGGGGCGGTGCGACGGCTTGGGTGTTGTTGTTGCAGCCGACACACGCCAACAGAACTCCAACGCAGAGAAACAATGACTTCATCGCAACCTCCAAGCCATTCGTGGACTATCCCCTGCGTTCACTCGCAAGTTACGGATGTAATTAGGCGACCGTCGCGATTGGAGTGTTTTCGGACTTTGCCGCGCCAATGGCGGCAAACTCGAACGCTGTGGCATACAGAGTTAGAGCGTCGAAGTTACGAGCCAATTGACCACCCGGCTGTTTGTTCAGCCAGTCCACGAAGGTTTCCATGAATTTCGGGTGGGCTGAGGCTAATAGAGAACTCGCCCATGATACGTAATTTCTAAGGAACAGTGGCGTGAATCCAAGATCGCAAACAACATTCGATGTCCGACAGAATTCTCTGAACTCATTCTTGAAGCGCCTGAAGACCTGCTCCCAAATTACCCCGTTATCGTAAACCGGAAACAACGACGGATTGTAGCCGTGGAGAAACTTTGAAACAGCTACGACCGGGTATTGCTGGTTGGGTTTAATCTCTCTCATCTTTGGTAGCTTGATTAGGAGGTCGTCTTCTTTTCCGCTTCCAACGAAATTCGGCAAAGCCACACAACCGCCCCACGCAAATTCTGAGAACTCATTTCTGAACGTGTCGAAAATCTTCTGCGGAGACCAGCAGAGATTGACGGCAACTCCCCGAAACGCTTGCCAACCACGCAGGATGTTGTACACCTCATCAAAAGCCTTGGGATCAGGCGTGGTGGGATTAAATGCCCGGTTCGATGCGTTATACAGCCTAATCTTCTCTTCGATACTCCAGTCTTTATCACATGCAAACTTACTGTATTGTTCCAGCGCTTGCTGTTGTCCGGCTGGCTGAAAATAATCGCGAAGCGTCATCGCCCAATCACCTACTTGATTCCAAAGTCGTAGCCAACGCTACCCATCGAGTTCCACGTCAACAGGTATTCTCCCGGTGCTAGGTCTTGGTTCGGGGTGACGGTAAACATCAGGTTGTTGACTGAGTGCAACGTCACGTCCGGCAGCAGCTTTTTGTCCATGCCGGATTTCACGCCAGTCAATCCGGTCTTGACGTTCTGCAATTCGCGGTGATCTTCCTTCTTCGTAAGCAGAACGATCACCGTATCTCTGGAAGCAATCGCCAGTTGTTGTTCTTTGTCGGGCGTGGTCTTGATGTAGAACACCGGACGGCGATCCGACAATTGAACCGGAGCTTCTGCGCCGCGATAAAGCTGTTTGTTTCCGCCATGCAAAGTCAACGCATTGACGTGAATGTTTGATCCTGACGTGGTTAACAGTTCCAGCTTTTGCCAACCGTCCTTCGTTTTGTAGTAGGCACCGTGATCTGGTGGTTCGACCGCGTCCTGTGCGAATGCTACAACGGAGAGTCCAAGAAGTAGAACGGCGGCGATGTTTTTCATTAGTGGTTT
>Ga0209530_1000300_pt1 | contig 39662 bp, 36 predicted proteins | sample BlaSpr_A8_Ref_O1_FD_187987 | JGI IMG/M metagenome (GOLD analysis project Ga0209530, IMG submission 187987) | Forest soil microbial communities from Thunder Bay, Ontario, Canada - Black Spruce, Ontario site 2_A8_Ref_O1 (SPAdes) (version 2) | ecosystem: Environmental > Terrestrial > Soil > Boreal...
TCCGAAGCCAACCCGTCCCAGGCCGCCACCGCCGCCAGCAGCGGCCCCGACCCCGCGCCGACATACATCCGCCCGGAATTGATCTCCGGCGGTAACGCCGCATAATCCAGCACTGCCAACCCCTACTTCGCCGGCCGCGGCCGCTCGGCGGCCCAGACGGCCGCATTCACGGCCGAACCGATGCCTGACAAACCCGTGGCTCCCACAACGACCTCCCTTTTCCAGCGATCCGCGGAACGTGCTCCGACACACCGCATTCGAGCATGTGACCCAGGGCACAGGCGCGTCGAATGCCCATATAGTTGCGGCCTATAGCCGATCTGTGAACGATCATGGTCACCGCAACATGTGACGGTGGTCACCCGTAACACAGAATTCGACAGCGAACCCTCGCGCCTGATCTTCATGTTCACGCCGATCGAGCCTGATGGTGCATGCCGCAGCAGGTCATCCCGCAACTCGACTCCCCACCGTAAACGCGTTGTTTCGCGCACGTATGACGTCGTCGAGGGATTCCACCTGGATGCACAAGCGGTTGAAAGCTGTTGTCTCACTGCTGCATCTGTGCCAAGGAGTGATGATAGCGATCCGCTGATCGGAAGAATCCAGCGCGATTGCCGATCCAGTCCGACGCTTTGCAACCCAAGCACTTGCTGGTAGAACGCCGTTGTCCGGTCCCAGTCCGGGACCTCCCACGCGGTGTGCAGGAACTTCTCGAATTTCACCCCGTTGTTGACCGGGGCGACAACCCGTTCGAATAGTCCGTCATGCCGGTGCAAAGCTCGACGGTGAAGCCGCCGGGGGTTGCAACTGCTGGCGACATACTGAGTGATAGTGAGTGAAAGTGCGCGTTAGTGAGCAGCGTGGTGGGGTGAACCTCGCGGGGTGGGCGCGGTGGCAGGGTGTGCCTCCGTAGATGGCGCAGGGCTGGTTTCGGGAGGGATGGTTGCCGGTGGCGGCCGATAGCGCCGGGGTGATTTCACCGCACCGTCGCAGCCGGACGTGCGCCGGTGCGGAGATCTCACCGAAATCCCCACTGACGAAGGCAAACTTCAGCTTGCGGCGGTGCTGGATTTGCATTCACGGCGCTGTGTCGGGTTCGCCATGGGTGTCCACCACGACGCCGAGCTGGCCCGGGCTGCGCTGTGCGTGGCTATCGCGGTGCTTGGCGGCGCGGTGGCTGGGGTGCTGTTCCATTCGGACCAAGGCACGCCACGCGGTTGCCGCTTGGATCGACGAATCCAACACCGACAGAAGGCATTCCACCAACGGCATGCTCAGCCCGCTCGAATACGAACGCGCCCGCGCTGTTCAGCGCGACACCGATGCCCCACCAACAGCCTCTACGGTTTCAGGGGATTGCCACGAACGTCTGTTCCGAGACTTGGAGCCGCTTGCAGACCGCCAGCAGTTGCCAACCCCTGCCCCGACATCGCCCGATTGGAACGGAAGTCACTGCTAGCTAGCGACGCTCATGGATACGCTGCTGTGGCCACCTGCCTGGGTCGTGGGTAAGGAACGGGGCTGGCCGTGCTGCAGGTGGCTTGCTTGGGCACCCTAAGACTCGTTGACGCGAACCGAAGGAAGCAGATGGACTCCAGCGACGGTGATATTGGCTTCGGCTGGGGGGTTGAGCCCGCTTCTCTCCAGGCGCGAAGCTCATATGGAAGATTTGCTCGACGATGAGTTCGAGCACCCTCGGTTCAGACAGGGCGGGTCGTTCTCTCCATTTAACATTACGGGCCGACGCGCATTGCTGCACCCGTAGTACTCGAGACTTTGGTTATGAGGATAGACGACCTCGTCTGGTCGATAACCAGATCGACGCTACGAGCCTCCCCGGATCGCCCGGAGGCGAAACGCCGCGGCGTTAATAAGCTGCAATGTCTGAGCCAAGTCTTAGATCGAGGATACCAGTTAAGGAGAACAGATGAGTTTTACGCCGCACGTTGACTTCGACCCATTGTCTGAATCAGGTTTGCCACACGTCACTGACGTCCTGTCAGAAGCTCGGTCAAGATGCCCCGTTTTCTACAGCGAGAAGATGCAGGCATGGGCAGTCACTGGATATGACGATATTCGATCCATCGCCCGGGATGCGTCGAGGTTCTCTTCCGTTAACGCCGTGAGTCTAGGCAAGACGAGCATCGATCCCGAGGTGTATTCATATTTGCGCGCAGCCGGTCTCCCCGAGCATTCTTCGCTGGTCGACATCGATGATCCTGAGCATTCTCGACGTCGCAAGCTAGTCCTGCGTGCGTTCACTGCCCGTCGGGTCAAGGCGATGGAGGCGGAAACGAAGAGAATGGCCGACACGCTCATCGACGCGTTTATTGACGCTGGACAGGTGGAGATTTTGTCAGCCTACTCATTTCCACTCGCGGTGAGCGTCATTATGGGAATACTGGGAGTTCCTGATGAACGAATGGGCGACTGCTTGAAGTGGACCAGCGATATCGAGAGCCTTCCCGCGAAGGCACGTGGAGGCGCCACTGTCGAAGAGCAGCTCAGGCTTGCGGAGTCCCAGGTCGCATTATGGGAATACGCGCAAGCGCTGGTCGCGGAACGCGAGCGCGAAGGCCGTGACGATCTTATCAGTGATGTAATTGCCGCGTCACGCGCGTCTGATACGCCAATGACGACCAAAGAGATGGCCTCCCTGTTGCCCGGTTTAGTCATGGCCGGCCACCGTACGACTGCGACACTCATTGGAAATACAATCTACAATTTACTTGTCGATCAGACCCGCTGGCAATCCCTGTGCGAGAAGCCGAATGGATTGCCTGAGGCGATTGAAGAAGTACTACGCTGGGATCCTCCTGTCTTAGGTGTCGGGCGAAAAGCTACGGCCGATGTGGTGGTGAGGGGCGAGACTATCAAGGACGGCGACAATGTCATGCTCGTTTGGTACTCGGGGAACCGTGATGCCAATATCTTCGAGTGCCCGGAGCGTTTCAATGCCGACAGGCCGATGGAGACGCCGCATCTCACGTTCGGTGTCGGTTCCCACTTCTGCCTTGGTGCGTCACTCGCGCGCATGACGTCACGGGTGGCGATCGAGAGGGTACTCGAGCGAATCCCCAATGCACGGTTGGTGTCAGGCACGGGTATGACTCTCCAGCCGCACGCTATCTTCCGTGCTCGGAGTGAGGTCCGCATCGCGTGGATGTGACCGGACCGGGATTCCGTTCCAATAGCGCAGGGCGGGCGTCCTTGCGACCTAACGATGCTCCCCAGTACTTCCTGGAATCGTCGTGGCGCAGTGGAATGATGCGTCAGCCGGAGAGCGCATCCGAAGGCACGCCTTCCAAAAATAGACTCTTGACCTCGAGATACGGGAGGAGGCCTTCGACACCTCCCTCTCGCCCGATCCCGGATTGCTTGAAGCCCCCAAACGGGATTCGTATATCGCCGCGGAAGGCATTGTGGCCTACAATGCCCGTGCGCATCTGCGAAGCGACGGAGAAAGCACGATCGACGTCGTTGGTGAACACGGAGCCATTGAGTCCGTAAATCGAATCGTTAGCAAGTGTTATGGCATGGCTCTCGGAGTCGGCAGGGATCACGGCGAGGACGGGGCCGAAGATCTCTTCTTGGGCGATCGTCATCGAGTTGTCGACGTTCGCGAAGATGGTGGGCTCGACAAAGTAGCCGCGCGGTAGGTGAGACGGGCGTCCGCCACCGGCGATCAGAGTCGCACCCTGTTCGACTCCACTTCTGATGTAACCCTCGACGCGCGCTCGCTGGCGGTCGGATACCAGCGGCCCCATTTCGACAGTCTCGTCGAACGGGTCACCGACCACCTTGGCCGAGAACGCGTCAGCGAGTAGCGCCGTGAACTCGTCGTGCCGATCCCTACCCACGATGATGCGAGTTAGCGATGCGCAAACCTGTCCAGACATACGACACCCGGCGGCGGCCAGTACAGACGCGGCGCGCTCGAGGTCAAAGTCATCCAGGATTACCGCAGCCGACTTGCCGCCGAGTTCAAGAGTGCACCGTCCGACGCGCTCTCCCACGATCGCCGCGATCCGCCGGCCGGCCGCAGTCGATCCGGTGAAGGAGATCTTGTCGACTCGAGGGTCTCGAACAAGCAGCTCGGAGACCTCTCGATCCGCCGTCACCACGTTGACGACGCCTGGCGGGAAGTCCAGGCTCTCAATAATTTCGGCAAGGACATACGCTTCACCAGGCGCCTCGGGAGAGGCTTTGATGACAACCGTGCACCCCGCAAGCAGCGCGGGCGCTAGCTTCGTCGAGACCAGCGAGAGCGGCCAATTCCAGGGGATGATCGCTCCGACCACACCGACGGGCTCACGCCGTATCATGCCAAGGCCGCCATCCACCAGAGAGTCGAACTTCTCGGCGAAAGGAAATGTGGTTGCCATTTCGGCATACATACCGTAGACGCTGGCGACGGTGGCGATCGAGGCACGCGCGGCCGAATGAAGGACGCCACTTTGGCGTGGCCAGATTTGGGCGAGGTCTTCAGCCCGGTCGATTATTCCGGCTTCAAGCCCACGGAGATGGCGCGCTCGCTCAACGTGTGTCATGTGTGGCCAGGGACCGCTGTCGAACGCGTCCCGGGCCGCCGCAATCGCCTTATCCAAGTCGGCCGCCCGAGCCTCGGCGATATCGAAGTACGGTTGCTCGGTTGTAGAGTCAATGACCGTGAACACCGAATCTCCGGAGGGCGGCAACCAGGCGCCTCCGATGAAGAATCGGTCCGGATGTAGCACCGGGGACCCTAAGGACGGCGGAACACTGCTGACGACAGCTTGTGAGCAGGACACCACGAGATGCAATTCCCTTCGGACGCGCCGAGGTGCGCACTCGGCTTAGATTAGTTGTATTGGCGACAGCATCACTTTCACCATGCGTCGTACCGTGGCTGAAATTACATCTGCTGAGCCAAGATTGCAGCAACGTTTGTCACCAATGGACAGGGAACTCGATCAATGGACGTGCGCTCCATACGAAGCGCGACCACCAGCAGCATCCGTCATGAAGCTGCCCCAATCAGGACGCGAGTGTCGGGTTAGCCGGAGGGAGTCTCACCCTCCCGCCGAACCGAGCACCGGCAGCACGGCACGCGGTGTTGAAAGGCTTTTCCCCGTATTGCAATCGTGCGGCGTGTTCGGTTAATTGTTGAAACAGAACTTATGGCGCGCTTGCAGTGCTGTCTCTCTTGTAGGCGATGGTCGAAATAAGCGTCGATTTCGGAGTTTTGCGCATTGTGCTCACCCGCGACGTCGAACCGAACCGAAGCGCGCACACCGGCCGCCTCGAGCAGTTAGCCACCGGTGGCTCGTCTGGGCTCCCGCCGAACAGCGCGCTCGCCGCGATTTCACCGCTGCCGTCGACCACCAACGGAACGGGTGGTACACCGACGCGGCATGCGCGAGATGGTGGCCCACCCGCTCAATCGGCACCTGCCTGCCTAGTAGCGTGCTGAGGGCTTCCGGTACCCGGTCAAGTGCGCAGTGTGACGTGCTGATGCAGCGCCGCGAGCGACGCCAGGGCATCACCGCGGTGGTGCGCAGCACACTGTTCCGCGACTCGGGGCTTATTCCAACGCTCCCCGACGTTGCCTCCGAGCTTTGCATCAATCCGCGAACGCTGCGGCGCCGACCTGCCGAGGAAGGCACGTCCACGGCCCCTGCCAATCCGTAGCCTTCGAGCACAACAGGCTGTCGGATTCGATGCCGACATCGACAAGGAGTCCACAATGTTCGCTGGCCACATCGGACTACGGCATCTCCGGTGACCTGATCACCTCGCTGCCGGAGTACTGGACGGGGAGCGGCGAGAACAGCACCACCGGGATCAAGGACCCGACGCTGGACGGGCTGATCAAGACGTTGTCGTCGGCGTCGGACCAGAACACGGCCGACGACCTGTTGCGCCGGGTGCAGCGACGCATCGGCGACAATGCCTACAACATCTTCGCCGGCCAGCGAAAGCCCGCGGTGATCGCCGACCCGGCCTGCAAGGGGTACCCGGTGCCGGCGTCCTCGCGCGAGACCAACCTGCATTAGCAAGCGAGAGATCGCGATGCCTGAAGCGCTACATCGCCCGAGACCTCTTCGTTGATCCGGCTCAGTCAGTCAACTTGACGGACTAGAAGCATCCGTTTTCAGGACAGTCCCGGCGTACGGAGCCGAGGATCGGCACGAAAGGTCATCGTCGGGCTGCCGGTGAGCACCGTTAGTAGTCAAAGACGACGACCGACCGGGCGATGGCGCCGTGGGCTATGGCTGCGTAGCCCTCGTTGATGTCCTCAAGCGAGATCCGATTGGAGATGAGCTCATCCAGTTTGAGCCGCCCCGCCTTGTATAGATCCAGGAAGTAGGGCAGGTCCTGGCGGAATTGCACCCCGCCCATGACGCAACCCTTGATGCTGCGGCTGCGGCTGAGCAGGTCATGGATGGGGATCTTGAACGTGTCGAAGCTTACGCCAAGCATGGTGGCCGTCCCCCCGGAGCGCAGCAAGGAGAAGGCCAGCTCGAAGGTCTGCTCGAGGCCAAGGGCCTCAAAGGAATAGTCCACCCCGCCCTCGCCGGGCAATAACCGGTTAACCTGGTCTAGGGCGTCGCCCGCGGAGTTGTTGATGACGTCTGTGGCGCCGAATAACCGGGCGGTCTTGAGCTTGCCGTCGTTGATGTCGATGGCGATAACGCGCCGGGCGCCGGCGATCACCGCACCTTGGACGACGTTGAGTCCGACGCCGCCACAGCCGATGACGGCCACGGTGGCCCCCGGCCGGACGCGCGCCTCCCGGAGGGCGGCGCCCACCCCGGTGGGCACAGCGCAGCCGACGAGAGCGGCCCGGTCGAGCGGGATGTCGTCGTCGATCTTGACGACCATGTGCTCGTGCACGAGCATCTTCTCGGCAAAGGCCGATAGACCGGCGAACTGTACAACAGGACTCCCATCGGCCAGCCTCAGGCGCGGTGGGTCGTTCGGTCCCCGGTGGCACTGCTCCTTGGCGTTGGCGCACAGGTTGGGCCGCCCGGTCAGACAGAACTCACACTCGCCGCAGAAGCCGGCGAGGCAGGTGATCACGTGATCACCGGGCTTGACGTAGGCAACGGCAGAGCCGACGGCCTCCACAACGCCTGCCCCCTCGTGACCGAGGACGGTCGGGCTCCAGTCCGGCGACGCCCACTCCATGAAGTGCAGGTCGCTGTGGCAGAGGCCTGTGGCCGCAGTCCGGATGAGGACCTCGTGCGGCATGGGTTCGTCGATCAGCACCTCTTCAAGCGACAGCGCACCAGGGCTCTTGTGAAGCACGGCAGCGAGCATATTTCTCTCCAATTCTCGGCTGACCTCCAGAAGCCAGAGCAATCGGCAACCCTTATGAGGTCCCGGTGAGCAGTTTCACCGAGCAAGACTGAGCACTTTCGATGAGCGTCATCAGCAACGCCGCGAGACACCAGCGGCCCAGCACGATCAAGATCGAAGACTCCAGTTGCGCGGCTCCTCGGGGGATCCGGACTCAGCGCTTGCCCGCTGATCGAGGAATTTCTGGGCGCCAGCGTAGTGACCACCTCGCACGGTCATCTGCATCGACCACGCCAGCGCATCAAACCTGAGACCCTGCTCCTGACTTATGTCTGGCGCGGCGTTGGCAAGCGCTTTCGTCATCCGCGTTGCAGTCGGAGACCTTTCGGAGATCTCGTGGGCCATCGCCATCGTTTCCGGCATCAATCGATCAGCCGCGACAACTCGATTGGCCAACCCGATTCGCCACGCCTCGTTGCCGTCAATCAACGTACCGAGCAGAACGAGCTCTTTCGCCTTGGCCGGCCCGATCGCGCGGCTGAGACTGTTTGTCAAGCCACCGCCCGAAGTGAACGAATGCAGTTTGACATGCGGATCGCCAATCCGGGCCGTGTCAGCGACGAGCCGAAGATCGCATGCCATCGCAACTTCTAGCCCTCCCCCGACGCAGACCCCGCCGATGGCGGCGATAACGATCTTCGGGAACGTCGTGATCCGGTAAAAAGTGGCCCTACCTCCTTGCTTACCAAGGAAATCGCCTGCATACAGTCCGGCGACATCTCTGACGATCTCATGCGGCCGTTCACCAAGGGCCTCTGCACCTCCCTCGGCCTGAGCGTGCACATCGCCACCAGCTGAGAAACATTGCCGGCCGTCGGCGCGCGGACTTCCCGTGATGACTACGACACGGACGGCCTCGTCAGCTTCCGCCTCATCAAGGGCCCTCGCCAATCCTCGAATTAGTTCGCCATTGAGCGCGTTTAGGCGGTGGGGTCGATTAAGCGTGATGATACGAACCGCTTGCTCAGTTTCGGTGAGTACCGGAGTCTCAGATCCTGTCATCATGCTTCTCCATTCAACGAGTCTGGACGCCCGGCCGCATCGCACCCAGCTCGCCCGGATGATAGTCATTCGTTGTTGCGGGGCGCGGAAGCAGTCGAGAGAGAAACTTCGCCTCACGACATGCTGGCTGATGGGATCATTGGGTGCTGTAAATGTCAGCAAGCATCGAGGCGCCACCTTGCTTTCTGAAGGACGTTCCCGATTCGAGTTGACTCAGCGCTTGAATGTAGCGGCTCGCCACATCCATGAAACGACTATTGTCACACGCCGGCGTGATGGAGGTTGCCCTTCGCTCCCATCTGCCCCGAGATCTCCTGGTACGTCCGGAGACTAGCTATAGCTAGCGCAGGGCCGAGATACCTGTCAGGCTGCGACCGATGATCAGTTGATGGATCTGCGTGGTGCCATCGGGAATCGTTAACATCCGCGCATCGCGGAAATATCGCTCAGCCGGGCACTCGGTGGCCAGTCCCATCGCTCCATGCACTTGGATGCCGCGTGAGGTTACCCTTACGGCCGCCTCGGCGTTGAATGCCTTGGCCATCGAAACGGCAACCTGCGCCTCCGGAGAGCCGCTCGAAACCAGGCATGCTGCGCGAAAGGCCAGCAGGCGCATCGCCTCAACTTCAATCGCCATGTCCGCGAGCAGCCCTTGGACGAGCTGAAATCCGGCGATTGGACGCCCGAACTGCGTGCGCGACTTGGCGTGCGCCACGGCGAGATCCAGGGCGGCTTGAGCGACGCCAACAGCCATGAACGAAACCCGGACTCGCCCGTTCCACAGGAGCGCGAGTGCCGAGGCGAACCCGTCGGGCAGGCGAAGTCGAGCGTCTTCAGGAATGCGGCAGTCGTCGAAGGCGATCTCGCACTCCGACACCGCTCGCATCCCCAGCATGTCAATCGGCGTCACGTCACAATTCGCCGTACCGCCGGGGACCATGAATAGCCCGATCTCACCGGATTGCACCTCGCACGCTGCAACGATGATGAGGTCGGCAATGTCGGCATCCGACGCCCACATCTTTCGGCCGCGCAACACCCAACTGTCGCCTTGGAGTTCAGCTGAGGCTTTGATCTCACGCGGATTGGAGCCCGCCGCCGACTCGCTGATTGCAAGTGCGACGCCAGCGCCCCGGTCGAAGAACTTACCGTAGGTCACACGCTGATCGTCGGTGAGCAAGCCCGCGAGGCTGGAGATGGGAAAGAAGAGCGACGACATCAGGCCGGCGAAGCCCAGGCTGACCCTAGAGATCTCTTCCATGAAGATGCCGGTCGCCACCAGATCGAGTGATCCATCGCTCGTTGTCGGCGCGGTAGTCGCGATTTCGTATTTCGCCAAACGATCCCGGATCTCATGGATGTCCGCCGCGGACAGATGTCGATCGAAGTTGAACTCGGCATCGATCGGCCGCAGCACTTGATCCGAGAAGGAGCGCACCGCATCGCGATATGCCAGCTGGTCCTCGGTGTAGGTCAAATCCACTGCCGGTTCCTCCTCGTGTATCAGATAAGTGGCGTGGCTGGCACCGGGGTCATCCTCAGACCACAGTTGACTTGGCTAGATCGCCCGCAGCGTGCCATCGCCAACCATTTGGGCAACCTGCTCGTCCGAGTAGCCGAGCTCGCGCACGACGCTCGCCGTATCGGCGCCGAGCTCGGGCGCCGGTCGATACACTCCTTCGGCCTCTGAGCGCAACCGCCCAGGTGCACGCACTTGCGTGATGGGCTCACCGCGCGCACTTGTCACGCTGCGTAACGAGTCGTTGGCCGCCACCTGTGGATGCGATACGACTGCTGGGTAGTCGAGGATGGGCGAGACCATCATGCTGCGCAACTTGGCTTCGTTCATGACCTCATCGAGTGTGGTGCCGAGAAAATATATCGAAAGTATCTCGTGTAGCGCCTCGGCGTGCTGCACCCGTAAGGCTCGCGTGGCAAATCGGGGGTCGTCCGTGAGTTCTGGCTGGCCGATGAGATCGCAAAGCACCGGCCATTCCTTCTCCTGATTGGCAGCAAGATAGACCCGGCCGTCTCGCACCTCGTAGTGACCCGACGTCGGGAAAAACGTCCGCATCGATGCGGCCGTGACCGGGACCTGACCCGTTGCCCCGAATGCTGCGTATTCAAACATCTGCAGCCACAGCGCGGTGTCGAGCAGCGAGATCTCAACTAGGTCGCCGAGACCGTCGCGCTCGCGCTTGAACAGCGCGGCAAGGATCGCTTGAGACAACGCGATACCGGCGGACGCGTCGACAAGACCGAGCCGGTGATTGACTTGCCCCATGATCCAGGCCATGCCGGACTCCGCCTGTACGACGGCGTCAACGCCTCGCCGCTCAGCGCCCGGTCCGCGTTGGCCGAACGCCGATAAGCTCGCGTAAATCAGTCGTGGGTATTGACGCATCATTTCCTCCGGCCCGAAACCGCGAGCGACCAACGCCCCCGGCCTAAGGCCCTGCACAAGGACATCCGCCGTACCGATCAGTCGCTGGAGGAGTTCGCGTCCGGACTCGGTCGTGAAGTCAACGGCGACCGAACGCTTGTTGCGGTTGACGACCTCGAACAGGTACGGCTGGGAGGCCCGGGTGAAGTCCCCGCCTGTCACGTTCTCGACCTTCAGCACATCTGCTCCGAGGTCGGCCAGGAACATGGTCGCGGACGGCGCGGCCATGACCACAGTCATGTCCACTACGCGGACACCCTCCAAGGGCCGCGACTGAAGTGCCATGTGATGGAGTCCCTTCGAGTTCGCTTGTATCGAAGTCTGCCTGTGCGGCGTGCTTTCCCGGTCGGCTCCGCTTTGAATCCAGAGCCGTTTGCTGCGGAAGCGGTCGTCGTGGGTCACCTGAATCCGGCATGATCTTCTCGGCGGTAAGTTCTATCGACCAGTGCACGACCTCCGGCACGACCCGTTCGAAGCTAGCCTCGGACGCCTGCGAATAAGGCTCACCTTCGATCGGAGCAAACGAGGCGAACAGTGCGTTGTGCATATGCTGTCTCCTCAACTCTGACGCCGGTCGCTGGGTCGTGGTGGTGACGGCCGCTGCCGCGACAGGCGCCGACCGACCGGCACACCAAACCACACGGTGCATTCCAGCGCGCAGGCAGGGGACCAAGGAACGCAGGGCGTGAAGACCGACCGTGAGGAAGAGGTTACTGAGGCGCCGCGCTACTAGGTACGACCGAGGTCGCCGCCCCCGGTGACCTAAGTTACGGCGGTGTGACAGCGCGCGGCCAATGGGATTTGCACCACGGTCGAACCTACGGCTCGAGCGGACCCATCGCCTGCAACCCGCGCATGTTGAGAATCTCGATGTGCCGACCCGAGTAGCGAAGCAGCCCGTCACTCTTGAGTTGTGCAATGACGCGAGTAACGACCTCACGCACCGTGCCGACCGCGTCGGCAAGTTCCTGATGAGAGGCATAGACGAGCGGCGGACCGTCCTCGACATCGACCACCAGCGCACAAAGGTGCTGCGCGACCCGCTCAGACACCGTCGCGAATGTGCTTGTGGACAGGGCCCGAGTCCGCACACCCACGACCTTCGCCACCTCCTGCGCCAACGCCCAAGCAACATCGGGCCGGGCCATCGCGAAACGAGCGAACTTGTCGCCGTTCAGACTCACCACTCGAGCCGACTCCAGCGCCTGATACGTCATCCGGTGTGGCGAGTCGTTTTCGGCCGTCAACAACCGGACAATGCCCCAAACGTCACCCGCGTGCATGTACTGCACCGTCGTCTGGCGTCCATTAGGGTGACTCAGATACGCGCGGAACATGCCCTCGACCACAAGGGAGACAGCTGACTGTTCGCTCCAGCCTGAACGTCCGAGCCGGACGGTGTGCCCCGACGCGAAGGTGGCATACGTAGCATCAGCAAACAGCGTAGCGACCACCGAGCGATCAATCGCAAGAGGCCCAAGGAAGCTCCGCCGCCACGCCCTCTCGACAGCAGGGTCCTGCCGGAAGAACTCAACGTCCGCCGCAGTCGCGGGCCCGCGATCCGCGCTCATCGTTACCCGCTCGCTCCTACTCCATCATGACGCGACCACCACGCAAAGCGTGGCTGCACACGATCTCACCTCACACTAAACCCGATGGCAACGCCAAGCCACCCGCATACGATCAACCTTGATTGCCAGCTACGGCAGCCTGGGGCTGCCGCGCGCCGCCAGACATGAGGGTCACGAGAACCCCCGGATCAGAACCAGGCCACATCCCGCCGCGCCACGCGACATGGCCGTCAGGTCGAACTAATACCAGACTCGCGCCATACGCTCGGCTCACCGCAGGCTCGTCAAGTTCGGCTACGGTGAGTGGAATCTGCCGAGCCTGGGCTTGGCGACAGAGCGGTTCGGGGTCAGGCGCATCGGCGCCCAGCCGAAGCAAGACATACGTCCTTCCGAACAGATCGAGGGTCGAGCGGCCGTCGGCCAGCCACACGTGCGGTGCGCGGGAACCTGGTCGCGCGCTCTGCTCGTAGAGCATCACCTCGTGCGCGGGAAGCTCCTCCCAGTCAAGAGCAATCTCGTACGACCCGTTCAGATGAACGACAAGACGCTGAACGTCCCGTAGGGCGGCCGCGCTGATCGGGGTCTGGTCAGCGAGGACGCGGCGAATGCGATCCGCCGGGTCTGCCTTCTCACGGCCAGCCGACTCCATGATCGCGTCCTCGTCGAGAATGATCGGCGATCCGGCGTAGGTGTAGCCGAGATCGATTCCCAGCTTGTACCACTCTCTGAGCATCGTGGCCGAATAGCGCCGACCGACCTCGTATCGAGCCAACGCACCGTCATAGGTTGGTGCTAGCAGCGCAGGATTCGCAGGTACAGACATCATGCGATGCATATTGCCGCTCGCCTCTCGCACCGCGCGCTGCGCGACCGGTTTGCGTTCGGTCTCGTAACTGTTCAGGATCTCCTCGTCGGCCCAGCCACGCAGAACCGCTTGCAGCTTCCAGCCGAGATCGACGGCATCGGCGATGCCTAGGTTCATCCCGAAGCCGCCCGTCGGCGACGTGCAGTGCGCTGCGTCACCAGCGAGAAAGACTCGGCCCTTGCGGTAATGCTGGGCGACCAGTTCGCGTCGCGACCACCGCAAAACCGAAAGGATTTCGACGTCTAGCGGTTTGCCCAGCAGCCGATGAATGGAGGCGAGGATCTCGACCTCGGATAGAACCCTGCGCTCAGCGTTACCGATCAGCTGGACGCGCCACTGGTCGACCCCGTTGATGGCAACCAGCGTGGCCCAGGCGCCCTCCGGGCCGATAAAAATGTGCCGGTATCCGAGTGCCTTTGTGTGCTCACCGAAAAGGTTTGGATAGCGAAAAATGACGTTTGTGGTGTAGTTCAGAACGCCCAGCCCGTCCACGGGGACGTCGAGCTGACCTCGGATCGTGCTGTTCGCCCCGTCGCAGGCGACCAACCACTTGGCGTTGACGGTGTACGCGTCTCCGTTTATCGCACGCAACGTCACGGTGACGCCGGATTCGTCTTGCGTGTGCTGAAGGTACTCGGTCTCGTAGCAAAGGCTGACTGTTGGATGTGAGTGCGCAAAAGCGCGCAGGATGGGATCGAACATGTTCTGCGGACACCGCACGCGTACCTCGGGGCTCGGCCCTGATAGGCGATCTTCTACGCCACCTGACGGGGTCTGGAACGCTTCGCGGCCAAGTTCAAAGCCGGTCAAGCTCGTAAGGTAAACCATATCCTGCGGGTAGGACGGTGGATACGGGCACGACTTGATGCGGTCCACGATGCCCCAACGACGGCAGAACTCCATCGTGCGCACGTTGACACCGTCCATCTTCGGTTGGACGATGTCACCATTCGTCTGCTCGATGAGCATGCAGGCGATTCCGCGCCAGCCGAGGTCACCCGCCAGCGCCAAGCCGACTGGACCTCCGCCAACGACGAGGACATCCGTATCAAGCGTCGTTGACGCCGTCACTGCGAAGCTCCGACGCTTTCGGCTCGGGCTTCCGACCGCGTCGACCATCGAGGGCTGGATGCCAGTCGACGCCGGATTGCCAGCGCGCCTTTCGCGTCGTTCCAGGTCAGTCCTCCCACCAGATCTTTATCCTCGAAAAACTCAGCGGTGAACCGATCGTCGCGAGCCGGATCCGGCACGATGCGAGTCGTCGTTGCGGGGTGCACAAGGCCGTATGCGCGAATGCGCACGTCGAATTGCTCTGTCCAGAAGTACGGCACCGGGGCAAACGGCGTTCGCTCCCCGAGTAACGAGCGCGCCGCTGCCGCACCTTGCTCCGCCGCATTGGTGCGATGTTCGAAACGCACTGACCGACCCAGTGCCGGTTGCCACACCCGCGCGACATCGCCCGCGGCCACCACGCCGGGACCCGCCAGACAGTGCTCGTTGCATACGACTCCGTCCGCCACGTACAGTCCGCTTTCAGCAAGCCAATCAGTGTTGGGGACGGACCCAATCGCCACAACTACGGCGTCAGCTTGCTCAACGGAGCCGTCGGTGAGCACGACGCTGCGGGCCATTCCGCGTTGAACCTCGAGCGCCGCAACACCTAAACTGAGCCGAAGTTCAACGCCACGCTGCTCGTGCAGCTGCTTGACTCGCTCACCCACCTCAGCACCAACCGCGCGCTTCAGTGGCACCGATAGCGCCTCCACCACGACTACCTCAACACCGCCTACCGACGCAGCAGCGGCGACCTCCATTCCGATCAGCCCGCCACCTACTATCACCACCCGGCTGGCGGAAGCGAGAGCAACCCGCAATCGACAGGCATCGTCTATCGTGCGCAGTGGATACACATTTCGCGGATCGCCCTCCGTCATGCCCGGCAACGGCCGCGACGACACGCCTGTGGCGATGACGAGTCCGTCCCATCCGATCTCGCGCCCGTCATCGAGTTGCACGACACCAGCCGAGGTACGCAGCGCGACGGCACGCCGGCCGAGAAGCCAATTCGCATCGAGGCTGTCGAGCTCATCGCGCGTACGCAGGCGCGCCTGTTCAATACCCCAGGGGCCAAGCATGGCCTGCTTGGACAGCGGCGGGCGGTCGTATGGAAGGTGCGGCTCGTCACCCACGATCCAGAGCTCTCCGTCGAAGCCTTTGCGCCGAAGCTCCTCAGCGGCGGTCAAGCCCGCGACCGACGCCCCAACGACGAGAACCCTGCGCACGCCTCAGATCTCCTGGGCTTCGATCGCCATCGAGGGACACCTGCTCACTGCGTCGCGCACGCCCTCAACCAACTCGGCATTGGGTTCTTCCTGTAGAAGGACGACTAGGCCCTCGTCATCGTCTTGGTCGAACACCTCAGGAGCGGCGAGTACGCACTGTCCCGCCCCCACGCAACGAGTACGGTCTGCGACAACCTTCATTTGCTCTGCTCCCCTGCAGGTTTCACGGTTGAAACCTCCTAGTCGTTGGCGTGTCGTTGGGCGTCATGGCGCTCCAGCCACGACTGAAATGGCGGCTCACCACCGCAAAGCATGGCGATAACCAGCGCCAGCACCATTAAGGTGATCACTTTGTTTGGCCTCCTCACTCAATTAACCGGGCCTTACGTGTCAGACCTTGTTGCCGAACCGAACTAGGTCATCGGCGATTGTCTCGAGTTGAAACGAAACCTGCGCATCGTCGGTGCGGAAGTCAACGTCGAAGCTGACCTCGGCCGAATTGATGGCTGCACCCATAGGCGTCGGCCAGCCGCGCAGAGCGTGCACTATGGCGCGTAATTGCGCGAGCGTCATGACGGCGCCTTGCCACCCCGCGCCTGTGGCAATCAATCCGACCGGCATTCCCTGTAGGTACGGGCGCTCGTCCACGCGAAGGTCCTCAAGGTAATCGAGGGCATTCTTAACTAGGCCGGGGACCCCGCTATGGTAGCTGGCAGATGCGATGACGACGCTGTCAGCGCGGCGCAGTTCGGTGGCCAATTTCGCTCCGACCTCGCCACGCTCGGTCGTGCCGGGATCGTACATCGGCAGCTTGGCAAGGTCGTCGCCCGCGAACGCGACGGTGGACGCGCCGCGTTGTTCGGCCAATCGTAGGCACATTCGCAGCGCCGCCTCGGAACAGGACGCCGGCCGGATGGTGCCGCCGATCCCGACTATGTGTGGCCGATCGCTGCCTCTGCTGCATACATTCGGCGCTGCCTCTCCAAGGTTGATCATCGACAGGCTCCTTTTGCGACGACACGCTAGGTGGTTGGCTCTGCAGGGCAAACGATGGGTGTCACCGGGGCTCGTGACAGTTGTCACCCGAGCGAGGAAACGGCCTGGGCGCGGCGCCGGCAACAACCGCCGCCACCGTAGCCGCCACGCCGCATCGGTCCGGAACAGTGGCTGGAACGCCGCGCGGGCACGAATCGAAGCTTGACTGGTGGTTCGCTAACACTGCGATCGCTCCTGACTCGCAGTCTGCCAGCGCGTCGAGGTCGCGCGCGAGCAGTTGTCCGCAAGCGCAGTCTGTCCCTGCGAGCACGTGTCCGGCTGCACAAAAGTCGTGAACACCAATGGGGAGCACTAGTTGCAACCGGCCAGTTCCGCGTACCAACACGGTCAGCTGCTTGCCCACGTAGGACGCGAGCCTGATCGTCGTGACAACGCCGTCGGACAACTCCGCGGAGCCCCAGCCCTCCAGCTGCCGCCTCAACCTGATGACGTCGGCAACACTGCACGACGCGATGCCAGTCGCGGCGATCGCATCCAAGCTCGATTCGGTAGCCATCTCACCGGCATCGTCTATCACTGACGCATATACGACCGCGCCGGACAGCCCCGCTAGGCGAGCAAGGTCCGACAGCGCCTCTGTAACGCCGACTCGCTCAATGCATCCGCCCGAGGCCACAGCGACGCATGAGACATGACCTGGAACAGCGAACTCGTCACCGCTTGCCGCACAATCGGCCAGCGCGGTGACGGTCCGGGCGCGATCGGCCGCGGAAACACCGGTGGACGTCCCGCGCACGGCATCCACCGTGAGAAAGGGGCTTGTGATCGGCTGGCGCAATGAGTGAGCCAGCGAACGAAACTTTTCGCCGGGGATGCCGGTACATATGACGCTCCGCGCTTGGTGCAAGAGGAAGTTAATCCGGTCGGCATCGATGGTCTCTGATGCGAAGGCCAGCACGCCCCCGCGCATGATCGGATTGCGCAGCAGGATCGGCTCACCGTTGTGAACCGCTTGCTGGGCGTGGGCTGTCGACCCGTGAGCCGAAGCGACACTTGCCCCCGTCATCGCACTCTTTTATGGACGGTTCCGCCGGCCGACCCCGCGGCCCGGGCGGCGTAGTCAAAGTGGCCCATCATGTCGCGCTTGTCGTTGAGATACCGCTCGTTGAACTTGTTGACCTTGGGTGAACTGTGGATGCGGTCGGTGACCTCGATCCCAAACTCGGCGAGCCATGAGATCTTGTCCGGGTTATTGGTGATCAGCCGGATGCTGGTGAAACCTAACTCCTTGAGCACAGCCGCGGCGCTGGCGTACTCGCGCGAATCGATCGGCAGGCCCAACTGAAGGTTGGCGGTGATGGTGTTGTGACCGTTCTCTTGCAACGCATAGGCCCGGATCTTGGCGGCTAGGCCGATGCCGCGGCCTTCCTGTCCAAGCAGGTAGAGCAACGCGCCGCTGCCCTCTTCATCGATGCGAGCCAGCGAACTGTGAAGTTGTTGCTCGCAATCGCATCGCAGACTTCCGAAAAGGTCGCCGGTGCCGCATTCTGAATGTATGCGCACGAGCGGCGCCTTCGTGATGCTCTCACCGCGTACGAGCGCGACGATCTTATTTTCCGGGCGGGCCGTTTCGAAGACATGCAGGTCGAACTCACCGAACCTGGTCGGCAGCCGACACGACGCGACTTGTCGCACGAGCTGTCGGTGGTGTCGTCGATATGTGATCAGGTCTCGAATGCGGTGCAAAAGGAAATTGTGTTTCGACACGAAGCGCGTGAGCTCGGGCAGGCGCGCCATTGTTCCGTCAGCGCTCATGATCTCGCATATAACAGCAGCCGGTGGCAGGGCAGCAAGCCGAACGAGGTCGAGGGCTGCCTCGGTGTGCCCAGGACGCTCAAGCACTCCGCCGGCACGTCCTCGAAGCGGGAAGACGTGTCCCGGCGTGCGGAAATCGGATGGCACGGCATCCTCGGCCGCCAACCGCTGAATGCACGCGGCCGCCTCCCTAGCGGTAAGGCCGCTTCGCCCGGCGAGGTCGAGGTCGACGGTTGTCGTGAAGGCGGTAGCGTTAAGGTCGTGTTCGGGTACCAGAACTTGCAGGCCCAGCCGATCCACGCGCGACTCCGGCATCGGTACGCAGATAAGACCCCGACCGTGTGACTTCATGAAGTTCACGGCGTCTGGTGTGACGAGGGAGGCGGCCATCACGAGGTCGCCCTCGTTTTCGCGGCTCTCGTCGTCTATGACCACGACCATGTCGCCGCGCGCGATTGCGCGAACGGCGTCATCAACGGACCCAAACCGCGGAACGGTGATGGCGGGCACGGTCACGCCGCGGGGCCGCTGTGACCGACCGGCGCTTCAAACGCACTCATGACAGCGCGCCTACCCCTACTGGCATCGCCGCCGAGCCGAGCTGGGCGATCGCGGGCGCAACATGCTGCGCGTAGAGTTCCAAGCTCCGCATCGTCTCCGACCGTGACAGACCGCCGGCGTGACCCATCATGAGCAGGTGCCCGAATCCCCCAACGTGGTCGTAAAACCGCTTGATCTGCTCCACGACCATGTCCGGTGTGCCTGCCATGAGGACGCCGTTCTCGATCATCCACTCGGGCGATTTGCCCTTCGCCTGCCGAGCCTGCGGGATGGGCGCTGCCGCCGTCCGGGAGGCGACCACGCCTTCGGGTGGCGAATAGCCGGGCGGCGAACCCAGGTGCCGCGGCACCTTGTTTGCGTCGAAGTACCAGCGCATCTTGATTGCTGCCGCATGTGCCGCCTCAACGGTGTCCGCTACGTATACCTGCACTCCGTATGCCAGCCGATCCGCCGGCACGCCCGCCTTCCCGTGCGCTTCTGCCCACGCCTGTCGATAGGCGTCGTAGAGGCGCTTAGTGGCGCCGTATCCGGTGACAAATGCGGCGAGCGTATGTCCGGCGCGAGCGATACGAGGCGCGCTGGAAACGCTCGTGCCGGTTATCCAGACCGGCGGGTGGGGCTGCTGATAAGTGCGTGGCCACACGTTCACGTAGCGGTAGTTCCACGAGCCTTCCCAGCTGAAGGGGCCATCCACTGTCGTCCATGCCTTCAGGATGAGATCGTGGGCCTCCCACATTCGATCGCTCATCCCTACCGGCTTGCTGTTGGCCGGAAGGACCTCGAAGGGAACACCCCGCACGAAACCCACCTCTAGCCGCCCGTTCGAGATGTTATCGATCATCGCCATTTCTTCAGCGACCCGCACAGGATCGCGTCGGTTGGCGATCGGATTACCGAGAATCAAGATCCGTGCGTTCTTGGTAGTTCGCGCCAGTATTCCGGCGATGATCGGAACAGCGGGAACGAGGCAAGTAGCGGTCTGGTGATGCTCGTTCGTCATCACGTTGAGACCGAGGTCATCGGCCGCCTGCCACAAGTCGAGGTACATCGAGTACAGTCGCGCGCCCTCGGTCGGATCGTAGTAAGAGCTCGGCAACGACACACGAATCGAGTCGTACTCATCAGCGTCAGGCAGCGTCGGATAGGGGCACTCGCTGAAATACCAAGTCTTCATCTCAGCTCACATTCCGATCGGCTGGCACGCCGAGCAGCCTGCCCAAAGTGGGCGAGCGATCGGCGTGGAATTGGCTCACTAGGGTCGCGACGGCAGTCGGCTCTTCGATGTCAGGAAAATGACCTGACCTGGCAGCGATGACGTTGTCCGCGTCCGGAAGGCGAGAGACAAGCTCTTCGTAGTACGCGGCCGGCACCAACTGATCTCCCGCACCTGATATGACGAGAGCCGCCATCGAGACCCGCGGCAGAATCGGTGCGAGCGCAGGCTCGTGAAGGTATGGTTCCCACGCATAATGCACGAGCGACTCGAGCTGCGTTGCGTGCTCGAGTAATAGCTCAGGGGATTTCACATCGCGCCAGGGATCGTGCTCGACGTGCTTGTATAGCAGTTCTCGACGTATCTCGTCGGAGGTAACCATAACCTCGGCGAACGACCGCTCGTCCCGCGCGTTGAACTTCATCCCGAGCGGGCTGATCGCCACCAGACTCGGGAATCTAGCCGGCGTCATCGTCGCCATCTCCAGGGCGATCCACCCGCCCAGCGACGAGCCGACGAGGTCGACGGACGCCACACCGAGGCGGTCCAAAAGGTCGGCGTACAGGATCGCCAGCTCTCGCGGTCGCTTTATCTGTTCATGCCTTGCGGCGCCGCCGAAACCGGGGTGGTGGGGCGCGATGATGCTCGCTGAGCGTCCGAGCTCAGTAAGGAACGGCGCGCATGCACGCGGTCCCTCCTCTGAGTGGAGGTAGAGCACCGTGCGAGGTAGCCCCGGATTGATCCGTAGGTCGACCTGCACTTCTGCGTTCCAAACTGGTACCTGAAGACTGCTCATAGACATACTGGGTCGACCTCTCTTGCGCGAGTCGGGGCGCCGTAGCCACGCGTGGGCACCTGTGACGTGAGATAGCAAGATCGTGCTCGCAATGATGTGATCTGTGAACGATCGTGGTCACTGCAGCGCGTGAGAGTTGTCACCAGCGGCGGCACCTTGTTCCTCACGCAGGTAACCCAGGCGCCGCTGCATCTCCGCGTCCGACACGACGAACAATTCGGACGTCTCACTCGTGCTCACGTAATACGGCATCCACGACGGCACGGCGAAGACGTCGCCTGCCGTCCAGTCGATTTGGCTGTCCCCGCAAAATGCGCTGCCCCGCCCGGATTTCACGAGCACGATCTGATTCGCGGTCGTCCGCAGCTGAACGGCCGTGAAGTTGGCCGGGTATCGATGCACGGCGAGGGTCATCGTCGGGATGAACTGACCGGATTCGAGTACAACGCGCTGCCCATGCCGCGGGTCTAGTGCTGCCGCCGCCAGTGCGAGTTCCGTGTCAGACCATGGATAGACGAACGGGTGTTGGCGGGTAGTCGTCTGTGCGTTCTGCCAGCGATCCGGCCAAAGCTCGAGGAACATCGGTTCGAGCAGATGCACGGTGGGGACGTCGAGGAAATCCACCCAGTATCCCGGCCGGTCGCCGTCGTTACCGTGACCGTGCCATGACCAGCCCGGCGTCAGCAAGACGTCCCCAGGACGCATGTCGATTCGCGTTCCATCGACGATCGTGTAGGCCGTGTCTGGTACGTCAAGGACGAACCGAAGCGCGTTCGGCGTATGCCGATGTGTGCGTGCCCGCTCCCCCGGCAGGATCATCTGATACGCCGCCACCAACGTGCGGAGCGTCGAGTACGAGTTGCCCTCAACCGGATTGACGAGAAAGAGGTTGCGCCGTTCAGCGAGTTCGGTGTCAATGAGACGCCCCGCCGAATCCAGCCCGAGTCGCGCGTCTGACCACCGCCAGTGCATAGGGACGAAGTCGGTGCGCGGAAACGGCCACAGCGACGGTGCGACCTTGTTCCAGCCGGCGCGGAAGTCCACCGCATTCAGCCGGTCGTTCAATACATCTAAATCGGGAACGTTCGTAAGATCGGTAGTGGACATGTGCCGCCTCCAACGGTTCTAGTGCTCATCGATTCGGTAGGGCATCGCAACGTTTGAACCACCAGTGCCCTGGCGCACGACGACCGTCATCGTTCCAACTGCGGGCGCGATCTCGATCGTGATGTGGTCACCCGGCACGACCGGTCCCACGCCTTCTGCAGTGCCGGTTGCGATCACGTCACCAGGCTCCAGAGTGGTCACCGACGAGCACATTGCGACGATCTCCGGAACGTCAATGATCATGTCCTTCGTCATCGCGTCTTGGCGTAGCTCGTCATTGACCCACAGCCGCACGCGCAATGCGGCCGGATTCTGGATCTCGTCGGCGGTCGTGATCCACGGCCCGACCGGTGTGAAGGTGTCATACGACTTGCGTATCGCCCGCTCCTGCTTACCTCTGACCGTCATGTCAAGCAGGCATGAATAGCCGAAGATGTAGTCGAGCGCGTCTTCTCGGCTCACCTGCTGGGCGCGACGGCCGATGATCACCGCCAGCTCCGCCTCATGGTGGACGCTTCGGCCTGGAAGGTCAGGCAACTGCACGGCGTCGGATGCGCCCGACAGGGATGCGGCCGACTTGACAAAGAAGCCGGCGTTGCGGGAGATCGCGGGCGAGGCCATCTCAATTTCGTGTGCGTGGTAGTTCACAGGGATGGCGATCAGCTTGTGCGGCCATGGAATGGGGGTGTCGAAGTGCACGTCGGTAACGGACAGCGGCTGCGCGCGGGCGGCGGCGGCGAGAAGCGTGTCGGCAAGATCGGGGAAGCGCGCGATCGCGCGTATGACGCCGACCGGTGGCCACTCCTGCGGGTCAACCTCAGCGGCGTCCGTGACGTCGCGAACCGTCTCGCCGACAATCAGACCGATACGTCCGCCGTTGAATCGAGCAACGCGCAATGGAACCTCCTAGATGGGGCCGGTCGCAGACGCATCATCACGACCGCGTGATCCGACGTCGCGTTGGCTGAACAATCGCGTCGAGTTTTCGCGGCCAATAGCAGCGAGCTCTTGCGCCGACCAGCCGCCTGCCGCCAGGGCGTCCAACGAGTCGCGAGTCATCGTCTCGGGCGCGTAGGGCCAGTCACTGCCGAACAAGATGTGGTCAAGCCCCGCTACCGCAACGATCGAGCGGAGCGTGTGTGACGCCGGCGAGAGCGCAGTGTCGTACCAGAACCGGCCAATGCGCTCTAGCAAAGTCTCCTGACTCATTTTGCCGGCGAAACGATCAATCAGCGGGATCGCATATTGATGCGCTTGTCGCTCGCCCGGCGACATCGACTGCTCGGACAGTTGGCGCCAGCTGATGTCAGCCACTCGCCAGGCAAGGTACGGCAGCGTGCCTCCGGCGTGCGAGAGGATGAACTTGATGTTGGGGAAATCATCGACGACGTTCCTGTAGATCAGGTCGACCGCCGTCCTGGTCGTGTCAAAGAGGAACTCGACGAGGAAAGGCGGTACGCCTAGGTCCGCAATCGAGCCATAGGGCGGGATGGTTGGGTGAACGTGCACGACACAGCTACGTTCGTCCAGGATTTTCCACAGCGGGCGCCAGGATGGATGGCCCAGATAGCGGCCGTCGTAGTGTGTGAGGACGTTCACCCCGTCCAGACCTCGCTCGTCGAGTGCGTACTCAGCTTCACTGCATGCTCCGGCGACATCAGGGAGGTTGAGGGTCGCGAATGCTCCGAACCGGTCCGGCCACTGCGCCTTGTAGCCAGCGAAGTAGTCGTTGCATTCACGCGCCAGCGCCCGCCCCGACTCGGGGTCACCGAGCTGCACCCCCGGCGTTGAGAGCGAGGTGATGGCCAGCTTGACACCGGTGTGATCCATCGTCGCCAGCGCCGACTCAGGCGACCAGGCCGGCGTGCGCACCGAGCGTCCTGAGCGGGCTACCGCCGCGACAAACGGGGGCGGTACGACATGATGATGAACGTCGATCCGCCACGGTTCGTTAGGCACCGGGATTTCCTTCGGCGTGTATCGCTTCTAGCGTCACCGGCAGCGGCCGGTACGCGCGGAACATGTGGCCCATCAAAGCCGGGGGTGGCGCGTCATTGTCGAGTTCAACGCGGACGGTCCGCAGCAGTACCGCCACGATGTCGGCTGCTTCCGCCCGCGCGAGCGACGCGCCCCCGCACGCACGCCGTCCGCGGTAGAAGCTGTGCAAGCCGGAGGAGCTTTTCCGAGTGAGGTCCAACTCGCTCGGCCTCTCGTATAGTTCCGGATCACGGTTAGCCGCCGCCATAACCGCGTAGACGGTCTCGCCCGGTTGAACCGGCTGACCGTCGATATCCACCTCTTGTTGTGCCCTGCGCGGCCGGTAGTGGTTTGGGGGCTGTAGTCGGAGCGCCTCCTCCACGAAGGCGGGAATGAGCTCATCGCGTGCGCGCAAGTCTTCCTGCAGCACCGGGTCGGACGCGAGCAAGTAGAGCATATTCGACAGAACATGGTTGGTCGTCATAGTCCCTGCGCCAAAGAGGGCGCGGCAGGCGGCCAGAACGTCACGCTCGTTCCAGTCCTCATAGAGAGTGGGACCCGTCTCCCAGAGATAGGAGATGACGTCCTGCCCACGGTTCTGCGACGCCTGTCGCGCGCGAATCGCCGGCAGCAGCCTTGCATTCCAGGCCTCTGCCGCATCGAGGGATTCGCGCATCACTGTCGCGTCCTGGTCGAAGAACTCGTTGAGCCGATGTAGGGCTTTGATGTCGCTCCAGCACGCCTCGAAGTCGCCAGGCGCAAGTTCTAGATCGACGAGCTGGAGGAAGAGCCGCAACGGCAGGCGATCCAACCAGCCGGACGCGATGTCGCCGCCACCCGCGGCGACCATCGGCGCAAGCTCGGCTTCGGCAACCTGACACATGATTTCGCTGACATCTCGGCCGACGACCTTACTCAGATTGCTCGGCATCAGGAGCCGGACAACGTGCATGTGTTGCGCTCGGTGATGATCACCACGGACAGCAGCCAACGCACGCTCACTGCCGCGTGCGACGCGCACCACCTCCGGGGGCGTGTCGTACCACGGCGGCGTGAAGTGCGTTTCCTCCATCATCTCGATGAGGCGGCAGCCAGAATGCGAGACGACGAGCCATCCGCGCATGCCTTCATCCCAGACGGGTCGACCCGCCGCGCGCAGCTCTTCGTAGAAGTCGAACGGCAATTCGTCTCGCAGAGACTGGAATCCGAGCATCAGGGCGATTCCCTCCGTCTGATAGGCCATCGGGCATCTGATAGGTCATCGGGTCCTGACCATGGACACGAGGCACTCAAGGTCTGCCCGCGAGTGCTCCGCCGTCGACGAGAAAGACCGCACCAGTGCAGTACGAGCTCGCGTCGGAGGCGAGAAAGACGACGACGTTGGCCATCTCTGCTGATCGGCCAAGGCGCGGGATCGGTAAGTGTTGAAATGACGCTCCCGCGGTGTTGCCAAGGCCGGCATTCGCCCACTGCTGAGCCGTCGAGGCGCGAAGATTGGTATCAAAGCCGCCCGGACAGACACAGTTCACGCGGATGTTGTCGTGCCCCAACTCGATTGCCGCGGTTTTGGTCATCGCGATGACGGCCGCCTTGCTGGCTGAATAAGCGAACAAGCGCGGTCGCGGCGAGATGCCGCCAGCCGACGACAGGTTGACGATCGAACCGCCACCAGCCGCCCGCATGATCGGCGCGACAGCCTGCATGCCGAGAAAGACACCGGTCTGGTTGACGCCGATGACGTGCTCATACTCGGTTAGCGCTAAGTCCTGCATGTCGGACTGGGGCGCGACGCCGAAGCTATTAACGAGAACGTCTAGGCCGCCAAACGCCTCCACCACATCGGTGACGCCGTCCCGCCAGGATTGCGCGGACCGCACGTCCAGCACTAACGGGCGCGACCGATCACCAAGCTCCTGGGCAATCTCACCGCAACGATGCTCGTTCGTATCAGCCACCACGACGCGCGCGCCAATACTGTGAAACAGGCGAGCCTGCGCTTCGCCGAGTCCGCCTGCACCTCCGGCGATGAGCACGGTCTTGCCGGAAAGATCGTCGAGCAATGTCAACCCCTACGACTGAGCGCGTCAATGAGAATCACAACCTAGCGCGCACAAGTTGACTCCTGAACGATTTTGGTCACTGCTCGGAGTAACCTCAATCGCTGACAGCAACGGATAAGGCGGAGTCTCCCTTCGACAGCAGCAGTACCTCACTGATGCTGAACCGCTGCGGGCGGAGCGAGCGCGCGGTTCAAGAAGTTGATGACATCGCGATTGAACTCGGCCGCCTGCTCGATGTGCGGCAGGTGGCCGCAGTCGTCATAAACCGCAAGGTGGCCGTCGGGCAGGCGGGCGAGGATCTGTTCTGCGTAGCCGGGCTCTCTCAGCTTGTCGTTCGCCCCCGCGACCACCAGCACAGGGCATCGGATCTCCTCGTAGCGGATCGAGTCCGGGACTCCGAATTGCTTCCGCGGCGGCGCAGCCGGCGATCGAAAACGGGCGGCGGCCGTGGCCTCCCAGGCGCCTGGTACCACGCTCATCGCGTGACGTCGCGCGATGTAGCTCGCATCGGCTGCCCATCGGGGGTCGTGGAACAACACTTCGACAATCTCCCGCATGTTCTCGTGTGTGCAGTCGTAGTCAAGAATCCGTCTTCGCGCTGCGTTGTCTGGTGCGAGTCCGCCAGACGCCGAAAGGATCATGGCGTCGATGTCGGGGAAGTCATGCATGCCGGTGGCCGCTCGCGCCAGCAACCCGCCACCCATGGAGCTGCCTGCGAACGCTGCATGGGAGATATCCAGCGTCTCGAGAAACCGACGCATGTGATGCATACGACGCTCGCGTGCTCCGCCGAAATCGAAAACCTTGTCGGTGAGTCCGAAGCCGAGCCAATCCGGCGCGACGACGGTATAGTGCTGCGCCAACGCGACCAAGTTCCGCTCCCAGGACAGTTCGGCGCACGCTCCGTACTCGCCGCTGTGGAGCAGCACGAGCAGAGGCCCACTCCCCGCGGTCAAATAGTGGGTGCGGATGCCCTCGACGACAAGATAATTCGACGTCACGCCATCCATGCGGACCTCATGCCGAGATCGTCGGCATCCGCGGAATCGACGCGAGGATGTCCCCGCCGCCGTCAGGCACCAGGTCGCTAAATTGTTCCCGCCACCAGGTGGCCACTTCGCCGTAGTTAGTCACCCACACATCCGAATGGGAGTGAATGTGCTCCAGGACGGCCCGAAAGATGCGCGCGCCCTCGGGTCGACCGGAGACGTATGGGTGGGTGCCGAAGTTGAAGATAAGCGGGTGCGTGGCCGCCGCCGCGTAGTAGGCGTCGAATGCCTGCGTCAGGTAATCGATCGCGTCGCGGACCGGCCTCGGGTTGCGGATCAATACAGGTAAATCGTTGACGTTACCGGCCATCCGGTACGGGATCTCAACCATCGTCGAGTCACCGACGTGAAGAAAGTACGGCAGTTCATCGTCCTGCAGGTCGCCGTGATACTCGAAGTCGAGCTTCGCTAGAAGCTCGATCAGGTCGGGAGTGGCCTCTGCTCCCGGCCCTACCCAACCCCGCGGACGCTTGCCTGTGAAGGACTCGATGGTCGAGATTGACCGCCGGACCGACTCCTCCCGCTCGGCTGGGGCGAGGGCGCCCATCGTCGCGCCCTCAGAATAGGCGTGCGCACCGATCTCATGCCCATCCTCGGCCAGTCCCCCGACGACCGACGGGAATCGCTGAATCGCGTTGGCGTTGGTCCAGAGCGTCACCTTCATGTCGAACTCGCGGTAGATCTCCCGCAGTCGCGGCAGGCCCACGTGAAAGCCATAGTCGACCGCGCTCCGCGTACTGAGCGTGGGCGCGACGCCGCGTACGGAAGCATAGGTGCCCTGCGCTTTGAGCGGTTCATCAGTCCCCCACTCCCATTGCTCGACGGCCGTGTACACCAAGACCGCCATACGCGCGTTGCCCGGCCACAGGCGAGCGCGGTTGCGATTCTCATAGGGAATCCGGCTTGCCCTGAACTCCATATCTTGCTGCCCACTTTCCGTCGAGGATGTTGAAGTAGGTCCAGCGGCCCTCAGACCGAGCAGGTCGACGCCGCCCTGGCTCTGTCACTCATCGCGCCAAGAAATCAACGCGTGCGCGTTCCCGCGCAGCGCCGCACGGTTCCGAGCATTCTGGTCATCGACCATTTGCGGCTCCACCAGCCGCGGTATAAGCGCTTCCAGTGCGACGACTGTCGTCTCGACGGCGAACGGTAAGCCCACACAGGATCGAGACACGCGCGATTCATCATCCGGCTGTGCCCGGATTAACACATTGGTCACCAGATCTCGCGCATGCTCCGGTGGCGGAACAACCACGACCCGCTGGCCCGCCAGTATCCGCGAGCCACTGATCGTCACCTCCGCTGTGGCCACACGCACCAATGCATGCATCGATAGGACAGCCGGAAGGATCTCGGCGGTCATGTGACGGACGCCCTGCAGGTTCGCTCGGAGCCGAGCCCACATTCCCTCGACACGCAGAATCTCCACGGCGACATGGGTGATCAGGTTCGCAGTGAGCTGATGCCCCGCTAGCAGAATGCTGAGCTTGACCAGCGATTCGTCGACAGCCCGAGACGAAGCGGAAGCCGGCCGGGACAATGCTCGCGCGCCGAGCCGGGTAGTGGCGGGAAGCGCAGCGAACGTATCGCGTAGTTTCACGTACGAGCCAGCCAGTCGGAGAAGCTCACCTTCCGGCGCGCCCAGCGCGGTCTCAAACGGAAGTCGAGACGCGTCTGCAGTCCAAGTGATGCAGCGCATCATCAGTTCGGGCGGCACGCCCAGCGCGGTGAGCAAGTTGCTTGCCGAGAACGGGAGGCTGAAGGACTGACACAGTTCGCCGGCACCTGCTGCCACGAATGCGTCGATGCATCGATCGGCGCCAAGACGAGACCACTGCCCGACGTCGTGCGACCTCGCATCGAACAGCCTTCGCTGCACCTGAAATGCCGTCTCTCGAGCTGATGGCTCCGCCGAGGCCAGCGCCGCGGGATGAGCGTTCGCCTCCCGCAAGTATGCAGAGACCACCTCTGGGAAAGACTCTCCGGAGATGCGCCACGGCGGGACCTCCACGAAAGCATCGGATTGGAGGATCAGATTCACATCAGCAGAACGCGATACGATCCAGCTGCTATCGGGCTCCGAGTAGTAGGGCTGCGCGTCGACGCGGTGAAGATCGGTACCGTAGCTAGGCGGCTCCGAGGGCAAACGTTCCGCGGAGCCAAGATCCTGGCCGGAATCAACTTCCATGATCAGTCACCACCACGTCAGCCGATCACGCCGGCCGAGCGCATGGCTTCGATGTCCGAAGCGGACAGGCCGAGCTCGCTCAACACAGACTCGGTGTCGTGACCCAAAGCAGGCGCTGCCCTCCGCGCCGCCTGCGAAATACCGAAGAGTTGGTATGGCTCGCGCACCGACGTGATTTCACGGTCGTCCGAGGCGGTGACGGTGTATAGAACGTCGTTTGCAGCAATCTGCTCGCTGCGCACGGCCTCCTCATACGTCAGCACCGCTCCGACCATCACGCCGATAGCGCGAAGCTCCTTCATCCAGTGCTCCCGGGGCCAACCTTTGAAGGCTCGGGCAAGTTCAGCCTGCAAATCGAATCTGTGCTCGCGCCGTGCTGCAGGGGTCCGGAATCGCGGGTCAACAGTCAACTCGGGCGAATCAAGCACCGCGCACAAGCGATCCCAGTCGGGATTCCACCACGGCATCATAAACGGGCCGTCCTGTGCGTCAAACACGCCAGCAGTTGGGTAACGCCGGTTTAGTTCGTGCTGGTCCACCAGAGTGTTCGTTGCCAGGAACTCGGCGAGCACCGGAGCCTGCAAATACATCGCGGTGTCCAGGAGACTGACCTCGATGTCGATCGGCAGCCCGTCAGGCTCGCGACGTCGGTGCATTAGCGCGATCAACACAGACTGTGACAGCGCGAGACCCGCTGCGATGTCAATCAGACTCGTCGGGCCGTGTACAGCGCCTTGCATACTTGCCAGGCCGGACTCGGCCTGCACGACCGAATCGACTCCCCGCCAATCACTTTTCGGGCCCCGCGTACCAAACGCGGTCACAGCAGCGTAGATCAAATGAGGGTTCTTTTCCCGAAGCGCCTCGGGCGACAGACCCCGTACGGCGGTGGAACCCGGCCGCTGGGACTGCACGAAGACATCGCAGCTAGCTGCAATCTGCCGTGCCAGAGCGGTACCCCTCGGCGTCGCCAAGTCGATCGCGACCGACCGCTTGCTAGCATTGAAAGTCTCGAACGCGTGAGGCATTTTGGATCGGGTGAAGTCTCCCGTGCCCGGCCGCTCAACCTTGATCACCTCCGCGCCGAAGCGCGCCAACAACATCGTCGAGGACGATCCGGCGATAGCGTTGGTGAGATCGAGTACTCGCACACCCGCCAGCGCGCGAACGGACTCGCCAGACAACGCCGCCACGGTATCCCCTCTGTAACTGCCCATCATTAGTGTTCTGCTTCGTGAACAAAATTCGACTGCGCCCCTGCAGCCCCTTCCACCAACGCAATGCCGATCAAAGGTCCCGTTGCCGGACGCTAGACCCCCGGCGGAACGCAAGGTACGACTTTGGTCACATCGCCGGGGCTGCTCGTTCATCACGGGTGTAACGGTTGACCCGGTCTCGCTCGGGTTGGCGCCGGTTGCAAGTGACCTGGTGTGGCATGAACTCGTGTCGCGGCTTCCGTGGTCAGTTGGAAGCTTGTCGACGCGTCCGCTCTGGCGGGCCAGGACGCAAGGAGCCACTTGAGAATGGAGCCTTTGGTTGCGCCTACGATCCGTGCGGTAGGGCCTTGACGAATCCGAGAAGCGCGGTGATGAACGAGCAACCCCGAGCCTGCCCACCGACGCCGAAATGATGATGCTGTTCGGTCACGCGGAGAAGATGCGGGCCAGTTGTCCGGTCCAGCACCGACGCCGCATCGATCGCCTTGGTCGACGCCGGGGTCAGCCGCAACCCGGTGATGCATCGGGAATACCAATCCATACCAACGGTGAGATCCAATCGACCCAACGCAGCGTGTGCGGATCAATTGCGAACACATCCAGATGGGTGGTGTCCATCAACAAGTATTCCCCGGGCCGCGCCGGATGCATCTTCCCGTACGGCAGCGCCGGACGTGCGGCGATGTCTCGGTTGCGCTTTGTGCTGTTGGAAAAAAGTGTCAACGTTGGTCACTCACCGGAAGCGCTTCGAACGCTTCCCTTTTCTGTGTCGTATCAGTGGCGTTGCTGGACTTCGTCTCTTCAGGAACGCCGTTCGCTCCCGAATGCATCGCCGACGCCTACTGGACCACCATCCATCAGGAACATCCCGAGAGATGAGCCAGCGAGTACCTCTACGACGGATCACTAAGTCACAGAACACACCCATAAGATGCACGTCATGCTGGATCCTCTATGCCCGGAGCCGTTTATGCTCCGGACCGACCCCGCAGAGCTCGACGACCTCCACGCGCGGCTGCGTTTGACTCGCTGGCCGGATACCCCCGTTGCCGCCGAGTGGTCACTCGGGGCCGACGTTGACTATCTGCGCGAGCTCGTCGCCTACTGGGCTCACGGTTTCGACTGGCCGGCTCAGGAGGCAATGCTGGCCCGACATCCCCACTTTCGAGTGGCGCTCGATGGTCTCGGTATCCACTTCGTCCACGTTCGGGCGGCCGCCCCCACCGGGCGGGCAATGCCGGTGGTCCTCTGCCACGGCTGGCCAGACTCGTTCTGGCGCTACCTCAAGGTCATCCCCCTGCTCACCGACCCTGGCGCGCACGGCGCCGACCCCGCCGACGCCTTCGACGTCGTCATCCCAGACATGCCGGGCTACGGCTACTCCGACGCCCCCACCGGTCCACCGCTGGACTACATCGCCGTGGCCGGACTGTGGGCCCAGCTGATGGATCTCCTGGGTTACCGCCGGTTCGGCGCAGCCGGCGGGGACATGGGCAGCAGCGTGGCCCGCTACCTCGGACTCGACCACGCCGACCGCACGGTGGCCGTGCACCGAATGGACGCGGGCACGCCCGTCTTCACCGGTGACGCCGCGGATCTGACACCTGACGAGAGAGCGTTGTTCGAAGCGGCGGCGAACTGGGGTGCGGCCGAGGGCGCCTACATCGCCATGCACCGCACGAAGCCGCAGACAGCCGCGGTCGGTCTCACAGACTCCCCGGCCGGACTCGCCGCCTGGATCGTCGAGAAGCTACGCGCGTGGAGCGACTGCGACGGCGACGTCGAGCACCGCTTCACCAAGGACGAGATCCTCACCAACGTCACGCTCTACTGGCTGAAGGGGACCATCGGCTCGTCGATGCGCATGTACCACGCGAATGCTGCAATCCCGGCCGCACAGCACGCCCGCAGAGTCGAGGTGCCGTCGGGCTTCTCGCTGTTCCCCGCCGACATCCTCCACCCACCGCGGGCATGGCTCGAACGGATGGCCAACGTGGTGCGCATCGGCGAGCCGGACCGCGGCGGCCACTTCGCGCCGTTCGAGGAGCCGGAACTCTATGCCCGGGAACTTCGTGAGTTCTTCCGCCCATACCGGGCGTCAGCCAGCGCAGACTTCGAGCCACCGTGCGGCCCGACCTAATCGATGCGAACGAGTGGACTTGGGCGTTTGTCGGCGTTGACCGCGTTGGTAACGATGAAAACCGACAGGTCAGCGCGTTGACGGCGTTGGTAGGCGAGGACCGTCGCCGAAGCTACTGCGGACGCGCTGCGGACGGGAACCTTGCGCCCAATTTTGGCGGAGAGAGAAGGCGCTGAGCCATGCAAGGCGCTCAGTATTTCTGGTCGGGGTTACTCCCCGCCCCTCTCCCCAGCGGTGTCGGACACGCCCTGCAGTACCGCGTTGAGTAGTCCGTTGTATCGCGTTCGGCTTACATCGCCTGTCGTCGTGCCGTTCAACACTTCTAACAGCAAGGTGCCGATTAACGCATTAGCTATGGCATTGAGGTCGGTATCGACGCGGAGTTCCCCTTTATCGGCAGCGTGGCGCAGCCGTGTCATCAGCCCGGCGTGCTGCGGGGCACTCAGCCGTTCGTGGAGAGCGTTGTTGTCCGACGGACTCGACGCCGCCGCAGCGATGAGTGCGCGAATCAACGCCGCATTCGATAGCTCAGCGATGAACTCGGCGTGTTCGATCAACCACGATTGAAGATCGGCACGGATGTTCCCTGTGTCAGGAACCCCGAAGGATCCACCACGCCCGTAAGCGTCCAGCACCGCCTCGGCCACCAATGGCGCCTTGGATGGCCATCGCCGGTAGAGGGTTTTCTTTCCTACCTGCGCGCGGGCAGCGACGCCTTCCATGGAGAGCTCCGCGTAAGTGTCGACGGCGAGGAGTTCTCGGGTGGCCGCGAGAATCGCCGCGTCCAACTGGGCGTCTCGTGGCCGGCCGCCGCGCTCGTCGGGCATGCGGCGAGCTTAAGTGGTGCAGCCTCACCGGACGGCAAAGGCTCACGTGAACGCTGATTAGCACTCGGTGGTAAGCGCTGCGGGGTAGGTTCGCCTGAGTAACGACACGAACCGTGTCGCAACTTCAGGATGCTGGCCGCGAAGAAAGGATCCGTCGGTGACCATGCGCTCGTTGCAGGTGCCCAAGAATTGGGACGAGATCACGCCGGACTGGATGTCGACGGCACTTTCGGAGCGCCATCCCGGTGCCACGGTCAAGGACGTGACACTCGAACTGCGTGACGATGGCACGAATCGGCGTGCCCGATTGGGGTTGACGTTTTCAGCGGGCAGCGGTCCCGCCACAGTGTTCGTGAAGGCCGCCGATCCCGCGCATAAGGAACTCATTCGCATGACCAGCGGGATGTTCCATGAGCCACGGCTGTTCACCTCGGGGGTGAAGCTTCCGCTCGAGCACCCTCTTGTCTATGCCGCCCTGATCGACGAAGACGCCTATGACTTCTTCATGGTCATGGAGGACCTCAACGCACGGAAAGCAGACCCGCGAGACTCGACCAGACCCTTGACGGTGGAGCAGGCCGTGTCGGGCGTGCGGGGACTGGGTCGCATGCACGGCCAATTCTGGGGCGAGCGAGTCCTCAACCATCCCGCGCTCGGTTGGCTTGAACCTTTCGTTCCGTGGGACGGAATGCAGTACGCGCCGCTTCCATCGGCCTTGGAGCGACTCGGTGACGACGCTCCCGATGAAGTCATGGCGCTGAGCATCGAACAACTCATTGAGTCCATTTGGAAGCCGTACATCACAACCCTGTCTGCATCGCCGCAGACACTGCTCCACGGCGACCCTCACATAGGCAACACATACGTCCTGCCTAGCGGCGAAGTCGGTTTCCTCGACTGGCAGGTAGCTCGCCGAGGCAACTTTTCGCTCGGCCTCGGGTATTTCTTGCAGGGAGCCTTGACAATTGAGGATCGTCGCGAGCACGAACGCGACCTGCTGGGCGAGTACCGCGACGCACTCGCGCTACCTGATGACGAGATGCCTACGACGGACGACATCTGGCTGCGTTACCGCGCCTCGGTGGCTCATGGTCTCACTCTGTGGCTGTGTACGGCCAGCAGCGACGGCGGTCTATGGCAACGCATCGAAGTCGCGGTCACGTTGGCTCAGCGGTACGCCGCTGCATACGCGGACCTGGACACGCCTTCGGCCCTCTCCGACATAACGCCATGAGGGGACTGGCCTGGCAGAACTCAAGCGAGATCAGGCCATACCGCGTTCTAGAACTTGAGGTCAATTAGGGGCTCTGCGCCGCGAGTACGCGGTAGACGGTCGCGCGGCTGACCCCGAGCGCGGCAGCAATTGTGCCGGCCGACTCACCGCTCGCGTGCATCCGCTGGGCCAGGGCCATCTTCGACTGGTCAAGCGCTTTGGGTCGACCGACGGACTGCCCGCGCGCTCGACGCGCCTCCCTCGCCGCCGACCGGCGCTCCCGCCCCAACTCCAACTCAAGCTCGGCAAGGCTCGCCAACACGCCAGCCACCATCCTGCCGGTTGCATTGGATGTGTCGATGCTCTCGCACAGCGACCGCAGCACGATCCCACGCTCACCAAGCTCGCGGATCGTCGCCATCACCTCAGCGGCGTTACGGCCCAGGCGATCAATGCCGACCACGACGATGGCATCACCCTCGCGGGCGTAGTCCAACAGCGCGGCCAGGCCGGGCCGCTGCTCCCGCGTCGAGGTGCCCGACAGCTTGTCCGAGTAGACGCGATTGGCGTCGACACCAGCAGCGGTGAGCGCGTCGACTTGCTGGTCGAGGGATTGGTGTCCGGTGCTGACGCGGGCGTAACCGAGTTGTGTTCCGGTCGCGACCGATGCGGTGTCGAGTGTCATGCAGTTAGCGCTGTCTCAAAAGTCGCAAAACCTGTCAATGTGAGACAAGTGTTTTGACGCATCTTTTGAGACAGCACCAACTGGCAGTTTCTCTACTGCAACCGCTCTCAGCGGACGTGTTTCAATTCTTTAGTTTCGAGACCGCGTTGGTGCAGTGTTCGCGTCCGCCATCTCGGCTATCACGCTGGGCCTGGTAGGACCCAGGTTGCTGGCACCATGCATCGGCCGCAACGAGTCCTTCAACCACGCCGGGGCCTACCCAGCGGGGAGTGGTGCGGCCTAGAACCTTGAGACCGGCGCACGAACCGCCGGCAGCACCAACGTGTCGAAAACCTGTCGCACGAACTGGGCGTCGACGGTTTGTCCGCCGATGGCCCGCATCAGTCCCATGGCGGTGAGTACGTCGGTGACGAGTGACCAGTCGCGATCACCCGATATCTCGCCGCGGGCAGCTGCTTGCTTGAGTATCGCCGACATCGTCCGCCGACCTTTGTGAAGTATCAGGTCGTCGAGCGCTGTAGCGAGTTCGGGGTCGTGCGCGGCCTCCGCTGCGACGCGTAGCACCACGTCGTTGGAGATCAGGTCGTCGTCGTGGCGGGCCGCGCGTTCGACGACGAGTTCGAAATCGCCTGCGAGGCTGCCGGTGTCGGGGGGTACGTCGCTCACTAGGTCGGGCCGCCAGTAGACGAGGGCGTCTGTGATCAAGGCAGCCTTCGAGGACCAGCGGCGGTAGATCGCGGCTTTGCCGACACCGGCCCGCGCGGCGACGTCGTTCATGTTGGTGGCCTGGTAGCCATGCTCGGCGAGCGCCGCCAGAGCGGCGTTGAGAATCGCGGGATCGCGCGATCGGTCCAGCCGCCCATCGGTGCGCTGGCGCAGTCTCGGTTTCGACTCTGCCATGGGTTCCGATCTGCTCGCTGATGACGACGTTGCCGTGGACAGCTTGGCAGACCCGCGCTCCAGTTTCACCGTGTCGATAGTTGGGGGATCGGCGCGGTGTTGGAGTCCGGTTCGGGTTGGTGTGTCGGTTTGGCCGGATGAGTGATCTTGAAGGTGTTCAACGGCCACCAGAACCAGCGTCCCAGCGCGGCGGCTATCGAGGGCGTCATGAACGATCGCACGATGAGCGTATCGACCAGCAGGCCGATGCCGATGGTCATGCCCAGCTGGCCGACCACGCGCAGCTCGCTGACGATCATCGACATCATGGTGAACGCGAACACCATGCCGGCGGCGGTGACCACGCGTCCGGTGGCGCCCATGCCGCGGATGATCCCGGTGTTGAGGCCGGCGTGGATCTCTTCCTTGAGTCGCGAGACGACTAGCAGGTTGTAGTCCGAACCCACGGCCAGCAGGATCACGATCGACAGGGGGATCACGATCCATTGCACGCCGAGTCCCAGGATGTCCTGCCAGAGCAAAACGGACAGTCCACAGGCGGTGCCCAGGGATGCGGCGACCGTGCCGATGATGACCAAGGCGGCTACCACGCTGCGGGTGATGAGCAGCATGATCGCGAAGATCAGGATCATCGAGGAGATGCAGGCGATCAACAGGTCGACCGTGACGCCTGTCTGCATGTCGCTGTAGAGCGAGGCGGTGCCGGCCAGTGAGACCTTCGCGTTCTCGAGCGGGGTGCCCTTGACGGCGTCGGCGACGGTTTGCTTGATTCCGGCGACGTGCTTGATCCCGTCCACCGAGGCCGGGTCACCCTGGTGGGTGATGATGAACCGGACGGCGTTGCCGTCGGGGGAGACGAACATCTTCAGGCCGCGTTCGAAGTCGGGGTTCTTGAACACTTCCGGCGGCAGGTAAAAGGAGTCATCGTTTTTGGCTTCGTCGAAGTAATTGCCCATCAGCGTCGAGCCCTGCGCCAGTTCCTGCTGGTGGGCCTGGATGCCGGCCATCGTGCTGTGCGTGGCCACCATGAAGTCCCGCATCTTCATCATGGAGGCGATGGTGGGCGGCAGATCAGCCAGAAGCTTGGGCATCAACGCGTCTAGGTGGTCCAGGCTTTTGGTCAGGTCGTCGAACTTGCCGGCGATTTGGTCGATGCCGTCGAGGGCGTCGAAGATCGACCGCAATGCCCAGCAGACGGGAATGTCGAAGCAATGCTTTTCCCAGTAGAAGTAGGCCCGCAGCGGACGGAAGAAATCGTCGAAGTTGGCGATTTGATCACGCAATTGGTTAGTGGTGTCCATGATTTCGTGCGTCTTGCTGATCGTGTCGTGCGTGGTCGCCGTCAGATCCTTCATCGTCTCGTACATGTGCTGCATGGTGGCGATGGTCTTGCTCAACTCGTCGGCCTGCTCGAGCATCTGGGCGGTGTTGTCGTTCTGAATCTTGGCCGTCTGCAGGGTGCCCGAGTTCTGCATGGCGATCTGGAACGGGATCGAACTGTGTTCGATCGGCGCCCCCAGCGGCCGGGTGATGGTCTGGACCCGCTCGATGCCATGCAAGTGGAACACGCTCTTGGCGACCCGGTCGATCACGAGCATGTCCGCCGGGTTGCGCAGGTCGTGATCGGCTTCCAGCATCAGCAACTCGGGATTCATCCGGGCTTGGGAGAAGTGCCGCTCGGCCGCCTTCATCGCGACGTTGGCGGGCATGTCGGTGGGCGTGAACTTCTCGTCGTTGTACCGCGGCACGTAGGTCAGCAGACTGATAAAGCCGATGATCGCGATCGCCAACGTCACGACCATGATGGGCACGGGCCAACGGACCACGGCCGTGCCGACTTTGCGCCAGCCCCGCGTCGAGAGCTCCCGCTTGGGATCGAGCAGACCGAACCGCGACCCCACGGCCAGGATCGCCGGCGCCAACGTCAACGCCGCAGCCACGATCACCAGAAGCGCGATCGCACACGGCAGACCCATCGAATTGAAGTACGGCAACGTCGCCATGGTCAGGCACATACACGCACCCGCGATCGTCAACCCCGAACCCAGGATCACGTGCGACACGCCATGATAGGCCGTGTAGAACGCATCTTCCCGGTCCTGACCCGCCGACCGCGCTTCCTGATATCGGCCCAGCAGGAAAATCACGTAGTCGGTCCCCGCGGCAATGACGAGCATCGTGACCATGCTCACCGCATACGGCGTCAGACCGATGATGTTCAAGTTGCCCGCGGTGGCCGTTATGCCCTGCGCCGCAAAGAGTTCGATACCAACAATCACCAGCGACAGCATCGCGGTCACGACCGAGCGGTAAACGATCAGCAACATCACCAGGATGACGCCGATCGATACCAGCGCCATCAGTTGGAGGCTCTTGTGCCCCGCGATGCTGACGTCGGCATTCAGCACGGTGTTGCCGGCCACGTAGGCCTTCACCCCCGGCGGTGCGGGTACCGAGGCGACGATGTCGCGCACGGCGGCCACCGACTTCTTGCTGGGGCCGGTGCCCTGAGCACCGACAAGGAAGACCTGCACATAGGCGGCCTTGCCGTCCGGACTCTGCGAGCCCGCGGCGGTCAGCGGGTCACTCCAGAAGTCCTGGACGTTCTCTACGTGCGCGTGATCCGCGGTCAGCTTGGCGACTATCTGGTTGTAGAAATTGTGCGCGCTGTCGCCGAGCTTGTCCTGCCCCTCCAGGACCACCATCGCCGTGGAATCCGAGTCGAACTGCTTGAACACGTGACCGATGTTCATCATGCCCTGAAAGGCCGGCGAGTTCTGCGGCGCCATCGACACCGAATGCTTGTCCGCGACGTCGTCCAGAGACGGAGCCAGCAGGCCCAGACCCACCGCGACGAGCACCCAGAACACGATGATCGGGATCGACAGGACGTGGATCAGCCGGGCGATGACCGGGCGGCGTTGCGCGGAGTGTGCGTTGCTCATACAGATTTCACCAGACAGTAGATGAACGGTTGATATTCGTCGGTGCTGCGGTCATCGCGCACCTGGCCGTCGACGACGACGCGACACCGAAGACCGTTAACTCCGCGATCGCCCTGGGCAACAAGGTTGGCCGACATCGACGGCAACGTCGTGACAATCGTGAACGACCACGGCAACGCGGCGTTGTCCACGCGATGAGGCTGGCCGTTCTCGTCGAGGTAGTCGACGTTCACGCTGCCCCCCAACCCAATGATCTCGTATGCGATGTGTTTCGGGTTGAACGGCTTCGTATCGTCACCATTGCCCGCGCCGGCCGACGCCGATCCGTGCGCGCCGATCGTGTCGCGGATTCGGACGACCGCGTATGCACCGAGCCCGACCACGACAACGACAAGCAGCGGCATCCAGATCTTCTTGAGTACTCGAAACACCGTGTACATCCCACCCTCTCAGCCATCCGGCGGAC
>Ga0209530_1000301_pt1 | contig 39614 bp, 26 predicted proteins | sample BlaSpr_A8_Ref_O1_FD_187987 | JGI IMG/M metagenome (GOLD analysis project Ga0209530, IMG submission 187987) | Forest soil microbial communities from Thunder Bay, Ontario, Canada - Black Spruce, Ontario site 2_A8_Ref_O1 (SPAdes) (version 2) | ecosystem: Environmental > Terrestrial > Soil > Boreal...
GGCATCTCACGGCTGGGCTTTCGCCAATCGAGGCTTCAATCACCCCGGCTTTCGTGGCGGTGGGTTCCACGGTGGAGGATTTCACGGCGGCACTCATTCTGGAGCGTTCAGCGGCTTCAATCACGGAGGGTTTGCCAGGGGCTTTTCTGCTCGCGGCGCGTCGAGTTTCGGCGGAGGATTTCACGGGGGTTTCCACGGCGGCGGAGGTGGTCGAAGGTAATTCGCCTCGATAACTAGACGGATGACTAGACAAGAGACTGACATACCAGTCATTTGGAGAGAACTCATGCGCGTTAACAATATGGGGCTGGAAAACAATAAACAATTTATCGCGACCCGTGCCCGTCGATTCGTATCCGGTACTTTTTCCCCATTCTCCTTGGCCTTGCTGCTCGTAATGGGCTCAGCTTCATCGATCTTTGCCCAGGATTCACAACCCAGAACGTTCGCCTCTCCCGGAGAAGCCAGTAACGCTCTTTTTCAGGCTGCGCAAGAAAAAAATGAGCCGGCTTTGGAAGCCATTCTAGGAGCAGGGAAGGACGTCACTTCTTCGGGCGACGAAGATGAAGACAAGCTGGAGCGCGAGCAGTTTACCGAGAAATATCAGGAGATGCACCGCCTGGTCCGGGAAGCCGATGGCACCACCGTTCTTTACATCGGAGCAGAAAATTGGCCTTTCCCGATTCCCCTAGTATCGAAGGACGGCAAATGGTATTTCGATTCCGCTCGTGGCAAGCAGGAGATCCTGTTCCGTAGAATCGGAGAAAACGAGGCTACTGCGATTGACGTGTGCGAGGAGTTCGCAATAGCAAAGAACGCAAGTGCCGCGAAAGAATCTGGCTTCGATCCAATCGTCCAATTCGTCGACAGCCTGGTCTCTGGCAGCGCGGCAAATGCCAACGACAACGGCAACAACAAAGACTCGACCCTTTTCCACGGGTACTACTTTCGAATCGTGAGCGAGAGTTCCGCATCCGGGCCGAGTGACCAAGGTGAAAAGACGGGAAGCTTAAGACTGGTCGCGTATCCGGCGGAATACAGATCCTCCGGAGTCATGACTTTTCTAGTCAAGCGCGGTGGGATTGTGTATCAAAAGGATCTAGGACCTAGTACAACAACTCTCGCTCCCCAAATAAAAACCCGGCCTGATTCGAGTTGGCATCCGGCGGCATAAATCGAAGCACCGCACGGGTGCTCCTGGCAGTAGGGATTGCCACGTTTCGTGCATTCCTTAACGGGAGGAAATAATGGCAAAAATTGTTTTTCTTCCCGCGCTGACACTATCCGAGCCACTGCGGGTTCTGGTAGGTACCGTCGAAATTGTGACTGGTCTTGTACAGCTCAAACTCTCCGGATTGGGCAGCCTTTGCGGTTTTTGCTAACAGGGCGCCTACCTCTTGTTTCCCCATCGGTCGGAAACTGCGCGCCGCATTCAAAGCTTGCTGCAGGATCTCAAGGGAGTCGCATCCTGTAATGACCACGCTGGTCGGCAGGTTCATGGCGTAGTGGAGACATTCGACTGCCGTGGCAGTTTTGCTTTGAAGAATGAAGTGATCGCCCATTGGCTTCATTCCCAACACCCCGATGTTCTGTTTCGTTAAAACCGGAAGCACTTTGGCCTCAAAGCTGTCGAAGTGGTGGTCCATCACGTTAAGAGGCATCTGCACCGCGTCAAAGGTGAATTGATGAGTCGACGCGGTGGCCAGCATCTTCAAATGGATATCTGGGCTCTTGTGACCGGTGAACCCGACGTACTGGACTTTTCCCGCTTTTCTTGCCTCCAGCGCTGCTTCAATGGCGCCTCCTGCGGCGAAGATGCGGTCCGGGTCGCTATCGCGGATCACCTCATGAAACTGCAAGAGATCAATCCGGTCGGTCTGAAGCCGCTGCAGTGAGTCATTGATCTGTTTTGCCGCGGTTACGCGGTCTCGGCCATCGATCTTTGTCATCAGGAATGCTTTTTGCCGATAGCCGTCGCGCAGCGCTCTACCCATGCGGAGTTCACTTTCTCCACCGTTGTAATCCCAGCAGTTGTCGAGAAAGTTGATGCCTTCACTCAGCGCGGTACGGATGATGCGAATGCTTTCTTCCGCAGTCTGATCAGGCTTCCCCAGGTGATAGCCGCCAATTCCCACCATCGAGACTTTTTCGCCAGTGCGTCCGAGCGATCGATACGGAATTCCGTTCTTCGTCTCCGTGCCGAACGCTTGTGAGCCCAAACCGGCAGTAAATATGCTTGCCGCCGTAACCTCGAGAAATGTTCGCCTTGTAGCCATTGTTGCGCTGCTCCGATTGAACCCCGCGATATCCGCGAGCAATGTTTGCACCAAGTTCATTTCACAACATGCTATCCGTTCTTAATGCGCAATACACTCCGGACAACATCAAACAACTCATAGGCAATCTCGTAGAGCATGGATCTTCACCCGAGAGCATTTCATATTCAGCGATCAGGGTGAAACGGCATGCCGGGATGCCCCGCGCTGGCGGGTTCCGGAGTGCGCAGATCCAAATTGACTACAATCGGATCCTGTCTGTCCCTCACAACCACAGCTTCGCAGATCTCGTTTGGGCTGGCGTTAATCTCCTGATGCGGTACGTAAGGGGGAACGTATATAAAGTCGCCCGCCCTTGCTTCCTCGTTGAATTCCAGTTCATCGCCCCATCGCATTCGAACTTGGCCCTTTACCACGTAAAGGACCGTCTCTAGTTCTCCATGGTGGTGGGGTCCGGTTTTGGCATCTGGCTGAACCAGCATTGTGCCGGCCCACAACTTGCTTGCTCCAGTTCTCGCATGGGTAATGGCGGCGGCACGTGTCATGCCCGGTGTCTGTGGTGTGTTCAAGTCAAGTTCATCCGAATGCACGATCTTGACGCCATGTTTTTCCCAATCCATTTAGCAAGCCCCCATCAAGTCTGCATTTTTATTGCCGCGAAGCTCTGCTCGGAGCGATACGTAGCAAACCGATGATCTAACGCTCCATTTTGATTTGACTGCCTGCTCAGCGTCATTCATACGGTCGTCAGAACGCAACCTGCTACTTGATCTGATTCCAAGTGTCAATCGGCTGACACCACCAAATGCTCGATAGACAATTTCTTCCCATTCGACCTGAGCCCACTAGCATTGTCAATCGTAAGCCTTAGGTTCGCCGTGCTTTATGTTTCTCACACATGCTGGACTGACGATGGCAGGCTGGGTGCATAACTCGAACGCAGCCCGGGATAGTTCATTGGTGGATCGATCGCTGCGTCGGGTTTGGTTTAAAGGAACTCCATGTGGATTGTTCGACTAGCGCTGCGCCGGCCCTACACCTTCGCGGTAATGGCCATTCTCATCTTGGTCATGGGGTTGATTGCGATTTCTCGCACGCCTACGGACATATTTCCCAACATCGATATTCCGGTTGTAAGCATCATCTGGAACTATGCTGGCCTTGTCCCCGCGGAGATGAATGACCGCATCATTAACGTTACGGAGCGGGCTCTCACCACCACGGTCGACAACATTGAACACATCGAATCGCAGTCGCTCTATGGAGTGGCGGTGGTGAAGGTTTTCCTGCAACCCACCGCGAACGTAGAACGGGGCATCGCGCAGATCACAGCCATTTCGCAAACCCAACTTCACCAATTGCCAACGGGGACCACTCCGCCGCTCATTTTGGCGTATAGCGCATCCAGCGTGCCGGTATTACAGCTGGCTCTTTCGGGTCAGGGACTTTCCGAGCAGCAACTTAACGACTATGCCCTAAATTTTATCCGCACACAGCTCATCACTGTTCCCGGAGCATCGGTGCCTTACCCCTATGGCGGTAAGCAGCGCCAGGTGCAGGTCGACTTGAATCCGGATGAGCTGCAATCGAAAGGTCTTTCTGCACTCGATGTGGTGAACGCAATTGCGCTGCAGAATCTGATCCTGCCGACAGGCACATCGAAAATCGGCAGCAAAGAATATGACGTAGACGTGCCGAACGCAGCGCCGCAAACTATCGGTGAACTCAACCGCATCCCGATAAAAACCATTGGCAGCACCACGATCTACGTAGGAGACGTTGCCTGGGTGCGGGATGGTTTTCCTCCGCAAACCAACATCGTTCGGGTGAATGGACAGCGCTCAGTACTGCTCACCATTCAAAAAGCCGGAGACGCTTCCACCTTGAAAGTGATTGCCGGCATCAAGTCGCTGCTTCCGCAGATTGCCACCACGCTTCCGGCACAGTTGAAGATGGAACCACTGGCCGATCAATCCATCTTTGTTCTGGGAGCAATTAAGGGAGTGGTCCGCGAAGCTCTCATCGCCGCTTGTCTGACTGCGGTGATGATTTTGATTTTTTTGGGAAATTGGCGCAGCACGCTCATTATTGCGACCTCAATCCCGTTGGCTATCCTCACCTCGCTCATTGTCCTAAGCGTGATCGGCGAGACCATCAACATCATGACGCTGGGCGGATTGGCGCTCGCCGTCGGCATTCTCGTGGATGATGCCACCGTGGAGGTCGAGAATATTAACCGCAACCGTGAGGCCGAGCCAGACAAGGACATGGATGAAGTGGTCCTCGACAGCGCAATGCAGATCGCCACTCCGGCGTTCGTTGCAACGCTTTCGATCTGCATTGTCTTCGCTCCTATGTTTTTGCTTTCCGGCGTCGCGCGATATCTTTTCCTGCCGCTGGCGGAGGCGGTCGTTTTCGCTATGCTCGCTTCGTATCTTCTGTCGCGAACTATTGTTCCGACCATGGCGAAATATCTGTTGCGAAACCAGAAAATAGGTGGGCATGGTCAAAGCAGCCGCAACCCGCTGGTTCAGATGCAGCAACGGTTCGATGCCGCCTTCGAGAACTTTCGCGAGGCCTACCACCGGCTTCTCGATCGCTGCCTGCATCATCGAAGAGTTTTTCTCGGCGGCTTTTTTGTGGCGTGCCTGGGATCGTTAGCGATTGTGATCCCCTGGTTAGGGCAAGATTTTTTCCCAACGGTCGACGCCGGCAGCTTCAAGCTGCATCTGCGCGCGCCCACCGGGATGCGCATCGAAGATACCGCCTTCCTGTGCGATTTGGTGGAAGATTCAATCCGCAAGCAAATTCCGGCCGATGAACTCTATAACATCATTGACAATATCGGCCTGCCTTACAGCGGCATTAACCTTTCCTACAGCAACTCGGCGCCGGTGGGAACTTCCGATGCCGATGTACTGGTTACATTGTCACCGAACCATCATCCGACAGGAGGGTATGTCGACAAGTTACGCCTGAGCTTGCCGCAACACTTTCCCGGCGTGATGTTTGCCTTCCTTCCTGCGGACATGGTTACGCAGATTCTGAACTTTGGACTGCCCGCTCCAATCGACATTCAAGTGATCGGCAATAACCTTGAAGGCAACCGCGAGTGGGCGAGCGAGTTGATGCAGAAAATCAGATATGTGCCGGGGACGGCTGACTTACGCATCCAGCAGCCCTTCGATGAACCCTATCTGCATCTCAGGATCGAACGCACCAAGGCTCAGGAACTCGGCTACTCCGGATCAGATATCGCGCAAAACCTGCTGATTTCCCTGGGCGGAAGTTTCCAGACTTCGCCGACGTTCTGGGTGGACCCAAAGACCGGCGTCAGTTACTCCATCGCAACCCAGACTCCGCAATATCGTGCAGATACTCTGCAGGACCTGGTAAACATTCCAGTCACGAGCACGACGGGAGCAGCCGCGCCGTCACTGATGGCGAGTCTGGTATCCCTGAAGCGGGGAACCGGCATGGCCGTGGAGTCCCACTACAACATCGCCCCGGTAATCGATATCTACGGTTCAGTTTCGGGCCGCGATCTCGGCGGAGTTGCGCGCGACATTAATAAGAATATCGACGCCATCCGTTCGCAACTCCCACGCGGTTCGCAGGTAATCGTTCGCGGACAGGTCCAGACGATGCGTTCTTCCTATGTAGGTCTTCTGAGTGGACTCGTTTTTGCGATCCTTCTCGATTACCTCCTCATCGTAGTGAACTTTCAATCCTGGCTTGATCCCCTCATTATGATTTCCGCGTTTCCCGCTGCCCTCGCAGGAATTGCATGGTTCCTCTTTATTACCCACACAACGTTGAGCATTCCCGCCCTGATGGGAACCATCATGTGTATGGGAGTCGCTACGTCCAACAGCATTCTGGTCGTTAGTTTTGCCACAGAGCAGATGGCGGATGGAAAGGATCCTATTTCCGCGGCGCTGGAGGCGGGCTTCACGCGTTTTCGTCCCGTGTTAATGACCGCTCTCGCCATGATTATCGGCATGGTGCCGATGGCATTAGGCTTAGGCGATGGTGGCGAACAGAACGCCCCTCTGGGGCGTGCCGTGATCGGCGGTCTGCTCTTTGCCACTTTCTCAACCCTGCTCTTCGTTCCTACATTCTTCAGCGTGCTGCATGGTCGGCACGGAAAGCAGAGATTACCGGAAGAAAAGCCGTTGGACAAAACGCCCGGGGAATAATATGGCGCAAGACGAGGCGAATAAACAAAACGGAATGCCGGTGCTCGGTGCGCGAGACCAAGCAAACCAGCGCAACCGCCCCCTCCGACGCTGGTTAACGCCCGTTGTCATCATCTTGATCGTGGCCGGCATCTTGATCTCCGGAATCCGGTCTCGGCTCAAGGCCGAGACAAATCTTCGTGCGGTCACCATGCAGATGGCGGTAGCCTCAGTTTCTGTTGTCGTGCCCAAAGAAACCGCGCCGGCTCAGGAAATCATTCTGCCAGGAAACATACAACCATTTATTTCCTCGCCAATTTACGCCCGTACGGATGGTTATTTGCAGAAATGGTATTTCGATATTGGGGCGCACGTAAAAGCCGGCGACCTGCTTGCCATCATTCAGACGCCGGAAGTTGATGAGCAGCTGGCGCAGGCTCGCAGTACGCTTGCGACCGCGCAAGCGAATCTTGAATTGGCTCAGATTACGAGAGACCGTTACCAGGCGCTGCTGAAGAAGCATGCCGTCCCTCAGCAATCTGTGGACAATGCCGTCGGTACCTACTCCGCAAATAAGGCCATCGTAGATGCGGATGAAGCAAATGTGCGTCATTATGCAGCCCTCGTCTCTTTTGAAAAAGTGTATGCACCGTTCGATGGAGTCATTATTGCGCGTAACACAGATATCGGGGACCTCATTAATTCGGGCAGTAACACCGCCCCCAGAACCGATCTATTCGACATGGTTCAGGCAAGCACTTTGCGTGTCTACGTGAATGTTCCGGAGGAATACTCGCAAGGGGTGAAGGTAAATCAGACCCAGGCGGACATCGTTCTCGGGGAGTTCCCTGACAGAAGATTCCCCGGCAAATTAGTGCGCACGGCCGATGCGATCAACGCAACCACTCGCACCTTGCTGGTGGAGGTCGATGTTGCCAACCCTTCCGGAACTCTTTTTTCGGGATCGTTTGCCGAAGTGCATTTAAAGATTCCAGGGCAAGGCTCCACTTTCTTGATTCCAGTCAACACCCTGATTTTTCGCAGCGAGAAGCTCCAGGTAGGGGTTGTGAAGAATGGAAGGGTGACTGTCACCGACGTTACCCCAGGCCATGATTTCGGGAATGAGATCGAGATTGTGGCCGGACTGAACGCCAATGACCAAATCGTTCTCAACCCACCGGATTCGCTCGTCTCCGGAGAACAAGTCGAAGTTGTGAACGCGGCGCTGCCGGGAGATTCGAAATGAAAGCTTCGCAAGCCGCCGAAGAGTCGCGTGCGCGATGGAGTTTTCTTCTGATCGCGTGCGTGCTTCCGGTTGCCGGCTGCGCGGTGGGACCCAAATATAAGGGCGCTCCGCCGGTTTCAGCGCCTCCGGCCTACAAAGAGATCGGGAACTGGAAAACCGCCCAACCGAACGAACAGAACCTGGGCGGAAATTGGTGGGAGATATTTCAAGATCCGCAACTCAATTCCTTGGAGCAGCAAATCAACGTCTCCAACCAGAACCTGAAGCAAGCTGTGGCGAACTACCAGCAATCCCGAGCCGCTTTGCGCTACACGCGCGCCGATTACTATCCCACAGTTAGTTTGTCACCTTCGGACACGCGAGAACGGTATTCCAATCATCGCCCGCCGCCTCCGATTTCGATTTTTGACGGACGGACTTTTTATGATTACTTAGTATCGGGTAATTTGTCTTACCAGACAAACGCCTGGGGCCGGATTAGCCGCAACGTGGAGTCTTATCGTGAACAGGCGCAGGCTAGTGCCGCCGATCTGGCCGTAATCAACCTGAGCATGCACGCTTTGCTCGCCGTAGATTATTTCGCGGGGCGCAGCCTGGATGCCGAAGAGAAATTGCTGAAGGACACGGTCGCGCAATACGAACAGGCCTACCAACTGAATGAAGACCTGTACGACGGAGGACTCGCTTCTGAAGTGGAAGTGGAGCAGGCGCGGACGATTCTAGAAACCACGCGCGCACAAATGATCGATGTGGATGTTGCGCGGGCGCAATACGAGCATGCCGTCGCGGTTTTGATTGGCAAGCCTCCGGCGGATTTCACTTTGCCTCCGCTACCGCTTACCACGCCTCCTCCGCCTATACCTGTGGCCTTACCTTCGGACCTGCTGGAACGGCGCCCCGATATTGCTGAAGCCGAACGCCAGGTGGCTTCGGCGAATGCCCAGGTTGGGCTTGCCAAAACTGCTTATTACCCGTTGGTAAACATCATGGCTTCTGGAGGATTCGAAAGCGGGAGTATCACTACGCTATTCCAAGGACCGAGCACCCTGTGGGCTGCCGGGGCGTCTGCGGCGGTGACCCTTTTTGATGTCGGTCGGCGGCGCGCGCTAAACGATGAAGCAAAAGCCGGATACGATTCTTCAGTCGCTTCTTATCGGCAGACTGTCCTTTCAGCTTTTCAACAGGTTGAAGATAACCTGGCCAGCTTGCGAGTTCTGGAGCAGGAGGCGGGAGTGCAGGCGACCGCCGTGCAGGCTGCGGAAAGCTCGCTAGCCCTTTCGAACATGCGTTATGAAGGTGGCGTCACAAGCTATCTCGAAGTGATTACCGCCCAGAATGCCGCGCTGGGGGATGAGGTTACAGCCGTTAACATCCTCGGTCGACGCATGGCCAGCGCAGTGTTGTTAATTCAAGCCCTTGGCGGTGGATGGGACAGGAAAGACTTACCGAACCGGCCCGAGTGCTGCGGGAAGCTAATTCGCAGTTCTAACTGATCTCAAACCTCGTCCCTATACATCGTCTAAGTCAAAGCCCGTCCATAGGCGCCCTCGTCGGTACAGTCCGCATGCGGACAGTAAGTCAGCAGATCGACGCTGCCAGATTTGTCTGCTATTGAATTTTCAGGGTGACGAATTCGTAAAACTCTCCACTAGAACGTAAGAAGCTCCTTTCTGAGTACGCATGGTATTTGGCGATGCACATGCATTCCCCACGTCCGAAAAGGAGATTCCAATGAAGCCCATACGCCGTGCCATGCTCTGCTCAATATTTGTCCTCCTCATGCTGGGATGCGCATTCGCGCAACAGATAAGAACCGACTTCGATCATCAAGCTAATTTCTCTCAGTACAAAACCTACTCCTGGCAGCAAATCATGCCCGCGAATTCACTCTGGGACGCGCGAATCAAGAACGCGGTCGATGCCGAGTTAACAACCAAGGGTTGGACTCAAGTAGCCAGCGGTGGCGATGTAGCGATTGTGGCGATTAAGACCACCCAGACACAGAGAACACTTCAGACGTTTTATGACGGATTTGGCGGGGGTTGGGGCTGGCGAAGATTCGGGGGCGGGGAGTTCGGCGAATCCGAGACCACCGAGCAAGACTACAAAGAGGGAACCCTGGTCATCGACATGTATGACGCAAAAAACAAGCAGTTGATCTGGCGCAGCAGCGCCGAGGACGCCTTGTCCAGCAAGCCTGAGAAAAATGAAAAAAATCTCGAAAAGGGTGTCGCCAAAATGTTCAAGAAGTTCCCTCCAGAGTCGGCCAAGGGCTAATACCACCTTCTAGGCAGGAGTCGAGCGGAGGACATTGTTCTGGAAATATAAATTGTAAATAAGGAGAGCTTATGCAATTGCAAAAGACAGGAAGAATCGAAGCGCTGTCGTTATTCGTCGCCTTGATTTTTGCTCAAACGATGTATCCGACAAAAACACACGCCCAAATTGTAGGGACGCTTGAAGCAAACATCCCGTTTCAGTTTCACGTCGGAGGCGCCAAACTTCCCCCCGGCAAGTACACCATCAAGGTGCTGGACAATACTGACCTGACTGTCATGGAGATCAGTGCCGCGGATGGGTCTAGTTCCGCCCTCTTCGAGGTCCGTGATGCCCAGGCTAAGTCTTCACCGCATATCAGCGAATTGATTTTCAACAAGTACGGAAATCGCTATTTCCTTGAAGATTTGTTCGACGAATCCAATCCGAGGGGTAGTGCGGTGGTCAAGTCCGGCTACGAAAAACTGATCGGCGAAGCGACTGCTGAAGGACAGGAACATGTGCCAGCACAACATCCAAGGAGCTAGCCGGTCGAGTAGCAAGGAGGGGATTTGGAATTTAAATTTTGACGCGCCGCACGTCAGCGAAATCCCGTTCGGCTTCGGATTTGGCAAGGTGTTGAAATTGCAGCGCGGCGTGATATGAATTTCTGCCTTGAACCCCAAGATTCCGTCTACCAGCACGGAAATAGTTCGCCCATATGGCAGTTCCTCACTGGCGTCTGCATTTTGTTTCCCACCAAACAAAGATTCAAGGTCGCTGAAACCAGGGGCGGCCACTAGAGGGAAATCCGCACGGCCAGGGAACCAATGAGCTACGACTGACCTACAACCCGCGACATGTGGCATGCGGCTTGCACTCGCAAGAACACGAGGTGACAATGGCCGGCGATTGTTCAACTAATAATCAACGGATGATGCCGCCGTTGAGCAGAGTGTCTTGCCGCGTTTTTCTGGTGGGACTACTTCTGCTATCCGAGACGTGCTTGGCGCAGTCCTGGGGTTCTGTCGGGGCCGGCTACATCTATCAGACCTCGGAAGGTCCCGATGGCGCTTGGGCGAGCTCAAACGGCTGGTACGTGCTCCCAGCTTTCAACATCAACAAGCAGGTTGGCGTTTCCGCTGACTTCGCGAACTTTTACAGCAAGGGCCAAAATATCCACGTTGACCTTTTTGGTTTTTCTCACGCGTTCGGCAACAAAACCAGGCTTACACCTTTCATCTTTACCGGTGTCGGTCGGATCCGGGATTCAAAATTGGATACCGTTAGAAATTCATTTGCATGGTATGCGGGCGCGGGTATGTTGATCCGCTTAACGCGCTGGGTATCGTTTCAGACGATACCCATCGAGTATGTGATGAATACGGCGGGCTGGAACGTAGGGAACAATTTTGTTGCCAGGGCCGGATTTGCACTTACGATCCCGAAGTAACCGAGGCAACCCGATCATCATGCTGAGGAAGTAGGTATACCTGCTACGCGAGATGTAGCTTGCATTTTCTCTCCACGAGTTCGCCATGCACTGAGCTGCAGCCCCGAGAAGCAAAGACCATCTCTTGACAGCATGTCAACGGAAGGACAGGGCTTGGCGCGATCCATTAGTAATCTCTTTCACAAGTTCTAAACGATTGCCATATCAGCGCCTGTCACGAGTTTGGCAGGGGTCTTGCATTAGGACGCGAGGTGACCGCATGGGTGCATCCGATCATCTCTGGCATCCACCGACCGATCCATCCTAATAAACGAAAGGTAAAAACGATGACTGACCATTCAAGAGAAAGATCCATGGCGGAGCATCCCTCCCGGAGAAGCTTCCTGGGCATGAGTTCGGTAGCGCTGGCGACCGCTGCTTTTGCCGGCCTAACCGCCAATGCGCAAGACAAAGCCAGCACGCAAAAAGCGGAGCAGAACCATTCCTCCAGCGATCCTGGGCCGGAGAACAAGCCTCTTCTGGACGAGAACCCAAATTCCAACACTCCGCCTCCGACCGATCACGGCGACGTGGTGCCCCTCTGGTACTCGTTCGATCTGGTAAAGAAGCGTGTCGAAGAAGGCGGATGGACCCACGAAGTGACTACGCGCGTCCTTCCTTCTTCCAAGGACATTGCCGGCGTCAACATGCGGCTTACCGCGGGCAGTTATCGCGAGATGCACTGGCACACCGCGGACGAATGGGCTTATGTGCTTTATGGCAATGCCCGCGTCACAGTTATGCAGCCCGACGGCGATATGTTCATCGGCGACGTAAGCGAAGGCGATCTTTGGATCTTTCCCGCAGGGCACCCACACTCCATTCAAGGGCTTGGTCCGGACGGAACGGAATTTTTGTTGGTCTTCAACCAGGGAATGTTCTCTGAAGACGGGACGATGCTTCTCTCGGAGTGGATAGCGCACACGCCTCCCGAGGTATTGGCCAAGAATACAGGCCTGGATAAAAGTGTCTTTGCTCAAACGCCAGGCGCGCCACTCTACATCTTCCCCGGCAACCTGCCCAGCAACTCGGTCGAACAGGACAAGGCGGAGATCGGCGGCGAGCGAGTCGCAGCGAAACAACAGTACACTTTCCGGCTCCGGGCGATGGCGCCGACGAAAGCCAGCGACGCAGGGGAAGTTCGCATCGTCGACTCACGCAACTTTCCCGTCTCCAAGCATATTGCCGCGGCCTTGGTCATCCTCAAGCCCGGGCACATGCGTGAGTTGCACTGGCACCCGGACGCCTCCGAGTGGCAATACTGGATCGCTGGCAAGGGTCGCATGACCGTATTTTTCCCAGTCGATAATGCCCGCACCATGGACTTCAACAGCAACGATATCGGGTTCGTTCCCAACAACGCACCTCACTATATCGAAAACACGGGAAATGCCGACGTCGTGTTTCTAGAGATGTTTGCAACTGACCGGTTCTCGGACGTCTCCTTGAATCAGTGGCTCAGGCGCGTTCCCAGTGAAATGCTGAAGGCGCACTTGAACATCGATAAGGAGATGGCTATGAAGATCCCGTCGGAGAAGCTGGAAATCATCTAGCAGAGTGTCCGCCGGAGAAACTGACGGTTCATTTTGAAAAAAGCAAAAATCAGCTGCGTGCATGAATCGTGCACGCAGCTCCTTCTAATCCGGCGATTGACTGTGTATCTTTACAGACCATAAAAAGTGCTCCATTTTAGCAGCTGCGAGAGGTCCGGGCTGTAAATCTGCGGCATCCGATCGGGTGCATTTTCTGTATACTTCACTCCGGCATTCCAATTCACTCTGGAGGAGATTCAATGTCCTACAATAAGCTCGCTCTCCTTGCCGCGTTGCTTTGCGCCACCGCTGCATTGGGGCAAGGCACGCCAAAGTCGGCACACGCGGATATCGTCAATGCACAAGGCCAGAAAATCGGGACTGCCAGATTTTTGGCCGCAAAATCGGGCGTTAAGATTGAAGTCAATGTTTCGCAACTCTCGCCTGGAACCCACGGCATTCACATTCACAACATCGGCAAGTGCGAAGGGCCGGATTTCACGAGTGCTGGTCCGCACTTAAATCCTGAGGCGAAGCATCACGGCAAAGACAATCCTGAAGGGCCGCACGCGGGTGATCTTTTGAATATCGAGGTAAAGCCGGACGGAACAGGGAAAGCGACTCTCCACGATGCGATGGTAACGCTCGGTGAGGGGACCAATTCACTATTCCACGACGGCGGGACCGCCATCGTGATCCACGCTAAAGAGGACGATTACAAAACCGATCCGGCAGGAAACTCCGGCCCGCGAATTGCCTGCGGCGTTATTCAGAAATAGTGATCAGTTAGACTGCCCGGAGCGGAGATCAGCAGGCGGTGCGAAGTTTCTGAAGCGCGGCAAAACCTTTCGCAAACATCGCCGACGCTAACGCTTGTACGTCGGGATCCGTGGATCCGATAGCCCGGAGCAATTCCTCGCCCGCCTCTTGCTGCCCAAACTTGCACCACATCACTCCGCAGAGAAACACATAGTTGCTTTTCATATCAGACTCCTCTTTAATTGTTTTATGAAATCGATGGCGTTCCACCATATTCAAAACGACTTCTTCTGCTAAAGTGCAATCCGGCTGCCAATGACAGCCCCAATCTAAACGGCCCTTCTCCCTCAGATTTGTCCCACGGTAGCGTCTGCCGGTTGACAGTCTGTCAGACGCTCTGATCTCGCACGGTACTGCGCTCATTAAATTCAATCGCTGGACGAGAGCATCGATTGCGGGCCGGATTGTAGCCGCCTACTTGAACAAGATCTTAGCCATCATTCCCTTGTCCTCATGATTCAACAGATGACAATGGAATACCGCCATGCCTTTGATGACGGGATTGGTGAAGTCCAGAATGACGTCCACGGAACCGCCATACGGAACATTGACCGTGTCCAGCCACGAGGGGTGCGCGAGAGGCCTGCCGTTTTCCGCATAAGCCAGGAAGTGAACTTGGTGGATGTGGAAAGGATGTAGTTCGGTGCTTAGATTGAGAATGCGCCAATGCTCGTAAGTACCGACACGTGCGGTTTTCATCGGACTCGCATCCACCGCAAATTTTTGACCGTTGATGTAGAAGCCATCCTTGTCCTCTGTGAAGGCAACAACGAAGTCTGGCGCAGTTTTTTCCAGAGGCGCAACGTTAAATGTCTTGTAAACCGCCGGACGGTCATCGGTACCGTGTGATTGCTTTGCTATTCGACCTTTGGTGGATTGTGCGGATCCGGATTCCACGAGATCTGCCAAGACCATCCCGGGATTTGGATCCCCGGCCGGACCCGTATCGACGCAAAGCGTACGCAGAGCTCGATGCACTCCAGAAGGTCGGCCAGTAACAATCGCTTCCAGCCTTCCCGCAGGCGCAAGCAGTATATGGTTTGCTATGCGTGTCTGACGCTCAGGCTCGTGGTACGCGAGTGGCATACCATCGAGCGCTACAATTTCAAAGGCCTCTCCATCGATCTGCAGGTCAAGATAGCGATCCGCGGAGGCATTCACGATGCGCCAGAACTGCCTCTCATTAGGCGCGATCTCAATTTGAGGGCGCAACACACTGTTTACAGTAAAGATCTCGCTGGCTGGCGTTGTTGTACTCCCACATGGCTCAAGCGGGATTTCGGCACGAACCTTGAGTGCGGTCGCGCTCGCGTCGTCCGCCAGGGCGCGGCCGCGAACAACAAGTACCCGCTCCCGAAGGCCTTTTATCGCAGGGGCGTAACGTTCCATGCCCTCAATGACGATGGCTCCTGACATTCCATCTAACACCTGCCGCTCGCTCTCGCCGTGCGGATGAGTGTGATACCAGAACAGGCCGGGCTCATGATCACGCGGAATCTCAACCCTGTAGTGCAAAACCTCGCCAGGCTTGGCCAGCATAGTTAGCACGTCATCTTGTGGGGCGTTCGGTGAGACGGTGAGCCCATGGAAGTGCAAGTTTGTCATATCCATGCAGGGATTGAGGGCACACGTCTCTGCCGACTTGGAAGGAAGATCGTTGATATAAGTTATTTTTAGAACGTCACCTGGGGAAGCGCGGATGACTGGAGCGATTGCCTGACCATTGAAAAGGAAAGCATCCCGACCGTTTACATTCACCGCATGTAGAGTAAGGGATACGACATGATTCGTCGCTCGCACCTGCGGGGGCTCTGGCAAAGGGACGTTCTGTGCCCACGTAAGAGTTATGAAAATTATCTGGGTGGCTATTAGCAGCAGTGTGACGTGGACGCACTTGCTCATATTGTGATTGGTCAAAGACGATTTCACATACTCTCCGTTTTCAATCCTTTGCAAAATCCGCCTCATTTTGCCGGGCAGCTACCTGTCGAAGCAGCCAGCGTTATTACCGAGGGTTATGCAAGGGACGTTCCAAAGTCATTGCTCACGGTTCGTGCACTCGTAGTTGTCGGGTAAATGCACATTGCAAAAAGTAAAAAATCCAGTTGTTGGATTTTTATATGCCTCTGCCCGTTATTTCGACAGGATGTCGGGCATCAATCTGACCGCCGACTGCATTGCGGCAACCATCGTGTCTGTCCAGGGGGCCGCCCCACCCGGAGGTTGTTGTGAACGCCAATGGCTTGACTGGATCGAAAAATCGAGCCTCATAAATTAAAAAAGGATCAATTCCCCCGATATATATCGAATCTGACGAAAGGCAAGCTCGTAAAAAGGCCTCACCGCGTTTAGAATATCTACAATACCCATAAGGCCGACTCGGACGGCAGAGTGACCGAAAGAGCTGTATATGAATCCTTTTCCGTCTCCCGAAATCTATTTGGGACAGCGATAGAGGGATCCCCCTTCGCTGGCGTGGCAAACACTTGACAGTTGTTTTGTTTAGAGAGTTTCGTTTACAGACCTTCGTCTACAAATCTGGGAGAACATATGGTGAAACGGCTGATTCTAACGCTGGTGGTGATGGCGGCTATTCTGGGCGGACTTGGGTTTGTGAAGTTCCGACAGGTGGAGACTGCAATCGCCCAGGGCGCATCCTTCCAGATGCCGCCCACAGCGGTTACGACAGTGGTGGCCCAACGGGAAGTATGGCCTTCGACGCTAACCGTCATCGGTACCGCAGCCGCAGTCCAGGGAGTGACTGTGAGCGCCGATTTGCCCGGCACTATCGACAAAATTCACTTTGAATCAGGCCAGTCGGTGCACGATGGCGACATTTTGGTCGAGTTGGACACTCGCCAGGAGCGGGCGCAGCTGGCCAATATCGAAGCGCAGCGCGACCTGGCTCAGATTAATTACAATCGCGCGCAGGAACTGGTAAAAGCGGGAGTCATCTCTCGCTCAGAGTACGACAATGCCAGTGCCCAGCAAAAGGCCACCGAAGCCCAGGTAGGCGATATTAAGGCGGCCATCGCCCGCAAGACGATTCATGCTCCCTTCACCGGCGTGCTTGGTATTCGCCAGGTAAGTCTGGGCCAGTATCTTGCGGCAGGCCAGGCGATCGTGTCGTTGCAATCAGTGGATCCTATTTATGTCAACTTCGGCGTTCCGCAGCAACAGGCGGGAGAATTGAAGGCAGGACGGCCTTTGCGGGTCACCAACGGCGATCTGCCAGGTATGGCTTTCAGCGGGAAGATCACCGCGCTTGACTCTGTGATCAATGAGCAAACCAGAAACATCCAGATACAGGCGACGCTTAGCAATAAAGGAAACAAGCTGCGGCCTGGGATGTTTGTACAAGTCGAACTGCCCCTGGGCGCGCCTCGTCAAGTTGTGCCGTTGCCAGCCTCTGCAATCAACTATGCGCCGTACGGCGATTCCGTTTACATCATCACCGACATGAAGGATACGAAGGGGAACACCTATCGCGGAGTACGCCAGCAGGTGGTGAAAATTGAAGGCTCTCGCGGCGATCAGGTCGCCGTAACGTCCGGCTTGAATCCGGGCGATGAGGTAGTGAGCGCCGGGGTCTTCCGCCTTCGCAATGGCGCCCCGGTGCTGGTGAACAATAGTGTCAAGCCCGGAGATAATCCGAATCCAAAGCCCGAGGACAGCTAACCCGAGCGTCGCTAATAATAATAATAATGACGACAGCTGATAAAGAAAGCGAAGAAGGAACAGACGGCTACCTTCCCGGCCACGAGCACCTGAGGAGAAGCTCATGAAGTTCACCGACCTATTTGTTAAGCGTCCCGTGCTGGCGGTTGTTGTAAACCTGGTGATTCTCATCGCTGGTTTGCAGGCGATCCGCTCTCTCAGTGTGCGGCAGTATCCGCGCAGCGACATTGCTGTGATACAGGTCACTACGGTATATGTAGGTGCCAGTGCCGATCTGGTTCGCGGCTTCGTAACCACGCCAATCGAGCGGGTTATCGCGAGTGCGGATGGCATCGACTACATGGAGTCGACCAGTGCTCAGGGATTGAGCACGATTTCGGTCCACCTGAAGATCAACTATGACACTACGGCTGCACTCACCCAGATTCAGGCCAAGGTAGCGCAGGTTCGTAACGACCTTCCTCCCGACGCTCAGATCCCGGTTATCGATCTCGAAACTGCGGATAATGAGTTTGCCGCGATTTATATTGGATTTTCTTCCTCCGACCTCGATCAAAACCAAATTACCGATTACCTTACCCGCGTCGTTCAACCCAAGCTCAGTGCGGTTAGCGGTGTGCAGCGCGCCGACATTCTTGGTGATCGAACCTTCGCGATGCGTTTATGGTTGAGACCGCAAGACATGGCTGCTCGCGGCGTTTCACCCTCTGACGTGCACGATGCTTTGGCGAAGAATAATTATCTGTCGGCTTTAGGAGCCACCAAGGGCTCTATGGTTTCCGTCAATCTGATAGCAAACACAGATCTCCGCACGCCCGACGATTTTCGTCAGATGGTGGTGAAGCAGCAAAATGGCGTGGTGGTGCGGTTGGGTGAAATCGCAGACGTGCAACTGGGCGCCGAAAATTACGATCAGGATGTTCGCTTCAACGGAGAAACCGCCACCTTCATGGGCATCTGGGTACTGCCCACCGCTAATTCGCTGGAGGTGATCCGCAACGTACGGAAGGAGTTGCCGGCGATTCAGGCGCAGTTGCCCACAGGGATGCACGTCGGTGTCCCGTACGATTCCACGGAATATATTCAGGACGCGATTGACGAAGTGCTGCACACGCTGGTTGAAACTCTAGTCATCGTCATCGTCGTCATATTCCTGTTCCTGGGATCGTTCCGCTCTGTATTGATTCCGGTTATCGCCATCCCGATCTCGTTAATTGGCGCAGTTTTCCTCATGCTTCTGGCTGGGTTCACCATCAATCTTCTGACTTTGCTGGCGATTGTGCTTTCGGTCGGATTGGTCGTGGACGATGCCATTGTGATGGTGGAGAACGTAGAGCGGCATCTGCACATGGGCAAGTCTCCGTTCCAGGCTGCAAGAGACGCGGCCCGCGAACTGGTGGGACCAATCATCGCCATGACGATCACCCTCGCCGCGGTGTACGCTCCCATCGGAATTCAAGGTGGATTAACGGGAGCGCTGTTCCGGGAATTTGCCTTCACTTTGGCGGGCGCGGTGATTGTGTCAGGTGTTGTCGCACTTACCTTGTCTCCCATGATGGGCTCCAAGCTGCTTCGCGCAGGGGATACTGATCGCGGTTTTGCGGGCATCGTCAACCGGCGCTTTGAAAGCATCAGGAGTCTGTACGTGCGCTCGCTCACTGGCACGTTGAAGTATCGTCCGGTGGTGCTCACAGTTTGGGTGGTCGTCGCGCTACTCATGGTTCCCTTGTATATGTTTTCCCAGCATGAGCTTGCGCCTTCCGAGGATCAAGGGGTGGTCTTTGGCGTGATTCAATCTTCCGCGAACTCCACTCTCGACCAGACCAACCTGTTTACTCAGCAGGTTTACGACGTGTATCACTCGTTTCCCGAGAGTGGGAGCATTTTTCAGATCACAAATCCAAGCGGCGGATTCGGCGGCATGGTCACCAAGCCCTGGAGCCAGCGGAAGAAAACGACGCAACAACTTCTGGTGGAATCGGCTGGCCCGCTGTCGAAAATTGCCGGTATTCGCGTAATTCCCCTGACTCCTCCGCCGTTGCCCGGGGGCGGAAACTTCCCCGTCGATTTTGCCGTCGTGTCCGCGGCTGAACCTGAGCAGGTCAGCAGGTTCGCTGAACAGCTCGTGCAAAAAGCCATGGCTAGCGGTTTGTTCATCTACGCCGATACGGATGTTAAATTCGACCAGCCGCAGACGGAAGTTGTTTTCGACCGCGACAAGCTTCGTTCTCAAGGAGTGGATTTGAGCGAGGCAGGCGCCGATCTCTCCACCATGTTGGGCGGGAACTACGTCAATCGCTTTAGCATTCAGGGACGAAGCTATAAGGTCATTCCACAGGTAAGGCGAATCGACCGGCTCACGCCGGAGCAGCTTTCACAGATATATGTGAAAGGCTCCTCCAACCAACTGGTTCCGCTTTCGACATTCGCTACCCTTAAGACGACGACTGAACCGAGATCGCTGAACAAATTTCAGCAGTTGAATGCCGTGCGCATTCAGGGCGTGATTCCGCCCAATGTTCCTCTTGATAAAGCTTTGACTTTTCTTGAAGACCAAGCCAAGCAGATTCTGCCTCAGGGATTTACCGTCGATTACGCGGGAGAGTCTCGGCAACTCCGCGTGGAGGGAAGCAAATTCCTGGGTACATTCCTGCTATCTGCGGTCCTGATCTATCTAGTTCTCGCCGCACAATTTGAGAGCTTCCGCGATCCGTTTATCGTTCTGGCAGGTTCCGTGCCGTTAGCCATCTCCGGCGCGTTAGTCTTTTCGTTCCTGAACTTCACCACTCTGAATATCTACAGCGAAGTCGGCCTGATCACCCTGGTCGGTCTCATCGCGAAGAACGGAATTCTGATTGTCGAGTTTGCCAACCAATTGCAGGAAAGCGGCATGAGCAAACTCGAGGCGATTATCGGCGCTGCTGGCACGCGGTTGCGTCCCATCCTGATGACCACGGCGGCCACCGTTTGCGGCCATTTCCCGCTTGTCCTTGCCAAAGGCCCCGGCGCGGGTGCGAGAAACAGTATTGGCATCATGCTGGTTAGCGGCATGATTATCGGCACTATATTCACGCTGTTTGTCGTGCCATCGATTTACATGCTGGTGGCGAAGACCCACAAGCGAATTGAGAGCGAGGAAGAAGTCGCGACGGCGGAGCCGGCTGAAGTCATGGCTTAGGTTTGGCTTGGAGAGGCGAATATCGCTGGCCCCTTTTATTATTCGAGGCCGCACATTGCGGCCTCGAAAATGGATATGCCGCATACTGTGGTAGCTGCTTTCCTGATAATTTTCCTTTCTGATTAGCATGCGAACCCCCCGCCCATTGAACGTCCCGAGCCCCGCGAAATTTGCATCCACCGCATCGAAATTGTGAGTTGTACTTGCTCCTTCCGAAGGCTTATCAAATAGGTTACGGATCAGCTCGGCGGAGTGTGGGCTGCGCCCGCAGCTCTTAACTTGTGTCCCGAACAGCTAGTGCTGCTGCAAGCAAATCCTGGGAGACCGCGATGTCCCGCTTAACCGGTGTCAATGGAGTCCCGTCTGCGCAAGGTCTATACGACCCTGCGCAGGAGCATGATGCCTGCGGGATCGGTTTTGTGGCCAGCGTCCGCGGGGAAAAAAGTCATGCCATTGTCCGCGACGGAATCCAGGTGTTGCTGAACCTGGCGCACCGTGGCGCTTGTGGTTGCGACGCCGAGACCGGCGATGGGGCCGGCATTCTCATTCAGATTCCGCACAAATTCTACGCGCGCGAGTGCGCGAAACTGGGATTCGATCTACCCGCGCCAGGCGCCTACGGCGTTGGCATGACGTTCCTGCCGGTGGAGAAGCACGCACGGCTGCAATGCGAAGGAATTCTCGAGCGAATCGTTCGCGAGGAGGGACTGTCACTTCTCGGCTGGAGAGACATGCCCGTCTATGCTTCGGCTACAGGTCGTGTGGCTAGAGCGTCACAGCCCTACATCCAACAGATTTTTATTGGCCGCAGCGCGGGTCTCGACGAAGACGCCTTCGAGCGCAAGTTATATGTCGTTCGCAAGCGCGCGGAAAACGAAATGCGCACCTCCGACATTGAGGACGCCGCGACGTTTTATATTCCTTCGCTTTCCTGTCGGACCGTGGTCTACAAGGGATTGCTGCTGGCTTCTCAGCTCACCAATTTTTATCGCGAGCTTTCCGATCCCGATGTAGCCAGCGCGCTTTGTCTGGTGCACCAGCGTTTTTCTACTAATACTTTCCCCAGCTGGCAACGCGCCCATCCGTATCGTTACATTGCGCACAATGGAGAAATCAATACCGTCCGCGGTAATGTCAATTGGATGCATGCGCGGCAGTCGTTACTGGCTTCACCTCTCTTTGGCGATGATCTCAAGAAATTGTTCCCCATCATCGACCCGGAAGGCAGCGACTCCGCCAATTTTGATAATGCTTTAGAGCTTCTGTTACAGGCCGGTCGCAGCCTGCCTCATGCCATGGCGATGCTGATTCCGGAAGCTTGGGCCGGAAACCCGCACATGAAGCCGGAGAAGCGCGCTTTTTACGAATATCACGCCTGCCTCATGGAGCCCTGGGATGGTCCGGCTGCGGTAGCATTCACCGACGGCCGCGTCATCGGGGCCACGCTCGACCGCAATGGTCTGCGTCCCGGAAGATATCTGGTCACTCACGACGATGTCGTAATTATGGCCTCCGAAGCCGGAGTGCTCGATGTTCCGCCGGACAAAGTAAAGCTGAAGGGCCGCCTTCAGCCGGGAAAAATGTTTTTAGTTGACACGGTCGAGGGCCGCATCGTTTCGGATAAAGAAATTAAGCGTGCTCTGGCCTCGCGGCAGCCCTATTCCGAATGGCTCAAGGAGCACCAGATTATCATGAGCCAGTTGCCGGAGCCTGCGAGAACGCATCCTCCCAACCCGGAGACCCTGCTTCGGCGCCAGCGTGCCTTCGGTTACACCGATGAAGATTTGAAGATGATCCTCGGTCCTATGGCTTCACTCGGGGAAGAGCCGATTGGCTCGATGGGGACCGACACGCCCCTGGCATGTCTCTCGGATCGTCCTCAGCCACTATTCAATTACTTCAAACAATTGTTCGCACAAGTGACGAATCCGCCAATCGATTCCATTCGCGAAGAAATGGTGATGTCGCTCATCAGCTACATTGGCAGCGAGCGCAACATTCTCCAGGCAGGCCCGGAGAATTGCCACATGTTGAAGCTGGAGCACCCCCTGCTGACCAATCGCGAGTTGGAAAAGTTGCGTCGCGTGTCGGCTGGAGATCTGCTTGCTACCACTCTGCCCGCGCTCTTCCGGGCAAGCGAAGGAGAAGCCGGGCTGAAGCGCGCGCTTGATGAACTGCGCCAGCGAGCGTCGTTGTCGGTGAGAGCGGGATATAGTTTGCTGATTCTTTCCGATCGCGGTGTCGATAAAGACTACGCCCCCATCCCATGTCTCCTGGCGCTTGCCGCGGTGCACAACCTGTTGGTCCGGGAAGAAACGCGCACTCAGGTTGCGCTCATCACCGAATCTGGAGAGCCGCGCGAGGTAATGCATTTTGCCCTGCTTAGCGGATATGGAGCCAGTGCGATCAACCCGTATCTCGCCATGGAGACCATTGAAAATCTGGCATGGCGCGGCGAGTTGGCAGATGGCATCACGCCGGAAGTCGGCGTCAAGAATTTCATGAAGTCCGTAAAAAAAGGGTTGCTGAAGACTTTCGCGAAGATGGGCATCTCTACCCTGCAAAGCTACCAGGGAGCGCAGGTCTTCGAGGCGATCGGACTTAATAAGGATCTGGTGGAAAGCTATTTTTCAGGCACAACTTCCCGTCTGGAAGGTCTTGGCCTAGACGTTCTCGCCCGCGAAGCTCAAATCAAACATGAGCATTCCCTGCATCCGGTCACTGAGTTCGAAACCGAGCTGACCGTTGGCGGCAATTATCACCAGCGAACCGATGGCGAGTATCACCTGCTGAATCCCCTCACCATCAGTAAACTACAGCACGCGGTGCGGCAGGAAAGCTTTCAGACCTTCCAGGAATACAGCCAGTTGATCGACCAGCAGAACACGAATCTATGTACCCTGCGCGGCTTGATGAAGTTCAGGAAGAGCGACAAGGCTGTTCTCATCGAAGAAGTTGAATCCGCAAAAGAAATTGTGAAGCGTTTTAACACCGGCGCGATGTCATTCGGTTCGATCAGCAAAGAGGCGCATGAAACCCTCGCCCTCGCCATGAACCGCATCGGAGGCAAGTCGAACACTGGCGAAGGCGGAGAAGACGAAGAGCGCTTCACGCCGGATGCAAACGGGGATCTGCGGCGCAGCGCGGTTAAGCAGGTGGCTTCGGCGCGTTTCGGCGTAACCGCAAATTATCTGGTGAACTCGGACGAGTTGCAGATCAAGATGGCGCAAGGCGCCAAGCCTGGGGAGGGCGGCCAACTTCCCGGCCACAAAGTCGACGAAGTCATTGCGCGACTGCGGCACTCCATCGCAGGGGTCGGACTGATCTCTCCTCCGCCGCATCACGATATTTATTCCATTGAAGATCTCGCTCAACTCATCTACGACCTGAAAAACGTGAACCCGCAGGCTCGCATTTCCGTGAAGCTCGTGGCGGAAGCGGGGGTCGGAACCGTGGCTGCGGGCGTGGCGAAGGCTCATGCCGATGTCGTCCTTATCAGCGGCGACAGCGGAGGGACAGGGGCTTCGCCGCTAAGCTCCATCAAGCACGCTGGCGTTCCTTGGGAGTTAGGTCTGGCTGAGACCCAGCAAGTGCTCTTGCTAAACGATCTTCGCAGCCGCATACGCGTGCAGACCGACGGCAAGTTGCAGACCGGCCGTGATGTTGTGGTCGCGACATTGCTCGGGGCGGAAGAGTTCGGCTTTGCGACCACTCCTTTGATTGCGATGGGTTGCGTCATGATGCGTAAGTGCCATCTCAATACTTGCTCGGTCGGTATCGCCACCCAGGATCCCGCGCTGCGCAAGCAGTTCCAGGGACAACCCGAGCATGTAATCAATTTCTTTTTCTTTCTTGCCGAGCAGGTGCGCCAGTATATGGCGGAGTTGGGATTCCGCAGTTTCGACGAAATGGTCGGACGTGTCGACATGCTGGACGTTGCACCCGCCGTCGATCACTGGAAGGCCCGGGGCATCGACCTTTCAGCAATTCTTTATAGCCCTCCACTTCCGTCGCGCGTCGCACGCCGCTGCGTGCAGGCGCAGGATCACGGCTTGCAGGATGCGCTCGATCACACGATCATTGACGCGTGTAGGGCAGCCATCGACACGCTGGTCCCTATTGAAATTAATCTGCCGGTGCGCAACATCCATCGTGCTGTGGGTACAATGCTCAGCGGAGAGATCGCCCGCAAATACGGCTCCGCGGGATTGCCTGACGACACTATTCAAATTCGCTTGAGCGGAGCGGCAGGTCAGAGCCTGGGTGCATTTCTGGCGAATGGGGTCACGCTCACACTTGAGGGAGAAGCCAACGATTATGTCGGCAAGGGCATGTCTGGTGGGCGCCTTGTCGTTTATCCGCCGCGCACTTCGAGATTTGCTCCCGAGGAAAACATTCTGATTGGAAATGTCGCACTCTACGGGGCGACCAGCGGAGAAGCATTCTTCAACGGCGTAGCCGGGGAACGTTTTGCGGTACGCAACTCCGGCGCAACAGCCGTAGTGGAAGGCGTTGGTGATCACGGTTGCGAGTACATGACCAAAGGCTTAGTGCTGGTTCTCGGGCAGTGTGGAAGAAATTTCGCTGCTGGCATGAGTGGCGGAATCGCCTATGTGTTCGACGAACGTGGCAACTTTATGGAACAACGCTGCAATCTCGGCTCTGTCGATCTCGAACCTCTGTCGGAGTCACCTGACGCGGAGATCGTCAAGAATCTCGTCACCCGCCACTCGAAACTGACTGGAAGCCGGCGCGCAAAATGGATTTTGGAAAATTGGCAGGAAGTATTGCCCCGCTTCATCAAAGTTTTCCCGCATGAATTCAAGCGCGTGCTTGGAGTGAGCCGCAGGCGCCAGCCTCAAGGCTTGACCCAGCCCTTGGTGGCACTAGGACTTGCGGGACAGGTACAACAAGCAGGAGTCCAGAATGGGTAAGACAACCGGATTTCTGGAGTACTCCCGCGAGCATGCTCCACGCCGTCCCGTGACCCAGCGTGTGAATGACTGGTTCGAAATTTATCTCGACCTTCCCGAAGAAACTTTAAAGAAACAAGGCGCACGCTGCATGGATTGCGGCGTGCCGTTCTGCCAGACCGGGTGTCCCGTGAATAACCTCATTCCCGACTGGAACGATCTGGTGTACCGAGGGCAGTGGAAGGATGCATTGAGGCGGTTGCATGCGACCAATAACTTTCCGGAATTCACCGGCCGCATTTGCCCCGCGCCTTGTGAAGCGTCTTGCGTGCTAGGCATCAATCAGCCCGCGGTCACGATCAAGCAAAACGAAAAGAGTATCGTCGAACGCGGATTTAACGAAGGTTGGATCCGCCCCGAGCCGCCGAGACTCCGCACTGGAAAGAAGGTGGCAATTGTAGGCTCCGGCCCGGCGGGTCTGGCGGCGGCTCAGCAACTATGTCGCATCGGTCATGCTGTCGTCGTATACGAAAAATCAGATCGTATCGGCGGATTATTGCGTTACGGCATCCCGGAATTCAAGCTCGAGAAACAAATCATCGACCGCCGTCTGGAACAGATGTCTGCCGAAGGGGTGAAGTTTGTAACCTCTGCAGAGGTCGGAAGAAATGTTCCCGTGCAAGATCTCCGCCGCGATTTCGACGCTATCTTACTCGCGGGCGGCGCTGAACATCCGCGCGATCTCAAGGTTCCGGGACGCGAGTTAAAGGGAATTCATTTTGCCATGGAATACCTGCCGCAGCAGAACCGCCGCTGCCTCGGAGACACAGTCGAACCCGATTCTGAAATTCTGGCTACGGGCAAGCGAGTCGTCATCATCGGAGGCGGCGATACCGGAGCGGATTGCCTTGGAACCTGCCATCGGCAGAAGCCACTCTCCGTGCACCAATTTGAGATCATGCCCAAGCCCCCGGATGAGCGATCGCCCCAAACTCCTTGGCCCTTGTGGCCAATGCAACTGCGCACGGAAGCGGCGCACGAGGAAGGTGGCATTCGCGACTGGAGCATCGCCACCGTAAAATTCAGCGGCGAGGCAGGAAGCGTAAAGCGCCTGCACGCAGCGCGCGTCGGTCCCCCGCCGAAGTTCGAGCCGATTTCCGGCAGCGATTTCACCATCGAAGCAGATTTAGTGCTAATCGCGATGGGTTTTTTGGGTCCGGTCCGCAGTGGGATGCTGGAACAATTTGGCGTCGCCCTTGATCCTCGCGGCAATGTGGCTACCGATCAAAACTACATGTCCTCGGTACTGGGAGTTTTCGCTGCGGGCGACATGCGGCGAGGCCAATCGCTGGTGGTGTGGGCCATATCCGAAGGCCGCAAAGCTGCCGTTGCTGTGGATACTTATCTCAGGACTGCGTTCGTCCGCCACACTGCAACGATTCCCGCTGCTCAAGTCCTCCCTGTATCGTGACCAGTAGCGATCCCAAGTGTAAGATGGCCGCTCGACCGCTATGATCGGAATCCGCGATATTCAAACCGCAATGGGCCGGATACGCGAAGCCATTCGCATTTCTCCGTGTACCTACTCGGAAGCCTTTTCCGCGCTCACGGGCAACGATATTTTCCTTAAACTCGATAATCGCCAGCGTACCGGCGCCTTCAAAGAGCGCGGCGCCCTGAACAAATTGCTCACACTTACTGCTGAAGAGCGCAGCCAGGGAGTGATTGCCGCATCGGCTGGAAACCATGCGCAGGGAGTCGCGTATCATGCGGGCAGGCACGGCATTCGAACCATCATCTATATGCCCCTGCCAACTCCGTTGACCAAGGTTTCTGCGACTCGTGCGTACGGAGCCGAAGTCGTGCTGCACGGCACCAACTACGATGAGGCCTACGAGAAAGCGGTCGAACAAAGCAAAAAGAATCACCTTACGCTGATTCACGCTTTCGACGACGATGCAGTGATTGCCGGGCAGGGAACCCTCGGGTTGGAAATTCTGGAACAGCAACCTGATATTGAAGCGATCGTTGCGCCCATCGGAGGCGGAGGTTTGATCGGCGGCATTGCCTGTGCGGTCAAGGAATTGAATCCGTCGATTCGAGTTTTTGGAGTTCAACCGGCCAAGCTACCTTCCATGAAAGCCGCGGTCGAGCAAGGGAAGCGCGTAACTCTTAAATCCGCTACCACAATTGCTGATGGAATTGCGGTGCGGCAGGCCGGAGAAAAGACTTTCCCCTTAGTTCAAAAATATGTGGACGACATTGTTACGGTCGAAGAAGAAGAAATCGCAAATGCGATTCTTCTCCTTCTTGAGCGCGAAAAAACGCTGGCGGAAGGCGCGGGAGCAGCCTCTATCGCCGCCGTGCTCAATCACAAGCTGCCGCTGAAGGGAAATCGGGTCGCGGTGCTGGTGTGCGGAGGCAACATCGACGTCACTCTGCTTTCGCGCATCATCGAGCGCGGACTGGTGAAAGATGGCAGGCTGGTTCGCCTGCGCGTGCATCTACCGGACTATCCAGGGGCCTTGCACCGGCTTACCGGAATTCTTGCGGAGCATCGAGCCAACATTGTGGAAACTGCCTACGACCGCGCCTATCACGGCGTAAATCTCGGCGACACTGCCATCGATATCACTATGGAAACCCGAGGGCCCGCCCACATCGACGAACTACTCACTGCACTGTCGACAGCCGGGTACACTCACGAAAGAATTATGTAAGAGAATTATTGAGAAGATCGAAAAATGCCAGGCACAATGCGCTTTTCAATTGGTCTCAACGCACACACCTGCGTGCAGCATTCTAGAACTCAAATCTCAATCCGAACTGGAAGTAACGCGGCAGGTATCCATTCGCATCGGATGAGATCGTGCCGAAAGCCGCATCTCCGAGTGCCGTATCCGGTTGCGCAAACCGCGGATGATTGAAGATATTGAACGCCTCAGCTCTCAGATCGATCGTCATCCCTTCCTTCGGAACGAATGACTTGTACAAATTCATATCGAAATTGTGAATCCCATTCACGCGTAAGCCAGGAAAGTATCGCGGAGCATTGCCAGGGTTCTGGTCGCCAGGATCGGCGAAGCAGTTCGGATTGATGAAAGATGCAACTGGCGCGCTCCCGTTTCCTTCCGCATTTGCGTTCGCCTCCCAATTCGTGGCGACATCCTTCATGCTGAGTCCCGTCCTGAGCTGGCCGCAAACCACATTCGGCCGCTGGCTCCCGTTCGCCAGCCGGGGATTGCTCATTCCGATCGAAATAGGCTGCCCTGATTGTTCCGTAACCAGCGTGGCCAGCGACCATCCGCCTACGACGGCATCGAGCCCTCGGTTCATGCCGCCGCCAATCCATTCGTTGCGGCCCACGGGCAAAGTCACGACCACCGCCGCAGCCAGGCGCTGCGGGGCGTCATTGGCGCTGATGCTATGCTCCAGGTTTAAACGATCAAGCTGTTGCGGCAGCCCGTTCGCCAGCGATCCGACCCAGTTATTTCTTCCCGCTGAGGAATTGTCCGTCAATTTTGAGATCGTATAGTTGCCTTCAAAACTAACGTGGTGCGTGGTCCGTTTCTGAAAGCGAACCTGCATCGAGTTGTACCAGGATGAAGCCTCCTCCAGCATGAGACCTTCAAAGTCTCCGGTGAACTGCGGGTAGGGATTCAGCAAATATCCCAGCGGAATTTGCGAGGTGCTGTATTGCGAATTGGGCTCGTTGAAGCAGGGCGAAGTGGGAGTCGATGCGCATCCCGGGCTGAACATTGGCAAGAAGGGGTTGTTCACCGGATTCTGAAGAAAATTACTTACGCAACTGTCCGCCTGACAGGTTGGATCGGTCGGAGTAACGGCCGCCGAAATCTTCGCAAGCAACGCCGATGAAATGAAATCTCGATTATTAGTTCCAGACCAGGGCAGATGCGTGCTGCGGTTCGCGGAGTAGTCGACGCCTAGAACGATCTGACTGGGCAACTCGCGCTGAACACCTACATTCCACTGATATAGGTCGGCATCGCGCGCGGCAGTTGTGCCCAGATCGTTGTTGTTCCCGTATCCCCAATCGGCGAACTGGCCGTATTGTTTGTCTTGCGGGCCAGTGAACCCGCTGGGGAAGGGATTTTCCAGCGTGGCATACTGCGACGAAAAATTGTTATCGGTGAATAAGATGGGGGCGGTTTTGCTGAAGGCTGTTCCCGGATACTGAAAGTTTGTCGCCGGGCTCATGCCAAAATAAATGCCTGCGCCGCCCCGTACCACCATCTTCGAATCGGGGGAATAGGCAAAACCAAACCGCGGACCAACATCATTGCGATATACAGGAACATGCCTCATGCTCGAAGTCGGAAACTCCGTGGTGCCGATCAGTTGCTCGGAAGCAGGATAATTCAACCCCACGGATGCCAGAGCAGCCTGCGCCGCGCTTAAATCGAGAGTCACTCCGGTAGGCGCGGTGAAATTGCTGAACTGGATGCGGTTGTAGCGTTCGTCGTAAGGAGTGCTCCATTCATAGCGCAGCCCAAGATTGATCGTCAGCTTGGCGTTGACCTTCCAATCGTCCTGAAAATAGAAGCCGGTCTCGATCGACTTGTTCGCCACTGAGGGCAAGACCTGCAACGATGTTGGCTCGGAGGGATAAGGATTCACATTGTCGGCATATCCAAAGAGCGTACTGGCAAAGGGATTCCCTGTGGCATTACCGTTTGCATCCACATCGCTGTTGGGAGTCGGCGAAGTGATGTAGTCGGTAAAGTTTAGCGTTCCAGTCGGGTCCGAAGGCTGAAAGAAGTTGTTGTAGAAAAGCCTTTGCTCTCCGCCAAATTTCATCAGGTGCGAGCCTTTGGAAACCACAAACTGAGTGGAATAACTGTAGAGCGTGTGGGCAAACGTCGTGTCGACGCAGCATTGATCGTAAAGGTCCGTCCATGGCGCAGTCTGGCCGCCCGAAGACATGTAGATCGCGGGCATTCGGTCCAATCCGTTGGCCTGCTGAAAAATTGGCGATAACTGAACCCCGGCCGGCAACGTCGCGTTGAAACTGGAAATCGACGGAATGCCCGACGTGGCCTTTTCGTGCACCCGGTCAATGGCAAAGTGGGTCGTCCACACGATGCGCGAGTTCAAGCTGCGGGAATATTCGATCGAGCCGTTCTGCGCCAATGTTGGGCTGCCGGCAATTCCATCCCCGGAGCCGTTGTTGTCGAAGCCATCTCCGAAGATCGTGGGGGTGTGGTAATTCGACGATTCCCGGCTGTAGCGTCCGCTAATGTGGCTCTTGTCGTTAATCTGATGGTCAATTTTTATGTCGAACTGATAATCCGGTGCTTGTGCCGTCCCCCCGAAAATGTAGTTGTTAAATTCCCCGGCCAGGTTGGGTTGCGGATAAAGAGCGAGAATTGCTTTCCCGATAGGATCGATTTCGTTTGCCGGAATGACGTTCGGAGTGCCGTTAGATTCCGCCTGTGGCCGGCATAGGCCGCTGGCGCACGCAGTCAAAGGCAGCGTCGGGTCATAGATGTTTGTGGACGTCGCAGAGAAATTGCCCACGCGCTCGGCCGCGGTCGGAACGGTGGCCAGTGCGCTAAATGCGCTGTCGTTGCGAACTTTCTCAAAATCCGCGAAGAAAAATGTCCGGTTCTTTCGAATTGGACCGCCTATGGTGAACCCGGCCTGGTCGCGCTTGCTGTCGGGCTTTGGGTTGGGAGCCGGATTGAAGAAATCGCGCGCGTCCAGCTGCGACCGTTGAAGAAAATACCAGCCGCTGCCGTGGAAAGCATTGGTCCCGCTCTTCAGAACCATATTGACGACGGTGCCGCCGTTGTTGCCAAACTCCGCGGAAAAGCTGTTGTTCTGAACCTTGAATTCCTGCACGCCCTCCACCAGCGGCTCGTAGTAGACGTTGCTGTTTCCGCCCTCGCCCTGTTCCGGTGCGCTGATCAAGGCCCCGTCAATTCGTACTTCCGCCGTCGCGTTGCGCTGCCCGTTGGAAACGAAATTCGTCCCGGAGGGATAGTTATCCTGCGTGCCCGACCCCGCCGCTTCGGTCACACCGCCAGCCAGAAAGGTCAGCCCGAAGAAATCGCGGTTCACCAGCGGGAGTTCCTTCACATACTCCCCGGTCACATCAGTACCCAGGGTCGCGTCGCCGGTATCGAGCAGCGGCGCGGTGGTTGTAACCTCAACCGACGACGATACGCCGGCCAGATCCATCTTGAAATTCAAAGACGATTCCTGGTCCACCGCCAGAACCACGCCGGTACGTTCGAGCGGCCGAAAGCCTTTCGCCTCCGCCTTTACGGCATAAGTTGAAGGCCGAAGCCCGGTGAAAAAATAAGCGCCCTTGTCATCCGTCACCGATGACCGGGCAATGTTAGTGCCCACATCGCGAATGGTGACCGTCGCATTCGGCACGACCGCACCGCTCGCATCGGAGACCACCCCGCGCAGTTGTGCGTGATAGTTGCCTTGTGCAACCAGGAAGTTTGAACAGACTGCAAGCAGGGCGATCTGTAGAATCCAGAACCAGGCCAGCCGGGTGAGCCGCATGAAATCCTCCATTCGCAATTGTTGGTACCGCACTCGCTGGCGACTATGCTTGCGAATTGTTACGATTTCTTACGAAACCAACCTTTTACTGGCTGAGGGCCTTGCTTGTCAAGAGGAATGTCGTGCCGCGTCCATCACCCATTCCCCTCTCATCGTTCAATATGTCTTTGCAAAGTTAATTGTTTTGCAACCAGAAGACAGCGCCCTTGGAGATAGGCGGCAGCGTGAAAGTGACTTCTCCCTGGTTCGAGACCCCTTCTATCCGCTGAACGCTACCGAGAAATGGCAGAAAATAGGCCGAACGGCCCGTCCCCTGCCCCTCCGGCACGCGGATGGTAACAGTCTGCGGGGTTTGAATGGGATTCTTGCCGCCGACGAGCCCCGCGAAGTTCGCTAGAAAGACGTGTGTCCCGCCGCTCACGCTTGCAATCGAGGAGGCTACTTTGGTCGACGCCGAAACTTCAATGCCTTCACTGGGCGGAAGACTGTCGAGAAATGCCTGTTGCATCTGCGGAGCCGCCCGGTCAAAGTCTGCCTCTAATGACGCGATGTAGGCCTTTCCAGGGCAATCCGGAAATGTTCTGACATTTTCCCGACTGCCGGATTGGAGTGGATTGTTTCCAGTGATGATCAGCTTTTTACCCGTGCTGGCGTACTGTTCCAACCATGCGCGTTCATCCTCACTTAAGACGCGAACATCCGGCAATACAAGAGCTTCACCGTGAAACTCATGCAGGGTTCGCGGTGTGACGATCTGGAATTCCCGATGCGACTGCATCAAAAGCAGTAGAACCCCGCGATACGAGCCGATGAAATCCGCTGAATAATAGTTCCTCGTCTCCGGCGAGAAATACACTCCGATCGGATGAATCGGCGTACGCGGCAAGTAAAAGGTCTTCTCGTTCTGCTTGATCCAGGAGAAAATCTCCTTCCGGGTGGTCGAATCGTTCGAACCCGCCATGGAATGTCCGGGCGCATCCCAAAAATTCGCTCCTGCCATAAGTTGTGACATCGCCAGATTCTTCATAGCCTCGCGTTTGTCGACCACCTTATCTCCATCCCAAGAGTAGTTCAGGATCCACGTCGCCTTCCCTTGGGCGAAGGCCCGGAATGTGTGCATACCCACCTGATAGTAAAACCAATTCAGCGGAGTGCGGGCGGACGCCATGTGATCCCCGCTGCCAAATTCGTATTCGTGCGCGATCGCGTCGACCACTGAATAAAGGCTGTAGACGTCGGCTCCCACCCGCACCGATTCGGACTCGATGCCAGGATAAATTTCTGGGATCGTTTTGATCCTCGGATTCACCGCTTTCGCGTTCTGGTCGATCTCTCGCATAAACTCAGTAATCGTCTGAATACGAAAATCGACCCACTTGCGAAAATTCGGATCGGAAAAATCTCCGAGTTTTAAATCTTTTTTCGCGTCCAATCCAGTCTGTTTCTCGAAAGCGGCAACCGTGTAGTCGTCAAAGCTGGCCCAGGTATCTTCCCAGCCATCGAAGTGTGTCATCCAGTACGGAATATCGACATAGATTCCATCGATTCCAGTTCCGGCAATTTGCCGGATGTGCTCCATGTAAGTCTTTCGCCACTCGGGAGCATAAGGACTGACCCAAACATCTTCGTCGCCCGGGGCAATCCAAAATGCCTTTCCACCGCCGAAGATCGCGGGCTCGCCCGTGATCTTGCGCTGCAGCCAATCGGGATGATCCTTTGCCAGCGTGTGAGCAACCTTATCGCCGTGGGCCGTGATGCATTCGGTTCCCGCAATGTAAACGAAAGCATAATTACCTACCGAGTGTGCCTTTTCCGCCACGGCACGAATCGCTCGTAGCTTGGACGTCGGATCGACAAAGCTTTCGTAGCGTCCTTCTATGTCGTTATCGACCTCGATGCCAAATACATCTGTCTTCTGAGCGTCGGCAACAATCTTGTCCGCGTCATTTCCTTTAAGCCCGTACGCGCCGATGCGCACGTAATTGGTCCAATCCTGTTCGACGGAAGCAGGAGAAGCCGCCGCAACCAGAAAAAAAACAAGAGCGGAAGAGAATGCAATCTTATGCATAAAAAGTCTCGGGTCGATATTTCGTTTTGTTGTGAAGCATGTTTGTATTGATTGCGATTTCTTTCGCTAGCGCTCAGAGTTTAATACAGGATTGCGCTAAACGGAAGAGTCCTGCGGAATTTCATTGCGGATGCAGCCTGATCTCTAGACGTTAAGAGTTTTTTCCTCAAAAACCAGGCTATATACTGCGTTCTTGCCGATATTGTCGGTGCTGTTCCCGGCCCCTAGGATTAGTATTCATCGAATGAAATTGAAGACTGAGTTCGGCAAGCGGTTCGGGGGTGAATGCAATATTTTTAGAGCTCCAGGCCGGGTGAATTTAATCGGCGAGCACACCGACTACAACGACGGATATGTGATGCCTGTCGCCATTGAGTTCGACACCAGCGTGGCCTATGCGCCGACCGCCACCAACAAGCTTTCGATTCAATCATTGCAGGAACCGAATGCCGCGGAATTTGCCCTTCGTGAAGCAGAGCCGCGGCCGTTACACAACTGGACAGATTACGTTCGGGGTGTTCTGGTCCAGTTGGAGCGGGCTGGTTACGCGCTCCGTGGTGTTAATCTGCTGGTTGACGGCCACGTTCCCATCGGTGCAGGTCTTAGTTCCTCTGCCGCGCTGGAAGTGGCCACAGCTTTGGCCCTGCTCGCAGTGTTGGGGCAGGCCATGGAGCAAACCGCAATCGCAAAGCTGTGCCAGCGCGCGGAGAATGAATTCGTGGGCTCGCGCTGCGGCATCATGGATCAGTTCGCGTCATTGTATGGTCGCGCTGGGAAAGCGCTCCTGCTCGACTGCCGCTCGCTCCATGTTCGTTTCATTCCAATTCCCAAAGACGCGAGCCTTGTGATCTGCAACACCATGGTGAAGCATTCGATCGCGACCGGCGAGTACAACCTTCGTCGTGCCGAATGCGAGGCCGCCGTGGAATATTTCGCACAACATCGTCCGGCGGTCAAAGCTTTGCGTGACGTAACTGAAGGCGACCTGCTGCGGCACCGCAGTGGACTCAACGATGTATTATTCCGCCGCAGTCGCCATATTGTCACAGAAAACGCGCGAGTCCTCGCCGCGGCAGATGCACTCGAATCAGGCGATCTAAGCGCATTCGGCCAGTTAATGTATGAGTCGCATCGCAGCCTTAAAAATGATTTTGAAGTGAGTTGCCCGGAACTCGATATCATGGTCGAACTTGCTGGTAAGATCCCGGGGAACTACGGTTCTAGAATGACGGGCGGCGGATTCGGCGGCTGCACCATCAATGTGGTTGCAAAAGAAACAGCGGAGAAATTTGCCGATCAAATCGCCGATGATTATCAGCATGCAACTCAGATTCGTCCGACGATTTACATCACCAACGCCGCAAATGGCGCTGGCCCGGCAATTTCATAGAACCAATCCTGCCCGAATGCTATAAGGTTTAAGCGTTGGCCTGACTATGCTGCCTCTCGCAGACTCTTCTCATCGGCGTCTTAATATGCTCACTGGTGAATGGGTCCTGGTTTCTCCCCATCGCACAGAGCGGCCCTGGCAGGGGGCCGTAGAGGATTCGCATGAACACCACGAGCCGCCTTACGACCCCTCTTGTTATCTTTGCCCTGGAAACACTCGCGCCAAGGGTGAGCGTAATCCGACTTACTCGTCCACTTTTGTTTTTGACAATGACTATCCTGCAATCCGGCCTGAGCCGCTTGAAAAAGACATCATTCCAGTTGAGACAGATATCGCTAAGAAGCGACTGATCGTATCCGAGCCCGAGCGCGGAATCTGCCGCGTTGGTTGCTTCTCGCCGCGGCACGACCTAAGTTTTTCGGGAATGACTGCGGTAGAAATCGTTGCGGTGATTGAAATGTGGCGCGCACAATTCGTCGATCTCGGAACGCGTGACTTCATCAATTATGTGCAGATTTTCGAGAATCGAGGCGCGATGATGGGCGCCAGCAACCCTCATCCGCACTGCCAAATTTGGGGAACCAGCTCTCTGCCGAATGAGCCGGCTAAAGAGCAATACTCCCTGCGCAATCACTTGGAATCGCAGCACAAATGCCTGCTCTGCGAGTATGCCAACACGGAAAAATCCTTGGGCGGACGCGTGGTATTTGAGAACGAGGGGTTTATTGTTCTCGTGCCTTTCTGGGCAGTATGGCCATTCGAGACTATGATTCTGCCGCTCAAACATCTGCCGGATCTTTCTGTGCTGAATAGAGACCAAATCGTGCAGCTAGCTGAAGTTGTTAAAAAGCTTACAGCTTCCTACGACCGGTTGTTCAACACTCCATTTCCCTATTCCATGGGTTTTCATCAGCGACCCACGGACGGGAAAGATCATCCGGAATGGCATTTACACGCGCATTTCTTTCCGCCCTTGCTGCGATCGGCAAGCGTCCGAAAGTTTATGGTTGGCTTCGAACTGCTGGGGACCCCGCAGCGCGATATTACTCCCGAACTAGCGGCCCAGCGGCTGCGCGAGCTCTAATGCGAGAACTCTTTGGTGACGTTTTGCATTTCTGTCAGAGGGGACTCTCCTGAACGTGTTTCCGCAGCAGGATGCATCAACGCTCGAAGATTTTCGTCGAGAACTTTTCTGTTGGCCTCAGGCACGTCGATGAAACGGAAGGGCTGCAGCCATCCCTGCGTGGCCCACATGGGAAACATCATCTCGACTGTTTCGCGGATGGTGGTCTCTCCCAGATGGAAGATCAATTCGAGTCGTAACTTTTCGTCGAGTGGCTTCTCCACATTCAACAAGCCGCCGGTTGTAGAAATCTGATGCAGCTTACCGCGCACCATGCGGCGGTTCGGAAGCCGTAGCAGTGCCAGAATAGACCCTCGTACTTTGACCCGAAAAGGCCGCGAAACTCGGCCCGGTAGGCTCATCTCGGTAGTTGGTGGAGTGCCCGATTCTGGCTTTTCCGGCATCGTGGCTGCAGTATGCCACTCCCGCAAGCACGAAAGGAGATTACGAAAGAGCAATCTGGGAACGAAAAAATCCTATTTCAGTCTGAGCTTATTCTCAAGACAGTCGCGTCAGGTACGGATGAGACCTCGCGTGCTAGCGGATAGTTTTGCGAGCTGATTGGGGCTCGTTCACTGGGATCTGTGATCTGCTTTTTGCCCCTGCTAAGATTGCCTCTCATTGGTGAATCGCATAGCGCAAACCTCCGCCAGCACTCGCGAATGGAATCTGCTGTTGGCTGCCCTATCCGTGTGTTTGCGGCAGTGCAACGGTGCTGGCGTGCTTCGCATTCCGCAAGAACCGGTCGATTGGAATTCTCTTCTTCCACTTGCCGATCGACACGGAGTTTCCTCCTTGCTGAACCGGGTGTTAGCGCCGCATAAGGATATGGTTCCTGGGGTTGTGTTGAACTCGCTGCACCGTTCTCATGAACAGAACGTTCACCAGTCGCTTTTCCTCGCGAGGGAGTTGATCCGCATACTGGATTGTTTGGACGCGCGCGGAATTGAGGCGATCGCTTACAAGGGCATTGTCCTCTCGGAAATCTGCTACGGCGACCTGGCGATGCGCCAATGCGGGGACATTGATTTATTCGTTCACGCCGTAGATGTTGCAGGGATCAGGGAAGCAGTTTGGGATCTCGGGTTCACTCCGCGAACTCGAATTCCACGGAATGCGGAGGTTGCGTATCTCGCTTCGGGATATGAATGTACTTTTGATAGTGCGGCGGGGAAGAACCTGCTGGAGCTGCAATGGGCCTTGCAGCCTCGATTCTATGCTGTCGATTTCGACATGGAGGGCTTGTTCAAGCGCTCCGTAAATGTGACGGTAGTCGGTCGCAATATGAAAACGCCTTCAGTCGAAGACTCGCTGATTGTGCTGTCGCTACACGCGGCGAAACACGCGTGGGAAAAGCTGATCTGGTTTTGCGACATCGCGCAAATCATGAAGCGTGAAACCGTCAATTGGGATAAGGTTCAATCGCAAGCGCGCGAGCTTGGAATCGAACGGATTCTGCGCGTCACACTTTTGTTGATCGATCGCTTTTTCGCCTGCGAGCTTCCATTGTCGATGCGGAATGCAATCGCTGCGGATCGGTCAGCACACATCTTCGCCGAACAGATTGCCTCGTCAATTTCACGGGGCGTTTCTTATGAGCCTGAGACTTTGCCTTATTTCCGGCTGATGATGCGGCTGCGCGAGCGTCCAATCGATCGCGCGCGGTTCCTGTGGCGTTTGACGTTTACCCCTGGGCCGGGGGAGTGGGACGTCGTTCATCTTCCGAAACCTTTATTTCCGCTTTATCGAGTTGTGCGTCTGGCGCGGCTGGCGTCGAGACTTGCGCAGCGGTAATCCAAAGACTTCGCCTCGCTGCTAACGACTGGCTAATCCTCCGGCGATTTCGCCGCCGTCGAGCGTGTAAACATGTCCAGTGGCGTAGGCTGCGTCGTCGGAGGCAAGATAGGCGAACAGTGCGGCGATCTCTTCTGGTTTCGCGTGGCGGCGGAGCGGAATCTTTTGGTTCACTTCGTCGAGCATCGCGTCGGTGTATTCGGCGCGCTGCATGGGCGTGAGCACGTATCCGGGGGCGACGGCGCAGACGCGAACCTTCGGCGCGAGTTCCAGGGCCATGGAGCGCGTGAGTTCGATCACGGCGGCTTTGGTCGCATTGTAATCCGCATAATAGGGATAGCCCATGATGCCGTTCGTCGATGCAGTTTGCAGGATCACTCCGCTGCCAGCTTCTTTCCTAAAACGCTGCATCATGTGGCGCGCGGCGGTTTGTGCTACGTAAAACACTCCGGTGAGATTGACGGCGATCACCTGGTCCCATTCCTCGGGAGTGATGTCGAGGAATTTGTGGCGGATGCTGATGCCGGCGTTGTTGATGAGCACGTCGACTCCGTCCATTACGCGGACCGCGTCGGCCAGCGCGGCTTCCACCTGCATCAGGTCGGTGACGTCGGCGATGATGGCCTCGGAAATTCCCGGCAGTTGCTGGCGAATGGCGGCGCAGGCCTGGGCATCGCGGTCGAGGATGCAGACGCGCGCGCCTTCTTCGAGAAAACGCGCGGCGGTTGCGGCGCCGATTCCGCTGGCGCCTCCGGTAATGAGGACTCGTTTGCCGGTCAGGCCGCGCATGGTTCGCTGATGTCTCTTGCTGGCATCGGAGGATGCTGAATTCTATCAGGGGCTCGCCTGGCGATTTATGGCTTGCCGCGTTGCGATGATCTGTGGAATTCACCTCGAAAATAAATTTTCCCGGTGGTGGCGCCGAGACCGCGAAGTTGGTGTTTTCGGGTACCCCCCTCCCCCCAGCCCGACTCTGAAAGTCCTGCGCAGCGCGGGTTTCGCAAAAATGGTCTGCAAAAGGTTCATGGCAAAGATCTTAGATACCAAAGTCTTGATAACAAAGGGCTTGGGAGGGCGTGATTTGAAATCCCGCGACCGTCACTGCCTCGACTAGGATTGCGCGATTTTTTTGTG
>Ga0209530_1000302_pt1 | contig 39519 bp, 37 predicted proteins | sample BlaSpr_A8_Ref_O1_FD_187987 | JGI IMG/M metagenome (GOLD analysis project Ga0209530, IMG submission 187987) | Forest soil microbial communities from Thunder Bay, Ontario, Canada - Black Spruce, Ontario site 2_A8_Ref_O1 (SPAdes) (version 2) | ecosystem: Environmental > Terrestrial > Soil > Boreal...
CACAGTCGCCGACGTCGTTCCAGACCGTACGATGACGGTATGCGGGAGTCGTCGCAGCACCTTCGCTGAGTCGGCAGATCGCACGCGCCGGCTCGCGAACTTTCTGGCCGGCAAGGGACTCGGCGCCCATCGCGAACGCGAAACCCTCGAGCGCTGGGAATGCGGGCAGGATCGCGTCGCGCTGATCATGCATAACGATCTCTACACCGACATGGTGATCGGTTGCCTCAAGGCGCGCACCGTCCCGGTCAACATCAACTACAACTACACGCCCCGCGAGGTCGCTGAGCTGCTCGATTACGTGCAACCACGGGCAGTCATCTACCACCGTGCGTTGGGCACCAAGTTCGCCGATGTGCTTCGACCCGACAGTGCCGACCTGTTGGTGTCGGTCGATGACGGAAGCACCGCCCCGCAACTGGCCGGTGCCGTGCCGTTGGATGATGCACTGGCGCAAGGGGAAACCGACCAAGGCGTGACGGGATGCCCCGATGATCTGCTCATGATCTGCACCGGCGGCACCACTGGCCGGCCCAAGGGCGTGCTGTGGCGACAGTCCGACATCTACGTGTCGTCGATGTTGGGCGCGGATCATGCGTCCGCGCAGGAGATTCATGACAAGGTGCGCGCGGGCGGCGCGCCGTGGTTCGCCGTCTCACCGCTGATGCACGCCGCCGGCATGTGGACGGCGTTCGCGGCGGTCATGGCCGGCACGACGGTAGTGCTGTACGACACGGGTAAGAAGCTTGATCCGCAATCGGTGTGGGAGACGGCCGAGCGCGAGAAGGTCGGCATGATGACAATGGTCGGGGACGCATACGCCGCGCCGTTGGTTGCCGAGTTGCGGCGTGGTCAATACGACTTGTCTTCCCTTTATGCGATCGGCACCGGTGGGGCCGCAACGAATCCGAAATATCAACGGGCGCTGTTGGAATTGTTGCCCCAGATGACACTCATCAACGGATACGGTTCGTCGGAAACCGGAAACATGGGCTTCGGGAACAACCATGGCGACACGCGAACCGACACTTTCACGCTGCGGGAGGGCGGACTGGTTCTGTCCGAGGACTTCAGCCACTTTCTTGCGCCCGGTGAGCAGGAAGTGGGTTGGGTCGCCAGGGAAGGTCGAATCCCACTCGGATACTTCAACGATGCCGACGCCACCCGCGAGACTTTTCCGGAGGTCGCAGGTAAGCGCGTGGTGATTTCGGGCGATCGCGCCAGTTTGGAATCCGACGGCACGTTGCGGTTGTTCGGCCGCGACTCGCTGGTGGTCAACACCGGCGGCGAAAAGGTGTTCGTCGAAGAAGTCGAAGAGGTACTGCGCGCCCACCCGGAGATCGCCGACGCCTTGGTGGTCGGCCGCCCGAGCGAGCGTTGGGGCGAAGAACTGGTCGCCCTCGTCGAGCTGCGCGATGGAGCCGACACTGGTCACCAGCCGCTGCACGCACATTGCACGGCGCAGCTGGCGCGGTTCAAGGCGCCCAAGGAGTTCATCTTCGTCGAGTGTGTCCAGCGCTTGGGCAACGGTAAGGCGGATTACCGCTGGGCGAAACGTCTGGCTCACGAGAAGGCTGTGATTTCGAAATGACCGGGGTCGCGAAATGACAGCAAGCCCGGCCAGGCGAGTCATTGATTGCCTAATCAATGTCAACTTCGGTGAGACCGACCAACAACCCACCTGGATGCTCAAGGTGCGCGACGACTATTTCAAGGGTCCTGAGTCGATGTTCGCACCCGTCGACCTGTCGGAGTTGATCGACGAAATGGACACCCACGGCGTGCGCAAAGCCGTCCTGATGGACAATCTCACCAAGCCGTCGGTGACGGTGCGCAAATTCGTCGAGGCAAAGCCGGATCGGTTCGCGCTGGCGATGGGCGGTTTCAACCTACTGCGGCCGATGCCTTCGCTGCGGGAACTAGGTGCCCTCGTCAACGACCTGCCGATCGCGTATGCCGTCGTGGGACCAAGCTTCTGGGGCGACGGCCAGTACCCGCCCAGCGACGCCGTCTATTACCCGCTCTACACCAAATGCGCCGAGATCGAGCTACCGCTGTGCATAAATACCGGCCTTCCCGGACCCCCGATCCCCGGGGAGGTGCAGAACCCCATCCATCTCGACCGGGTCTGCGTACGGTTCCCCGAACTCAAGCTGTGCATGATCCACGGGGCCGATCCGTGGTGGGACGTCGCGATCCGGCTGCTGATCAAATACAGCAATCTGCGGCTGATGACATCGGCTTGGTCGCCCAAGCGGCTGCCCGAGAGTCTGCTGCATTACATGCGCACCCGCGGCAAGAATAAAGTGATCTTCGCATCGGACTGGCCGGTTCTGCGGATGCATCGCGTCGTGCCCGAAGCGTGTGCGCTGGAGCTACCCGCCGAGGTGCTGGACAACTACCTCTATAACAACGCACAAGAATTCTTCTTCGGCACTTCTTTGTAGACGCCGCTGAGACCACCGAACGGGAGCACTGACGATGGACCGCTACGAGCTGCGCAGACTGGACTACAGCCTGTCCGAAGACCACCTGGATCTGCAGAGTGCCTACAAACAATTCTTCAAGACCCACTGCCCGATCGAAACAGTCCGTGCCGCTGAACCTTCCGGCTTCGACAAGAACCTGTGGGAGCGGTTGTGCGCGATGGGCGCGACGACGATGGCACTACCCGAGTCCTGCGGCGGTGACGGCGCGACGCTGGTCGACCTCACTCTGGTGGCCGAAGAGATCGGTCGGTCACTGGCTCCGGTTCCGTGGATCGACCACATCTGCGCCGCCCGATTACTGGCCAGCCTGGGAGCACTGGGTGACGAGACCGCCTCCGAGACCGCCTCAGTGGCTGACGGAGAGCAGTTGGCAGCATTCGACGCGCGCATCGACAGCGCGCAGGGTGCCCGACTGATTCCAACGGGTTCGATCGCCGACCACATCATCGTTCGTGACGGTGACCAGATCGTGCGCCTGACGTTCGGCACCCGGCCGGCGAAGGTCGACAACATCGGTCGGCTGCCGATGGCCTGGGTGGATCCGGGGGCTGCCGACGCCCGTACGGTGGTGGCTCAGGGATGCGATGCGCTGGCGAAGTACCAACGCGCGCTGGACGAATGGCGATTGCTGACGGCTGCGGCCCTGGTGGGTCTGGTCGAGGAGACGATGACCATCGCCGCGGAGTTCGCCAAGAACCGCTACACGCTGGGTGTACCGATTTCGACGCTGCAGGGCATTTCACACCCGCTGGCGAATATGGCCATCACCGTTCAGGGCGGACGTAACCTCACCCGGCGCGCCGCCTGGTTCCTGGACAACGAACCCGACGTACGACCAGAGTTGGCGCCGTCCGCGTTCGTGTTCATGGCAGAGGAGGCCGCGAAGGCGGCGACGATGGCGGTGCATATCCAAGGCGGCCTTGGGGTCTCGGCCGAAGCCGCCGCGAGCGCGTATCTGGTACGCGCCAGGGGATGGCCGCTGGCGGGTGGTGATCCGGGCACCAGCGCCAAGCGGGTCGCCGAGATCGTGGCTGCCCGCGAGAGTTCGCCACAGGTCGCTCAGGTCTAGGACGGGACCCAGGCATGGATTTCTCCCGCGTTGAGCTGTCCGATGACGACGAGGCCTTCCGCGACGAGGCCCGCAACTTCCTGAAGGCGCAGGTGACCGAGGAGGTCGGGCGTCGCGACCGTGAAACGGGCGATAACTTCGACGAGGGTGTGCATTTGGCCTTCGGCGCTGCGGGCTATCTGGCGTTGGAGTGGAAGTCGGAATCCGACGGCGGGTTCAGCCGAGTGCGCCGCCGTATCTGGGAGCAGGAGAAGCGCCGGGCACACGTGCCATGGGTGACCTGGGGAACCACCGCCATGGTGGCGCGGTCGGTGGCGAAGTTCGGCTCAGCAGAACTGCAGAACGAGGTGCTGCCTCGAGTCTTCAGTGGCGAGGTCCGGCTGTGCCTCGGCTACACCGAGCCGGAAGGCGGCTCCGACATCGCCACCTGCAAGACCCGCGCGGTGCGCGACGGCGGCAGCTGGCTGATCAACGGTTCGAAAATGTTCACCACCGGCGCGCACAACTGCCAGTACGTTTTCCTGATCACCAACACCGCCCCGGATTCGCCAAAACATAAGAGCCTGACCATGTTCCTGGTTCCGCTGAACTCGCCGGGCATCGAAATCCAGGGTCTTCGCACCGTGGATGGCGACCGGACCAACATCGTCTACTACAGCGACGTCCGCGTCGACGACAAGTACCGGCTGGGCGAGGTGAACGCGGGTTGGACCGTGCTGCGTGAGCCACTTAACACCGAGCACGGTGCAGTCGCGGCGGCAGCCGACGGCTTGCAGGACACCTCGATCATGATGCACCAGGCCGGATCTATGGCCACAGCGGTGGATAAGGCCGTGGCGCGCGTGACCCAGCCGGATCCCAGCGGGCGCCGGCTTCTTGACGATCAGTCCGTCGCGTATCGACTGGGCCGCAGCTTCGCCCGGATGGAGGCGGCACTATCGGCGCCGAGCATCTACGGCCGGGTCGCCATCGCCCAGACGATGCGAGACATCTCCCCGGACCTGATGGACATACTCGGCGCCGCCTCGGCGCTACCCTTTGGCACCGACGGGGCCGCCGATGACGGCGGCGCCGAGCACGTCTACCGCTTCGCCCCGTTGGTGGGAATCTACGGTGGCACGCTGGAAGTTTTCCGAAACATGATCGGCCAGTACACGCTTGGCCTGGGCAAGCCCAACTACTCAGCGCCGGTCAAGAAGGTGTCCTGATCCGGCGCCATTGGCGTCCTACGTAAGTTAGGATACCCGAAGTTATGATGACGACATGGGTGGACGCACTGCTGCGCAAGAGGCGCGAGGCACACTCTCCTTTCCCGCATCAAGCGACGCTTATTCTTGACAACCCGCTGCGCCGAGCACTGCTGAAACCAGCACGCAAGATCGACCATCTCGGCCTAACCGGTGCTGAGCATGTGCTCGAAGTCGGGCCGGGCCCCGGCTTCTTCAGCGTCGAGATCGCCCGCCGGCTCACCTACGGTCGACTCGACTTGTTCGACATCCAGCCCGAAATGCTCGAGAAGGCCAGGCGGCAACTCGAGCGGGCCGGCTTCTACGACGTCGGTTTCACTTCCGGGGAAGCGAGCGAGGGATTTCCATTCCCGGACAGCTCTTTTGACGTCGCTTTCCTAGCCGCGGTGATCGGGGAGGTGCCCGACCAACAGGCGTGCATTCGCTCGCTCGGCCGCGTATTGAAACCGGGCGCCAGGCTGGTCTTCCTGGAGATGTTTCCCGATCCCGACCGGCTCAATGTGCAGGCGTTACGCGACCTCGCGGAGCCTGAGAATTTCGACTTCGTCGAGGCGAAGGGAAGCCGATGGGCTGAAATCGTCTCTTTCCGCAGGGGCGATCCGTCCTGAGATCCGCTGTCGCACAGGCCACGCGGTCAGGTTGTCAGGATGGCGTCGGCAACGTCATTCATGCCCGTCATGCAATGGCGCCCGATTCTTTGAGTGCGTCGATGCGGTCCCAATCCATACCGATCTCCATCAGAACGATTTCGGTGTGCTCGGAGGCTTGCGGCGCTCTGGTGGTCTCCAGGGGCTCGTGGTTGAACTGAACCGGCCCGCGCACCACCCGGAACGGAGCACCGCCCGAGGCGAGTTCTACTTCGGCGATCATGTCGTTGGCAATCGCCTGCTCATCCTCGGCCAGGTCGAGCAGGCTCTGGAACGGCGCCCACTGACCCCTCATCGTTCTCAAGTGCTGCCGCCAGTAATCAAAAGGCTTGCTGGCGAAGGCCTTCGCAATCAGTTCGACGGCCGCGTCGGCGTTTTGGATCAACGGGAGCACGTCGGCGAAGCGTGGGTCTTCGGCGGCCGCGGGGATGCCGAGGTGCTCGAACGTGTCGCGGATCAAGCCAGTCGGGCTGATGATGCACAGGTTGATCGTGCCGCCGTCGGAGGTTTGGTAGTTGCCCATAAAGGGATTCACCGACTGGGCGGATCCCGGCATTGCGTTACGCATGACCTCGCCGGCCTCCATGCCCTGCGTCACGCTTGCACCCGCCGCCCACCACGCGGTGCTCAGCAACGAGACGTCAAGCTCGAGGGCTTCCCCGGTTCGCTCGCGATGCAGCAGTGCCGCCGAGATACCCCCGGCGATGAACATGCCGCCGATAGAGTCACCGAAGGCGGGAATCCCCTGTGACAGGGGCGCGCCCAGCTCTTCCGGGGTCAGCGCATAGCCCACGCCGCTGCGGGTCCAGAAGGCTGTCCCATCGTAGCCACCGACGTCGCGTTCGGCTCCCTTGTCGCCGTATGCCGAACCGCGGGCATAGACGATGTTCGGGTTCACCGCGCGGATGTGCTCCACGTCGAATTTGTTCTTTTGCCGCACCGAGGGCATGTAGTTGGTCAGGAAGACATCGGAGGTCTTGGCCAGTTCATAGATCACTTCCTGGCCGCCCTGGGTGGAAATGTCGATCCCGACGCTGCGTTTGCCCCGGTTGGGATGCTCCATCAGCGGATGCCGATCCGGGTTGACCTGGATACCACCCATGTTGAGGAACCCGCGTTGGGTATCACCGCGCAACGGGTGCTCGACTTTGATGACGTCGGCGCCCCAGTCGGCCAGGATGGCTCCCGCGGCCGGGACAAACGTGAACTGCGCAACCTCGAGGACCCGAAAGCCCGCCATTACTTTTACCATTTCAAGACCAAATCAGCTCTTTACTACTTTGGGTGGGACTGCTTGGGGTCGAACGTCACCGGCAGCGCCGTCGGCGAACGAAAGGGTTGACCGTGGATGTGTGGGTCGTCCTCGGTCATCAGGTTCACGTTACTCAACCGGCGCAGCAGGCATTCGAGTGCGACCCGGGTTTCCAGCCGCGCCAGGTGAAGACCCAAGCAGGTGTGCTCACCGGCGGCGAAGGAGATGTGCGGCAGGTGCTTGCGGAAGATGTCGAACTCTTCGGACCTTTCCCAGCGCTGCTCGTCGCGATTCGCCGAACCTGCCTCGACGATCACCCATTCACCGCCTGCTCACGTGCCCACCGGTAGTCGGCCTTGCCTGACGGGCTGCGCTCGATGACTGGGCGGAATACGACGGCTTTGGGAAGTTTGTAGCGGGCCAGCGACTTTGCGGCATGTGCGGTCAGCTCCTCGGCATCAACCCTCGCCCCTTCGGCGAGCGCGACAACGGCGACGACCTCCTGGCCCCAACGCTCACTCGGCCGCCCGGAAACGACCACATCGACCACTGCGGGATGCGATGCGATCGCAGTTTCGACCTCCTCGACGAAGATCTTCTCTCCGCCGGAGTTGATCGTCACCGAGTCGCGGCCGAGTAATTCGATGTTGCCATCCGCGCGATGAAGCGCCCGGTCGCCGGGTACCGCGTATCGCACGCCGTCGATGACCGGGAAGGTCGCGGCGGTCTTGACGGCATCGCCTTTGTAGCCGAGCGGAACGTAGCCTCGTTGCGCCAGCCAGCCCATCCCGTTGTGACCCGGTTGCAGGATCGCGGAAAGATCTTCGGCGGCCACGAAGGTATCGGGTCCGGCGTTGAAGGTGCCGGTCGACACCGCGCCCGACGTTGACAGGTGGTGCATTTGCGCCCCGGTCTCCGATGATCCGACGCTGTCGGCGATGACGGCGTTCGGTAGGGCTTCGATCAAGCGTTGCTTGACGGTTGGGGTCAGCAGCGCCCCGCCGTTAGCGATTACGGCCAACGACGACACGTCTGCGATGCCCTTCTCGATCGCGGCGAGCAAGGGACGTGCCATCGCGTCACCGACCACCGTCACCACCGCCACCTGCTCACGCTCGATGGTGCGCACCACGTCTTCGGCGTCCAAATGATCGACGACCGAAGGGAAGACGACGGACTGCCCAATGGTCAAAGCGGTCATCACGGTCCACTGGGCGGCGCCGTGGATCAGCGGCGGCAGCACCATCAACTTGGTTGCCGGCGCGGCGGCTGCCGCCGCCACGATCTCGTCGAGCGAACCCGCTGGTTGCCCGGTGTAAAGGCTGCGGCCGCCGAAAGACGTCATGAAGATGTCGTGCTGGCGCCACAGCACGCCTTTCGGCATCCCCGTCGTGCCACCGGTGTACAGGACGTACAAGTCATCGGGCGAGTGCTGCACCGGCGGCGGCTTGGCTGAATTCAAAGCCGAACCGGCCGCGACGGCAGTCTCGTAATCCACCGCGCCGTAGAGCAACTCGTTCCCTGAGTCGTCGGCGATCTGAATCAGGACGCGCAGCTGCGGCAGATCCTGCCGGACTTCGGCTACCCGCGGGGCGAACGCGGCATGGTAAATCAGGCCGGTCGCCCCCGAATCCGCCAGCAGATATCGCAGCTCACTCTTGACGTACCGGAAGTTCACGTTGAACGGGGCAACCCGCGCTTGGAAGCTGCCGAGCAACGCCTCGACGAATTCGTTTCCGTTGTAAGCGTAGATACCGACCAGGTCCTGGCCCACCTCGTGACCGGCAAGCCCGGAGCGCTCCGTGTGGCAGCCCAGTCCCCGCGAGTGCAGATATGCGGCCAGCGAGTTCGACCGTTCGATGGCCTGCGCGTAACTGTAGTGCCGGTCGCCGTGGATCAGCAGGTCCCGGTCCGGGATCGCCGCCGCGACGGCTTTCGCGACGGCAGGTACCGTGAATTGTGTTGCGGTTTCGGACATCATGCCTCTCACGGCTGGTGGGGTAGCAACCGGACCATCAGGCCGTTGGCTTCGCTGAGCAGCTTCCCATCGGCAGCAGTCATGGTAGCCGAGATGAAAAATTTCCTGCCGTCGATCTCTGTGATGCCGCCCTGGGCGGTCAACGGCTCATCGATCGGGGTGATGCTGCGGTAGTCGACATGCAGGAAAGCGGTGCGGGTCGGCGGACAACCTGCGGTGGAGACCACCATCCCGAACAGCCAGTCATAAAACAGCGGGATCATGCCCCCGTGTACGGCGTTGTTTCCGCCCACATGAGATCGGGTGAAGTGCCCTTCCATGATGACGCCGTCAGGCCCGGAGTCCGTGACCGTCCACGGTGGCATCAGGGGATGACCCAATCCGGGCAGTTCGATGACGCGCCCGGCCGGTGCCAGCGCCGCCGGCACCTGGTGGCCGTCCAATAACGCGCAGGCGTTTTCGACGTGTTCGGCGGCGGTCGTCCAGATGGAACTGTCCGGCTTCGTCGATACGGTCAGATCCTGCAGGCGGCGCATCGCGGCGACAAACCTGCCCAACCCAGGGGGTACCCGTTCGGCCGGTTTGATTTGAGGAAATCCGCCCCGGACGGACTGCGTTTCGGGCGCCGTGTCGGCCGTGTCGGTCACGGGGTCCAAACAGCCTGTTGCTGCCATAACCGGAGCAGATCGTCTGTAGTGGTGATGGTCGCCAGCAGCGAGAGCGTGTTGGTGATGACTGCGGCGCCGTATTCGGTGGGTATGCCGGCTACGGCATCCCGGGGCACGACGACGCGATAGGCGGCGTTCACCGCGTCCATAACAAAGTTGGGGATCGCGACATTCAGCGAAACACCAACTACGACGACCGTGGAAACCCCAAGATTCCGCAGCACCGCGTCCAGGTCGGTGCCTCCCATCGGCCCGATGCCATGCCACCTGCTCAGCACCAGATCCGTTGGCTCAGGACCTAACTCGGGCAGCAGCGAGGCTCCGGGCGTGCCGGGAACAATGTCTACTTCGCCACGCCCGAGGGCAAAGATCTTGGCGTTGTGATTGGAGCCGAGCCCATCGGGTCGTCGTTGCACCAGGCAGTGCACGACGTGCACTCCGGCTGCCCGCGCCGCCGGCAACAGCCGCACGATGTTGGGTAATGCAACGCGACGTGCTTCCTCGGCGAGCACCGCCAGCCCGGCGTGTGGGCCGATGACCGCGCCCTGGCACTCTTGGGTGACGATCGCGGTGTGCTCGGGCCCTGCGAGTTCGGCAAGCCGTGTCATGCCGACGCGGTGGCTGTCGGCGGAACGTCATAGAACTGTGTCGCCCATTTCCGAAGCGCCATATACGGTTTCGCATCCACTTTGGACAGTGCAGGATGTTCGACGTAGTGCTGATAGCGCCAGATGTTCAGCTCATCCCACAAGTCACCGACCACCGTGCCGCCGTGACCGATGTGCGCGCCGAAGTGCTTGCAGTGCGCCTCGCCGATCGGAAACTCGGGGGACCACCCGACCATGAACCACCCGGTGACCTTCCAGGTGAACGGGTGGTTCATGCCGGCGCCTCTCGCATTCGTTGATACTAAGTCAGTTACAGTATAGATTTCAGCGGTTCGTTCAGTGCGCGGCAAGGAGCTTTATGGCTGGAGAGGATTTCGCGGCGGCTGACCAGGCCAAAGTGCTGGAAGAGCTTCGGCAGCTGAAGGCGCGTTACTGCCGTTTTCTGGACACGAAAGCCGTCGAGTCCCACTTCGACCTGAACATCGTCGTCGCGGGTGACGACAGCGAGCACGTCGCGATCGTCTACGAAACGACCGCCACCAGCGATGGCGGCAAAACCAACATTGCCGGCATCGAGGTGTTCCACGTGGTTGCCGGCAGGATCACCGAGGTCTGGAACTGCGGCTACAAGCAAGGGGTTTGGAATTGACCAGCGCCGATCGCACGCTTGACGAACTGGGCTACTACTTGCTGGCCGGGGCAGGCGGCGAGGGACCGGCGACCTTGATGGACGAGGCTCGCCGCGGCGAGGAGCTGGGCTTCGGCACCGCATTCATCTCCGAACGCTGGAACGTCAAGGAGGCCTCGTCTCTTGTCGGGGCCGCATGCGCGGTCACCAACCGCATGCAGATCGCCACCGCCGCAACCAATCACAACACCCGTCATCCGCTGATCACCGGATCATGGGCGACAACCATGCACCGGCTCTCCGGCGGCCGGTTCACCCTGGGCGTCGGCCGCGGCATCGCCGCGATCTACGGAGCGTTCGGCATACCGGCGGTGACGACTGCACAGATGGAGGATTGGGCCAAAGTCATGCGCCGCCTTTGGCACGGCGAGGTGATCTTCAACCACGACGGACCGATGGGCAAATACAACATCCTGTTTCTCGACCCGGACTTCAACGAAGACATTCGATTGGCGCTGGTGGCATTCGGGCCCAACACACTCGCGCTCGGTGGCCGGGTGTTCGACGACGTCATCCTGCACACCTACTTCACCCCGGAGACGTTGCAGCGCTGCGTCAACACCGTCAAGTCCGCGGCGGAAGAGGCGGGCCGCGACCCGGACAGTGTGCGGGTGTGGTCGTGCTTCGCGACGGTCGGCGACCATCTTCCCGAACAGCTGCGGCTCAAGAAGACCGTTGCGCGGCTGGCCACCTACCTACAGGGGTACGGCGATCTCCTGGTGCAGACGAACGACTGGGATCCGGCCGTGCTGCAGCGGTTTCGGGCAGACTCGGTGGTTACGTCGATTGCCGGCGGAATCGATCACAAGGGTACGCCCGAGCAGATCGAGCACATCGCGACTTTGCTTCCCGACGAGTGGCTGGAACCGTCGGCCACCGGGTCGGCCCAGCAGTGCGTCGACCGCATTCGCAAAGAGTTCGAGTATGGAGCCGACGCGGTGATCATGCACGGTGCGACACCCGACGAGCTGGAGCCGATCGTCACGGAGTATCGGCACGGCGGCCTTTAGGTCCTTTACGGCATGATGACGGTCCGGGCCACCGGCTCGGCGGCGGCTTGCCGGCTGGACAGGCCGCGCAGCAGGGAAGCCAGCAGCGCGTCACGCGTCTCGCGGGGATCGATGAGTTCGTCGAATCCCATGTGCTCGGCTGACCGATACGACGCTTGCAACTCGGCGTTGCGCAGTTTCGCCGAGAGGTCTTCAGCAGCGTGCGTAGCGCTGCTTAAGGCCGCCGCGCTCATGGCGCCCATCGTCGCGCCGGGGAAGGCGAAGGTCGCGACTTGCTGGTCGAAACCCAGCAGCGACATGACCATGGAGCCGAACCCGTACGCCTTACGCAGCGTCAGGTGCAGTTTCAGCGTGGTGGCCGCGGTCTGGGCGGCGAACATCCGCGCGCCGGCACGCAAGACGCCGCTGCGCTCGGACCGACTACCGGGCAGCATGCCGGGGTTGTCCGCGAGGAAGACGATTGGTAGGTGGAATGAGTCGGCCACAGTAATGAAGTGCGCCGCCTTATCCGCAGCAGCAGCGTCGATGGAGCCGGCAAGCACCTGGGGCTGGTTCGCGACGACCGCGACCGGGTGGCCACCGAGATGGGCCAGCGCACAGATGATCGCCGTGCCCAACTTCGGTTGGACTTCGAACCAGTCCGGCCGATCTAAGATCACGTCGAGCACGGCGCGAATGTCGTAGACACGGCGGTTGTCGCGAGAGACGATGTCAAGCAGTTCCGGCGTCTGCCGCGGCTCGCTGTCTTCGTCGGGGGGGCGCGGCGACGGGTACGACCATGCGCTCGGCGGGAAGTACGACAGGTAGCGGCGGATATCGGAGAGCACGGCTTCGTCGTCCTCGGCGACATTGTGGATCACGCCGCTGGGCAAAGCGACGTCCGGTCCGCCAAGGTCCTCCTTCGAGATGTCTTCTCCCGTAGCCTCTTTGACGACCGGGGGCCCCGCGGTGAATATTGCGCCCTGCCTGCTCATGATCCGGAAGTCGCACACCGGGGCCACCAGTGCGCCATGTCCAGCCGAGGGGCCGAGAACGGCGGCGACTGTGGGCACCTTGCCTGAGCACTGCGCTTGGGCGAGCAGGTCGGTCGGGGTGCGTCCGTAGTGCCCGCCGGTGGGACGAAAGCCGGCGCCTTCAAGCAACATCACCAGTGGAATTTTGTCGCGCAGCGCCATTTCGGCGATGCGGTATCGCTTGGAGTTGCCGCCTGGTCCGATGCTGCCGGCCATGGTGGTGAAGTCCTCTGCCCCCAACATCACCGGCGAGCCGTTGATCGAGCCGGAACCGACGACGAGCCCGTCGGCCGCGATGTCACCACCGACCAGTGTGCCGATCTCGCGGAATGTACCCGGGTCCAACAATCGCTCGACGCGCGCACGGGCGTCGAGCTTGCCCTTGGCGTGGTGCTTGTCGAGCCGCTCGGGGCCGCCCATCCCCAATGCGTGCTGACGGCGACGGTCGAGATCCTCGAGCGTTTCGTCCCAATCCCGGGCTTTCGTCATGCTTCTGTCCTACCTCGTGCAGATTACGGTCGCGTGCCTAGATGAGTAGGCTCACATACTGGATTGCTTACTGTAAAGTTACCCAGATGGGTAACACGCCCCGCCTGAAGATCGACGGGGGCATTCCCAACCAACTCGCCCGAGTGCCCGAGGCGGCCCGTTCCCTGGAACAAGACGGATACGACGGGGGCTGGACAGCCGAAACCAGTCACGACCCGTTTCTGCCGCTGCTGCTGGCCGCCGAACACACGTCGCGACTCGAGCTCGGCACCAATATCGCGGTGGCGTTCGCCCGCAATCCGATGATCGTCGCCAACATCGGCTGGGACCTGCAGAACTACTCCGGGGGCCGGTTCATCCTTGGTCTGGGCACGCAGATCCAGCCCCACATCGAGAAGCGATTCAGCATGCCGTGGAGCCATCCGGCGCCTCGGATGCGCGAATTCGTCTCGGCGCTGCACGCGATCTGGTCTGCCTGGCAGGACGGCACCAAGCTTCGTTTCGAGGGTGATTTCTACACCCACAAAATCATGACTCCGATGTTCACGCCCGAGCCGCTGTCCCATCCCGCGCCCAAGATATTCATCGCCGCCGTTGGTGAGGCGATGACCGAGATGTGCGGCGAGGTCGCCGACGGCCACCTCGGTCACCCGTTCGTCTCCAAGCGCTACCTCGATGAGGTGACCGTACCGGCGCTACAACGAGGCATGCAGCGCTCCGGACGTCATCGCAACGATTTCGAGCTGTCGTCCGAGGTGCTCGTGGCCACCGGTGCCACTGGCGCCGAACTGGCAGCCGCCACCGCCGCCGTGCGCAAGCAGATTGCGTTCTACGGATCAACGCCTGCCTACCGCAAGGTGCTTGAGCTGCACGGCTGGGGCGACCTGCAATCCGAACTGCACCGCCTCTCCCTGGAAGGTGAGTGGGACACCATGGGCTCGCTCATCGACGATGAAATCCTCGCCGCGTTCGCCGTCGTCGGCTCGATCGACATCGTTGCGGCCGCCCTTCGAAGTCGCTGCGAGGGCGTGGTCGACCGCGTCCTGCCGATCTTTTTGACCGCGTCCAAGTCCTGTATTGCCGCCGCAGTGAAGGAGTTTCGCCGATGAGCGCGCCCACAATAGACGAGGCCGCCAAGCTCTTGGCGGATCCGCAGGCGTATACCGACGAGCAGCGGCTGCACGCGGCGCTGACTCAGCTGCGCGCCAACGCTCCGGTGTCGTGGGTCGAGGTGCCGAACTACCGGCCGTTCTGGGCGATTACCAAGCACGCCGACGTCATGGACATCGAACGCGGCAACATGCTGTTCACCAACTGGCCGCGACCGGTACTGACCACCGCCGAGGGTGACGAGCAGGCGGCCGCTGTGGGCGTGCGCACGCTGATCCACCTGGATGACCCACAGCACCGGGTGGTGCGCGCGATCGGCTCGGACTGGTTTCGCCCAAAGGCGATGCGAGCGCTTAAGGTCCGCGTCGACGAACTGGCCAAGATCTACGTCGACAAGATGATGGCCGCCGGCCCCGAGTGCGATTTCGTACAGCAGGTCGCGGTCAACTACCCGCTCTATGTGATCATGTCGCTGCTGGGGTTGCCCGAGGCAGACTTCCCGCGAATGCTCAAACTGACCCAGGAGTTGTTCGGCAGTGACGACAGCGAGTTCAAGCGTGGCAGCACCAGCGAGGATCAGCTTCCCGCGTTGCTCGACATGTTCGGATACTTCAACGCGGTGACCGCATCACGCAGGGAGCATCCGACCGAAGATCTCGCGTCGGCGATCGCCAACGCCCGCGTCGACGGCGAGCCGCTGTCGGATATCGACACCGTGTCCTACTACCTCATTGTCGCCACCGCCGGTCACGACACCACCAGCGCGACCATCTCCGGCGGCCTGCACGCACTCATCGAGAATCCCGACCAACTTGAACGCCTACGCGACAATCTCGACTTGATGCCATCTGCTACCGAGGAGATGATCCGCTGGGTCACCCCGGTCAAGGAGTTCATGCGCACCGCCGCCAGGGACACCGAGGTGCGCGGAATACCCATCGCTGCAGGCGACTCCGTGTTGCTCTCCTATGTGTCGGCCAATCGTGACGAGGACGCCTTCGAGGACCCATTCCGCTTCGACGTCGGCCGCGAACCCAACAAACACGTGGCCTTCGGCTACGGCGTGCACTTCTGCATGGGTGCGGCCCTGGCCCGCATGGAGGTCAGCAGTTTCTTCAGGGAGTTACTGCCCAGATTGAAATCCATTGAGATGGACGGCGATCCGCAATTCACCGCCACAACGTTCGTCGGCGGCCTAAAGCATCTGCCGGTTCGCTACTCGCTGGTGTGAGCGACTGCCTAGGGAGTCAGCACCACCGAGCCGACGGTCTTGCGACCCTGAAGGTCGCGATGCGCGTCGGCCGCATCCCGAAGTGGGTAGTGCCCACTCACCGTGACCTTAATGGTCTTGTCTGCTATCGAGTCGAGTAGTTCGCCAGTTCGCCAGGTGAATTCGTCGCGAGTGCGGACAAAATGGATCCGCGACGGCCGGGTCAGATACACCGAGCCCGCTGCGTTCAGCCGCTGCGGGTCCAGCGGGGGGACCGCGCCACTGGACGCACCGAACAGCGCGAGTGTGCCCCGGACGGCAAGGCTGGCAAGGCTGGCGTCGAATGTTGACTTGCCGACGCCGTCGTAAACCGCCGTCACGCCGTTCCCGTCGGTAAGCTCGCGGATCTTTGCGCCGAACTGTTGCGGGTCGTCGGGATAGCCGAGTACCTCGACCGCGCCGGCCTGCCGGGACAGCTCGGCTTTCGCCGGGGTGGAGGCGGTGGTGATGACGCGTGCTCCCAAGCTCGTCGCCCACTGGGTAAGGATCAGGCCCACGCCGCCGGCGCCTGCGTGCAACAGCACTGTGTCGTCCGGCTGCGCCGCGTAGACCGACTTGATGAGCAAGTGTGCGGTCATGCCTTTCACGAGCGATGCGGCGGCAACATCTGAGGCCACACTGTCTGGCAGCTTCGCAACGAGGTCGACTGGCGCAATGCAGTATTCGGCGTATGCGCCCACGGCATCGGCGCTTGCCACGCGGTCACCCACCCGCAGTCCCGTCACCCCGTCGCCAACCGCTTCGACAATGCCGGCCACCTCGGCGCCGAGCACGAACGGAAGGTCGTGCGGATACAGGCCCGTTCGGAAGTAGGTGTCGATGAAATTCACCCCGATCGCCTCGGCCTTGATCAGAACCTCACCGGCGCCGGGGGCGGGTTTTGACATCTGAACGTAGGAGAGGACTTCGGGTCCGCCGAGTTCCGCGACTTGAATGCCATACATAGTTATCAGTTTGTGTCACCAGTCTGTCGGCCCCATTGTGATTCAGCACAGCGGCCGGCGCTCAAGGCTGTGATCGAATACATCGACACTGTCGAACCCGTACGCGATTCTGTGAAGAAGCACGCCTTGCCATCCATCACGCCCATTACCGCTTGGGGACAGAAGGGATCAGGAAGCCAATGACAGTCGAGAAAACGGTCCATGAGGTGACCTACGACCTGCTTCGTTCGCTGGGCTTGACAACGGTTTTCGGCAATCCTGGCTCCACCGAGCAGACATTCCTGAAGAACTTTCCCGACGATTTCACCTATATCCTGGGACTGCAGGAAGCTTCGGTGCTGGCCATGGCCGACGGGTTCGCGCAATCCACCGGCAGGCCCACGTTGGTCAACCTGCACACCAGTGCCGGCACCGGTAACGCGATGGGCAGCCTGGTGGCAGCCTACAAGGGCAACACGCCGCTCATCGTCACCGCCGGTCAGCAGACCCGGGAGATGGTCCTGTGCGACCCGTATCTGTCCAACCCCGAGCCGACCATAATGCCGTTGCCGTGGGTGAAGTGGGCGTACGAACCCAAGCGGGCCGAGGATGTGCCTGCGGCGTTCATGCGCGCCTACACGGTGGCTTTGCAGCCCCCGGCGGGCCCGGTGTATCTGTCGATACCGCTCGACGACTGGGAAAAGCCGGCGTTGGGGCCTGCGGTGGTCAGGACGGTGAGCCACCGTGTGGCACCCGATGCCGAGCGCCTGCGCGATTTCGCCGACCGGATCAACCGGGCGCAGAAGCCCCTGCTGGTCTTTGGTCCCGAGGTCGATCGCAGCGGCGCCTGGGACGCCGGGGTGGCGTTCGCGGAGAAGGTTGGTGCACCGGTTTACATCGGCCCGCTACCCGACCGAGCGTCGTTTCCGGAGAACCACCCGCTGTATCAGGGCATGTTGCCGTTGACCGTTGCCGGTGTCAGCGAGGTGCTGCGGGGTCACGATCTGGTTGTGGTGGTCGGAGCGCAGGTCTTCCGCTACTACCCCTACGTGGCGGGCGAGTACCTGCCCGAGGGCAGCGAATTGCTGCAGATCACGGCCGATCCGAGCGTGGCCGGTGCGGCGCCGGTCGGTGACAGCCTGATCGGTGATTCCCGGCTGGCCCTCGAGCAGTTGGTGGGCCTGATAAACGACCGGGGCAACGGGTCTACTCAACCCGCGCGGGCGGCAAGCTCAGAAATCGCCGACGCGGCGTCGTCGCCACTGACCCCGGATGCGGCGTTTTCGACGTTGGCCACCGTCAAGCCGGCCGACTCCCCGCTAGTCACGGAGTCGACGTCGACGATGGCTCAACAGCTGCGCTGGCTGCCCAGCACCTTCCCCGGTTCGTTCTTCGCAACTGCCAGCGGCGGGATCGGCTGGGGTGTGCCCGGGGCTGTCGGCATCGCACTCGGCGACCGTGCCCGCGGGGTGGAACGCACGGTGGTCGCCACCATCGGCGACGGATCTTTCCAATATTCGGTTCAGGCGATATGGACGGCCGCCCAGCACCGGCTGCCGATAGTGTTCGTGGTGATGCGCAACGAGGAGTACTCAATCCTCAAATCGTTCGCGCTGCTGGAGAAAACTCCGAATGTGCCGGGCCTGGACCTGCCAGGCCTCGATATCGCCTCCATCGCGGCTGGCTTCGGCGTTCGGTCAATCAACGTCGACACGACGGAAAAGCTCGCAGCGGAGTTCACCTCCGCGCTCAAGTCTGACGGCCCCACCGTCATCGTGGTGCGGACCAAACCGGAGCTGACACACCTGGGCTGACTCGAACACGCGCGGCAATGCTCGCACGTGACGGGAGCGCTCCGCGCTTCTACGTTAATTGGTATGAGCGCGGACAGCACAGCCGAGCAGATGTCGCTAATCCGGGCCGAGTTGAGCACGCGAGCCGAACAACTTGGCGCCGCAGTTGCTTCAGCGGTCCGCGACGAGATCGACTTCTACCGCCATACCGAGGTGGTCAGCGAGGACCAACTTCTTGAAAGCTGTACCACCAATGTCCGCTTCATCTTCAGCGGACTGGCCGGGCCCCAGTCATTCGACACGACGCCGGCCACCGTCACCGGCGAATCCCGGGCCCAAAGCAGGGTCCCGCTGCCGGTGGTGATGGCAGCCTATCGAGTCGGTTCGCATTTGATCTGGCAGGCACTTCTGGAGATTGTGGAAGCCCACCGCGACATCTCGCGGCACGCGTTGCTCGCGGTGACCGAACGAATCTGGGAGGCCCAGGATGTCTACACCGAAGCCATGACCACTGCATACCGGCGGCGAGCGACCCAGCAGGCCGTCGAAGATGAGGCCGAACGCGCGGCACTGACCGAGGCTTTGTTCGCCGGCACCGTATCGGCCAGTCACAGTCCGTGGGAGATCGCCGACCTGCTTCGCCTTCCGACTCGGGGACCCTATGTCATTGTCGCGGCGAAGACCCCCGAGATTGGCAAGCACGCGCTGCCAGGCATCTCGGACAAGCTGCGAAGCAGCGACATCTATTCGGCGTGGCGACTGCTGCCCGAGCTACAAATCGGCATCGTCCACGTGGCTTCAGACGCCGCCCGTGCCAGTCTTTTCGCAACCCTGGAACGCTTGACCCGAAACGGTGTCGGTGTCAGTCCGCAATTCGACGACCTGTCCGGGATCGGGACCGCTCTTCGATACGCCCGAATCGCGGTCACCGCGACGACCGACTCCGAGCCGGTCATAGTGTTCGAGGACAGCGTACTCAGTGTTGCGGCGGTAACCGCTCCGGACGTGAACCTGCGACTGGCCAACGCGGTTCTGAGCGGACTGGACCACATCACGGATAGTGAGCGCGATCTGCTCTATCAGACATTTCGCGCATGGGCGGCGCATGGCGGCTCGGTATCTCGCGCGGCGGCGGCGCTGTTCTGCCATCCCAACACGGTTCGGCACCGGCTGCGCCGCATCGAAGAACACACCGGACGCTCGACCAGCGCCCCGCTCGACCTTGCCGAATTGTGCTTGGCGTTCGAGATCGACGCGCAGCTGCGGTGAATATAAAGCTGCGTTGAACATAAATACGTGTCGGTTCTTCAAAATTTCCAATGAGTCGCCAATGAGGTAATGACATTCGCCGTGCGAAAGATACACTCCCCGTGGAGGACAGATCGATATGGCGACTAGAACGATTGTCATCACAGGTGCCAGCGACGGCATTGGCGCTGCAGCGGCGCGCCGATTATGCCGAAGCGGAAACAACGTTGTGGTGGTTGGCCGGTCGCAAAGCAAGACCGCCTCGGTGGCAGCGGAATTGGACGCAGACTATTACGCTGTCGACTTCGCCGACCTGTCCCAGGTACGAGCATTGGCCGAAAAAGTCCGTTCGCAGTATCCACGCATCGACGTACTGCTCAACAACGCCGGCGGCATGGGCACCAAGATCCACCTGACACCCGACGGCTACGAACACACATATCAGGTCAACTACTTGGCGCCGTTTCTGCTTACCACCCACTTATTGGGTGTGCTCCTCGATTCGCGCGCCACCATCGTCAACACGACCAGCTCCTCGCACAGGTTGATTTTCAGGGCCAGCGTCGATGACCTGGAAAACACAGCCAGTCGCCGGCCCAGCACCGCCTACGGTCTGTCGAAGCTGGCTGTCGTGTTGTTCTCCAGAGAATTGCACCGGCGCCATCATGCCGGCGGCCTCTCCGTTGCGGCGGTTCATCCCGGCTTTGTCGCCTCCAACTTCGGACAGGCATCGGGATCGCGGTTCCTTGCTTTTATGCAGCGGTACACCCCGGCGGAGCGATTCATCCCGACTTCCGACGAGGCAGCCGGCCATCTGGTCCGGCTGGCGTCAACCACGCCCGGTACGGATTGGACGCCCGGCGAATACTATTCGAAGCACAAGATCGCCAAAGCCGGCCGCTTGGCCTACGACCCCCGACTTGCCCGCGACTTGTGGGATCGCACTCTGGCCAGGCTCGCCACCTGACACAGCTGCCGATTTACCCCGGAGCAGAAGGGAAACCCGTGCTCGGCGTTCATCACTCCGCGATCTGCACCGCCGATGTCGAACGATCGCTACGATTCTGGCGCGACGGCCTGGGTTTGGCCGAACTGTTCGACCATCACTTCACCGGCGATTGGCCGGAGCTGTTCGGCGCCAAGACCGACCGGCTGCGTTCGATCTTCCTGGGCGATCCGCAGACACCCGCCTCGGGGATCGTCGAACTCGTGGAGTTGCCGGGCGCCTTGGATGCCGACGTTGCGGCGCTGTCTGCGACGTCTGCATCCGAGGGCCCCCGGCACGGGTTCTTCCTGCTGTCCCTGCAGCGTGACGTCGACCCGACGCTGTCCGCATTGGCGGCCTTGGGCTTCGCCGACGGCGTCCGTCGCATCACCGTGGCGGCCCCGGCCGGAAAGACCGTCCCGATGGCTGTCATCACCGCCCCAGACGGCGTACTGGTCGAGCTGATCGGGCCTGCGCAGTGAGCGTCGCCTTAGTGACCGGTGGCGCATCCGGGATCGGGCGGGAAGTCGCCGAGCGGCTGGGCAAGGCGGGCCACGACGTCGTTGTGTGGGACCTGTCCGGTGCCGATATCGCCTGCGATGTCAGCGATCCCGACGCGGTGTCGGCGGCGATGCAACAAACCGTACGCGAGCACGGCGTGCCCACCCGGGTGGTCACCTGCGCGGGAATCGGTGCGTCGGGCACGCTGCTAAAACAGTCGCCGACCCAGTGGCAGCGGGTGTTGACGGTAAACCTCACCGGCACCTGGCTGACCATCCGGGCCGCAGCGCAAGCCATGGTTGACGCCGGGGCGGGTGGTTCGATGGTTGCGGTGTCCAGCATCAGCGGCACGGTCGCCGATCGGGACATGGGCGCCTACTGTGTGTCGAAGGCGGGGGTGGACATGCTGGTGAAAGTCGCCGCCGTGGAATGGGGCAACCACGGCATCCGGGTCAACGCGGTTGGACCCGGTGTCACCCGAACGCCGATGCTGCCGAATCCGGAAGGACTGCCCGGCTGGGTGGAAGCGATGTCTGAACGCACGCCGCTGGGCGGACTGGGTGCGGCCACCGACGTGGCCGGTGCCATCGTGGGTGTCCTCGAGCTGCCGTGGGTGACCGGACAGGTCGTGCACGCGGACGGCGGCCTGGCCTTGCACAGCCCCATCGACGCATACGGGCAACTTCAGCGGGTGATAACACGAAAGAAATAGAATCAGTCGATCCCGAAATCGATGATGCCCCTGATGATCTTCCCGTTCCGGAGGTCGTCGTACGCGTCGTTGATGTCGTCGAGTCGATAACGCCTGGTGATCATCTCGTCGAGCTGGAGCTGCCCGGTCTGGTAGAGCCTGGCCAACCGGAAGATGTCGGCCTTCGGGTTGCACGAGCCGAAGACGGTGCCGGCCAGCGACTTGTTCATCAGGATGAAGTCCTGCAGTTCGATATTGACTGACCGAGTCAATTGCGACGTCATGCCGGTGAGCACACACGTCCCGCCCTTGCGGGTCAGCTTCAGCGCGTCGCGGACGTCGTCGGCTGTGATCAAGGAAGGCGAGACCACGACGGCGTCGGCCATCACCCCGTACGTCAGCTCTCGCACCATGGCCAGCGCCTCGACCGCTGTCGCGGCGCTGTGCGTAGCGCCGAACTGCAACGCAGATTTCTGTTTGAAGTCCACCGGATCGACAGCGATGATCTGGGCGGCGCCGCCGATCCGCGCGCCTTGAATTGCGCCCGTTCCGATTCCACCGACGCCGATCACGACGACGGTATCGCCTGCGCGCATGCCGGAGCGGTTCGCGACCGACCCGTAGCCGGTCGGAATGGCGCACGACAGCAGCGCGCTGGGCGCCAGCGGTAGGTGGGGCTCAATCTTCACGAGTGAATTCGTAGATACCACAGTGTGTTTCGCAAATGCACCCACCTTGGCCAGATGGCCTAGTGGCTTGCCGTCGGTGGTGTGATGGCGGAATGTGCCGTCGGTGGGCATCCCGGGAGTCAGGACGCTGGCCCCCATGTCGCAGATGTACTCCATTCCGCTCGCACACCAGCGACACTGTCCGCACACGGCGACGAACGACATCACGACATGGTCGCCCGGCGCGAAATCGGTTACGCCGTCACCGACTTCACGCACGATGCCCGAACCCTCGTGACCGCCGATCGTCGGGAACATGGTTGGCAGCCCGAGCGAGCGCAGCACCTCGTTGGGTGCTGACATATCTCCGGTCAGAATGTGATCGTCGGAGTGGCACAATCCGGCGGCGGCCATCTCAACCAGGACTTCGCCGGCGCGGGGCGGGTCCAGCTCGAATCCCTCGACAGACCACGGCCCGCCGACGTCGTGCAGGATCGCCCCGCGGCTCCTCATAAGGCTCCTTATGCGACCGGCGTGAACGTGACCGGAAGCTTGTTGGGCGACCGGAAAGTGTGCCCGACGATCTTGGACTCCTCGCCGGTGCCGTCGTCGGGAACAAAAGTCAGATTCGTGACTCGGTCGAACAGGCTGTCCAACATGACGCGTGTTTCCAACCGTGCCAGATGCATACCGAGGCACATGTGGATGCCGCCCGCGAACGCGATGTGGGCTTGGCGTGGCCGGCGAATGTCGAACGTATTGGCCTCGGTCCACCGGCTTTCGTCGCGGTTGGCCGAACCCATGACCATGTCGATCTGCGCGTCGGCCGGGATTGTCTTGCCACCTATTTCGACTTCTGCGGTGGTGGTCCGCATGACCATGGTCAGTGGGGTTTCGAACCGCAGGCCCTCTTCGATCGCTGTCGGGATCAGCGATCGGTCCTGGTAGACCATCGCCAGTTGCTCGGGGTGCGTCAGCAGCAGGTACAGCAGGTTGCCCGATGAGCGATAGGTGGTCTCCAGACCGGCGGGCAGCAACAGGCGAAGGAACGCGATGATGGCCTCGTCGGTGAGTTTCTCGCCATCGATCTCCGCGGCCACCAGGTCGCCGATGATGTCATTGGTGAGTTTGCGGCGCCGCTGCTCGACTTGGTTGAGGAAGTAACCGTGCAACTCGGCGGCCGCGTTCAACCCTGCCATGATGTCGGTCGGGATCGAGATGAGGTCGAGCGACAGCCGCCGGAACAGGTCAAGATCCTCGGGGGGAAGTCCGAGCAGGGCGGAGATGATCCGGGTCGGAAACTCGAACGTCACCGCCTTCACCAGATCCGCTTCGCCGTCGCCCTTGATTTCATTGACCAGCTGATCGCAGACCGGCCCGATGACCGAGGGTTCCCAGCGTTCCAGGGCTGTGGCGCGGAAGGCCTTGGCCACCAGGCTGCGGTGGTCGTGGTGTTCTTTGCCGCCCATCGCCAGGATGGTGTGCCCCATCACCAACCCGATCGTCTTGTCGTAGGCAGCCGACGTGAAGATCCGGTCATCGCGGAATGCCTGGAAGACGCCGTCGTAACCGAACAAGACCCACTCGTCGTTAGGTCGCAGCTCCTGCGGCATCTGAGAGTGGTCCATCATCGCGCCATGCCAAACCGGATCGCTGCGCCGCATGTATTCGTAGTACGGGTAGGGACTGGTTTCACCGGTGGTGTCGAAGGTGACGGGCTGGCCGACTGGGTCGGTGCTGAGCGTCATCAGCGCTCCTCCTGAGCAACCGATAAGGCCGTTCACGCGGGTTCGGTGGTCTCGAATTGGTCCTCGACCACCCCGACGCCTTCGGCGGGTTTGTAGCGAGCGGAATGTCGCTATCATAGTATAAATAGCAACGAAGCCCAACGGCTTGTGGTAGTCACCGTAACGGGCACAGTATTGATGCGGAGTTGGTTCGGACACTTCCCGGATCGATCAGGCGAGGCGGTGATTCTTAGGTGTCCAAACGCCGATTCGTGTGCTCCCTCGACGAGTTGCCGCCCGGCGGCATGAAGCTGGTGGACGCGGGGAAGTTCGGTGTGGGCGTGTACAACGTGCGCGGCGCTTTGTATGCGATCGTGAATTACTGCTCGCACGAGGGTGCCCCGTTGTGTCTGGGCTTGGTCGGCGGCACCAACGAATCGGCTCCTGACGAGCCCGACCGGCTACGTCGCGTGCGCGACGGGCAGATCGTGCGATGCCCTTGGCATAACTGGGAGTTCGATATCACTACTGGTCAAAATATCGCCGATCCGCGGCGCCGCATCCGCACCTACCAAGTCGATGTCACCGACGGGGAGGTGTATCTGACCGCATGAGTCCCGTTATCGATACCAACGTGCAACCGCACTTTCGCTATAACGCCGAGATCCGGCGCTATCTCCCTGTCGCCCACCAGCTTCGGTCAGTCCCCGACGTCGAGCGGCAGTGGTACCAGGCGCCCGGCGGAGATTACCGCCAAGACCTCTACGGAGAGCACTATCCTGGATCCGATCCCGCGACCGTCAGCCGGCACCTGTTCGACGACGCGCCGGGGGGCATGGGAGTGGCCTTCGCGATCCTGAACCCGCTGACCCGAGGCAACATCGCTGACTACCTGCTCAACAGCAGAATCTGCGCCGCCGTCAACGACTGGCTGCTCGACCGCTGGCTGGAGCCCGACACCACCAACCGATTCCGGGGCACCATCCGCGTCAATCCCGAGGACCCGAAGGGCGCGGTGGCCGAGATCGAGCGCCTCGCCGGTCACCCCAAACTGGTGCAGGTCGGCGTTCCGATGCAATCACGCGAGCCGTACGGCAAACCGATGTTCGAGCCCATCTGGGAAGCCGCAGCTGCCCACCGGCTGCCGGTTGCGGTACACATCAACGGCGGCAACGGTGTCGACTATCCGCCCACGTTCGCCGGGCACGCGCACACCTACCCCGGGTACGCGGCGTTCATGCCGCTGAACTACTTCGTCCACCTGGCCACACTCATCGTTGAAGGCGTCTTCGGCCGGCACCCCGACCTCAAGTTTGTTTTCGCCGACGGTGGATACGACATCCTCACCCCGCTGATGTGGCGGCTGGACACGTTCTGGCTGTCCATGCGCGACCAGACGCCGTGGGTCGACCGTTATCCCAGCGAATACCTGCCCGGCCATGTCCGGTTCTGCTCCTCGGCGTTCGACGGGCCCTTAAAGGGAGGGGAGGCCGGAGAAATGCAGCGCTGGATGGACATGACCGGCAAGTCCGACCTGCTGATGTATGGATCGAGCTACCCCCACTGGTCCACGTCGGCTGCCGACGTGAGCGCCGCGGGGCTCGACGCTGACCAACGCGACAAGGTGTTGTGGCAAAACGCAAGTGAGCTGTACGACCTCACAGTGCAGGGGCTCGCGGATCAAAAGGAGGAAGCCTCATGACCACGATCGAACGAGTCGAATCGGCCACCACTCACGGAGACGAAATAGCGGTCACCATCGTCGACACCGACGTGCACCCGTTGCCCGTCTCGCCCGACGTGCTCAAGGCCTACGCGCCCGCCGAATGGGTGGACAAGATCTGGCCGACCGGAAATGCGGTCACCCCGGTGCCGCATTTCTACGACACCCCGGATTCCTACAAGACGATGTCGATGCGTCTGGACTCCGCGCCGCCCAATGGCGGGTTCGCCGGCAGCGACCCGGATTTTGCCGCCAAGCAGTTGCTTCTCGATGCCGGTGTCAGCATCGCGTTGCTGGAGCCGATGTGCGACGCGCAGCTGCCGCACGCCGAGCACGTGCTGAAGTCGACGTACAACGATTGGCTCGCCGACATCTGGCTCGACAAGTGCAACGCGCACGGCCGCTGGCGCGGCTCGATCAGCGTCAGCGCCCAGACGCCCGAACAGGCGGCCCGCGAAGTCGAACGGTGGGCGGGGCATCCCTATATGGCCCAGGTGTTGATGACACCGCAGACCCGTGGAATCCCTTTCGGTAACCCGCATTTCGATCCGCTCTACGAGGCCGCAGCGCGTAACGGCCTCCCGGTGGCCACCCATCTGATGGGCCAGACGCCGTTCGAGTTGATTCCGATTTACCCGGTCGGCAACCCCGCGCACTGGCACGATTTTTTTGCGTCTTGGCCGCTGCTCTACGTCTCGCACCTGATGAGCCTGGTGTTTGACGGCGCGTTCGATCGGCACCCCGACCTCCGAGTGGTGTTCGTCGAGGGTGGCTTCACGTGGGCGATGCCGGTGATGTCGCGGATGGACCGGATCTGGGAGGCCCGCCGCGGCGACTTGCCGCAGGTGCGTCGCCGTCCGTCGGAATATGTGCGCGAACATGTCCGGTTCACCACTCAGCCACTCGAAGACGCCGACACCGTCCAGTTCCGCGAGTATCTGGAAATGATGGACCTGGGCGACAATCTCATGTTCTCGACGGACTACCCGCACTGGAGCTACGACGCGCCGACGTATGCGATCAACCGTTTCCCGCCCGATCAGCGGGAGCGGATCATGCGTGGTAACGCGACAGCTCTGTATGGGCTGCCGGCGACCGTCAAGGCACTTCCCGGAGAAAAGCCGAGCCCCGCGCCCCCCGACAAGTCTTGAGAAGTGAGGAAGCTGATCAAATTACCGGCCTGGCCGCCAGGCTAAGAGCTCTGATCAGCGAATATGACCAGAAATGGTCAGCGTTGGATATCGCCGGCGTGGCCGACCTGTGGGAACGCGGAAGGGAACGCGACAGCCCACAGCCGATGTACATCGGCGACGAGTATGCGATGCCGCTGATCGGCGCCGACGAACTCGATCGGCACTGGGCCCGGGTAGCCGGCCGCCTCAAGCATGCGTCGGTGTCGTCGCAACTGTGGTCCGCCGATGCGCTCGTCGGTGGCCTGGCTCGTTGCATCCTGCTGAGCCGATGGAGATTCACCGGGCAGGAGGCCGACACCGCGCATACCGGCGCCAGCTGGATCACCTGGCTGCTGATGGCTCGCGGCGAGAAGTACCGGATCTTTCACCAGATAGAGTCGCAGGTCTACCTTGAAGATGGTTTGAAGGGGTTCTTCGATGACACGCTGCTGAGCCCGCCAGCTGAGCCCGAGAGATAAGAGGGTATGACGCAAACGAATCTCACACGGCCGCAAGGCCTTAGCCGCATCGACCCAGCGCTGCGCGACGCTGCCGCCGGGCTGGGCGTCGCCGAATTCCGCGCCGAGTCGCTGGCCGCCGAGCGGGCGCACGCCAACCGTTCGGCCGCTGCGCGTGCCGCTGCAGTCGACACCGGCGGCGTCACAGTCCAATCGCGATCCATCGCAGGTCCGGACGGCCGGCAGCTGGGCCTTCGGATCTATCGAGGCCAAACCCAATCCCCAGCGCCAGTGGCGGTGTACGCCCACGGCGGTGGGTTTGTAACCGGGAACCTGGACACCGATCACCCGGAGTGCGTAGAGCTGGCCCGTGCAGCCCGCTGTCTGGTGGTCTCGGTCGACTACCGGCTCGCGCCCGAAAATCCGTGTCCGGCGGCGTTGGACGATGTCGAAGCGGGCTTGCGTTATGTGATCGAGAACTGCGCTGACCTGGACGCGGATCCCAGCCGCATCGCGGTGATGGGTAGGGACGCGGGCGCCGCACTGGTTGCGGGCCTGACCCAGTCGATGTTTGACGACGAGGGTCCTACGATCCTGATGCAGATCCTGCACCAGCCGATGCTCGACTCCGACGCCACGCCGTCGCGGCGCGAGTTCCAGCGCACCCCGGGCCTCAACGGTCAAGCCGTCAGCCGCGCTTGGGGCCATTACCTCGGCCATGCCAGTGCGAGCGGTCACCACGTCCCCGCGCACCGGGCGAACCTGGAGGGGCTGCCCCCCACGTTCATCAGCTGCTCCGAGATCGACCCGTGTCGCGATGAAGCTATCGACTATGCCAACCGGCTCCTGCATGCCTACGTCCAAACCGAATTGCACGTTATCGCAGCGACATTCAATGGCTTCGACGCATTGGTTCCGGATTGGGGTGTCTCCCAAGAGAACCGGGCTTTGCACGCTCAGTCGCTGCGCCGCGTGTTCGATATGTAGGCCAATGAGCGTCTAAACCGGGGTGAACTTGTTGATCAGCCAGTTGCCGTTGATCAAGGTCAGGTTCACCACGATGCTGCTGATCGCCAGCGAGGGTTGGTTGCTGTCCTTGGTTGTGGTGGTCTGATCGACGAAAAGCAGAACAACGGCCGAATCGGGGTGCAGCTCTGACACCGCGGCGCCGGTCACATGAGCCGCGGTCTTGAGCGACTTCTCTTTGGCCGCCGGACCCACGACCTGCTCAGTGAACTGGTTGTAATAGGTCAGGAAATCCCCGGTCAGGTGCGATTTCGCGTTATCGAAGTCTTGGTCAAGAGTGTCGGGTGCGTAGGACAACACCGCGACAGTCGCGTCGGACGCAGCGCTGACGACCGTCTGCTTGACGCTGGAGTCGGTCTGTTGATCGGGCCGGCACTGCTTGAAGTAGATCCAAGACGCCGCACCGCCGGTGATCACCATGAGCGCGATCAGAATCGGCGGAACGAATTTGGAGTTGATCGCGTGTCGCACGCGCGGCAGGCCCGGCACGCCCCGCGTGCGCGGCAGGCGCGGCAGGCGACGCGAACTTTTTATCTGCTCGGTGGCGTCGTCTTGAACGTCTATGCCGGCCGGATCGATCTCGACGGTTTCTGAGTCGCGCGCATCATCGGTCACGGTACGTACTCGACCTTCGACATCTTGTACTGTCCGTCGACTTCGGTCACGGTCACCTTGAGCCGCCATACCCGCGCTGGTTCGTCCTTTCCGGGCGGTGAATTGGTGATGCGTGACGTCGCTGCGACCAATATCGATGCCGAATTGCCGTTCATGGACTGGAGAGCGGTCGCGTTCACGGTTCCTTCAGTGATCGCTTTCGATTGCTGGACCACGGATGTGAAAGTGTTGGCCCGCTGCTGGAAGTCGTCCTTGAATTCGCCGGTGGAGCTGTCGATCACACGTTGGACGTCTTCTTTGGCTTTGTTGAAGTCCAGGGAGGTCATGTTGATGACGCCTTGCTTGGCCCCGGCGACGAACTCCGCTTCGCGCGCTCGGCGCTGGGTGGCCTGATGGTGTTGAAGCTCCATGTATACGGCGATCGCGACAAAAAAACAGATGCTGACGATCGCGGCTGCCTTGCCAACTATGGACAGCGGCGGCAGCCGGCGTCGCCATTTGGCTGGCGGGATTTCCGGCTCCGCGGCTTCGGCGGACTCGTCCGGGTAATCCTCGACGTTATCCTCATCCGCTTCGTAATCCTCATCCTCTTCGTCATCCTCATCCGCTTCGAAATCCCCGTCGTAGTCCTCGTCCTCGTCGTAATACTCGATGGCTTCCTCTTCGGCCGCGGCGGCCGCGGCTTCCGCATCGGCAGCCGCGGCGGCGGCGTCACCGTAATCCTCGGCGGTTTCAGCCATGGCCAGCGCTTCACGTCGAAGCCGCGCGGCGCGGGCGCGCGCTTGCGCCGCCTTCGCAAGCGCCTCGGCTGCGGCGGCTTCCGCTTCGGCTTCTTCGAGCCACACCACCGCATCAGCTGCCGAATGGGGCGAATCCGGCGACGGTTCGTTCGCGTCAGCCATCGCTGTTACCACTCGTCAACATCATTATCGACTGGACTCCGGTATCTCTTACTGTATTACTCATTGCTAACATCAGAGTCGCCACCGAACTCCGACGAGGACCGATCAGGCGGATGATCACCCACCCAAACTTTGTCCCCTACTTTCTCCCTTGCTTTCGCGCTTGCTGTCTCGAAGGCCGACGAATGCCAAGAAAGGTCCTACCGGCATCATGACCGTTGTCGACTCTCCCGAAAAGATACTCTTTGCCTCCACCACCGAAGCATTTCTGCAAAAAGAAGCGCCGCTTCGGCGCGTCCGGGAGCTTCATGCCGCAGATGTGTCCTTCGACCCGGCCTGGTGGCAGCGGGCTGCTGAGCTCGGGTGGGCGGGTCTGCTCGTTCCGGAGGACTTAGGTGGCGGCAGCGTTTCTGGCAGCGGTGTCACGGATCTGGCCATGGTCGCCGAACAACTCGGCAAGACCGTCGCGCCCGGACCGCTATATCCGGTCAGCACCGTGCTCGCCGGATTGGTCGGCTGCGCAGAACGGCAAGCGCACGCTGCCATCATCGAATCGCTGATATCAGGCGAAAAGGTCGCGTCTTGGGCGGTTTCTGAGCCGGGCCGGGGCTGGGCGCCGCTGGATCCGTCGGTGACGGCTACCCAGACCGATTCCGGCTACCGCATCGACGGCACCAAAGACCGCGTCGAGGCCGGTGCCCAAAGTGCGGTACTGCTGGTAGTGGCGCGATGTGGCCCAAATGCATCTGAGGTTCGTCAGTTCCTGGTCCCGACGGACGCGCCGGGCGTCCGGATTGCACCCCAGCAGTCAGTCGACCTGGTCAAGCAATACGCGCGGGTACATTTCGACGGCGTCCTCGTGGAGCGGTCCGCGGCCGTGGGCAGCGCCGCCGAAACCGCGGCCTTGATTGAGCGGCAGAGCCAGCTCGCGCAAATTCTGCAGTGCTCCGAGGTGGTCGGCATCCTGCAAACCGTGTTTGACTTCACCATCCGATGGGCGTTGGACCGGTATACGTTCGGCCGCCCGCTGGCGTCTTACCAAGCCCTCAAACACGATTTCGCCGATATGAAGCTGTGGCTGGAAGCGTGCCGCGCGACCACGGCCGCGGCGGTTGCCGACGTTGCCTCCCACTCACCGGCGGCCGGCTTGTCTGCCAGCATCGCCAAGTCCTACGTGGGAGAGATGGCCGGCCAGATTGTTCAGGGTTGCGTGCAGATGCACGGTGGCATCGGCGTCACCTGGGAACACGACCTGCACCTGTATCTGAGGCGGGTTACGCTGTACCGCTCCATGTTCGGCACGCCGGAGGAACACAACCTGCGCGTGTATGCCTGGAATGCCCGGGAGAAAGCGTTTGGCCAGATGACGGAGGCCAGATGATGTCCGCCGAATCCGTTGCGGATTTTGCCAGCCGGGCTCGAGTGTGGTTGGCGGACAACATGCCTGCCATCGACCCGGATTCCCCGCCGGCCGCCCCGCGCGACGACGAACGCTCCTGGGAACGAGCTCGAGAACTGCAAAAGCAGCTCTACCAAGGCGGATTCGCCGGTATCTGCTTCCCTCGTGAGTGTGGTGGACTGGGTCTGGACTACGCATACCAGAAGGCATTCGACGAAGAAGCCGTCAACTACGAGATGCCGTTGATCCTCAACACCCCGACGTTTACCATCTGCTGCGCAACGTTGCTCGACACCGGTACCGAGCACCAGAAGAAACAGCACATCGCGGCCGCCCTGCGCGGCGACGAGGTACTGGTGCAGCTGTTGTCCGAACCCAGCGGGGGATCGGATCTGGCCGGTGTCATCACCCGGGCCGAACGACAGGGCGACGGGTGGGTGATCAACGGCGCCAAGACATGGAGCACCAGCGCGTTCGCGGCCGACTACGGATTGTGTTTGGCCCGCACCAAATGGGATGTGCCCAAGCACGAAGGCCTGACCATGTTCCTGGTGCCCATCACTCATCCGGGAATCACGTTGCGGCGCATCACTATGCTGAGCGGTTCCACTGAGTTTTGCGAGGAGTTTCTCGACGGGGTGGACGTCGGCGACGACGCCGTCATCGGCGAGGTCAACGGCGGCTGGGCAGTGGCGTCGAGGCAGCTCTATCACGAACGCCGCGCGGTTGGACAGGGCTCGGAGTTCGCCAGCGGCAGCGGCAGCGAGGGCGGCACCAACAACCCCGTTGACTACGTCGGTCTTGCGGAAAAGACTGGCCAGGCCGGCAACGAACGCGTGCAAGAGATGGCCGGTCGGGTGCTGGCGCACCGGGTGGTGGCCGAGCAGCTGATCGATCACGTGTACCGCAATGTCAGGGACGGCATTCTGCCGCCGGCCGCCGGGACGCTCATCAGGCTGTTCCACTCTGAGACCGTGACGCTGGATACCGACACCGCGATGGCGATCGCGGGATCGGCCGGCGTGGTGGGGGAAAACGGTGGAGGCCTGCAGACCGGGCTGCGATACCTCTCGCGGCAGAACGTCGCGATCGGCGGCGGCACAACCGAGATGGCCCGTAACGTTATCGGTGAGCGGGTGCTGGGCTTCCCGCGGGAATACGCCGCCGATCGCGGGGTGCCATTCAATCAGGTGCGGCACGGCCAGAATTCCTGACCCCGGTCTACTCCTGGGCGAAGACGTTCTTGACCTGGTGCGCCGGCTTCCGGGCGGGGCGACCAGCACGCAGTCGCCACCCTGGCTGCGCGCCCGGTCGCGGGCGGCGGCCAGCGCGCTGACGCCGGCCGACCCGAGGTGGGTGACCCGACTCAGATCGATCGTCAAAGGCGCCATGCCGGAACGGCTTTCGACAGCGATCTGACGGTCCAAGGTGGATGCGGTGTGTGAATCGAGGTCGCCGCTGACGGTGATGCGACCGGCATCGCCGACAAGGGAAGCGAACTCGCAGTCGATGGCCCGTTGGTAGGTCGCCCGACTGACCAGCGCGTCGGTGACGAAGTTCGCCGGTCGGGAAAGGCGATGCGTCAGCGCGGCAGTAGTCCGCGTGCAGGTTCCCATCGCCGGCGAGCGACGCCTCGACGACCTGCGCTCTCCACGAACTCGGAGATTGCGTGCACGACGTCAGAGACGTCGGCGGAATCGGCGCCGATCTCCAACAGCCATTGACGAAGCCGGCGCGAACCGCGCGGGCGGCGTGGATCGTCGCATCCACCGCCATGTGTAGCGGCGGTGTTGGTGTGCGCCGTTGCGCCGCAAGCAGTGTGACATCGTCGTTGTAGCCAGTCGGCCGGAGCAGCAATTCGGATGTCTCCGAACAGATTCGGTCGACAAGCCGCGCCGGGCCGGCTAAAACGAAGCCGCCTGTGCCGGGGACGATATTCGCCGCCAAAACAGCGAATTCCGCGGGGACGTTTTCGAAGATGCGGCGCGCATCCGCGGCGGTACCCACTGTTTTGTCCCAGTCCTTTTCGGCCACCATGTGGCCGTCCGTCCTGCGGAGCCTCCTTCGGACCCTTCTGCGGACCGAGTCACAAAACCACATCAAATGCGCCGACGTATTCGTCACGCGCAGGTAATCAGATTATCAACGGGTGATCGGTGCAACAGTTTGCTAACGCCCTGCCTGCCGGCCGACTGTGCCGGCACACATATACGCGCCCACCTTCGAGCGAATCGCCGCGGTGGCGTCTCCGCTACCGCAGGTCTGTCGCTCAAAGGCGGGCCCAATAAGCAGGTGTCCGAACGCCGATCAGGCCGAGACCGGCTTCTTCGCCGGCTTGGAGACCTTCATCAGCTCCATCAGGTTGCCGCCCATGATCTTGGCGACGTCCTCTTCTTCGAAGTCGGTGAGCTCGTCGACGAAGGTGATCGGGTCCTTCAGGCCCTCGGGGTGCGGCCAGTCGGATCCGAACAGCACCCGGTCGGTGCCCACCATCTTGACGATCTCGTTGAACCGGTCCTCCCAAAACGGGGTGATGTAGACGCAGCGCTTGAACGCCTCGATCGGGTCCTCGCTGAACGACTGCGGCATCTTCTTGTAGACGCCCTTGAGGCCTTTGAACAGGTCGGGCACCCAGTCGGCGCCGTTTTCGATGGACAGGACCCGCAGCTCGGGGTTGCGGGACAGGGCGCCGTGGCAGACCAGCGCACCCATGGCGTCCAGGATCGGCCGATGGCCCATCGCAAAGCTCCGGAAGGCGGTCGGCTTGAACGGCAGGAACTCGTCGCCGGGCTCCCACACGTTTGCGAATTCGGAGTAACCACTGTCAGATGCGTGCATCGAGACCGGGATGTCGGCCTTGATGCAGGCCTGCCAGAACGGGTCGAATTCCTCGAGGCCGAAGGACCGGCTGCCGCGGTAACCGGGCACCGGCGCCGGGCGGACCAGCACGGTGCGGGCACCGCGATCCAGGCACCACTGAAGTTCTTCGAGCGCGCGGTCGACGATGGGCAGGGTGATCACCGGTGTGGCGAAGATGCGGTCTTGGTAGTTGAACGACCATTGCTCGTGCATCCATTCGTTGAGCGCGTGGATGACGTCGTGGGTCATTTCCGGGTCGTCCTTCATGCGCTCTTCGACCAGGCTGGCCAGGGTGGGGAACATCAGCGCGTAGTCGATGCCGAGCTCGTCCATCACCTCAAGCCGCGCGCCCGGTTCGCGGAAGGCGGGGATGGCCTTCATCGGCTCGCCGAGGATCTCGCGGTAGGTCTTGCCTTGCGCGCCGTTGCGGAAATAGTCCTCCTGGGCGCCGGGGCGGGCGACCACCTCGAACGTCGGGTTAGGGATGTACTCGCTGATGTGGCCGCGGACCACGATCTTGGTCCGGCCGCGGACTTGGACGTAGTCGATCACGCGCTTGCGATTGTCCGGGAGGAACTTGGTCAGCGCCTCCTGCGGTTCGTACATGTGGTTGTCGGCGTCGAACACCGGGAAGGAAAGCTCGCGAGACGGCATGGCGATCTCCTTGCAGAAGTCTGGATTCTCTGTGTGCGGTAATGACGTTACCACTTCTGCGCAACGAGGTATACCGGGGCCTAGCTGTCCGCTCGGAGGCCTGCTGTTGGTGTCGTTCCGTTGATGATGGCGAAATTCACGGTCGCCGTCGCGGCGAGTTCTCCGTCGCCGTCGCCGTATATGTCGACCTGCATGACCATCGCCCGCCGGCCGGACCGCAGCATCCGGGGCACCGCGAGTGCAGAGCCCTGCCGGATCGGCCGCAGGTAGCGGACGAAGAGGTCCGCGGTCGTCATGGTGGTGCCCTGCTGCAGATGACCCAGCGCGAACTGTCCCCCCGCCACGTCGACGAGCGTGGCGATCAAGCCTCCCTGAAGTGCGCCGGAAGTGTTGACCACGGCCGGGCTGACCGGCATCGTCATCGCGAACTCGCCATCGCGGGTGCCCGGACGCATTCCAAGTTGCGCGAACAGCTCGGCCAGCGAAGGCGCGGCCGACTCCTCGTCAGTGTCCTGGATACCGAGTGCGCGGCTGCAGAAGTCGAACAGCTGGCCGGCGTCTATCGGTGTTCCGTTCAACTCTGTGCCCAGCCAGTGCAACCGCTGCGCACCCACCATCGTCTGCATGACGATCGCGGCCGCGGCCCCCACATCCAGGCCGGGGTTGAAGACGCCCTCGGTGATGCCTTGTCCCACGATGTCGCGAATCAGTTGGTGCAAGGGGGAGAGCACCCGGGCGTATTCGCGGGGACGGGTCTCGGCTAGATGCTGGTTGTAAAGGCTCAGTGCCCGATTGAGGCTGTCCTGGGTGCTGGATTCCGGTTGTTGACTGATGCGGTCGAGCACCAGCTTCAGCGCGGCGGTGCTGTCCAGTCCGGTGGTCTCGGCGCGCCAGATCTGTGCCGACTGCGCGATCGTCCTGTCGAATAGCGCGAGCAGCAACTCGTCCTTGCCGCTGAAGTGCTGGTAGAACGCCCGAAGCGAGGTCTTGGAGCGCGCGACGACCTCCTGCACGGTGAAGTCGGTGCGTCCGGTTTCGCCGAGTATTTCGACTGCCGTCTTGATGAAGCGGTCGCCGCGGGGTACTTCGGCTTCATCCGCACCGGCCGTGGGCATACCGTCTCCTCTGCAACCCGCTGATCAGGGTGTGAGAATGAGGTTACCGTACTTTGCGGCCAGGATCAGAGGACGCGACGCCGCATTCAACCTTTGTAGTCAACAGTTGTTGAGTCATAGTCAACAGTTGTGGACATAAGTACACGAGATGGCGGTGCTCATCAGGTTGTCGGGGCCTCTGGAGGTATCGGATGTCGTTTGTCAGTGTCGTGCCAGATGTGGTGGGGGGTACTGAGACTGCCGGACATCGGCACGCCGGAATCGCACGCCTTGAGGCGACGGGAGGACGTCAAAGAGTGATCCCGCCCCGTTCTATGAGCACAATCAGAACGGCGGTGGCACGTCGGGATCGGGTGGCCCAGATGACGTTGCCGACGTGGTGGCCGCGGCAGTTTGGGCGGCTTGGCGGCTGAGTCGGTTGCGCCTGCGTTCTGTGTTGATGCGGTTCGCACGGTTTTGGCCGCGAGTGCGGGTGCGGGTGGGCATCCGCGCTGCGCGGTTCCCATAGTGAGCGTCGTATGCGGGCGGGACCGGCGGCAGGTCACCGGCAGGCGCGCACAAACTGGGAAATAGCAGTGCGCTGCCCGGAGTGGTCACGTACGTCTGTCCGTCGGGTAGGAGCCATATCACCGTTCCATCGGGGAGTTGTTTCTCGCGCCAGCCCCAAAAAGTCTTGAGCAGATGGTGTTTCCGACATAGACATTTCAGGTTCGACGGGTGAGTATGGCCGCCATCGCTATAGGCGACGGAATGGTCCAGATCGCAATCGACGGCCGGGTGGTCACAACCGGGTGCACGGCAGGTCAGATCGCGGCAGCGTACGAAGTCGGCGAGCTTGGCCGAGGGGGTGTATCGCGGCTCGGGGACATCGACCGGATGGATCAGCGGCTGCAGCCTGGCGGACTTCGCCAACTCGGCGACCAACTCGGCTGGGATGAGTCCTTCGGCGCCGGGCAGCACACCGGGCGCTGTCCCGGTGCCTTCCACGCTGGCCTGCGCGGCGACCACGTGGATCACGACGTTGCTGCCACCCGCCGGCTTCACCGCAACGCAGTCGGGGGATTCGCAGCCACACACGAGCCGATCGGCGCCCGCGGCCAACGCCCCAAGCGCATCAGCGCGACGCTGCTCGCGCGTGCGCGAATCGGCGTCGCACACGGTGGCCGCCAACTCGTCGAGCCGGCGATCAAGGGCTCGCCCGGCGGTGGCCAACACATTTCCCGTCACAGCTGCCATACCCGACTCGGCGGCGTCGACATCAACAAACCGATCTCTGGCGGCCTCGGCAGCCCGACGTACCGCATCGCGATCAACCTTGGCGACCACTTGATCTACCGCCGCGGCCAGCCGGCCACGCGTTATCGAGGGATACCGCGACAACAGCACCGCCAGTTGAGCATCCACCCGCGCCAGCGCGTCGGTGTCAGTGATCAAATCGGTGCGAAACACGATGGTTTGGAACGCGCGGTAGTCGATATCACCGGCCTGGAACGCCTTTCCGACCTCTGGCAGCCGGTCCCGCATCGCCATCGCATAGCGCAGATAGCTCGAACCCATCGAAACGCTGGTCCGCAATGCGGCCGCCACCTGCGCAGCGACTGCCTCCCACGTGTCCGTGGCCCAGTCCTCTTGCTCCCCCGAATCCCGGCAGCGCAGGACCAACAGCTCACCGACGGCCACCAACCGCTGGGCGGCGGCCTGAGCCTCGGTCCGCCCCGCGTCGCGTATCCGCTCCAGCAGCGCCGCCGACTCCGGCGTGGGCCGAGAGGCATACCAATATTCGAACATGTGTTCGAGTATAGCTGAATCTGCCGACTCAAACTTTTTGGCAGGGCTGCCGGTTGTGGATAACTAGCGGTGTGGGGGTTTACCCGCCCCGGGCGGCGATCATCGCTGACCGATTGACCTTTGTTGCCGCCGTGCGCGGAATCTTGTCGACAAACTCGACCGTCTTGGGAGCCTTGTAGGGGGCCAACCGGCTCTTGGCGTACTCGATCACCTGCTGTTCGGTGAGCGGCTGTTGGCCATCTGGGTCGGCGGGTTGGACCACGGCGTGTACCCGGCGTCCCCAGTGTGGATCGGAGATGCCGATTACCACGACATCGGCGATACCGGGGTGGCCTGCGAGTGCGGACTCGACCTCGGCCGGAAAGACGTTGGCGCCGCCGGTGACAATCATGTCGGCGCGGCGGTCGACGATATAGAGGTAGCCGTCGGCGTCCAAATGGCCCATGTCGCCGGCGGAACGAAACCCGTCCTCGGTCGACGGCAGCGGCGGCGACCCGCCCAGGTAGCGGTATCCCGCGCTCATCGGTGCGCGCAGGTACACGTCGCCGTCTTCGCCGGCGGCCACCGGTCTTTTCTCAGCGTCCAGAATCCGGATCTCGGTGTCCCGGAAGCCGCGACCAACGCTGCCCGGATGAGTCAGCCACTCGTCCCCGCGCAACGCGGTGAGCCCGAGATTCTCGGTCATCCCGTAGGCCGTCACGATCTGCTCGGGACTGAGTAGATCGAACCAGGTATGCAGCAGCGTTGGCGGCATCACGGCGGCGCCTTGCAGGATGAAGACGACGCTGGATAAGTCTCGCTGCCGGATGTCGGGCAAGGCCGCGATGCGCGCCAGCATCGTCGGCGTGGCCGTGAAGTTGGTGATTCGGTAGCGCTCGATGGTGTTCACTACCAGCGCCGCGTCGAACTTTTCCAGCACCACCAGATGGTCACCGGCCAGCAGGAAGAGGAACGTGGCGAAGCCGTTGGTGTGATACATCGGCGCCGGCACCATGATCGTCTGGGGTTGAGCGACCGGTGTCCAGGTGGACAGAAACGGTTCACCGTGCTGCGGCGTCCAGAGCGACGGCGCCAGGTTGAGGATCACCTTGGGCACGCCGGTTGAACCGCTGCTGCAGATTCCATTCGCGGTGGGGGAAACGGCTGCGGGCAGCGGACGTTCGGACTCGCCGGCGGCGCGGGCGGCCAGCTCCCACCGGCTGTGGTCGTCGACAACCACAGCAGGCTCGATCACCGCACGCACCCGGTTTCGCTCCCATTCGGGCAGATCCCAGTGCATGGGAATGGGAACCGCGCCGATCTTCCAGCACCCCAGCGTGGCCAGCACGAGGTGTTGAGAATTCTGAATTGCAAGTGCGACAAGCGAACCCGTTCCAGCGCCGCCTGCCGCCAGTGCCCGGCCCCACTGGTTGGCGTGGGCGTCGAGTTCACCAAAGGTCAATGCCTGAGCGGTGCCGTCAAGCGCGACAATGGTCACCGCCGGCTCGTCGCGCCGTTGATCGGCGAGCTCTTGCAGTCTGGTCCCGAACGGGATGCCTTCTGCTAACGGGTTGTCGGTTACTCCAGACGCGATGGGCTCGGTGCTCATATGCGCCGCTCTCCCCCGCAAGCGGGAGGTGCCCCCACCTCATCGCTTCGCTCTGCATCGTCGCCGGCGTCAGTCATTGGCGCCGCTCTCCCCCGCAAGCGGGAGGTGCCCCCACCTCATCGCTTCGCTCTGCATCGTCGCCGGCG
>Ga0209530_1000303_pt1 | contig 39391 bp, 41 predicted proteins | sample BlaSpr_A8_Ref_O1_FD_187987 | JGI IMG/M metagenome (GOLD analysis project Ga0209530, IMG submission 187987) | Forest soil microbial communities from Thunder Bay, Ontario, Canada - Black Spruce, Ontario site 2_A8_Ref_O1 (SPAdes) (version 2) | ecosystem: Environmental > Terrestrial > Soil > Boreal...
CTCACGCCGGGCACCGTGCAGGGCCTGTTCACGCCCGAGGGGCTATATCCGCTTGAGGGTGTCAAGGAGTTGACCCTCAATCAGTCGTTGATGGAGGGCGTGCAGATCCTGAATGCGCAGCTCGTAGGGCCAAATGGGGACCTAACGGGGCTACTCAACACCCCCGGAAACCACGTTAACGTGTTGGGCTACTCGCAGAGCGCCATCATCGCCTCAATGGAACAGCAGATGCTCGACCCCACCAACACGCCGGGGGGGAGCCCATTTTTCAGCCAATTGAACTTCTCGCTCATCGGTGATGTCTCGAATCCCAACGGCGGCCTGCTCCCACGCTTCCCTGGCCTGTCCCTCCCGAGTATAGGTGTCACCTTCGGCACCGCGACTCCAGATAATTCCTTCATGACCACTATTGTCACGCAAGAATACGACGGGTTCGCCGACTTCCCGCAATACCCGATCAATGTCCTGTCAGATATCAACGCCTTTGCAGGCATTGCATTCGTGCACGGCACCTATCCGACTCTCACGCCCCAGCAGATTAGTACGGAAATTCAGTTGACGAACACCGTGGGCCCCACCACAGACCAATACTTCATTATTCCGACCCCGAATCTGCCGATCCTGGATCCACTGCGCCTGATACCGGTCATCGGCAACCCACTCGCAGACCTGGTCCAACCAGATCTGACCGTGCTCGTCAACACCGGCTACGGCAGCACCACCCAGGGCTGGTCGACCGGGCCGCCGAATGTTCCCACCCCGTTCGGGGTGATCCCGCCGGTCGGCCCAATCACTGTCGCTAACGCTCTGGTCAACGCAGCCCCGCAAGGATTCAGCGCTTTCATGAACGACGTCAGCGCTGAAGCCCCGATCATGGCGAGCAACCTTTCCCCGGCCGGCCTGTCGAGCGCGCTGATGGGATCGGCCGGAACGGGCGCCGCGTCCGGCTTGACCGCGGGGCTGACGTCGGCGTTGTCCTCGCCCGACAACTTTATCCAGGCCATACAGACGGCGAACACCACTATCACCAATGAGATCTCGGGTGGGGCTGCGAACGCCTATGCGGCTCTGCTTCCGACAGCAGATCTCGCGAATGCGCTCGTCACCTCTGTCCCGTCCTATGACGTCAACTTGTTCCTGAACGGGGTGCAGCAAGCAATCAACGGTGACCCCGTTGGGGGGCTGACCTACGCATTCGGCGCTCCGGTTGCTGCTGACGTGGGACTAAGCACGTTCGCAGCCGGTGTCGAACTCGACGTCCTCCTGGGGGCAACCGGATACAGTATTTAGGTGCAGCCGGATGCCTGGGCCAGTTGGTCGATGAAGCCGGCCCAGCCCGGCTGATAGGAGGCTGATTCGGGCTCGAGTACAGCTTGCCCAGCACACCGCCGTCGGCCGGGCTCTGCAACGCCGCCTGGCCCTTCAATAACGGATAGCGTTGCGGTCGGGGCGGTTCCAGCGCGCCCGGCTCTATCAAGGCCCTTGAGAAGGTGGACGTGATCGGTCTAATTGCCGGTCTCATAAGTGCTCTCGGTATTACACTAACGCCGGGGTCCGTGAAGGGAATAGCCGATGACGAGCTTGATCACGCAGCCGCAAGTGTTGGCGGCGGCTGCAGCAGATGTGGCGGATATCAATTCGGCGATCGGCGCGGCCAGGGCGGCCGCCGCGGGCCCAACAACCGGCTTGGTGGCAGCGGCCGGCGATGAGGTGTCGGCGATGAGCGCGGCGCTTTTTGGCGCATACGGCCAGGAGTATCAGGCACTGCTCCAGCAGGCGGCCGCGTTCCATGAGCAGTTCGTTGCGGCGTTGTCCTCCGCGGGGAACGCCTACGCGGGAGCCGAGGCGGCGGCGTCGAATTCGCTGGGCACGCTTGGGGGGGACGTCCAGGCGCTGATGGGCGGCAACGCTGCCCCCGCCACGACTACGGTGACGGGCGCATTGGCGACTGCGGCTCCAATGGCGCCGACGGGCCCGGTCACCACTCTGGTCCTGGGTGCCAGCGGACTGCCGATACCTCCGCAGGACTACATAGTCGGAATTCCCCCGCTATACATCAACCAGTTTTTCCCTCCCGGCATCAACGTGGGCCTACCCACGCCCGAGGGGTTATATCCGCTTACCGGTATCAACAACTTGACCCTCGATGTGTCAGTGTCCCAGGGCGTCACGATCCTGAATAACGCGATCCAGTCTGCAATCGCCTCCGGCAGCACAACCGTTAATGTTTTCGGCTACTCGCAGAGCTCCACCATCTCGTCGGTGGTAATGCAGATGCTCAACCCCAGCAACACGCCGGGGGGGAGCTTGCTAGGTCCCGGGGTGAACCTGAACTTCACGCTCGTCGGTGATCCGAGCAATCCCAACGGCGGCCTGCTCACGCGCTTCCCAGGCCTGAGCCTCCCGAGTCTGGGCATTACATTCGGTACGGCGACCCCAGACAATTCCTTCCCGACCCATATTTATTCGATCGAATACGACGGCTTCGCCGACTTCCCGCAATACCCGATCGACTTCCCGGCGGATCTCAACGCTTTCTTGGGCATCATATACCTGCACGGCACCTATCCGTTTTTCACGGGCGATCAGATTCTTAACGCGATTCCATTAACGAATACTGTGGGCCCCACCATGACCGACTACTTCATTCTTCCAACCCAGAATCTGCCGCTCTTGGATCCGGTGCGGGCAATACCGCTCATCGGCAACCCAATCGCAGACCTAGTCCAACCCGATTTACGAGTCCTGGTCGACTTGGGCTACGGGAGCACCACCCAGGGCTGGTCGCCCGACCCGCCGAATGTTCCCACCCCATTCGGGGTGATCCCGCCGGTCAGCCCAATCACTGTCGCTGGGGCTCTGGCCACCGGGACCCAGCAAGGAATCAGCGCTTTCGCGAACGACATCAGCGCTATGATGTCGTCGCCCCCGAACCTTTCACCGGCCGGCCTGTCGAACGCGTTGATGGGATCGCTCGGGACGGGTGGGGCCAGCGTGCTGCCCGCGCTGACGTCGGCGCTGTCCTCGCCCGCCAGCTTTATCGCGACCCTGCAGTCGGCGAACAGCAATATCATTAATGGGATCTCGAGTTCGGCCTCGGCGGCTTACGCGACGCTACTTCCGACAGCTGATCTCGCGAATGCGATCGTGACCTCTGTCCCGTCCTACGACCTCAACCTGTTCCTGGACGGGGTCGAGCAAGTGGTCAACGGTGACCCCGTTGGGGGGCTGGTCTATGCATTCGGCGCTCCGCTTGCTGCTGACACGGCATTGGCGACGCTCTTCGGCGGTTTCGAAGTCCGAGTCATCCAGCACGCAGCCACATCGATTGTTGGCGATGTCATGAACACCTATATGCCGCCGCCAGTGTCGCAGGCACAGCCGCAGCCGCAGCTCGGAACGGCGTTCGGGTCGGACTGATTCCTACGGCTCGAGGACGAGCTTGCCGAGCACGCCGCCGTCGGCCAGGCTCTGCAACGCCGCCTGGCCTTCCGACAACGGAAAGCGCTGCGGTGGAGGCGGTTTCAGCCCCAAGAAGACCAGCTGGCTCAGCCCCCAGGAGAACAAGGCGGCCGAACCGGGGACCTTGTTGAGGTACTCGCCCCACGCGACGCCCATCACGCTGACGTTGCGCAGCAACAGCCGGTTGACCTTGACGGTGGGGATGCTGCCCGCGGCGAAGCCGATCACCAGCACCTTGCCGTCGATCGCCAGTACCCGGATCGCGTCGTCAAAGGTTGGACCGCCGATCGGATCGACGACAATATCCACACCCTGACCGCGGGTGTACTTCCGCACCCGGTCAGCCCAGCCGTCGGACAGCGGCACCACCAGGTCGGCGCCGAGCGAAGAGACATAGTCGGCTGCGGCCTCTCGGTGCACCACGGCTATCACTTTGCTTGCGCCCATTGCCTTGGCGACCTGGATCGCGGCAGTGCCCACCCCACCGGCAGCACCCAGCACCAGCACTGTGTCGCCGGGGCGCATCGCGGCGCGACGAGCGAGGGCGAAGTACATCGTGTTGTAGTTCACTAACAACGACACCGCTTCGGCGTCATCGAGTTCCGCGGGGCTGCGCATCACATTGGGCGCCGGAACGGCCACTTGTTCGGCATAGCCGCCTAGGATTCCGAACGCCGAAACCCGCTCGCCCACCTTGAAACCCGACGCCGGCGGCGCCGAACGCACCACGCCTGCGGCTTCCATGCCGGGGACAAACGGCGGCGGCAACTTGAGTTGGTACTCGCCCTTGCTCAGCAGCAGGTCCGGAAAGCAAACCCCGGCGGCCCGAACGTCGATGACGACGTTGCCGCCGTCATCGTTGACATCGTCGATATCGGTGTACACCATGCCGGTCGGACCGGACAGCTTTTGTACGACACAGGCTTTCATAACCCCTACAGCTTGAATCCGGCTTTTTGCACCTTAGCGAGGTCGGTGATCTCGGCCCAGTGCGCGGCGATATCCTGCACCGACGGCGGCTTATCGAAGTTGGCGCCGTCGTTCTGGAACAATGCGACGCGCTGCACCTTGCCGCCACCCACGACGAAAACCGATGCGCTGTCGGCGCATTCCTCGGTGCACAGGTAGGCCACGATGGGGGCGACGAACTCGGGTGTGAGCTTTTCCAACACTTCCGGCGGCATGATGTCTTGAGTCATCCTGGTGGCCGCAATCGGGGCGACCGCATTGGCGTGAATGTTGTACTTGGCCCCTTCGAGTGCCAACGTGTTGATCAGGCCGACCAGACCGAGCTTGGCCGCCCCGTAGTTGGTCTGGCCGAAGTTGCCGAACAGGCCGCTGGTAGAGGTAGCGACGACGACCCGGCCGTAGCTTTGCTCGCGGAAATGCGGCCAGGCCGCGCGCAGCACGTTGTACCCGCCGTAGAGGTGCACCTTGAGCACGGCATCCCAACTCTCCGACGTCATCTTGTGGAAGGTGCCGTCGCGCAGGATCCCGGCGTTGCTCACCACACCATGCACGGCGCCGAATTCGTCGAGCGCGGTTTTGATGATGCCCGCCGCGCCGTCCTCGGTGGCGACGCTGTCATAGTTCGCAACTGCACGCCCTCCCGCGTCACGAATCTCGGCGACGACATGGTCGGCCATCGCGGATCCGGCGCCCGTGCCGTCGCGGGCTCCACCGAGGTCGTTCACGACAACGCTGGCGCCCTCCCGGGCCAGAGTCAGGGCGTAGTCACGCCCCAGTCCTCCACCGGCTCCGGTGACGACGATGACACGATCCTGCACTCCGGGCATCAGTTTCCTTTCTTATCGGGTCTTATATCGGGATCGGGGCGTGCAAAAGTTGGGGTCAGAACAGCCTGCGAGCCATCTTGAAGGCCCGCTCGGTGTACGGCGGGTAGATCAAGCTCGATAGGTCGGGCCGAGTCGGTTTGGTCAACACCGACTTGCGGTGGCTGAACTCGTCGAAGCCCCACCGACCGTGGTAGGCACCCATGCCCGAAGCGCCGACCCCGCCGAACGGCAGTTTGGCCGTCGACACCTGGAAGGCGAGATGGTTGACCAGCATGCCGCCCGCCGGAACGTCCTTGATCACCCGCTCGCGGACGGCGCGCGACTTGGTGAACAGATACGCGGACAACGGCTTGGGCCGCGAGTTGACGAAACGTATTGCGTCGTCCAGGGATTGGACGGTGATCACCGGCAGGATCGGCCCGAAGATCTCGTTTTGCATCAGCGGCCCGTCCGGATCGGGGTCGACGACGACCGTCGGCTGGATCCGCAGGCTGGACGCGTCGCAGCTGCCGCCCACGGTGACCTTGCCACCAGAGCCGGAGAGATAACCGCTGAGCCGGTCGAATTGGCGCTGATTGACAATGCGCATCCCGTGCCGCTCCTTCGACCGGAACTTTGTGATGGCCGCGCCGATCTTGGTGACGAGTTCGTCACGGATCTTTACGTCGGCCAGCACATAGTCCGGTGCGACGCACGTCTGCCCGCCGTTGAGCACTTTCATCCAGGCGATCCGTTTGGCCGCAACATCCACGTCGGCGTCGGCCGCAACGATGACCGGACTCTTACCGCCGAGCTCGAGTGTGACCGGGGTCAGATGACGCGCAGCACCTTCGTAGACCTTGCGGCCGATCTCGGTGCCGCCGGTGAACATCACGCGGTCCAAGCCCTGCGCGATCAGCTCCTGGCTCACCGCACCGTCGCCCTCCACCACCGCGATCGCATCGTTATCGAGATACCGGGGCACCAACTCGGCCATCAAGCGCGAAGACGCCGGGGCGATTTCCGAGGGCTTGAGCACGACGGCGTTTCCGGCGGCGATGGCCCCGACCGCCGGACCCAGCGTCAGGTAGAACGGATAATTCCAGGCGCCGATGATCAGCACGGTGCCGTACGGCTCATACTCCACCCAGCCACGGCCGGGGAGCTGAGCCGCCTCGAGCAGCAGGTATTTGCGGCGCGTCCACTTACGCAGGTGCTTGGCTGCGTACTTCGCTTCGCCGGCAGTGGTTGCGATATCGGCGATGAATGCCTCGAAGGGGTTGCGGTCCAGATCGTCGGCGAGGGCGGCGGCGATCGCGGCCTCGTTCTGCTCCATCAACTTTTGCAGCTGCAGCAACTGCTGTTTGCGCCACTCGATGTCGCGGGTGCGGCCAGTGGCAAAAGTCTGGCGAAGCCTCCCCACCGTCGCGGCGATATCGACCGGCGCGGCTGCTGGGGCCCCGTTCGGGGACTTGGATGTCTTCGGTGCAGCTGATTCGGTGGTCATCAGTGTCCCTTCCTTTTCGCACCTCTTCACACCTTCGGGAGCATCCCCACCGCTTTGCGGGCGGACGCTCATAGGTGATAACCGCGATCCTAACCATCCGGTTGGGAGAGCAGTAGGGAAGATCCGTTCGGACCGCGGGAGCTCGGGGGGCGCTCCCGCTACTCGCACGTAGTCAGGGCTTGGTTGCCGTCACAAAGCTGTTCGCAAACGGCCTGTCATCCGATTGCGGCTCGCGGCCCAATCGCGCTGCCTCCTCGCGCGCATTCACCGTGCGGGTGGTCCAGCCGTGCGCCGCGAACCAATCACCGCAGTCGGGCCGACCCTCGTCTTCAAACCACAGATCGAACGGGTTGAATGAGGTGTCTTGGCCCCGCGCTTCGCGCTTGGCCCGCAGTTCGGCCCACTTCTCCTCGGCCTCTCGGCGATTCTCTGCGTCAACCCCGAAGTTTTCGACGGCGAGTCGGCTGCCTGATCCGCTCAGCGAGTCGATCGAGGTGAACATGGCTTCCTGTGCTGCTGCCGGCAGAAACGGCAACAGCCCTTCGGCCAGCCACGCCGTTGGCAGGCTCGGGTCAAAACCCGCGTCGCGCAACGCTTGAGGCCAATCGTGGCGCAGGTCGACCGGCACCGGTCGCCGGTCGGCGATGGGTGTGGCGCCGTGGCCGGCAAGTGTCTCAGCCTTGTACTCCAGCACCTTGGGCAGATCGATTTCGTACACGGCGGTTCCGGCGGGCCAGTCCAGGCGGTAGGCGCGCGAATCCAGGCCAGCGGCCAGAATCACGACCTGCCTGATACCAGCCGCGACAGCATCGGCGAAGTAGGCGTCAAAAAAGTGGGTGCGGACCGCCTGGTAGTTGATCATGTGGCGGGAGTCGGCGGCACCCCCGTCGGGGTCATCCGGCTCCGGAGTCCACCATGCGGTCACCTGCTCACGGATGCCCGCAAGCTCAGGCGTGGAGACCAGCGGCTCGGCGAACTGGTCCCGGATGAGCGGGTCGGCGCTGGAGGTTTCGGCCGCACGGGCCAGCGCGACCATCACCGCAGTCGCCCCCACACTGGTAGCGATGTCCCAGGAATCGTCAACGGTGCGGGCCATTACGACCGCTCCGCGGTGACAAAGTCCGAGAATGCATCCTGGTCGTCGGCCAGCGGAACATTCTCAATCCAGCGACCCAGCCGGCGCATCTCATCAGTCGAGCGCTGCGCCCGAGCGCGCCAGCCGTGGTTGTTGAGCCAGGGTGCGAGGTCCGCCCGGTGGTCGTCGCGATACATCAGCTCCCCAATGTCGATGGCCTGCTCCAGGCCAATCTCTTCGGCCACCTTCTTGAACCGCTCCCGCATCTGCTCTCGCCGATCGTCGCCGTGGGAGGCTGCGGTTTCAGCCGCGATCCGGCTCCCAGCCGCACTCAGCTCACCGACTTGGGTGAAAAGGCGGTCCTGGGCCTCGGCGGGCAGGTACATCAACAGTCCTTCGGCCAGCCAAGCGGTCCGCGCCGCGGGGTCAAAGCCGGCAGCGCGCAGCGCGGCGGGCCAATCCTGTCTTAGGTCGATGGCTACCTCACGGCGATCGGCCGTAGGCGTCGCACCGCTTTCCGCCAGGGTCGTGGACTTGTAGGCAAGCACCTGGGGCTGATCGATCTCGTACACGGTGGTGCCGGCGGGCCAGTCCAGCCGGTAGGCGCGGGAATCCAGTCCTGACGCGAGAATCACCACCTGCCGGATCCCGTCCGCGACGGCGTCAGCGAAGTAGGTGTCGAAGAACTTCGTCCGCGTCGCTTGGTAGCCGCGCATATGCGTCACGACGGCGGCGGTTTCGGCATCGAGAGCTTCCACCTTGGCCGCCACGGCCGGGTCGAGCATAGCCGCCCACAGAACGCCGGCACCGGCGTTAGCGACCAGCAGTTTGGCGTACGGGTCGCGGATCAGCGCATCAGGCTGGTCGGTTTCGACGGCGCGGGCCGCCGCGACCATCACCGCGGTGCTGCCGACGCTGGTTTTGATGTCCCAGGTGTCGTCATGGGTGCGTAGTGAGCTCATCGCGTACTCCCCGCTCTTTACATACTTCGTTGATTAGTTGGACGGCTCGCCGAGACGCGCTCGCAGCAGCGTGCTGCGGACGGCCTCGTCGGCCAGGTCTTCGGGTACCGCGCGGCCCAGTCGGGCCATCTCTTCGCGGTTGTTCACGCCGTGCACCTGCCAGCCGTGGTCAGCAAGCCACTGGGTGGCATCCGAACGGTCGGGCTCGTGATAGGTCAGCGCCAGCACATTGACGTCCAGACCGAGCCGTTCCCGCATTCGCTGCCATCGCTGCGAATTTGCTCGCGAATTCATCCCGAAGACCTCGACGGCGACCTGGCTGCCCGGCGCGCTAAGGGCGGTGAACTTCTCGAACAGGCGGTCCTGAGCGTCGCTCGGCAGGTAGGGCAGCAAGCCTTCGGCAAGCCACGCCGTCGGTTGGGTGCGGTCGAATCCGGCGGCCGTCAGAGCGGCCGGCCAGTCATCGCGCAGATCCACCGGAACCGGGCGTCGGCTAGCGGCGGCAACCGCACCATGCGATTGAAGAATTCCGGTCTTGAACTCCAGCACCTTGGGCTGGTCGATCTCGTAGACGGCGGTGCCCGCCGGCCAGTTCAGCCGGTATGCGCGGGAGTCCAGCCCGGCCGCCAGGATCACCACCTGCCGGATGCCGGCGCTGACCGCGTTAGCGAAGTACTGGTCGAAGAAATGGGTGCGCACCGCCTGGTAGTCGATACCAAGCCGATGCGCCCGTTGACCCTGCGGATCGCCGTCGAGCCAGGCCAGCTCGGGGTCGGCCAGCTGCGCCCACGCCGGACCGGCCGACGACACCAGGATGCGGGCGAACTCGTCGCGAATCAGCGGATTGGCTCCAGCCGTTTCCACGGCCCGGCCGGCAGCGACCCCCAACGCGGTGGCGCCGACCAGTTCGGTGATGGTCCAGCTGTCGCCAGCGGTCCGTACCGATGGTGGCAATGAGGGCGAGTCGTCGAGCTCAGTCATGTCGCAACCATGCTACCCGAGTAAGTTAGTCAAACTATGTGCTTTGTGCGCGACGTCACTTCGCGGGGATCGGCGCCGGAATCGCTCAGTTCTTGGGCTGCCAGAGCGCGCCGGCCAGCAGCTGGCGCAACATGTCGGTGACAGCTTTCATGTCATGCGGGTCCCGCAGATAGCCGGCGTAGAAGCCCACGCCGCAGAGCACGGCCAGCATTGTCTCGGCCAACGCACCGACGTCGATATCGGCGGCGACCTCGCCCCGCTCGATCGCGTCGTTCACAGCCCAATGCAGAAATTCGCGGCTGATTCGCACGGCATCGTTTTCGGCGGTGCTCAGCTCCGGATGCCGCTGCGACTCCAGCACGTTGGTGACCAGAAACGCTGACGTGGACGGATGATCGGCATTGGCATGCACCGCGACGATGATGAACGCCGACAGCCGCCCCATCAGGCTGGTCTCGCGGCGTGCCTCTTCGATGGCGGCCGCGACTACGAGTTCGTTGGTTTGCTCCACCACTGCCCGGTACAGCATCCGCTTGCTGGAAAAGTAGTGATTGATCGCCGGCCGGGTCAAGTCAGCGCGGACGGCGATCGCCTGGAAAGTCGCCCCGTCGTAACCGCGCTCGCTGAACACCAGACGAGCGGCGCGGACGATACGCTTGCGCGTCTCGTCCGCCTTCGCCGCCGGAGGACGCCCCGGCCCGCGGCTCACCGTTGAGGGCATTGCTAGAGTCTGCCACCGCCATGGTGCGGCATTAGCGCATTCGGCGGGATAACGCCGAATTTCCCAGCTTGATATTCCTCGAGCGCAGCGATCACTTCGGCCCGAGTGTTCATCACAAATGGTCCGTAGTGAAAGACCGGCTCCCGAATCGGCTGGCCGCCCAGGATCAGCACGTCGGTGGCTGAGGAGGAAGACCCAGTGCGGGATGAATCCTGGGTCGGCTGGGCAGCCAAGCTGATCCGATCTCCTGGTCCGAGGACCGCCAGCTGACCTTGGTGAATCGGGTGTCCGATCGGACCGACGGAGCCGCTGCCGGACAGCACGTATACCAGCGCGTTGAAGTCACGCTGCCATGGGATGTTCAGGCGGGCTCCGTTTTCGATCGTCGCGTGCACGAGCGTGATCGGGGTGTGGGTGATACCGGGTCCGCCGTGACCGTCGACCTCGCCGGCGATGATGCGGACGAGAGCTCCGCCGTCGTCGGATGCGATCAACTTGGCGTCGTTGCCTTCGATGGCCTGATACCGGGGCGGCGCGAACTTGTCTTTCTTCGGCAGATTCACCCACAGCTGGATGCCGTGGAAGACGCCGCCACTTTCGACCAGTTCGGCAGGCGGGGTCTCGATGTGCAGGATGCCCGCGCCGGCTGTCATCCATTGCGTGGCGCCGTCACTGATCAGGCCGCCGCCGCCGTGGGAATCCTGATGCGCGAACTTGCCGTCGATCATGTAGGTGACGGTTTCGAAGCCACGGTGCGGGTGCCAATCGGTGCCCCTGGGCTCTCCCGGCTGGTATTCCACTTCGCCCATCTGGTCCATGTGGACAAACGGATCCAGAGCGGCGGTGCCGACCCCGGCGAACGCCCGAACCACCGGGAAGCCCTCGCCCTCGGAGCCTCGCGGGCCAGTGGTGATCGATCGGACTGGACGCTCGGTGTCGGCTGGGCCCGCCGGGCGTACCCGGGGCAATGTGAGTGTGTCTGCGGTGATAGCAGGCATGTCTACCTCCTAATTTAGCGTTACCCGTATAACCGGACTTCGGTCCGTTTATTCCTTGCCCCCGGCTTCAATAAGATGACCAGGTGCTTGGGATGCCTGGGTTCTGGTTTCGGAGACCACCGCGGGGGTCGCGGGCCAGGCCCGCGCTGTGAGCGATCAAACGGCGGATGAACCCGGGCTCCCGATAGCCCCGCCCGCCGCTGCCGGCGGACGATTCGGGGCATCGATCAGGAAGTCGGGCTATCTGCGTAAGTGGCTATTGCTGGGCTTCACGATCGGTGTCATTGCCGGCCTCGGAGCGGTCGTCTTCTATCTCGCGCTGAAATACACCAACGAATTTCTGCTCGGCTACCTCGCGGACTACCACATCCCGAAGCCCGTCGGTGAAGGTGGCGGCCGCGGGTCTGGCGGCTTCGGACGTGCGTGGGCGATTCCGTTGGTGACGACGGCCGGGGCGCTGCTGTCGGCAGTGATTGTTGCCAAGCTGGCCCCGGAAGCCACCGGTCACGGCACCGACGAAGCCATCGAGGCAGTGCATAGCGATCCCCGCGCGATCCGCTTCCGGGTGGTGCTGGTGAAGATGGTGGCCAGTGCACTGACCATCGGATCAGGTGGCTCGGGTGGCCGCGAAGGCCCGACGGCCCAAATATCTGCCGGCTTCTCCTCGCTGCTGACCCGACGGCTGAACCTGAGCGACGAGGACGGTCGCATCGCGGTGGCACTCGGGATCGGCGCGGGCATCGGCGCGATCTTCGCCGCGCCACTGGGCGGGGCGGTGCTGGCCGCATCCATCACCTACCGGGATGACTTCGATTACCGCACTCTGCTGCCCGGTTTCATCACGTCGGGGACCGCGTACGCCGTGCTCGGGTCTTTCCTGGGGTTCGACCCGCTGTTCGGCTATATCGACGCCGAGTACCGCTTCGAGACGGCGGGGCCGCTGCTGTGGTTCGTGCTGATCGGTGTGCTCGCGGCGGCGGTCGGCTACCTGTACGCCCGAATTTTTCACGCCACGGTCGCCCTTACCCACCGACTGCCCGGCGGGCCAGTGCTCAAGCCGGCGATCGGCGGGCTGCTGGTCGGCCTGTTGGGGCTACTCATTCCCCAGATCCTGAGCAGTGGCTACGGCTGGGCGCAGCTGGCGGCCGACCGCGGGTCGCTGATGCAGATCCCGTTATGGATCATCGTCATCCTCCCCATCGCCAAAATCGTCGCCACGTCACTGTCGATCGGGACTGGCGGATCCGGTGGATTGTTCGGCCCGGGGATCGTGATCGGGGCCTTCATCGGAGCCGCGATCTGGCGGCTGGGCGAGCTGGCCGGCTTGCCGGGGGTGCCCCACGAGCCGGGAATCTTCGTCGTCGTGGGGATGATGACGTGCTTCGGTAGTGTCGCCCGTGCACCGCTGGCAGTCATGATCATGGTCGCGGAGATGACAGGTTCGTTCTCGGTGGTGCCTGGCGCGATCATCGCCGTGGGAATCGCGTCGTTGCTGATGTCTCGCACCAACGTCACCATCTACGAGGCGCAGCGGCTGAATCGTGAGACCGCCGAGCGCGAGCGCACGCGTTCGGCCTCAGAAACCAGGGGAGAAACCAGGGGGGAAGCCAGCGAGGCCGAGTAGGTTCGAAGTCGGCAGCCTAAATCGAGTGGATCTGCTGCACCGGCAGCCGGGCGCCACGGCGCGGTTCGTATGCCAATCCACTGACTTCGAGCAGGCGGACCACCCGGTGACGGTGCGGTCGCATGGGTTCGAGCAACTCGAGCATGACGGCGTCATCGACCGGGCGGCCCAGCAGCGTCCAGCCGATCATCTTCGGGATGTGATAGTCGCCCACCGAAAGGGCATCGGCGTCACCAAACGCCCGTTGCGCGGTCTCGGCAGCGGTCCACTCGCCGACTCCGGGCAGCGACGTCAGCGCTTCGCGTGCTTGCGCCGCCGGACGCGACGCCAACCGTTCCAGCGACGCAGCCCGCCGCGCGCAGGTCACCAGCGTCTGAGCCCGTCGCGGATCGACATTGGCGAGATGAAACTCCCACGACGGAATGTTTCGCCACACCTGCGCCGACGGCGGCACCCGCATCCCGGCCGGCGCCGGTCCAGGGGCTGGTGTCCCGTACTTCGACACCAGCACACGCCACGACCGAAACGCGTCAGCGCCGGGTACCCGCTGCTCGATGATTGCCGGGATCAGTGCTTCCAGCACTTGCCCGGTACGACCCAGGCGCAAGTGCGGAACCCGTCGGAGCGCCGCCGCGACCGTCGGATCCCGCGGTACGAAATCCGAGGCATCATCCTCGACGCCCAGCATCACGGGCAGCGTCTCGACGAACTCCTCAGCACCGGCGCCCCATGCCACGCAGTGGGCGGCGTCAGGGGCCGCACGGCTGATCCGCGCCGCGACGGGTCCGGTGGCCAGCAGACTGGTCCGCCAGATTGTGCCATCACCAGGGAGCTGAAAGCAGGGGTCCCGGGGACCCCGACGAAGCGGCGCCAACGTGTGCCCGAAGCTCGCCGGGCCGGGGAACGTCACTGTGCGCGCGCTCTTCACCCGGTAACTCCGATCACGGACAGCTCAACTCCGATTGACCGCGTACTGCCTCTCAAGACACTATGACAATGTGACGACGCCGTTTGATGGCCCGCACGCCGAACTGGCCTGGATGTTCCTGCAGAGCATGTGCGAGGGCGGCGACCTCGACGAGGGCTTTACGCTGCTCAGCGACGACTTCACCTTCTGGAGCCTGATCACCCGCATTTCCTTCGACAAGCAGACTTTCCGGCGATCGATCGACACGCGTAAAAAGTTTTTCGAGGTCACCATCGATCTGCTCCGCTGCGTGAACGATGGCGACACCGTGGTCGTTGAGGCAGAGGTCCACGGCAGCACCGTTGACGGGATCCAATACGACAGCCCGTTCGCCTGCTTCTGCGAGACCCGCGATGGACTGATTGTCTCGATCCGCGAATACAGCGACACTCGATCGGCCGCTGCTGTGCTCCCCCCACCAGGGTCTGCGGGCTACCTATCGTGCTGAGACGCTGATTTCGGCTTTGTTCGGGTAGAAGGCGACGTGCCCGGCGATCTCCGCGACCGCCGGATAGGGCTCTTCGTACGTCCAGATCACATCGTCGACGGTCTCACCGGCCGCAGTGGTAACGCTGTAGTAGCTGGCGTCACCTTTGAACGGGCAGTAGGTGCTGGTGTCGGTGCGAGTCAGCACGTCTTGTACCACGTCGCTGAACGGGATGTATTGCACCGCAGGCAAAGTGGCCTCTTGCAGTTCCAACGCCGTCGTTGTGTCCGCGACGAGCTCGCCATTGACCCGAACTTGTACCCGTCCCTTTGTCGGCTCGATGGTGATCGGGTGCCCAGCGCTGGGTTCTAAGACTTCCCGGTGGCTCACAGTTTGTACCTCCTCGTAGACAGATAAATCGTGCAACACCAACCGGCGCTCAACACTTCCCGCATTCGTCAGGCCGGTCCGAATGCGTAGCGGTGGTATTGCGCGATCGTCCGCAATGCCGGGACTGCCGCCATCGCCCTGCCCAGCCAGCGATTTACTGGCGACAGCAAAGCGAACGTGTCACTGTCGAAGACGGATTCCCACGCCAAAAGACGCACCCCCGGAACCGCGTCGACAATGTCGGCGGGCCCGTTGATCCCCCAACGCAACTTCGAGCCGGAGCGGCGCACTACGGGATTGATCGCCTGCGATCGAATTCCAAAGGTGCTGAACGCGTCGAACTGCAGTTCGCCTGCGGGGAATCGGTCGACGACACGACGCAGCAGCCCGAGCCCGCCGTCTTTGGTCAGGTACGGCGTCAGGCCCTCACCTATGAGCAGGGCGGGGCCGTCGGCCGGTATGTCCGCCAGCCAGGACAGATCAGTCACTGACGCCGCCAGCATTCGATAGTTCATCCGGTCCGGATATACCCGTTCGCGCAGCCCGATGACTTCCGGGTAGTCGACGTCGTACCACTGCACACCCGAAGGAGGATCCAGCCGGTACACGCGAGCATCCAGACCACAACCCACATGCAGCACGACGCCTTTCTCATGCACGGCTAGGAACTGGCGGGTCCAGTTGTCGAAGTGCGCGGTGCGGATGGCGACCGACGGAGCCCGCCGTGCGGAGATGGACGTTGCCTGCCAGTCGTAGTCGATGCGCGCAACGGCCGCCTTCGCGTAGTGATCCCCAAGGATCGAACGCGGTGCATCGGCATCAAGTGCTTTGGCGTACAGCGTTGCGAGCGTCGTCTGCGGCGGTCCGATGAAGTCGACCTGAATCCGGTCCACGGGCCGAGCCTATTCGAATTGGGCGGCAGTGCTGTTCTCGGTGTTTTTTCGTGCGGTGCGCATCGCCGCCCAAAACCGGGCGGCCTCGCGGATCGATTCCTCAACCGGCCGCGGCTGCCAGCCCAACTCGCGGACCGCCTTGCTGCTGTCGACGTTGGCTTCGGCGCGCATCATGCGCACCGACGTCAGGCCGAGTTCGGCATCTTTGCCAGTGAGGCGGGCCTTCAGACTGCCCAATGCACCCAGGGCGTACAGCATCGGTACCGAAATCGAGCGTCGCGGCGGTGCCACACCGGCCTCGTCGGCCGCGATCCGCACGACCTCCTTCAACGCGATCATCCGTTCGGAGATGAGATACCGCTCGCCGATACGCCCGTGCTCGGCGGCGAGGATCATTGCGCTGGCGGCATCGTCGACGCCGACGACTTCCAGTTGAATGCCGTTCATTGTGAACGGCAGCTTGCCGAAGACCGCGCCTGCGATGAAGGCGCCATGTGGAGTGCGGCCCCAGTCGCCACTGCCGTAGGTCGTTGAGACGCACATCGCGACGGCGGGCAGGCCGGCCTCCGCCACGTACCGCATCACCAAATCTTCGGCCGCAACCCTGGATTGGACGTAGGGAGTCAGCCCGCGCGTGCCGATCACGTCATCTTCAGTCGCCACGTGGCCATGCCGCCGGCCCACCGTCGCGTAGGAGCTGGTGAAGACGAACCTATGCAGGTCGGGTTGTTCGACTGCGACATCCAGTACGTTGCGCAGGCCCTCCACGTTGGTGTGGAACAGCGGCGACGGGTCGCGCAGCCATGCGCGGGTGTCGACGACGCAGTAGTAGACGTCGTCGACACCGTCCACCGCCTCGCGCAACGTGTCGGTGTCGAACACGTCGCCGAGGAATCGGGTGACCTGCAGGTCGTCAATGCCGCGGGTCTTGGCGGTCGGCCGCACCATAGCCCGCACTTCTGCCCCGTCAGCGACCAGCCGGCGGGTCACGTGTGAACCCAGGAAACCGTTGGCGCCAATGACCAGCTTGGGTTTCGCACTCACCGTTCGCTCATTGCTGCTACCCAGTACCGTTCTCTTGCATCCACCGGGCAGCGTCATCATCCAGCGTGCCCAGGGCCTGCGCCTTCCGGCACCACTTCAGCCCTGCCCGCAGGAAACGCAGTGGGTTGTAGATGTCTTCCTGACGGCACCACAGACCGTCGCCGGCATAGGTGACGATGGAGATGTTCGTCGCGCTGATCACGCTGCCGTCTCCGGGGTCGGCCATCGGGTTGTCCAGTTCGCAGATGATCCGGCCGGTGGACTCGTCGATGACCGACCACAACGTCGGAAACGCGATCATGTGGCTGCCCGGAAAGGTCGTCATCGTCCGCTGAATCCAGGCGCGCACCTGCTCGCGGCCCCGCATGGTGCCCGCCGCGTGCTCGATGTAATCGACGTCCGGCGTGTACTGAGCAACCCAGGCATCCCAGTCCCGTGTCTCGGCGGCCGCGGCAACCGTCTCCTCGAATTTCTGGAAGGCGGCGGCCAGTTCGGTACGGGAGAACGACGGGGGAGTCATGCCCGGGCGGCCGATCTCATCGCGCCGTTGCACCTCATCGGCGGAGTGTAGCGTGGGGAACGTCACCGGTTCCCAAGCCGTTATCGGTTCAGCTACCGATCAGGAGGACAAGGAATGACAGTCACCCAAAAGGCCATCCTTGCCGGCGGCTGCTTCTGGGGAGTGCAAGATCTGATCCGCAAGCAGCCGGGCGTGATCTCGACTCGCGTCGGCTACAGCGGCGGCGACGTCCGCAATGCGACCTACCGAAATCACGGCACGCACGCCGAGGCCGTTGAGATCGTCTACGACCCCGCGGTCACCGACTACCGCGCAGTGCTGGAGTTCTTCTTTCAGATCCACGATCCGACAACCAAGAACCGGCAGGGTAACGACCGCGGAACGAGCTACCGGTCGGCGATCTTCTACCTCGACGACGAGCAAAAGCGCGTCGCGTTGGACACCATCGCCGATGTCGAGGCGTCCGGCCTGTGGCCCGGCGAGGTGGTGACCGAGGTCAGCCCGGCCGGCGACTTCTGGGAGGCCGAACCTGAGCACCAGGACTACCTGAAGCACTACCCCAACGGGTACACCTGCCACTTCGTGCGACCCGGCTGGAAGCTGCCGCGGCGCGCGACCACCCTGAACTGAGGGCTGTGTTCTGTTCGATCCCCGGGCGCTGAACGCAGACCCGCCGTCACTGAGGCTCGACTGTCAGGGGCCTTATTGGCCGGCGACTCGGCGCCGGCGCACTACAACCCGGCCGCCGTCCTTGGGAATAAACGCGACTCCCCGACCGTGCCAGCGCTCGCCTGGCGCATCGGTGGTTTCGATTGTGAAGTGGCACATAACTGTTCGCAGCACTATGTCCATCTCCATGTTTGCGAACGCTGCCCCCACGCATCGGCGAGTCCCGCCACCGAACGGAATCCAGGTAGCCGCAGACGGTTTGGTTCCAATGTAGCGTTGCGGGTCGAAGCGCTCAGGATCGGGAAAAACGTCCGGGTCGCCGTGTATCTGGCCGATGCCGACAATGATCGAATCCCCGCGCGGAATCACCCACTCGCCGAGTTGGAAAACCTCTGGATAAACATGGCGACCGGCGAGATCGATGACCGTCCTGGCCCGCTGGACCTCCAGAATCGTCGCTTGGCGCAGCTCGCGGCCGCCGTTATCGGCCTCTTTGACTAGGGCCGCCAGCACATCGGGGTGGCGGCTTATCCGCTCGAATGCCCAGCCCAGCGTGGCCGCGGTGGTTTCGTGTCCGGCGGCCAGCAACGCTAGCAATTCGTCGCCAATATCCTTGCGCGACATAGCCGAACCGTCGTCGTAGCTGCTACGTAGCATTATCGCGAGCACGTCGGACCGATCAGCGAAGTTCGGGTCTGCCCGTTCGTCGTCGATCAACTTGTCGATGACAACGTCGTACTGCCACCGCCATTCGGCCAGCCGTCCCCACGGACTGTACCGGCCGTAATTGCGTTTCGGTTTGGGCAGCGCTGCCAGGCGTGAACCCAAAGTGACCCACGGCGGGATGAGCCGGCGCAGCTCGTCGAGCTCGGCACCTTCGGCCCCGAAGACCGCGCGCAGGATGGCGTTGAGCGTGATGCGCATCATCGGCGGCACCGTTGCAAAAGGCTGTCCTTCGGGCCAGTCGGCGATTTCGCGCAGCGTCTCTTCCTCGATGATGCTCTCGTAGTTCTTCATGCTCTTGCCGTGGAAGGGTGGCGCCAAAAGCCGCCGCCGGCGGCGGTGATCATCGCCCTCGAGCGCGAATACCGAGCCGGGGCCGAAAAACCTGCTCAGATTGGGCTGTATGTTGCCCAACTCGTCTGGACTGGTGGCGAACACCTGCTTTGCCAGCACGGGGTCCGCGACCATCACGACGCGACCGTAGACCGGGAGTTTGAGCGTGAAAACGTTCCCGTACTTGCGTACCAGGTGGTTCATCATCCACCGCCGCCCCGTCGAAAAGGCAAGGGTCTGAAACACTTTTGGAAGACGGGTTGCCGGAGGCAACCTCACCCCCGCGGGGGCCGCCGGCGGGGCGGTGACTAGTTCGCTCATGGCGGTGCTGCTCCCAACATCTGTCTGCCCCAGGCGGGGGTGGTACGACGGAGTACCGCAGACCCTTCCCGGTACGGTACTCTGTAGTACCAAACCTGACAAGCATCGAAAGGGGCGTGCGCATGACAGCAGTGGCCGGCGACCCCGTTCTCGGCGAAGAGCTGGCTGAACCAGACCCGTTTCGGCTCAGACTGCTCGACGGCCTCGCCGCCTCGATCAGCGAGCGTGGATACCGCGCCAGCACAGTCGCAGACGTTGTCCGCCACGCGCGCACGTCCAAGCGCACCTTCTACGACCAGTTCGCCAGTAAGGAACAGTGCTTCCTGGAGCTGCTGCAGGACGACATCGAGAAACTCGGCGAAAGCATCCTGGCAGCGGTCGATCCCGAGGCTGATTGGCGCCAACAAATTCGTCAGGCGGTCGAGGCCTACGTCGGATATATCGAATCCCGGCCAGCCATCACATTGAGCTGGATTCGTGAACTCCCGTCGCTCGGTGCCGTCGCCCGTCCCGTCCAGCGCCGCGGGTTGCAGCTGTTGTCCAGCCAGCTGATCGACCTCAGCGCCAGCCCAGGCTTCCGGCGGGCTGACCTGCCGCCGTTGACTGCACCGCTGGCCGTGATCTTGCTGGGCGGCCTGCGTGAACTGACCGCGCTTGCCGTCGAAGATGGAAGAGCCGTCCGGGAGATCGTTGAACCGGCGGTGGATGCGTCCGTAGCGCTGCTCGGCCCCCGGCACTGAACGCAGACCGGCCCGTCGCGCTTGCGCTTTGCCGGGCTGGGCCCGACGCCCGGCTCTCCCCCGCGAGCCGTTCCAGCCCCCCATACGGTCTAGGCTCATCGCAGACCCTAGACATGGAGGACCACGATGCGGCTATCGACCCGAAACCAGCTCAAAGGGACCATCACCGAGGTCGATCTCGGCAGCGTGATGGCAATCGTGAAAGTAAAGCTTGACGGTGGCGATCAGGTCGTCACGTCCTCGGTCACCAAGGATGCCGCGACTGGCCTAGGCCTCAAGGTCGGTCAGCCCGCGACGGTGTTGATCAAGTCCACAGAAGTCACGATCGGCGTCGAGTAACGCCGCTAGATGGCGTCGACCATGCGCGCGGAGCGCTTCTATGCGGACACGAAAAAGGTTGTGCTGGAGGATGTTCCGACCCCCGAGCCGGGACCGGGCGAAGTTCTGGTCAAGGTTGCTTTCTGCGGGATCTGCCACTCGGACCTTAGCCTGATCAACGGAACGTTCCCAGCTCAGGCGCCGGTCGTGACGCAGGGCCACGAAGCATCGGGGGCCATTGCGCAGCTGGGTCCCGACGTGACCGGCTGGGCCGAGGGCGACCGGGTGATCGTTGCTGCAGGCCGACCGTGCCGGACGTGCCCGAACTGCCGTCGTGGCGACGTGGTGAACTGCCTCCGGATCCAGTTGATGGCCTTCGCCTACGACGGCGCGTGGGCCGAATACACAGTGGCGCAGGCAGCGGGCCTGACGCGGGTGCCGGACAACGTCCCGCTGGAACAGGCCGCGATCCTGGCCGACGCGGTCTCGACGCCGTATGGAGCGGTGGTCCGAACCGCGAAGGTCGCGGTCGGGGAATCCGTCGGAGTATGGGGCGTTGGCGGTGTGGGCACCCACATCGTTGCGCTCTCACGGTTGGTCGGCGCCGTACCCGTGATCGCCGTCGACATCAACCCGGCCGTTTTGGACCGAGCCGTGGAGGTCGGCGCGGACTACGCCTTCAATTCCCGCGACGACCGGTTGCACGACAAGATCGCCGAGATCACCGGCGGCCGCAAGCTGGATGTGGCCTTCGACGCGGTCGGCCTGAAAGTGACCTTTGAGCAGGCGCTTGATTGCCTGACCGCCGGCGGCCGCCTAGTGGGTGTCGGGATGAGCGCGGAGTCGCCGAGCATCGGACCCACGGCCACGTTCGGGCTGACCCATAAGCAGGTGCTCGGTCACCTCGGTTATCAGAACGTCGACATCGAGACCTTGGCCAAGCTGGTTTCGCTTGGGCGCCTTGATCTGTCGCGGTCGGTCAGCGAGATCGTCTCGCTCGAAGACGTGGTGTTGGGCATCGAGAAGCTGGAGCGCCAGGACGGCAACCCCATCCGCATCCTCGTCAAGCCTTGAGAAACACCCGGATCCGGTCGAGTACCAGCTCGGGTCGCTGCGCGACGATCCAGTGTCCTACGCCGTCGACCAGCTCGACCTCGAAATCGCTTATGTGGTCGGCATATCCGTCGGTCAGATCCGCGGTGATCACCGGATCTTCGGTACCTGTCAGCCAGCGAACGGGGACGTTCACGCGAGCGTCATCGAACTCGCCACGCATCCAGCGCAGCATCTCCTTGGTCTGAAACGAGCGGTACCAGCGCGAGCCTGCCTCCGCGTGCCCGGGCTGTTGCATGCACTCGAGGTACATGCGAACGTCGTCCTCGGCCAGTGTGAAACCGCCGCCCACCCAGGATCCCAGCAGCCGGACAAACCGCGAGTTGGGACTACTGATGATCCGCGGACCGATAATCGGCAACGAAATCGGGATCTGATACCAGAACCGCCAGATATTGCGGACCGTCGACAGGCCGCGCTTCACCCAGGGCGCCACGGTATTCACTCCGAAAAAGCCGGTCACCTTTTCCGGATGGCGCAGCATCATGATGAACGCGACCGGTCCGCCCCAGTCATGGGCAACGAGCTTGACCGTTGCGACACCCAAACGGTCCAGGACGGCTGCTAGATCGTCGGCCATCTCGCTCTTGAGGTAACTGGTGCGCGGCGCCGAACTCCAGCCCGCGCCACGCAGGTCGGGGCACAGAACCCGGTAGCCGTCGGCGGCCAGCGGCCCGATCAGCTCGTGCCACTCCCACCAGTTCTCCGGGAAGCCGTGTACCAGCATGACAACCGGCCCCTCGGCCGGACCCGCATCTGCGACGTGGATCGTGACACCGTCGCCGAGATCCACGTACCTGTGTTCACAGACAACCGGGCCGTCCAGCGTGGGCATAGTGACCATGCTCAGAACGTAGCGGACTGTCGCCTCTAGGTAAGGAATCGGTCGACATAGGGCGCGAAGCGTGCCCGCAGACTGTCCTCCTTCAGCCCGAACATCTCGTACGAGGTTTCGACGTTGCCCAGTCGGCCGCGCTGGTGGCCCGCCAGATAGCCGGCGATTGCCATTCGCGCTTCGTCGGTGAACGGTTCACCGGCCAAGGCATATACACGCTCGGCACTGCCGAGTTCGTCAGCCATGAAGTCGTCGAAACGGATGTCGACTGAGCGGTCCGGACCGATGGTGTCACGATCGCGGATGAGCGCAGTGAGCATCTGATCGAGACGGTCGATCCAGGACTCCGCGATCTGCTCCACCGGCACCGGTGCGCGGTGCATGCGGGCGGAGTAGGTGATCATCGCGATCATCGACAGCGCCACTGGCACCGGGTCACGGTGCGTGAACACGACGATGCTGTCGGGGAATACCCGGTCGAGTACCGGCACCTGCTCGAGGTGCTGGGGCGACTTGAGCAGCCAGCGGCGGCCCCCACGCAGGAACTGCATCGCTGTGAGTTGCCTGGCGAGGTACTCGTAGTGGGGCGTCTGGTCGTGGGCCTGGTAGTAGTCACGCCAGCGGGGCACGTCGGCGAGTGTCTCGAACAGCATCGTGGAAACGTCGTTGGCCAGCAGCTGGATCTCTTCGTGGACGTGATCGGTGGTCATCTCGTGCATGAGCGCGAACTGCGGCATCACTGTGTTGATCACCCCGACCGCGATGTCCATACGCGTCCGTCGCGGGTCCGGCTGGATTCCAATCTCCTGTGGCAATGGAAACGGCTCGACGCTTTCCCAGTACGGCATGGTGCGGAAGGTGCGCGGCGCTGCCAGCAGATTGTGCAGGTGGGTGGTGCCGGTGCGGGGCAAACCGGCGATCACAATTGGCGGTTCCAGTTCGATGTCATCGATCTCGGGATGCCGGCTCAGCAGGTCGGTCAATAGCAGCCGGTTTTTGAGCAACTGCAGCAGTTGCCCGTAGAAGTTGACGACTCCGGCCGCGTGCAGCCCGTCGATCTCACGCACCGCGGTGAGGTAGACGTCGAGTCGTTCCCGGTAGTCGTCGGGACCGAAATCGTGCAGGCCGGTGCCGGCACTGGCCTGCACGTGCAGCGCGCCGGCATCCAGCGGACAGTGCGGGGCCATCGCCGCCATCATGTCGAGGATCTGCTGGGCTTCGGCGCTGAATCGGGGCTGGGCTAGATCTTCGAGACGAACAGGGTGGACGGCGGCGGCTTCGGTCACGCGACTTATGTTACTCTGAGTTTCGTAATGGTAGTAGATTTTGGCCGACCCCGTGACCCGCGTATCGACAGTGCGGTGCTTCGCGCGACGGTTGAACTTCTCGCCGAAACCGGTTACCCCGGGCTCTTGGTCTCCGCCATTGCCCAACGGGCCGGTACCAGCAAGCCTGCGATCTACCGGCGCTGGCCGAGCAAAGCGCATCTGGTGCACGAGGCGGTGTTTCCACTCGGCGCCGCGACCGCAATTCCCGACACCGGATCACTGCCCGAGGACCTGCACGAGATGGTGCGCCGCACAATGGCCGTCCTGACCACACCCGCCGCCAAGGCCGCCCTGCCGGGGCTGGTCGGGGAGATGGCGGCAGACCCGACTCTGCACTCGGCGCTGTTGGAGCGGTTCGCCGACATCATCGCCGGTGATCTCGCGTTGTGGCTCGAGAACGCAGCGGGCCGAGGTGAGGTCCGGGCCACCGTGACCGCGGCCGAACTGGCCCAGGCCCTCGCCGGCATCACATTGGTCGCCCTGCTCACGCGCGTCACCGAACTCGATGACGCCTGGATCGATCGCACGACCACATTGCTCCTGAAAGGAATCAGCGCATGACGCATGAGTCGACCGCCGCTTGGCAGGAGCTGCTTGCAACCCTGGGGGCTCTTGACCGCTCCTTCCTCGAGGGCGACCGTGCGGTGACCGACGACCGGCACATCGCCGACGGCTACCGCATGCTCGCCACCACATTGGGCGTGGCGTTCGACAGCTACCTGTTCACCGAGCCCGGTCGGCCGCAATTCGTCGCGGTGAACACGCCATTCCGTCGCGACCGTCGATGGGGCGGCGACAACACCGACGCCTACTACTTCGTCTGCCCGGTCGATCCGAACCGGCGCTACCGCATCAGCGGCAATAGGGGCGATAGCGTGTACTTCTCGGTGACCGCCTACAACGAGCCATCGCCCGGCGCCTGGTCGGACCGGATCGTTGCGATAGTCCGCGACGACGATCTCGACGTCCTTGATATCGACGCCGACGGCAACTTCGCCTTCGAATTCCCCCCGACGCCCGATGCGGCCGTGCTGATGACCCGTGACTATCAAGCCGACCCACTGACCGGGCGCCCGGTTTCCTGGCATATCGAAGCGCTCGACGGACCGGATCCGATACGACACGGCGACGCGGAGACCGCGGCAAGTCTGCGGGCGACCGCCACCTGGTTGCGCACCATGTTTGCGATCGTGCCGCTGGCCGTCGGGGCACGGGTCCACGACCAGCATGCACTTGGGCACGAAACCGCCCACGCCGCAAACCAATTCGCCGATCCCTATCAGGTGCCCGACGCCAACTTCGGCTGGTCGGCCCGCGACGCCTGCTACTCCTACGGCAGTTTCGTGCTCGACGAGGACGAAGCGCTGGTCATCACGCACCGGCCACCGTCGTGCCGATTCTGGAACCTGGTGGTGTGGAACCAATTCATGGCTACCTACGGCGCCCCCGATGACCGCTGTTCCATCAATGGCCACAGCGCCGTGGCCAATAGTGACGGCTCTGTGACGATCGTCTTGTCCCGCGCGATGACGGCCCACCCGAATTCACTGACCGCGCTGGGCTATCCGCGCGGCAACCTCGCCTTCCGGTGGTTCCTCACCGAAGCGCTGCCGGAGCGGCCTGAAGTGAGACTCGTACACGTATCGGAAGCGCCGACCGACGTGCACTGAATCAGGGTGCCCCGACCTCGCCGACCAACTCGATGGCCCGGCCCAAAGTGCGCAGCTTGGCGTCCAGCGTGTCGCCGGCGGGATAGAGCCGCACCGTATCCACGCCGGCGTCTTTCCAGACCGCCAGCCGTGCGCGAACCATCTGCTCGGTCCCGACCAGCGTGGTGGCCAGCACCATCTTGTCGGTCACCAAATGCGCTGCGCCGTCGCGGTCGCCCCGCTGCCAGCGCTCGCGCACCTCGACCGCGACGTCGGCCCAGCCTTGCCGGCTGTAAGCCTGGTTGTAGTAGTTCGTGCTCGCCGATCCCATACCACCCAGACTGAACGCCAGCTGTTTTTTGCGGGCCGCGACCATCCTGTGCAGTCCGTCTTCGTCTGATGCGAAGGCGACCTCGGCGCCCTGGCAGATGTCGATATCGGCGCGAGTTCTGCCGGCGGCAGCCAGCCCCTTGTCGAGGTGGGTGAAGTAGGCCTCGGCGGCGCCTTCCGGGACGAAGCTGGTGCCCAGCCAGCCGTCGGCAATCTCCCCGGTCAACCGCAGCATGGCCGGTGACAGCGCAGCCAGGTAGAGCGGAATGGCGTGTTGGGGCTGGGTCGACAACCGCATCGGCACGGCCTCCCCGCCAGGGCGCGGGATCTGGAATTCTTTGCCGGAGTGGGAGATCTTGCCTCCCGCGAACGCCTGCCGCACGATGTCGACGGTTTCGCGGATGCGGGCCAGCGGGCGGCTGAACGAGACTCCGTGCAAGCCCTCGATCACCTGCGGACCCGAAGCGCCCAAGCCAAGCAGGAACCGCCCGTTCGACAGGTTAGACAGCGTGATCGCAGTTTGGGCGACCATGACCGGCGAGCGGATGCCGACCTGCAGGACGCCGGAACCGAGCAGCATCCGTTGGGTGCGCGCCGCGATGTAACCCAGCGCCGACGGCGCGTCCGAACCCCATGCCTCGGCGACCCAACAGATGTCGAGACCCAGCTTTTCCGCCTCGACGGTGAATGTCACGACTTCGTCAGAGCCACCGGACAACTCGACCGTCGTCGCGGTCCGCATCAACGCACCCCGCGTTCGGCCAGTCTCTTGATCGTTGCCAGCGTCTTGCTGATGGCGGTTTCGAACTCCCGCAGCCGCACGAAGACGATCTTTTGTTCCTTGTCGGGCATCGATTCGATGGCCACCGACAGGCCCGAGGGGGCCGGTCCCATCTGCATCCAGTAAGTCAGGTTGGTGCCACCGTCTCGGGGGGTGAGGCGAAACCGCCAGGTCGACGCGGGGTTGCCGGGTTCACCGACCGCCCAGGCGAATTCGCGTGGCTGGTCGCAGGCGACGATCTGCGAAGTGGTGCTCCACTGTCCGAACGCGTCATGCTCGTTGTGCCCGACGAAGCGGGCCCCGACCCGGGGGGCGGTGGCTCCCTTGACCCACTGAACGGCTTGCAGCTCACTGCTGAGCGTCGGCATCAGCTGGATATCGGAGACCAGACCCCAGACTCTGGCCGGTTCGGCGTCGATCCACGTCGAGGCTTCCACCGTTGGCTTGTCTGCATAGCGTGCACCGGTCCATTCCACGCGACCCATTGTCCCCCGCCGGGTCCGAGCCGATGCTCGGGCCTTACGCGGGGGACTCGGGCGGGCTGCTCGAACGTGACGCTGCAGTACGTTCGAGGCTCGAACGTGACTGTGCCGTCACGTTCGACGCTACTGCGAGGACTCAGGCGACAGCGGGCACCCGATCGGCGGGCTTGGCATCGCGCTGGTCACCGCCGAACACACCACGCAACGACGGGAGTTTCGCAGAGTCCGGCAGGGTCAGCTTGACGATCTTGCGGACCACGGTGCCGAACTGTTGCAGCAACGGGCCCTTGTTGTAGGGAATGCCGTACCGTTCGCAGATCTCCTGCACCTCGGGCGCGACGTCGGAGTACCGGCGGGCCGGCATGTCCGGGAACAAGTGGTGCTCGATCTGGTGCGACAGGTTGCCGGACAGCAGATGGAAGATCTTGCCGCCGGTCAGGTTCGCCGAACCGAGGACCTGGCGGAAGTACCACTGGCCACGGGACTCGTCCTTGGTCTCTTCGACGGTGAATTCGTGAGTGCCGTCCGGGAAATGCCCGCAGAAGATGATCATGTACGACCACACGTTGCGCATCAGGTTGGCCGACATATTGCCCGTCAAGACGAACGGCGCGAACGGTCCCGCCAGCAACGGGAAGGCGACGTAGTCCTTGAGCGTCTGGCGGCGCGTCTTTTTCCAGATGGCACTGAGGGTGTCGCGCTTGTCGCGGAGGCTGATCTCGCCGGAGCGGATGCGCTCGGTTTCCATCTCGTGCAACGCGACGCCGTACTGGAACAACACCATCAGCAGGAACGCGTAGACCGGGTTGCCCAGGTAGTACGGATGCCAGCGCTGGTCTTCGCTCATCCGCAGGATGCCGTAGCCGATGTCGCGGTCCATCCCCACGATGTTGGTGTGGGTGTGGTGCATGTAGTTGTGCGAGTGCCGCCATTGGTCGGCTGGGCAGGCGGTGTCCCACTCGAAAGTGCGGCCGGAGATCGCCGGGTCACGCATCCAGTCGTACTGTCCGTGCATGATGTTGTGACCGACCTCCATGTTGTCCAGGATTTTCGCGATGCCGAGCATGGCGGTACCCGCCAGCCATGCCGGCGGCAGCATCCCGGCGAACAGCAGCGCGCGGCCACCCACTTCCAGGGCCCGCTGGGTCTTGATGACGCGGCGGATGTAGTCGGCGTCTTCTTCGCCGAGGTCTGCCATCTCGCGTTCTTTGATGGCGTCGAGTTCACGGCCGAACGCGTCGGCCTGTTCGGGGGTCAGGGTGATCTTGTCGTGTGACATTGCTTCTCCTTCAAATCGTTTGTCGGTGGCGACCCGCTGCGCGCGGCTTCGCTAAAGCGACAGATCGACGTCGCCGACTGGGACGGACACGCAGATCTGCACATCGTCGTCGGGCGCGGTCGAAACGGCACCGGTGATCAGGTTGCGCACCGTGCCGGCGGTCTTGCGCCGCGTGCAGGTGTGGCAGATGCCCATCCGGCATCCGTTCTGCGGTGTCAGGCCGGCTGATTCAGCCTGTTCCAGCAGCGAGCGGCCGTCGTCGACAACGTCGACACCACTGTCCGCGAAGGTGATTCGACCGCCTGACGGATTCGCAGGCGGCTCGAAAGCCGGTGGCACGAAGCTCTCGGTGAACACATTCTCGCTGTGCTCCCGGACCGCCTCGACCAAAGCGGTTGGCCCGCAGACGAACACCGCATCAGGGAAGGGCATGGCGGCGGCCAGGTGCTCGGGTCCGAAGCGGCCGACGAGGTCGCTGCCGGCATCCGATCGGGTGTAGCCGTGCAGCACCTGCACGCCAGGTAGTGCGGCCAGCTCATCGCGGTAGCACGCTTCCGCGGCAGTGCGCGCGTAGTGGACGAAGGCAATCTCGGCGCCAGGGGCCTGGGAGTGCCCCTCGGCGACCAGCGTGCGCAGCATGGCGATGACGGGCGTAATGCCGCTTCCGCCGGAGACGAAGAGAATCCGGCGGGGCCGCTGAGCCGGCAAGACAAAGTCGCCGCCGATACCGGCCAGACCGACGATCATGCCGCGTCGGGCACGCTCGTACAGGTAGTTGGAAACCAGCCCGCCTTCGTGGCGACCGATCGTCAACTCGAGATAGGGGCTGCCTTCGGCGTTGGCCGGTGAGTAGCAGCGAGCGTGCCGGCGGCCATCGATGTCGACCGTGAGGTTGACGTACTGGCCGGCCTTGACGGTGTGGGCGGACGTGAAGCTCCCATTTGGAGCGAGCGTGAGGGTGACGCTGCGCGGAGTGGTCCGGCGCACGTCGATGACCTTGGCGCGGGCCTCGCCCAACGTCCAAGTCGGTGCCACCAGCTCGGTGTACCGGTCGACGCCGTGCGGACCGGTAAGCAGGTCTACCAGGTCTGAACCCAGCACTCGTTTCTGGAAAGCCTGAGCGAAGCTCCGACCAGAAGTTTGAGCAGTTTGAGTGAACATATGTACACCGTGCTACCAGATAGTGCAGCTAGTCAAGGATATCTGCTGCTATGTGTTAGGCTTCACATAGTGAACAGTCGTACTCCTAGCTCACGGCCACACAGGTCAGGTCGCAGCAGTTCACGCGAAAGTCCGTCGCGCGAGGAGCGCAAAGAGGCGACGCGCCGTGCGATCATCGCGGCCGCACTCAAGCTGCTGCAGGACCGCAGCTTCGGCAGCTTGAGCCTGCGTGAGGTGACCCGGGAGGTCGGGATTGTGCCCGCAGCCTTCTATCGTCACTTCGAGTCGATGGAGGCGCTCGGACTCGTTCTCATCGACGAGTCGTTTCGCAGTTTGCGCGACACCCTGCGCGGGGCGCGCGCCGGCAGGCTCGACCCGAACCGGGTGATCGAGTCATCCGTCGAGATCCTGGTCGCCAGCGTCGCCGAACGACGCGAGCACTGGCGCCTCATCGGCCGAGAGCGCTCCGGCGGGCTATCCGTGCTGCGCTATGCGATCCGCACCGAGATCCGGCTGATCACCTCGGAGCTGGCCACCGACCTGGCGCGCTTTCCGGGGCTCAACGCCTGGAGCACTGAGGACCTCAACGTGTTGGCAACCCTGTTCGTGAACGCCATGATCGCTACCGCCGAGGCGAGCGAGGACGCCCAAAGTTCCGAGGCGCTGGAAGACATCCACCGCGTCGCCGTCAAGCAGCTGCGGATGATCGCCATCGGTATCGCCGGCTGGAAGAGCAGCCCCTGATGCGGTAGCGCCGTTACCGCGGTGCCCGCCACATCGGCCACATGGTTGGACCGCCTTCAGGCAGTACGATCTCGCCGGTTACTTCGAAGCCAAACCGCTGGTAGTAAGCTATATTCTCATGTTTGGTTGACTCCAAATAGGCAGGCGCATGCTCCGCATCGACGCGGTCCAGGCGTGACTCCATCAGGACCTGTCCGAACCCTTTGCCACGGACCATCGGGTCGCTGCCGATGGCGGCAAGGTACCAGTGCGGTTCTTCGGGATGTGAGCGTTTCATCAGTTCCTGCAGGCCACGTGCCATTGCCGTCCGCAAGCCGAACACCCGGAGGAATGCCGGCGTCTGCGCCAGCAGCGCCCAGCGCGTTTCTTGCCATTGATCCGGCGGATCCCATAGCGCCGCCGCGCCGATACCCGGTCCGTCGCAGGCCACCTCCACGCCGCCACGGGCCAGATGGTGGTGCCGGGTGATCGTCGCGAACAACCGGTATAGGTGCGCGGTCCGCGCCTTCTGGTCAGCAATTAGCCAGATCATGACCGGGTCGTCGTAAAACGCCCGCGCCATCGTGCGTGAGAGCTCCCGGATATCGGCTCTTCGCGCCGCGCGCGCCTGCGGGCTCACATACGTCAGGCTAGTGGTCGCTGCTTCCGCGGCATGGCCATAACGGGACCGCGACTTCTAGAATTACCGGCGTGCCGCCCCATCGGGATCTCGCCGCCTACGACGATCGTGCCGGCCAGTACGACCGGGGCTGGCGTGGCCGTCTCCACCACGCCATCGGCGACCGCACTGCCGCGCTGGCGACGTCCACCGCGGCCAGTCCGCAGCGTGTCCTCGATGTGGGATGCGGGACCGGATATCTGTTGCGGACACTGGCCGGCCGCTACCCGGAGGCCGAGCAGTTCGCCGGGATTGACGCCGCCCCCAACATGATCGAGACGGCCAGGCGCCTCACAGTCGATCAGCGATTGACCTTCAGCACCGGCGTCGCCGAGCGGCTGCCCTACCCCGACGCATCGATCGACCTGGTAGTCAGCAGCACGTCGTTCGACCATTGGACCGACCAGTACGCCGGGCTCGGCGAGTGCGCCCGGGTGCTACGACCGGGCGGGCACCTGGTGCTGGTTGATCAGTTTTCCCTGTGGCTGCTGCCCACGCTGGCAGTCAGCCGCCGGGGCAAGGCGCGAACCCGCGGCCGCACGAACCGCCTGCTGCTGCGCGCGGGCTTCGACCGCCCCCACTGGCACAGGCTGCACGCCGTGATCATCAACGCCGCAGTGGCCGCGAAAAGGTCCTAGAAAAGCCGCATCTACGATGGGGAGGCTCCAGCTAGAAATATCTGAGATGCCGGCGTGACGCTGCGCCGGGGAACGGTTGCCGACGGTGTGGGACTTCGAAACGGACCCGGAATACCAGGTCAAGCTGGACTGGGTCGAAAAGTTCATGGTGGACGAACTCGAGCCGCTCGATCTCGTCGCTCTTGATCCTTACGACAAACAGAACGTCGAGATGATGAGCATCCTGCGGCCGTTGCAGCAGCAGGTGAAGGATCAGGGACTGTGGGCCGCCCATCTGCGGCCCGAGCTCGGCGGTCAGGGCTTCGGCCAGGTCAAGCTCGCGCTGCTCAACGAGATCCTCGGGCGCTCCCGCTGGGCGCCGTCGGTGTTCGGCTGCCAAGCGCCGGACTCGGGGAATGCGGAGATCCTTGCGCTGTTCGGCACCGAGGAGCAGAAGGCCCGCTACCTGCAGCCGTTGCTCGACGGCGACATCACCTCCTGCTATTCGATGACCGAGCCACAGGGCGGTTCTGATCCCGGGAATTTCGTCACGGCCGCGACCCGCGACGGAGACGACTGGGTGATCAATGGCGAGAAGTGGTTTTCGACCAACGCCAAACACGCGTCGTTCTTCATCGTCATGGCCGTCACCAAACCCGACGCCCGTACCTACGACAAGATGTCGCTGTTCATCGTTCCGGCAGAGACGCCGGGCATCGAGATTGTGCGCAACGTCGGTGTGGGCGCCGAATCGTCCAAGCGCGCCAGTCACGGATACGTTCGCTACAACGACGTCCGCGTGCCGGCCGATCACGTGCTGGGCGGCGAAGGCCAGGCGTTCATGATCGCGCAGACCCGGCTCGGCGGTGGCCGCATCCACCACGCGATGCGCACAATTGCACTGGCGCGCAGTGCGTTTGACATGATGTGCGAGCGCGCGGTGTCGCGAAAGACCAGGCATGGGCGATTAGCCGACTTCCAGATGACGCAGGAGAAGATCGCCGACAGCTGGATCCAGATCGAACAGTTCCGGCTGCTGGTGCTACGCACCGCCTGGTTGATCGACAAGCACCACGACTACCAGACGGTTCGCCGCGATATCGCGGCGGTTAAAGTCGCCATGCCACAGGTGCTGCACGACGTCGCACAGCGGGCCATGCACCTGCACGGCGCGCTCGGCGTCTCCGACGAGATGCCGTTCGTCAAGATGATGGTGGCCGCCGAGTCGCTAGGCATCGCAGACGGCGCCACCGAGCTGCACAAGATGACAGTAGCCCGCCGCACGCTGCGTGAATACCAGCCCGTCACAACGCCTTTCCCGTCTCAGCACATACCGACGCGGCGCGCGGAAGCCCAGGCCCGGCTGGCTGAACGCCTGGAACATTCGATCGCCGAATTCTGACGGCCGAACGTCGACGGGCAATTTCAGGAAATGTAGCGAACGATGCTTTCGGCCACACACGCCGGCTTGGGCGACCCGTCGATCTCGACTGTGGTCGACACCGTCGCCTGCACAGCACCGTTGCCCAGGTCGTCGACGCTGACCAACGAACTCTGCGCACGCACCTTGGATCCGACCGGCACCGGCGCGGGGAAGCGAACCTTGTTCAGGCCATAGTTGATTGCCAGCTTGATGCCGTTGACAGTGTACATCTCATGCTGCAGCCGGGGCAGTAGCGCCAGGGTCATGAAGCCGTGGGCGATGGTCTTGCCGAACGGACCCGCAGCCGCCCGTTCCGGGTCGACGTGGATCCATTGGTGGTCTCCGGTCGCGTCGGCAAACAGGTTGACGTCTTCCTGAGTGATGGTCACCCAGTCGCTCTGTCCGATGGTCTCGCCGGTAGCGGCGGCGAGGTCGGCGACTGACTCGAAGGTGCGCATTATTCTCTCCTCTGCTCGTGGGTAAGCATAGAACCCGTGAGGCTGCTGTTGATCGCCGATACCCATGTCCCGCTACGCGCACGCGACCTGCCCGCGCAGGTGTGGGACGAGGTCACGAAGGCAGATGTCGTCTTACATGCCGGCGACTGGGTAGCCCTCGAGTTGCTCGACGAGCTGGAGTCCCGGTCCGCTCGGCTGGCCGCATGCTGGGGAAACAACGACGGCCCCGCCTTGCGGGCGCGGCTGCCGGAACGGGCGGACGTGACGTTGTCGGGTGTGCATTTCACCGTCGTGCACGAGACCGGCGCTACGACCGGCCGCGAAACCCGGATGTCGCGGCTGTATCCGCACAGCGATGTCCTGGTGTTCGGACACAGTCACATCCCATGGGATACGACGACAAAGACTGGGTTGCGACTGCTTAATCCAGGCTCGCCGACGGATCGCCGCCGGCAACCGTTCTGCACCTATATGACTGCGAGTGTCGACAACGGGTCACTGGCGGACGTGGTCCTGCACCGTCTGGACAAGTAGCTCAGAGCTAGCTGGGACCCAGCGCGTACACATATTTAGCTCGTAAACAGAGATATTATCGATACAGTGAAGTCACGCACCGACCCGGTCACCGAGATGTTCGGCGTCGTCGGCAGATTCCGCCGGCAACTCCGCCGATCGGCCGGTCGTGGGCTCGATTCCACGCGGCTCAGCGAGTCACAGTCGGAGCTACTGTGGCTCGTCGGCCGGCAGCCGGGGATCTCGGTCAGCGCCGCCGCTGCGGAGCTGGGGCTGGTACCCAACACCGCCTCGACCCTGGTTTCCAAGCTGGTAGCCAACGGCTTACTTATCCGGACCGTCGGCGAGACGGACCGTCGCGTCGGCCAACTCCGGCTTGCCGAGCGTACCCAGCAGATCATCGACGCGTCTCGGGCCGCTCGGCGAGCGTTGCTGTCTGAGGTGCTCGGCGAACTTGATGACGATCAAATCGGCTCTCTGACAAAGGGGTTGGAGATCCTTGACACGATGACCCGACTATTGCAGGAGCGATAATCATGAGTGGATCACTACCAATGGCCATCGATTGCCGGCACCTGACCTACCGCTACGGCCAGTTCACCGCTGTCGATGACGTGACATTGCAGGTAAGGCCGGGCGAGACCATGGGCCTGCTTGGACCCAACGGCGCCGGAAAAACGACCATGGTCCGGATGCTCACCACTTTGACACCGGTGCAGCAGGGCGAATTGCGCATCTTCGGCATGGACGCCCGTCACGAGACCATCGACATCCGAAGCAATATCGGCTATGTGCCGCAACAACTGTCGATCGAACCGGCGTTGACAGGCCGACAGAACGTGGAGTGGTTCGCCCGACTGTACGGCGTGCCCCGCGCCGACCGTGCCGAACGGGTCGATCAGGCACTGGAGGCCTTGGAATTACTCGACGTGGCCGATCGGCTGGCCGCAACCTACTCGGGCGGCATGGTGCGTCGCCTGGAGGTGGCTCAAGCGCTGGTCAACCGCCCGTCGCTGCTGGTGCTCGACGAACCAACCGTGGGGCTGGATCCGATCGCCCGGGACGGCGTCTGGACGCAGGTGCAGAACATGCAGGCTCAGTTCGGCATGACGGTGCTACTGACGACCCATTACATGGAAGAGGCCGACACGTTGTGTGATCGGGTCGCGCTGATGCATCACGGACGCTTACGCGCGGTAGGAACGCCCACAAAGCTGAAGTCGACGGTGTCGGCGCACGCCACGCTCGAGGATGTGTTCCGCCACTATGCGGCCGGAGAGTTAGCCTCCGAATCGGCAAAAGTAGCAGCGCCGTCGGGGTCGTCGAGTATGCGCGAAATCCGCTCCACCAGAAAGGTTGCCCGCCGTGTCAGTTGACCGCGACTTGAAAGCCTCGGCGTTGACCTTGGTCCGCGCCCCGCGCGGATGGCAGCGTGTCGGCGCAACGCTTAGCCGCGTCGGGGCGTTCGCGATCGTCGAAATGCAGAAGCTGCAACACGATCGGACCGAACTCGTCACCCGGATGGTGCAGCCGGCGCTGTGGCTGTTGATCTTCGGTACTACGTTCAGCCACTTACACGTCATCGACACCGGGTCGGTGTCGTATCTGGCCTTCCTGGCGCCGGGAATCATCGCCCAGTCGGCGCTGTTCATTTCGATCTTCTACGGCATCCAGATCATCTGGGATCGAGACGCCGGCATCCTGGCCAAACTGATGGTGACACCGGCGCCCGCGTCGGCACTGATCACCGGCAAAGCATTCGCAGCCGGTGTGCGATCGGTCGCCCAGGTCGTCGGCGTGATGGCGCTGGCCTATGTGATGGACGTCGGCCTGACCATCAATCCGTTGCGGATCCTGGCAGCAATGGGCATCGTCATGCTCGGTGCCGCCTTCTTCGCGTGCCTGTCGATGACGCTGGCCGGACTGGTACGCAGTCGCGATCGTCTGATGGGGATTGGACAGGCCATCACGATGCCGTTGTTCTTCGCTTCCAATGCGCTGTACCCGGTCGACGTGATGCCCGCATGGCTGCACGTGCTGAGCACGGTCAACCCGCTGAGCTACGAGGTCAACGCCCTGCGGGCACTGTTGATCGGCACCCCGTTCGACCCGCTGGACATCGTAGTGCTGGTAGTGGCGGCAGTGGCCGGAATCGCCACGGCTTCAAGCCTTTTGCGCCGTCTCGTAGCGTAGGATCATCGAGGATCAGCGCCGTACGCCGCGGCGCCAACCGAATTCCGATAGCATTGGTTTCGAGTCCCGGCCGACTCTCAATCGTTAGCCAACCGCGATGTCTTGCTGCGGCCGCGACAAGCGAATTGCGTGCTCCCCCTGTGTTTCACTCGCCCTGAACGGATTCGACCGCGTCACAGCGGCAGATGAAAGTTGGGATGGGTAGAGAGCTATGTCGTTCTTCGAAGAGGTGCGAAAGTTGCGTGGCGCAGCGGGAAGTATGCCGCGCCGGCTGGCTATCGCGGCTGTAGGGGCTGCCCTGTTGTCCGGTCTGGTCGGTGCCGTCGGCGGCTCGGCGACCGCGGGTGCGTTCTCCAAGCCGGGTCTTCCGGTGGAATACCTGCAGGTGCCATCGCCGTCGATGGGCCGCAACATCAAAGTCGAGTTCCAGGGCGGGGGCCAGCACGCGGTCTACTTGCTTGACGGTCTTCGGGCGCAGGACGACTACAACGGTTGGGACATCAACACGCCGGCCTTCGAGGAGTTCTACCAGTCCGGCCTCTCGGTGATCATGCCCGTCGGCGGCCAGTCCAGCTTCTACAGCAACTGGTACCAGCCGTCGCAAGGCAACGGTCAGAACTACACCTACAAGTGGGAGACCTTCCTGACCCAGGAGATGCCCACCTGGTTGCAGGCCAACAAGAACGTCTTGCCGGCCGGTAACGCGGCGGTAGGTCTCTCGATGGCGGGCGGGTCCTCGCTGATCCTGGCCGCGTACTACCCGCAGCAGTTCCCCTACGCTGCCGCACTGTCCGGCTTCCTCAACCCATCCGAGGGCTGGTGGCCGACGCTGATCGGCTTGGCAATGACCGACGCAGGGGGTTACAACGCCAGCAGCATGTGGGGTCCGTCCAGCGACCCGGCGTGGAAGCGCAACGACCCGATGGTCCAGATTCCGCGGCTGGTCGCCAACAACACCCGAATCTGGGTGTACTGCGGTAACGGCACACCGACCGACCTCGGCGGCGACAACATGCCGGCGAAGTTCCTGGAAGGCATGACACTGCGAACCAACCAGCAGTTCCAGAGCACCTATGCGGCCTCGGGTGGGCGCAACGGCGTGTTCAACTTCCCGGCCAATGGGACACACTCGTGGCCCTACTGGAATCAGCAGTTGCTCGCCATGAAGCCCGACATGCTGCAGGTGCTCAACGCCGTCAACAACAACAGCTAAGGGCACCGCAGACACAACGCCAGCATCGGCGGCAGCGCACCGGCCAGCGCTGCTGCCGATGTTTTTCAGCTACCTGCGGCTATTCCTGCAAGGCGCGGCGGTCCTGGTGGAAGTAGGTGTATCCGGTGGTCAACGCACACACAACCGAGGCGACCACCAACATCCACAGGCCATTGACGACCAGGCTGATGCCGCCGCCAACCGCCGCGCCCAACACAAAGCTGGCGAACAGCAGAAAGTAGCCGAGCCAGTCGGCCGCTGTGCCGCCGGCGATGTGGCGTTCGATGCCCTGGCTCATCTTGACCAGCGTGCCGGTCACATAGCTCAACGGGACTGACACCTCGCCGTCCTTGACGAACGACGTGTTCAAGGCGCCAACACCGAAGACCACCAGCATAATTGGCGCGAAATCAAGCGAGCTTTCCGCCCAGCCTTCATCGATAACGTCCAGCAGTGTGGCGCCCACCAGACTGAAGGTCGTCAACACGATCGGGCCATGCGCATGTCCCGACCAGAAACGCCGCCGGCACATGGACGCGACCACCACGCCGGCGACGAAGCACAGCAGTAGCACCCCCGCCGTGATCGACAACACCACATCACCCCGGAAGTACCCCAACACAGCGCGTTGGGCATTGCCGGTCATGAAGGTCACGAAGTATCCCTCGGAGTGGGTAAAAGCAGTCGCTCCCAGCACACCGGCGAGCATTGCCAGCACCCACGACAGGCGCGCCTCACGATCGAAAGTCTCACTCACCACACGCATATACTTTCAGACCGCACCGATCAACTCAGGCAGCGGTGAGCCGGGCGATGGACCGCAGCGGGATCGGCAGCCATGCAGGCCGGTGCCGCGCCTCGTAGCCGGCCTCGTAGACGGCCTTGTCGAGCTCATAGGCGGCCAGCAGCTGCGCCGAATCTCGTGGATCGATCCCCGACGCGGCCGCGTAGCCATCGCAGAACGCGGTGCGATTGCGCTCGATCCATTCCCGGGCCCGGGCCGCCAGCTGTTTGTCGGTGCCCTGGTCTACCAGCGGCCCGTAGGCGGCGTACTCGAAGGAGCGCAAAACACCAGCCACGTCCCGCAATGGCGAATCCGGCGCCCGGCGCTCGTCCAGCGGCTGGCCCGGCTCACCCTCGAAGTCGATCAGCAGCCAGCTCTCCGGGGTACGCAGCACCTGTCCCAGGTGCAAGTCGCCGTGCACCCGCTGAACGGTGACCGGCTCACTTGCAAGCTTCTGGAATTTCTCTTCGATCGTCGCCGCGTACCCCTCCAGTTCAGGAACCAGCGCCACGGTCGACGAAAGCCGCGCCAGCACGTTATCCACCGGGAAAGTTGCCTGCGCGGTTCCGAGGCATTCGGCCAGAGTGGCGTGCACGGACGCAACCGCTTCGCCGAGTCGATTGGACTCACCAGCGAAATCGCCGCCGACTTCGTGGGCGTACAAGTCGCCCTCGGCGAACAGGTCGCGAACGCTGGCCGTCGCCATTGCCCAGCCTTCAGCGGCGTTGACCGCAAACTCGGTCACCATGCCCAGCGGCCACGCCGCGTCGGCGGCGTCATCGGGTGCGGCTATCTCGTAGGTGCCTAGCAGCCGCGCCACATGCGGGTTGCCAGCGCGGGCGAGCACCCGGTTCAGTTCGATATCGGGATTGATACCGCTGCTCACCCGACGGAACACCTTGAAGATGGCACGCCGATCGAAGATCACGCTGGTATTGGACTGCTCGGCGTCGGAGACATGCGACTGCGCCTCCAGCGGCAGTTCGACGTCGGGTTCTTTGGTAAACGTCACTTCGACGCCGGACGCATCGCGCACGGCTGATGAGTTGATCAACGACAGCAGAAATTGCGGGGCGTTGGCGTCGTACAGCGCATCGAAGCCGGTCCGATCGTCGGCAGCGCCGATTGTGGCCACGGCGCTGTACTCGGAGACCGGCGCGGAATCCCACCCGACGATCACTTGATAGCGCTCCGATGAGCCGTTGGTGTAATCGGCGTCGATCAGGACCAGGTCGAGGTCGTCCCGCAGTTGGACGACGATGCCGGTCTCAGCGGCGGACAGCTCGCGGTTGCGTCCGGCGTACCAACGTTGCTGTGGAAGCCACTCGGACCAAGGCAGCTTGGCCGGCAGGGTCATAGGCGCCGCTCCTCCTCATCGCT
>Ga0209530_1000304_pt1 | contig 39245 bp, 36 predicted proteins | sample BlaSpr_A8_Ref_O1_FD_187987 | JGI IMG/M metagenome (GOLD analysis project Ga0209530, IMG submission 187987) | Forest soil microbial communities from Thunder Bay, Ontario, Canada - Black Spruce, Ontario site 2_A8_Ref_O1 (SPAdes) (version 2) | ecosystem: Environmental > Terrestrial > Soil > Boreal...
GCGACGGGATAGGCGAAGAACACCAGGCTCAGCACCAGGAACAGCCGCTCGGCGTACTTGTAGGACCCGAAGACCACCAGCGCCCAGATCGCGACCGCCGCCACCGGGACGCTGATGAATTTCGAGACTCCCAGCAGCTCCATGGCGGCCGCGATCCCGGCGAATTCCGAGACGACCAGGCCGACGTTAGCGACGATCAGCGCGAGGAGCGCGAACGCAGTGACGCGGATGCTGAACTGCTCGCGGATCAGCGCGCCCAGGCCCTGGCCGGTGTAGGCACCCAGCCGTGCGCACATCTCCTGCACCACGACCAGGGCCACGGTCACCAGGACCATCGCGAACAGTGTCCGGTACCCGAACTGGGCCCCGGCGCTGGCGTAGGTCGCGATCCCGCCCGCGTCGTTGCCTGCGTTGGCAGCGATGATCCCGGGCCCCATGAACGCCAGCAGCATAAGGATCCGGCGGCGCAGCGGCCGGCGGGCCGGACCCGGCGGGCGGCGCGGCCCCGGGGTCACATCGCCCGCCGGCGGCAGCGCGCCTTCCTCCACTCCGGTCATGACAGCCGCCGGGGGAACCGGAACCGGGACCGGTCCGGCACCAGCATGTCCAGCACGTCATCGACCAGGATCCGGCCCAGCGGCCGTTCTTCCTCATCTACCACGACCACCGACGTGTGCCGGGCTTCCACGAGTCGTTCTGCGATCTCGTCCAGGCCCGCGTCCGGGGTGACGGTCACCGGCCAGGGCGGCCCGATCAGGTCATCCACTGCCGCCTGCGGGTCGGCGAGGAACAGCTCGGTCATCGTCACGTCGTCCAGCAGCTGGCCGTCATCCCCCAGGACGATGACCCCGGCCAGGTCCTCGTCATGCTCCCGGTTCGCCCGCAGCCGGTCCCGGACCTGCATGATCGTCTCCGCCGGGGTTGCGGTCACCAGGACGGTGGTCATGATCCCGCCCGCGGTCCGCTCACCGTAGCTCAGGAGCGTCGCCACCCGGTCTCGTGCCTCAGGTGGCATCGCGGCGAGCAGCTTCTGCTGCTCGCCGGGGTCCAGCTCGCGCAGCCCGTCGGCGGCCTCATCCGGCTCCATCCGGCCCAGCAGCTCCGCGGCCTCCGCGGTCGGGGACTCGCGGAGCAGCTGGACCAGTTCCTCCTGCTGCATCTCCTCCAGGGCGTCCGCCGCCTGTCCCGGTGGGAGCTGGGCGAGCAGGTCGCGGCGCTCGGCGCGGCCCAGGTCCTCGAGCAGATCGGCCAGCTCACCTGGCCGCAGCCGCTGCAGGCCATGCTCCGCGGCCTGCAGGGTGCCGCCCGGCCCGTGCTGCGAACCGAAGCTGGTGATGCTGGCCCAGTCGATGACCTTCTCCGGGGTCGGCCGGGACCGGAACCGCGCCGGGCCAAGCCGCCGCAGCAGGCTGCCGAACCCGACATCCACGCCGACCAGCTGCACAACCCCGGCGACCCGCGCCAGGTACAGGTCCGAGGCACGGATAACCCGCGCGCCATCGGTATCGACAAGCTGGTGATCGATGACATCACGCGCCAGCTCGGCCTCGCCGGGACGGCGGGCGACCTCCCGCAAGTCCAGCCGCGCCGTACGCAGCCGGATCCGGTCACGGCCGAACTCCTCCACCGCATCGGCCGGCACCCACGCCCGCCGCCGCCCCACCCGCACGATCACTCCGGTCGCCGGCGGATACGGCTGGTCGCTGTCCCACCGGGCAACAACGTCCGCTACCCGGCCGATCTGCTGCCCGGCCTGGTTGATCACCGGCTTGCCGATCAGCCCGGCCAGGCTCACCAGCTCACCGCGGACATGCCGCAACGCGGTCAGGCGCTCGACACGGTGCTCATAACGGGCCCGCAGTACCGACACCGAGGCGGCAGAAGGACGTACGGCCATGGACTCTCCCTAGCGCTTCGGCTCTCCTGAAGTCACTCACGTCTCACCCCGGCCGTCGCCACGAACGCCGCCGCCGATGCCCCTTTGAAAGACCTGCGTTGACCGCCCTCAGCCTCGTCGAGCCTGGCAGCATGCCACGAGCTGTGTCAATCGGCTGACAGAGGAGGACCTTCAGCGGATCATGGCCCAGATCCCGGGCTGGCCACGGAAGGTGTCGCCGCGCTGACCTGGGCTCTCTTGGCCGTAAGGCTGGTAGCCCGTCAGCCGCGCGTCACCGGCAGTTCCGTTCTGCGCATGGCTCTGGGTGTTCAGCGTGTGACGGTGGCCTCCAGCACTGCCCTCGCTTTTGGGCACGATGGAGATCGGAACGCTGGCCTCCTTCAACCGGCGCTCAGTACACGCACACACCTTGGACGAGGCGCGGTGGTGCAGGAGTCGCGATGCCGTCGACGGTCGTGCCGCCGTTCTGGGCGAGCCGGGCGAAGGCGGCGTTGTTGGCGGCCGGGAAGTTCAGCCTGGGCGCGGACACCTCTGTAAGGCGTGCCTCATGCTCAGGGCTGAGAGTGAGGTCGAGGGCGCTGAGGTTGGCTTCGAGCTGATCCATCCGCCGGGCGCCGATGAGCGTGGAAGTGATCCCTGGCCGTCCCTGGACCCAGGCAAGCGCGACGGCCGCCGGACTGGCGCCCACCTCGGTAGCTATCTCGTTGACCGTGTCGATCACCCGGTAGTCCTCGCTGTCTGGAACACCGACGAGAGGCCCGCGCGTGGTGTCCACCTTTCCGGTTGCCCGGCTGGAGTACTTGCCCGACAGGAACCCGCTCTTGAGCGGGCCCCACGGCAGCACTCCCATACCCATAGCCTGGGCCATCGGGATAAGTTCTCCCTCTGAGGTGCGCTCCAGCAGGGAGTACTCCAGTTGCAGGGCGATGACCGGTGCCCAGCCGCGGAACCGGGCGATGGTCGCCGCCTCGGCCGTGGCCCACCCCGGCGTGTCAGAGAACCCGACGTAGCGGACCTTGCCGGCGGTGACCAGATCGTCTAGGACGCGCAATGTCTCCTCGGGCGGCGTCACCGGGTCGAAGTTGTGCAGCCAGTAGAGGTCGACGTAGTCGGTCCGAAGACGGCGCAGCGAGTTCTCCAGTTGCTGGATGACGGCCTTGCGGCTGGGGCCGCCGCCGTTGGGGTCGCCGAGGTGGAGGTTCCAGAAGAACTTGGTGCCGAGCACGATACGATCACGCAGTCCTGGCTGGCTGGCCAAGTAGTCTCCGATGATCACTTCGGAGTGACCGTTCGTGTAGACGTTGGCCGTGTCGACCGAGTTGCCGCCGCGGTCCAGGTACTCAGCCAGGATCCGGGTGGACTCCTCCGGGCTGCTGCCCCAGCCCAGATCCTCGCCGAAGGTCATCGTGCCCAGCGTGAATGGGCTCACTCGCAGGCCGCTGCGGCCGAGCGTCACGTATGAGGTCAGTGACATGGGACTCCTCTGGATATATGTTTTCTGGTCACTTCCATCCCACCGCGGGTCAGCTGTCCGCGCTAGCCTGATCCGTTCCTGGTCTTGCACGATCCGCGCATGGCTGCGCCGATGGTCACCTGACCGCCGGGTCCGTGGTTGACTGGCGTCATGTCCGATCTGGCCGAGCTGCGAGACCGAATCGCGTGGCTGGCGTCTGGCTACGCGCGGCCGCGGCAGATCGGCGGGATGAAGGTCTTCTCGACGGCCCGGACGACTTCCCCGCTGGGCAACGTCGCGGAACCCGTCGTGTCCCTGGTCGCGCAGGGCGCGAAGCGTACCGTGCTGGGTGACCGGGCATTCGACTACGCGGCAGGACAGTTTCTCGTTATCACCGTCGATCTTCCGCTCACCTCGCACATCACCGCCGCGAGCGACGGCGAGCCGTTCATGGGCTGCAGCTTGCCACTCGATCCGCCTACCATCGCCCAGCTGCTGCTTGAGTCGCGCCTGCCTGCCCAGGCTGCTCCGGACGGCCCCGCGATGTCGGTCAGCGACGCGACGCCGGACCTCATCGACGCCGTTGTCCGCCTGCTGAAGCTGGCCGGTTCCCCGGACGATGCGCGGGTACTTGCCCCGGCGGTGCGACGGGAGATCCACTGGAGGCTGCTGACCGGACCGCAGGGCAGCCTGATCCGGCAGGTTGGCCTCGCGGACAGTCGCGTCGCCGTCGTCGCCCGTGCGATCGCCTGGATCAAGGACCGCTACGACGAGGTGATCCGCGTCGAGGACCTCGCCGCCGTGGTAGGCCTGAGCGTTTCCTCGCTCAACCGGCACTTCCGTGCGGCCACGTCGATGAGCCCGGTTCAGTACCAGAAGCAAATCCGCCTGCAGCGCGCCCGCATCCGGCTGCTGACCAACCCGGCAGACGTCGCGGGCGCCGGGCACGCCGTGGGATACGCCAGCGCATCGCAGTTCACCCGAGAGTACCGCCGGCTATTCGGCGCACCGCCTGGCCAGGACGTTGCCCGGCTGCAGGGCTCCAGCGTCGTGATGGAGTAAACCGCGCACGAAACGAGGCTGCCAGAGTTGCCGTTATGGCGTGTATCCCGCTTAGGCCGGCGAAGTTATGCTGGCACCGATGGGTACCGGGATGGACTTGCTGTTGCTGGCCATCGACCCGGTTAGCGGTGAGACGCGATTCGGGCCGAGGCTGTCCTACGCCTTGCCGGTAGCTGAACTCGCTGATGCCGCTCTCGCCTTGCTAGCAGAGCATAAGTGGCCGCTGGACGTGCCGTTGCGGGTGAAGTGGCGTGGCCCGAGGCGGATAGACCAGTATCTGCAGGCCGCCGTGGACGCAGGAGTCGTGCACGTCGTCAACGTCGGCTCGCCGGAGCGCAAGCTGCTCTCGGTGGATGATGCCGAGCGGATCAGGTCTGTGACGCGCAAGCTGATCGCCGTGCTTGACGAGCCGGAGCCTGCCTTCGCTGATGTTGCTTTCGCCGTGCTCGCCGATGCCGCCGACCTGGACCCGCGCACCATCGACCAGCAGATCGGCCTCACGCCGGCCGCCCGGTCCGCGGCGCGGTTCCTCGGCGGGGGCCCCGTCTAGCGCCTTGCTGGCGCTGGTCATCACCGGCGGGGTGATTCTGTTGCGCAGGGAGGCGAAGCGACGCCTATGCGCCATCATGCAGGATCATCTCGCTGTAGTGATCCAGCAGCTGCCACATGGCAAGGACTAGATGCTCACGGGGAGTGCCCGGCGCTGCAGCGGTAAAGCACCGCTATTCGACGCCGTTGGCGTAATCCAGCTCGGATGAAAGTTCTGCAGCACCGAAGTCGGGGGCGCCCTGGAATCCCGAAACGTCTCCGTTTGGGTGCTCTTCCTGATCCGCGACCGCCGGTGGAGGCTGGCCCTGAATAGCACGCTGTTCGTCGACTACCTATCCCAGGCGAGTATGAAACCCCCGCAACCTATCCGTTTCGTCCGGCCTGTCCCGGGCAGGGCAGTGCAGGATCTCAGGCAGTACAGGATCTGAGACAGTACGGCATCTGAGACAGCATGAGGTACTCCATGACCAGTCCTGACACGCCCCGGCGCACGCCCCAGCACATCGAGATCAAGGATGGTGACCAAACGGTCGCCGCGGCCGAGGTAACAACGTCCGGCGAAGCCGACGGAACCGCGCGTGCATCGCTGCATGCGGCGCCCGGGCATGTGGTTCCTGGAAAACGGGCGAACCTGGTAGATGCCGTCATGGATCTACCAGAGGTGCAGGCGAGCGCACGCCTGGAAGCCGCTGTCACGCGCGGCGACGGTGAGTCGCTGGAGCGCCTGCGAGAGCGGACCGAGGGCGCTGTTACTCGCCCGGCGGGCTCGACCACTCTGGTGGACGCGGACATCCCGGCAGCAAGCCAGCCGGAATCCGATCGGGAGCCTGACAGCGAAACGCCCGGCTCCTGATATCGCCCACTACGCCGGTCAGCGCTTTGGCCAGTGCCATAGGGGTGCCTCCAGAGGCTCCTGGCCTACGACGAGGGTCTGGCCGGAATGCTTGGCCAGCTCGATCGTGTTGACGGGCACGCCGGAACCGGCAGGCTTCTCCATGGCGCTGATCAGCGCCCGGGAGTGGGAGACGACAATCAGCTGCGAGCGTTCCGCCCCTGTGACGATGAGCTGTGCGAGCGGTCTCAGCAGGTCCGGGTGCAGGCTGGTCTCGGGTTCGTTGAGTACCAGCAGCCGCGGTGGTCGCGGTGTGAGCAGCACCGCGACCCACAGCAGGTAGCGCAGTGTCCCGTCGGACAGCTCGGCGGCACCCAGCGGGCGGTACAGGCCGGGCTGGGACAGCCACAGGTCGAAGCGTCCGGCTTCGTCGCTGGTTACGTTGAGGCGGCTGCCGGGAAAGGCGAGGTCGACCGCGGCGTTGAGCGCGCTGGGGTCGCCGATCTCGCGGATAGTCTGCAGTGCCGCGGCGAGATCCTCGCCGTCGTGGCCGAGGACCGTCGTGCGGGTGCCTACCCTGCTGCCGCGGGCCGGTGCGTCGCTGTCGGTGCGTACGTGGTCATAGAAACGCCAGGAGCGGATGAGGTCGCGGAGGGTGAGGACTTCGGGGGCGCGCTGGGGGTCGGCGAATTCGCTCAGCATGCTGTCATATGGCCGTATTTTGTAATACTCGTCCGTCCAGTCACCGTCAGCACCGCGGACACGCACGATGGCGTTGTTCCGGTCGGCCAGGACCGCGGATGGGCGCAGGACCGGCCCGCTCCAGATGACCTCGCGCTTGATGTCGGGGTCGCTGTTGAATTTGCTGTTCACGTCGGGTATCGGCTTGCCCAGGTCGATGGCGTAGCTGAAGTCGCCGGCATCGCCGGTGAAGCCCAGCCGCAGGCCGGTGCCGGTGCGGACGGCGCTGTGCAGCGGGTGGATCTCTTCGCTGCGCTCGAGCTTGTCGGGCCCGGCCCACAGCACCGAGTCCAGGCCGCCTTCACGCGCGAGCGCGGCAACTGCCCCGTTGCGTGACGCGTCGGCCAGCAGCCGCAGCGCCCGGTACAGGCTGGATTTTCCGCTGCCATTCGCGCCGGTGATGACGTTCAGCGGACCGAGCGGAATTACCAAATGTCGCAATGACCTGTAGTTTTCCACCGCGAGCGTCTGCATCACGAACTAGACGCTACCCGCATAGAACTGGCGCTAGTCCCCGGAACAGGGAACCATAGACCCCGTGCATCCCTTCCGCTTTCTTACCGATACCTCCGATCAGCTCGACGGAGCCGCCCTGTCGGCCTTCGCCCGCCGCGCGGAATCCCTCGGCTACAGCGCCCTGATGATGCCCGACCACCTCGTGGAGCAGTACGCGCCGATCCCGCTCCTCACCGCGGCCGCGATGGCGACAGAAACACTCCGCGTCGGCACGTTCGTCTTCAACAACAACCTCCGTCACCCGGCCGTCCTGGCACAGGATCTCGCCACGCTCGACCGGCTATCCGGCGGACGCCTGCAGATCGGCATCGGCGCCGGCTGGAACAAGCCAGAGCACGACGCGATCGGCATCCCCTTCGAGCCTGTCGGCACGCGCATCGCCAAGCTCGCCGAGGCCATCGCCGTCCTCAAGGGCTGCTTCGGCGACGAGAAGTTCTCCTTCACCGGCGAGTACTACACGATCACCGATTACGACGCACCACCGAAGCCGGTCCAGCGGCCGCATCCGCCGATCTTCATCGGCGGCGGCGGCAGACGGCTGCTCACCCTGGCCGGCCGCGAGGCACAGATCGTCGGGCTCGCGCCGCGGCTGACCACGGACGCCCAGGGCAAGCCAGGGCTCGACACGCCGAGCATCACGCTGGCCGGGACCGAGGAGAAGATTGGCTGGGTGCGCGCGGCCGCGGGCGACCGGTTCGATGAGATCGAGTTCAACACCTATCCCAACGCCGGGCCGATGGTCCTCACCAATAACGCAAAGGCCGAGGCCGCCAGGCGCGCCGACAAGATCCGCGAGCGCACCGGCGTCGAGCTCACCGTCGAGGAGATCCTCGAATCGCCGCACATGTTCATCGGAAGCATGAAGGAGCTGACCCAGAAGATCGTCGAACTGCGCGAACGCCTCGGGATCAACTCGTTCCTCTTCGATGACATGGAAGCATTCGCGCCGATCGTCGAGGAGCTGGCAGGCCGCTAAATACTGGCGGGCCGGTAAATAGCTGAGCAGGGCGCGGACCGCTTCTTCGATGTGGCGGGCGCGTTCCTCAGGGTCGGGGATGTCGATGGCGGTCTCGAATTCGGGGCTGACCGAGACCCAGCCGGTGGCCAGGTGCAGGACGAGGCCGAGCAGGAAGCCCGGGTGGAAGTGCGCGGGCAGGTCACCGGTTTTCTGGGCCTGGGCGATCGCGTCGATCTGGGCGCGAGCGTACGCGACGCCGGCCGGGCCCGGCTCACCGTCGGCGCGTTCCAGACGCTGCCAGGTGCACAGGCGCATGATCTCGGGCCGGCGTTCGTGCAGGCGTACCAGGCGGGCGGCGTAGCCGGGAAGGTCGTAGGGGTCGAAGGGCACCTCGGCTTCCATCTGCAGGATCGCCTGCTCGCATACCGCCTCGAACAGCTGGGTCTTGCTGCCGAAGTAGTGATAGATCTGCGCCTTGTTGGAGTCGGCCGCTTCCCCGATCCGCTCAACGCGCGCTCCGGCGATCCCGTACCGGGCGAACTCGTTGTAGGCCGCCTCGAGCAGGCGACGGCGGGTGGCCTGGGCGTCATAGGGAGCCATGCGGCCCAGCATATTTCCTAAACGGTTAGTTGACAAAGCGGGAGGTCGCGCCCTAGATTCCAACTAACCGTTTAGGAAATTTTCGCCGCTGAAGGAGAGTCCCATGAGCACTACCGCAACCAGCACTACCGCAACCCGCATCGTGCCCGTCGATGGAATCGGCCCGATCGAGGTGAGCATCGCGGACTACGGCTCCGGGCAGCCGTTCCTGCTTCTGCACGGCGGGGCGGGACCGGCATCGGTGACCGGGTTCGCCGAGCAGTTCGCTGCTACCCACGACGTGCGCGTGCTCGTCCCGACACACCCCGGTTTCGGCGGCACGCCACGACACGGTGCCCTGCGTTCCATCCCCGGCCTGGCCGCGCTCTACAACACGCTGCTCGGCCAGCTCGGCCTGCAGGACGTCACCGTCATCGGGAACTCGATCGGAGGATGGATCACGGCCGAGATCGCGCTGCTGCGGTCGCCGCGGGTCAGCGGCATCGTGCTGATCGATGCAGTCGGGATCGAGGTGCCAGGCCATCCGGTCGCCGACTTCTTCTCTCTCACCATGGATCAGGTCTTCCAGCTCAGCTTCCACAATCCAGGCAAGTTCCGCGTCGACCCCGCGACCCTGCCCCCAGCCGCGCAGACGATCGCCGCCGGCAACCGCGCCGCGATCGCCACCTATGCCGGAGCCTCGATGACCGACCCGGACCTGGCCGTCCGGCTGGCGACCCTGGAGATCCCCGCCCTGGTGCTGTGGGGCGACAGCGACGGGATCGCCGACGCCGAATACGGGCGTGCCTACGCCGCCGCGATCCCCATGGCCCGGTTCCAGCTGCTACCCGAGACCGGCCACTCCCCGCAGCTGGAAACCCCCGGCCAGGTGATCCACGCGATCTGGGACAGCGCGGACACCGACTTCGCACGCTGACCTGCCACTAGCCGATCAACAGAAAGAACAGGGATCACCACCATGTCCAAGACCGCGGTCACCCGTATCACGCACAGCTGCCACCTGATCGAGATCGGCGGGCGCACCATCCTGACCGACCCGTGGTTCAGCACCAGGCCCGGCTATTACCAGGGCGAGCCGATCGCCCTCGGCATTGCCGACCTGCCCCGGCTAGACGCCGTGCTGATCACCCACGAGCACTACGACCACTGCGACCTGGAGGCGTTCGCCACCTACCGCGACCAGTCCGTCCCCCTGTTCGTCGCCGAGACAGTCGTCGAGGTCGCCCGCAAGCACGGCTTCACCGATGTCACCGCCCTCGCGCCCTGGCAGGAGGTCGAGGCAGGCGGCGTCACCATCACCGCCACCCCCGCCAAGCACGGCGTCTACGAGGTCACCTTCGTCCTGCGCTCGGGTGCACAGGCCGTCTATTTCGCCGGGGACACGATGCTCATCCCCGAACTCAGCGAGATCCCCGAGCGGCTCGGCCACATTTCCCTCGCCCTCCTGCCTACTAACGGCCTGCACATCCGCCCCGCGAACAACATGCAGGTCGTCATGAACGCGCAGGAAGCCGCCGAGCTGACCGCCGTTCTCCAGCCTGAACTGGCCATCCCGCATCACTACGCCTTCACCAAGGGCTTCCTCGGCGACCGGCTGATCACCAGCAGCGACAAGAACCCGCTGCGCTACCAGGATGCATCCCGCGACCTGGCCCCGGGAACCAGCGTCCGCATTGTCGAGCCCGGCATCCGAGTGGAGCTGTAACCATGAACGAGGACTTCCTCACCGCCACCTTGCACCACGGCAACCTGCAGGTCGACAGCACAGATCCCAGTCCCCGCCCGATGATCGCCGTACTGGACGCCAGGCCCGGCCTCGAAGACACCTTCCGCGAGCGCATCATCGAGCTGGTCCGCCAGGTGCGCCGCGAACCGGGCTGCGTCACCTTCACCGCGTACGAGGCCCGCGACACCCCCGGACGGTTCTACCTCTACGAGATCTACACCGACGCCGCCGCGTTCGACGCACACCTCAAGACCAGCCACGTCCACGCCTTCATATCCGCCATCCCGGCCCTGAGCACCGGCGGCCCCGGCAGCCTCATCCAGCTCAACGAGATCCCCATCCCCTGAGCGGATCCTACGGACTCTCGGGACCTTCATCTTCCCAGAGCCCGATCAAGGTGGCGAAGCGCCGCACGATCGCGGCGACGATGCCGTCGCTGGCGAGCGCGAGCTGGATGTCACCGGGCGCGGGATGCCGCTCGCGCTCGGCCCAGGAGAGCAGCAGGCCCAGGTGGGCGGACAGGCCGGTGTCGACCTCACTCCAGCGCTGAGCAGCACGTTGACGACTGGTGGTCCAGGTGCGGTCGTGCACGCTGACCAGCCCGGCGACGGCCAGTAGCGTCTTGCGGGCTATCCGGGTACCGAGCAGGTCCGCGGCCACCGTCCCGGATTCCAGCTGCTCCCGCCAGCGCTGAAGAGACTGGCCGATGTCGCCGTTGAAACCGCGTGCGGCCCGCGCGTCGGCGGGAAATGCCGGCAGTGCGGCAGCTGGATCCGGGCCGCGGCGACCTCCACACCCCGGCATCTATCTGAGTACCGCGCCGAAAGCTGCTGTCCGAGGAGCCCCGCGAGCGGCAGGTCAATCGACAGCAGGTCGACGTCCGATGATCCGGGCCGTGCGGTGTCGTTAGCGACCGACCCGTAGACATACAGCGATGCGCGAGACCGGCCGAGAAAGGTGATCGCGTCGGCCAGGACGGGCTCGAACAGCGCGGGCACGCGGTCGCGCTGAGCGCCGGTCCGGATCGTCCCGTCAGCCGCCACGCCCTCGCCGGGATCGGCCACGGCGTCCACCCATGCTCCGGCAGCATAGAACGGCCTGTTGAGCCGTCCTGCAGGAGGGGTACATTTAGCCAGGTGGCGACGGACAACTACGACCTTGTGATCGTCGGTGCTGGCAGCGGGAACACGCTGCCGACTGACCAGTACGCCGGATGGCGGATCGCGGTGGTGGAGGCCGGCCGTTTCGGCGGCACCTGCCTGAACCGCGGGTGCATCCCTACGAAGATGTTCGTCTACACGGCGGATGTCGCCCAGACGGTCCGTCAGGCCGGCCGTTTCGGCATCCTCGCCGAGTGGGCAGGGACGGACTGGCAGGAGATCCGCCACCGGGTCTTCGGCCGGCTCGACCCGCTGCCCGACCGGGCCGTCGCCCACCGCCGGGCGGAAGGCGTCGACGTGTTCACCGGCCAGGCCCGTTTCCTGGGCCCGAAAATCTTGCGCGTCGGCGACGATGAACTACGGGCCGACCGCTTCGTGCTGGCGACAGGCTCACGTCCGCGCATCCCGGAGATCCCCGGCCTGGCCGATGTCCCGTACCGCACGTCAGATGACATCATGCACCTCGACACGCTGCCGAGGTCGATGGCAGTGCTGGGCGGCGGGTACATCGCCGCCGAGATGAGCCACGTCTTCGGATCGCTGGGCACGGCAGTGACCATCGTCGAGCGCGGTGAGCAGCTGCTCTCCCGCCACGACGCCGACATCCGGGCAACCTTCACCGAGCACTACCGCGAGCGCTTCGACCTGGCACTGAACTCGACCGTCCAGCGGGTGTCGGCGGCAGGCAGGGCAATCAGCCTGGACCTCGGCACACCCGAGGGAGCCCGGCAGGTCGATGCCGAGGTGCTGCTCGTGGCGGCCGGACGCAGGCCGAACAGCGACCTGCTCGATGTCGCCGCGGCCGGAATCGAGGTCGACGATCACGGACACGTCCGCACCGACGCCACCATGCAGACGAACGTCCCCGGGATCTGGGCGCTTGGCGACCTCGCGAACCACTTCCAGCTCAAGCACATGGCAAACGCCGAGGCGCGCATCGTCTGGCACAACATCGCGCACCCGGGCGAGCCCAGGAAGGCCGCGTTCCCGGTCGTGCCGTCCGCGGTGTTTGCCGACCCGCAGGTCGCGTCGGCTGGCGCCACCGAGCAGGACCTGCAAGCACAAGGCCGGCGCTACATCGCCGCGACCCGGCCTTACCGTGATACTGCTTTCGGCTGGGCGCTGCAGGACACGACGAGTTTCGTGAAGGTCCTCGCCGATCCCGAGACCCGCTTGCTGCTCGGGGCCCACATCATCGGCCCGCAAGCCTCACTCCTCATCCAGCCGCTCGTCCAGGCGATGTGCCTGCGCAACACGGTCGACGAGGTCGCCGCCGGCGTTCTCTACATCCATCCGGCGCTCACCGAAGTCGTCGAGCAGGCATTGCTGAAGCTCTGAGCTCAGCCGGCCGCTGCGGTGAAGACGGGCAGGTAGCCGAGTATCTGGCCGTTGGCGGTGGGGTGGTAGGACGAGCTGATGGCGAAGATGTCCACTGAGTTCAGCCACTTTTCTGAGTCGCAGATCTCGTGTCCGGCGAACGCGCTGCTGACATTCGCGAACGTGTCGCTGTTGGTTGCCGTGGCGGTCGCCAGCGCGCTGTCGAGATCGCCCGCACCCTGGTTCAGCGCGTCCCGGTCGGCGGTGCTCAGTCCGATACACCAGCTGGATCGGGACAGGTCATACAGGTCTGGATACCCGAGAACGACGATTTTCGCATCTGGGGCATCCGCCCGGATGGTCTGCAGGGTGGTGTCCAGTCGGGCTGGGAGCTGGGTGGCGACGAATGTCTCGTCCGCTGATACGGCGCTCAGGCATGAGCTGGTCGACTTCAGCACGCAGGTCTGCATGGTGCTGGCGAAGCCCGCGTCGTTACCACCGATCGTGATGCTAACCAGCGTGGTGCTGGCGCTCAGCGCTGAGACCTGGCTGCTGAGGACGTCAGATGTAGTCGCGCCCGAGCAGGCGACCGAGACGAAGGAGGTGGGGGAGTTGACGGCGGCCCATCGCTCTGGATATGCGTTGGCGCTGCGATCGCAGCTTCCGCTGGACGAGATGTAGTCCCCAGCACCGACCCCTGACGAGTAGGAATCACCGAGGGCTACGTAATTGACCGGTGCTGTTGCGCTTGCCGATGGTGACGTGGCTAGGGCTGCGACCACGGCCGAAGATGCGAGACAGGCGATGCTCGCGGCACCGAAGACGACGCGGTAAATACGCACGAGGCACCTCATAAGGGAAGAGAATGGCAGCGGGACGTGCTCATTTTGGTATCACGCACTAGGCGGAGAACAATGTGCCTTCCGTAAAAATGGCCCGGATGCCTGCCCATTACCTGGTAAATCGCTTCTGTCAAGACCTAGTTCTAACTAGTTCAGCGTGACGTCACAGTGAAAATGCCGTAGCCGAGTGCACGCCGACGGCCATTTACCGTCTAAATACGCCCGGGACGCCGAATAACGCCTGAGTCAACGGACCTCCAGCCTCTCACCTCACCCAGGCCACTGCAGAACCACCATCACACCCACCCGCATCTGGTCGCCGTGGGGCGTTTTATGCCTTCGTCGTTGATTCTGGTTGGTAGCGACTGTAACGTTCCTTGTGCACAGCATCGACGCGCTAAGTCCGATCCGTTTGGCTAGGTATGGGCACATATAGTAACTACCAAGTTGACGGCAGTGATCAAGACTTCGGTTCAGCCGTAGAGCCGCAACTTGCGTCCGGCGAGCCTGCGAACGAGACGCTCAGCTTCACCCGTGCGCTGCACGGCAGACCGGGCGGCCCGGGCTTCGAGCCGAGCGCGGCCGGACCTGAATCGGAGGCCGGCCTTTCGCCATGGCAGAGGTCACAGCAGCTGTGGCACGAATCGAGCACCGAGTGGGACGCTCCCGCCGCGGCAGAGCTGCCCGTCCCCCAGCCGAGGCCGGCCGCGGAAAGAGGAACGCAGGCTAAATACCAAGGACGCCACACCCGATCGAAGACACCCGCCAGCCGGCCGCCCGACCCGCTCGGCGCCCCGGTCTTCGCCACCCAGACCGCGGATCAAGACCACGCCTCCGCCCCGGCACCGGACAAGAGCACCCGCCGTCGCGTCGTAACCGTGGTGCTGCCGACCGCCGTGGGGGCGACGGTAGCCGCCGTGGCGATCACCCTGCTGACCCAGCACGGGCCTAGGCCCAGCCACCCGACGGCGAGCCACGCGGCGCCCCGGGTCGAAGGCAAGCCACAGGCACCCCACACCATCGGCATCTATTCCGGGCAGCAGCAGCGCGGCGTGTTCCAGCAGATCGATAGCGTCGCCGACTACGGTGCCACGATCGTTACGACGGGCTCCCAGTCCAGTGACGGGCAGGTGCGGCAGCAGTTCTTCGTGTCGGACGACAGCGGTGCGAGCTGGCTGCTGGCTTCGGTCCACGCGGCGGGCGGCGGCGAGCCGTCGCTGGGGCACGCGGCCACCCTGATCGCGAGGGGACCGGCGGGCTGGCTGGCGGTGGGTCCGCAGGCGATCTGGATGAGCAAGGATGGCCTGAGCTGGATGCTCGCGGCGGCCCACGGCATAACGCTGGGCCAGGTGCAGGTACTGACGGGTACCGCGAGCGGGTTTCTCGCCGGGGGAACGGTGACGGCGCCCGGCGGCGGGACGCAGGCGGCGGTGTGGATCTCACGCGACGGGATGAACTGGCAGCAGCTGACCGCGGCGCAGCTGGGGCTCGCCTCGGGGGAGCTGGTGCGGGATATCTCCGCCGCTGCTTCGCGCGGACCGGAAACGGTGATCTCCGGCACCGTCGCCAGCGGTGCGACGACCTATGCGGGGGTGTGGCTGAGCACGGACGGCGGCTCGTCCTGGACGCGGGTGGCGGTGCCCGCCGATCATGGCGCCGCCGGCGGCATCGTCGGGCTGAGTTCCGATGCGTCGGGGTTGCTGGCGGTCCGGCCCGGCCGTGCCGCTGGTGGGGTGGCCTATTTTTCGCAGAACGGCCGGCGGTGGCAGTACGCGGGCACCATTGACCCGGCCGGTGGCTGGAGTCCCTCGCTGGTCAAGGGGGGCAGCGGCGGTTTCGCGGTGACCGGTCAGACCGCCGCGGGAGCGATCGTCGCCTACACCAGCACCGGTACCGGCGCCGCGTGGACCCAGACCGGGGTGCTTGGCACCGCGACCAGCGAGTCGACGCTCAGCCCGGCGGTCGCGACGGCCGGCACCGTGGTGGCGGCCGGGTCGACCGACGCCAGCGAGGTCGGCCAGCAGGGCGTGCTGCTGGAAGCGGGCCGGGCGGGGAGCGTGCAGTCGGTGCCACTGGCGGACCTTCCGGGTGCCGTGGTCCCCGAACTGGCGATGAACGCCATGGCGGCAGCCGGAGATGTGCAGGTGGCCGTCGGCAGTGCGGACGGCTACCCGGCGATCTGGTACAGGCAGGACGGAGGTTCGTGGACGCTGGCGTCGTCGGCGGCGCTGACCTCCGGGCAGGACCACCTCGCCGCGCTGACCGCCGTCACCCGGGGACCGGACGGCTGGCTAGCGGTGGGCGCGCCCGGCTCCTTCGCGTTCACCTCTGCCGACGGTGTCACCTGGCAGCCCGCGCCGGGAACCATCGCACAGGACCTGGCCGGTGCGTCCGCGGTCACGGTCGCGGCGGGCCCGGCCGGGTACGTCGTCGTCGGCAACCCGGCGGCATCGGACGCCTCCGACGTGTGGTGGTCGCCGGACCTGACCTCATGGAGCCAGGCCCGTGACGTGAACGACGGCCAGATGCTCGCGGTCGCCGCGGATGCGCACGGGTTCGTTGCGGTCGGCTCGCATGACGGCAAGCCCGCGGTGTGGACCACAAGCAACGGGCGATCCTGGACGACGATCGTGGTGCCGGTGCCGGCCGGGGCATCGTCCGCCGTGCTCCAGCAGATCGCGGTCAATGGGAACCGGATGGTCGCGCTGGGCCAGCGGACGGCGGGGGGTGTCGTTCTGCCGTTCGCGGTGCTCTCAGTTGACGGCGGCGCCACCTGGGTCCGGGTGCCGTTCGCCGCGCCGGGGCCGGATACCGCCTTCACCGCGCTGATTGCCAGCGCGCGGGGCTTCACCGCCGTCGGCCAGTACGGACCGTCCGGCCAGACCACTCCCGCGGCGTGGACCTCGGCCAGCGGGTCGGCATGGGACCGGACGCAGCTGAGCGGGCTCACCGACGCCTACCGCATCACCGCGCTCGCCCCGGCCGGGTCATCGGCGACCGCCATCGGCTCGATCGCGACTGAGCAGAGCCAGGGCACGTTCATGGTGGGCGTTCCGGACCGCTGAACGGCTCGGCGGACCGGTGGGGCTCACCGCAGGGTCGAGGACAGTGCCGCGAAGACGACGGTGGAACTCAGGTAGTGACCGGTTGAGTAGTCGAAGGCGCCGCCGCAGGTGATCAGGCGCAGCGCCGCGTAGCGCGCCGGGCCGTACACCGTATCCGCGGGGAAACCGGACTTGAGGAACTGGCGCACGCCGGTGACGCGGAAGACAGCGGTGATGCCGTCCGCGAGCGTCACGTCGATGGCGTCACCGGGCCGCAGCGCGCCAAGCCGGAAGAAGACGGCGGGACCCTGGAGGTTGTCGACATGGCCCTCGATGATCGAAGTCCCGATCTGACCGGGCGTCGCCGAGTACTTGTACCAGGCCGCGAGGCCGGCCTCTGTGTCGAGCGACGGCACCGCGATCGTTCCGTCGGCGGTGACGCCCAGGTGCAGGAGCTTGGAGTGCACGCCGATGGCGGGGATGGCGACCCGGACCGGCTCCGACCGGCGCAGCGACCGGTCGAGGCCGAGTGGCCCGACGGTGCCGGCTGCCGCAGCTGACGGCTGCGGCGCGTGCTGCTGAGCAAGCACCGCGAAGCTCACCAGGGAGATCCCGGCGAGCAGCAGCAGCGTGCCGGCAATTCCGGCGAAGCGCGCCCGGGGATTTACCCGGGCACGCGCCGGCGGCGGGGCGCACCCGTTTTCCGGCCATGACACGACAACGCGAAAGCCCGCTATGTGCCGCCGCTTCACGTCGCGCAACGGGGGGCCGACCCTTCCGCCCTTGTTCTTCTCGTTAACGGCATCATGCCCCAATCGGAGCTATGTAGTGATTCTGGCGGGAGTCGAGGTTCACGGTTGCCCAAGCGGGTACCTGACAAGCGTGCGTACCCCCCGTGCGTTGCTGACCGCGGTCGGCTGTGGCGCGATGGCCATCCTGGGCTCGGCCGCGGTGTCCGGCTGCTCGTCGTCACCGTCGCCTCCGCTGGCGTCGGCGACAACGTTTACGCCGACGGCGGGCGCGTCGGTCCAGCCGACACCCACTAGTGTCAGTTCCGTCCCCGCTACCCCGACCGGCACCCTGACCCCGAACGCCACGGTGCGCCCGACAGCGACGGTGATCCGGACCGCGACGGCGACCCAGACGCCGACCCCGATCCAGACGCCGACCCCGATCCAGACGGCGACCCAGACGCCGACCCCGAGGGTGACGCCCACGCCTGTCGTCACGGGTGCCCCGCAGACCGGAGGCGGCGGCACCGCCGGACTTCAGGACGGTGGGCTCTTCGCGCTCGGCGGGGTTGCGATACTGGCCGGTGCCGGAAGCCTCGGCTACCGGAGAAAGCTGGCAAGAAAGCACTGACCACGCCAGATGGCTCGGGTAATGCAGCGCCGCGGCAATCCAGAGCGTAGGCTGGGCCTATGACACGTACTATTGAGTATCCGGCCATCAAGTTCGTGTCGTACCCAGTGCACCTGGATGGCACGCGAACGGGCGCGCCGCCCAGTATGCGGCATTTCCCTGGTTGCGGCCACTTCAGCCTGGGAGACGGCACCATCCCGGGAACTCCCGAGCTGGCCACCGAGGAGCAGATGCAGACCCTCCTTGTCTGCAAGACCTGCATGGGCAGCCGCGGTCTATCGACGCGAAACGCCGCCACCGTAACGAAGGAAAGCAGGACCGGCGCGGTCTGCCCCAGCTGCAGCCAGCTGATGCCCCTGACCGGCACCTGCGACCGCTGCGGCTAGCGGCGGCCTAGCTGGCGGAGAATCCTCTCCTGGTCGTCGTGCGGCCCGGAGATGTACATCGGCTTTCCGTCCAGGCCGAAGGTCAGCTCGCACGTCCCGTCCCAGCCCCCCAGGTACCCAGCTGTCCGCCCGAAGTCCGCGTACGGTTCGAACCCCAGCCCGCGCGATCGCGCCGTAGACGATCTGTCGCCCCAGTTCCAGCGGCACCTGTACGGGCGGCCCGTCCGCGCTGGCAAAGAGATCGTCGACGAACCCGCTCAGCCACGATCGGCTGTTCCTGGCGGAGGGCGAACGTGCCGATGGTGCCAACGGCTTCGCTGAACCGGGGCCAGCGGGCGGATGAGCGGGCCCGTTGGCGCCATTGGCGTTGGGTGCTGGTGCGGGACCCGCGCTGGAGCGCGAGGGTGGTGATGATGCGGTCGGCGTGTGGCGGATAGGCGAGTTCCGATTTTTCCAAGACCGCCCGCCAGCCAGGATGCAAGCTGAACCCATGGAATCATCTCCAGCGACCCCCTCACCCGCCCCGCCTGCCGCGAGCTTCGACCTGTCCCAGGTGTACGTCCATCTCGGCCTGGGCGCCCGCGCCGACACACTCCCCGACTTCACCTGGAGCGAGGAGTACCTGCAGCGCTACGTCACCGAGCACGAAGCCGACGGCCGCGAAGGACGCCTGGTGATGATCGGTCCCGCGGATGCCACCTGGACGAGCTGGGAGCGTCATCCCGCGGGTGACGAGGTGGTCGTTGTGCTCTCCGGCCATCAGACCCTCATCCAGGACATCGACGGCGAGCAGCGCCGGATCGACCTGCGTGCAGGCCACGCGGTGATCAATCCGCGTGGGGTCTGGCATACGGCCGACGTTCACGAGCCCGGCTCAGCCCTGTTCATCACTCCCGGGCTGGGCACCGAACACCGCCCGCGCTAAATAAGCAGAACGGCCTGTGTGTCACGGTCTCACACACCCTGGCGGCTCACGCCCGGCAGATACCCGGTGCTGGTGAAGTACCGGATGTAGGTCCCGAACAGCCCAGCGTCCATCTCCGGGCACGAGGGCCCGGCACTACCGAGGTCACGGACTGCCTGGCCGTTACTGAGCACCAGGTCGCTCCATCCCCGGCCAGTCATCTCGGCCAGGAAGATGTCCAGGACCGGGATCGCGGCATTGCCAGGCTGCGAGCGGATCGTACGGATCCACTGCTCCAGCGGCTGCGGGTCTAGCCGGTAGCCAGCGCCGCGCAGGTAACCGCCGATGTCGCTGAGGCGAGTCCGGCGCGGATTGGTGAGATGGTAAGCGGCTCCACTGGCGGGCGCCGAGCGGGACAGGGTGATGGTGGCGGCGCTGACGTAATCGACGGGTGCAAGGTCGTAGCTGGCGCTGACGTCCGCCGGGAACGCGCGGGCCTGGATGCATCCGCGCAGGACCTGCCACAGCAGGTCACGGGTCTGGCAGGCGCCGCTCTGCTGGTCACCGAGGATTCGCGGGAGCCGGTAGATCAAGGCGGGCAGGCCGCGCCGGGCGGCCGCCAGGACGAGCTGCTCGCTGACCCATTTGGTCTGTGCGTAACCGCCGCGCAGCGCTCCGGCCGGACCTGCCGGGTGGTTCTCGTCCAGCACGATGCCGGCCTCGGCCGGCTCGCCGAAGACCTCGATGGTGGAGATGTGGTGGAAGGCCGACGGCCGGTGCCGTGCGGCGAGTCGGAGTGCTTCGCGGGTACCGCCCACGTTGGCTGCCTTCAGTTCCGGGTACGGCAGCACCGCGTTCACGTGTGCCCCGACATGGTAGACGGCGTCGCTGAGGCGGGCCAGCTGGTCGAATTCCGCGCCGCCGAGGCCGAGCATGGGCTGGGTCAGGTCGGCGGGGTGGACGTGCAGCCGCCGGTGCATGTCCTCTGTCCACAGCCCGTATTCCTCGAGAACTCGCTGCTGCCGTTTGGCGGCGGTGGCCGCATCGGCGGCCCGGACCAGGCAGTGGATGGTCGCGTCGGTGCGGGACACGAGCTCGCGCAGGAGGAACGCTCCGACGAACCCGGTACTGCCCGTCACCAGGACATGTTCCGGATCCTCAGCGAACGGCCTGATCTCCGAGTCAAGGACCGCGTCGGCCGTTATGTCGATGGCGCGACTGGCAGGCTCGCCGGCTAGCTGCTGCCGGATATAGGTGGCCAGGGCGCTGGGCGTGGGGCACTGGAATACCGTGGCCACGGTGACTGCGACGCCGGTCAGCGTGGCAAGGCGATGCGCCAGCTCGGCGGCGCCGAGTGAGTCAATCCCCAGGTCGGGGAAAGAACAGTCGGGGTCGACGTCGGCCTGACCGAGAATGGTCGCCGTACAAGCCTGGACGGCCTGCAGCGTGCTCTCACCAGACCCGGAAACCACGGGAACCGGCTGTTCAGCGACGGCGGGCACCGGCAGCGCCTTGCGGTCGACCTTTCCGTTGGGCGTCTCGGGGAATGCCGCCATCGTGACAAGCGCCGAGGGAACCATGTACCCGGGCAGCCGTGACCGGAGGAACGTGCGCAGCTCAGCCGCGCTCACCTCCGCAGCCGCGGCCGGGATCAGGTAGCCCGCGAGGAATGGCCGGGTGCCTTCGTCGGCGCGGAGGACGACGACCGCATCCCGTACGGACGGATGATCGCGCAGTACGGTCTCGATCTCGCCCGGTTCGATGCGGTGGCCGTGCAGCTTGATCTGGTGGTCGGCACGGCTGAGGTACTCCAGCTCGCCGTCCGGCAGCTGCCGCACGAGGTCGCCCGTGCGGTAGATCACGTGCGCTGGAGTGCCGGGGCTGGTGACGAAGCGTTCGGCGGTCAGTTCGGGCCGTCCGCGGTAGCCCGCCGCCACACTGTCTCCGCCGATGTACAGCTCGCCAGGGAACCCCAGCGGTACTGTCCGCATCGCCGCGTCCAGCACATGACAGCAGGTGTTGGCGATCGGCGTCCCGATGGTGATCCGCGTGTCCGGCCTGACCTGCCATGCGGTCGACCAGATGGTCGTCTCGGTCGGGCCGTACAGGTTCCACAGCACCTTGGTGCGTGCCAGCAGCTCGTCGGCGAGGTCGCGCGGCAGCGCCTCACCGCCGCACAGCCCCGTCAGCGCGGGGTCTCCTGCCCAGCCGGAGTTGACCAGCAGCTTCCAGGTGACCGGAGTCGCCTGCAGGACGGTCGGACGCGATCGCGCCAGGTGCGCGCGCAGCGCGTCGCCGTCACCGACGGTCCCGGCCGGGGCGATCTCCACCGTCCCGCCCGCGACCAGCGGCAGGAACAGCTCAAGCGCCGCGATGTCGAAGCATGTCGTGGTGATCGCCAGCAGCTTGTCGTCCGTGCCGAAGCCAGGCTCGCGGGCCATGGAACACAGGAAGTTCGTGAGTCCTCGGTGCGTGACCTGGACGCCCTTGGGCAGACCGGTGGAGCCGGACGTGTAGATCACGTAGGCGAGGTCGTCGCCGCGGATGCCGGGGTCCGGCAGGTCCGGGGATTCAGCGAGGATCTCAGCTGCGCACCGGTCAAGCACAACCGTCACCGCGGCCGCACTGGCGGCGCTGAGCTCCAGGCTGGCCTGGGTGACAAGCAGCGCGACGTCAGCATCGCCGAGCATGTAGGCGATCCGGTTCTCCGGGTACACCGGGTCGAGCGGCACGTAGGCCGCACCGGTGCGCAGCACGGCGAGCATCGCCACGAGCAGATCAGCTGACCTCTCCAGGTAGACCCCCACCCTGGCACCAGGACCTGCGCCGTGCCGGGAAAGATAACCCGCCAGACGGCCAGAACGCGCCGCCAGCTCGCCGTAGGTCACCTCTTCGTCGCCGAAGATCAGCGCGATCTGCCCAGGATCCCGTCGTGCCGCGGCCGCGAACAGCTGATGCGCCCCGAGCTCGCTGGGATACTCCGCCGCCGTGTCGCCGCACGGGCCCGCAAGCGCCGTGAGCGGGGCGGCCTGCGGGCCTTCCGCGGTCAGCCCGTCCAGGAAGGCGGCGAAACCGGCCGCGAGCGAGGACGCTATCCGGGCCGGGACGTGCGACTCATCCGTCACCAGCACGCAACCGCCGCCGGAAGAAACGCGAACCATCAGCACGGTGCCAGGTTCCGCATCGGCCGCGCCAGCGCCGCCAGCCGGGACCTCCACGACCGGAACCTCCACGACCACCGGCAGCACCGGTGTCCGCTCAGGCAGCGCGGGATAGCGAGCGAACACGTCGCGCAGGTAGGTTCCGTGACGGCTGACGTCGCCGAGCCGGCGGGCCACCTCCTCGGTGTACGCGGCAAAGTCGGCGGCAGGACCCGGCGTGCGCAGCGGCACGACGCTGGCGAAGGGCCCGGCCGCCGGCGGCGCGACGCGTACTCCCACGTCGAAACCGGATTCGCCGGTCACCTCCGTCAGGTACGCAAGCGCTCCCGCGACCAGCGTGACCGCCAGGTCTGCCGTTGCGCTGACCCACGCGGGGATCTCCACCGCGTGTTCCTGCCACCGCGGCGCGGCACCTGAACCGGGCGGCAGCGGCAGCTCGAGCGGCCGTAGCTCGATAAGCCGCCGCAACCAGAACCCCTCGTTCTTGACCGCGGCACGCTCGTTCTTCCCGAAGAGTGTGTCGCCGGGCTCGGGCAGCTGCAGCCCGGGCCGGGTGCCGTATCTCGTGGCGAGCTCCGCGATGGTCAGCGCGGTCCCGTCCGGCGTCGTGAACCGGGCCAGCCGGAGGTCGCCGTCCGCGGCCGCGACCCGCAGCGCGTCGGCGCCGAGCGAGATCACGGTACCCGGGCGGCCATCGCCGGCCCGCCCGCTCACCACGGCCGCCTCATGCACCAGGACGCAGGTGCCATCGGTCCCGGTAGTCATCTTGATGACCCCGAAGGAGTTGGCGTTCTGCCCGAAGTCGGCGGCCCGCACCAGCCGGCCGATCTCCGCCGCCGGGCGCCGCCATGACACCACCAGCCCGCCGTCGGGACGGTCCAGCCGACCGTGATAGCTCCGCAGCGAAAGGTCCTGTGGGGTTCGCCGGAGCTGGCCGGAAGCAAGCTGCCCGGCTACGTCGCCGAATGACTCAAGCCCTGCCTGCCAGCACGCGACGTTGACGCTGTAGCTGGTCGCGGTATCCGGGACGGTGAACTCACGCTGCGCCAGGATGTCGCCCGCATCGGCCGCAGCAGTCATCAGGTGCCACGTCACACCATGGCGCGTCGCGCCGTTCAGCACGGCCCACGTCGCCGCGTGGACGCCCGCGTCACGCGGCAGCAGCGCGTCGTGGAAGTTGATCGCGTACCCGCGCGGCGTGCCGAGGACGGCCGGTGACAGCATCCGCATGTTCACGACGCTGAACAGGTGGTCATAGGGCTCGGCCGCTAGCACGTCAGCCAGATCCGGACCGTATTCGACCGCCGTCATTCCCCGCTTCGCCGCCCAGCGCCGCACGTCCGGATCCGGCGACACGATGCCGCGTACCGTGTGCCCGTTCGCCAGCAGCACCGCCCCGCACTCCACCACCAGCGAGTTCTCGCCGATCAGCCACGCCGAAAACCGCGTTCCGCCCATCCCCGCCCCCGAAGACTTTGAGTAACTTTGCAAATGCAGACTGTATCGGGATGCGCACCCTGCCAGCACAAGCCGCGGCAAGCTGAAGAGTGGGTGTACCTCCGGGTCGCTCACCGCGTCGGCTCCGTCACCGGCGGACGCACCCGCGCGTGGCGTGCTGGCCCTGAAAGGGTGAATGTTCATGTCGAGACGCTAGTGGAGCATTTCGACGCCGACGCCACACCCGAAGACGGTGAGCAGGTCACTGACCGTCCGCAGCCGTGGGCGGAATCCGATCAAAGCTGACCCGCTACTCCGCGGGGGCTCCGGCGGGGACATCGGCGGGGACATCGGCGGGTGGCCCGTCACCCTGGGGTTCCCGGACTTCATCGGCGGCTTCACCGTCGCTGGAGACTTCACTGGCGGCCTGCCGGGAAGTGGCCCGGCGTCCGAGCGGGCGCAGACGGTTCCAGCGGCTGCCTCCCGCTGGATCGGACGGGGTGCCGTTCGGGCCGGGACCGCTGTCGTCTGGGCCAGGCGGGTCGGCGGCAGCCGTGCCGTTCGCTAGCCCCGCTCCGTTCCCTATGCTGCTCGCCGTGTATGCGCGGGCGGCGTCGCGCTGGCCGATCAGGTCGTCGCGGTCCTGGCGGACGGCGGCGGTTTCCTGGCGTGACTGCTTGAGTCCGCGCCGGGCGGCGCTGCCGCGGCGGGAGGTGCGCCGAGCGCCGGCTAGCAGCAGGCTCAGGCCCAGTACTGCGGCCGCGCCGACTATCATTCCGGCCAGGAACAGCGTGCCGGTGTGGCCGGTCACGTGATAGCCGAACACCGCAAACCCGTGCGCCAGCGTATGCGCCTGGCCGCCGTTACCCAGGACGCCCGCTACACCGATGATCACCGCGGCGATCACGATGATGAGCCCGACAATGATGATCATGACACTCTCCAGGTCGAGCACATGGCCGGCGGGCAGCCGAGCGCTGGCACCGGCCTTTCTTGGTCGCTCACTGCTGAGTCAAGCCTTCGGCAGGATGCGGGGAAACAGCCAATCCGGGAAGGGTTCATCACCGCAACCGATCACCCCGTGCCGCCGCAGGCGAGTCAGCTAGGTCGTGATCTGCGTGGTAGCGTCAGCGTGTCGCTCCGGACCTTGGTGGCGCAGGCGCTCGTGACCGCAGCGCCGCACCCAGACCGGCAGGAGCGCGCGAGTGAAGTGTCCGCAGTGACACCATGTTCCTGACGTCGGCGCCTGCGACCGAAGTCAGCATCTGGGCACGCGGCAATGGCCTGGAGATCGTGCTGCTCGTGACGGGTGCGATCCTGCTGACCAGGCTCGCGGCGTGGCTTGGCGCGAGGATCACGCGCCGGATCGACGTCCATGCTAGGGAGACCGACGCGCTGGTCCGCTCGGAGGCGTCGAAGCACCGGCACGCGCTGGCCCAGGTGATCACCTGGGCCACCCTGGCGATCATCTACTCCGCGACCGCGATAGCTATCGCGGGGCGCGTTGGCATCCCCGTGACGAGCCTGGCCGCCCCCGCCGTGGCGGTGGCGGTGGCGCTGGGACTGGGTGCGCAGCGCATCGTGCAGGACATCCTGGCCGGCTTCTTCATCATCACCGAGCGCCAGTACGGTTTCGGGGATCTCATCAAGCTCTCGGTGCCGGGCATGGCTTCCCCGGCGATAGGGACCGTGGAGGACGTCACCTTGCGGGTGACCGCTATACGGACCGCTGACGGTGAGGTCGTCATCACCCCCAACGGCCAGATCACCCAGGTCACCAACTTGTCGCGCGACTGGGCCCGTGCCGTCGTGGACGTGCCCGTGCCCACTGACTCGGACGTGAACCGGGTAAGCGACCTGCTGCGGCTGATCGGGGCGGACGCGTACGAAGAGCCAGACCTGCGCCGTCTGCTGCTGGATCCCCCGGCAGTCATGGGTGTGCAGAGCATCGACGTGGACCACTTCCAGGTCCGGCTGGTCGCCAGGACGCTGCCGGGCAAGCAGTTCGACGTCGGGCGGATCCTGCGGGCCAGGATCGCGGCCGGGCTCCGGCGCGAAGGCATCCACTTGCCGGTCGACATCGATACGGTAGCGCCGACTGGGTCCAGCTGATGCGGCGGTTGCGGCGGGTACGTACCTCGACCTGGGTGCTGACCTTGGTATTCCTGGTCACGCTGGCCGCCTACCTCGCGGTACGGCCGCCAGACACGGCAGGTGCCGGCACGGTCCCGACGGCGGTGCCATCCCCGACCGCACCCACGCGGTCACCGTCACCGTCACCGACCGCGCACCGGCCAGCCCCGAAGCCCACGCCGCATCCGACCGCCACGCCGCATCCGACCGCCACGCCGCATCCGACCGCCACGCCGAGCCCGGCTAGCACACCGACTCTGCCGTCAGCTTCGACCCCTTCGGCCGACGGCTCGCCGTCCCCCTAGACACCCGCACCATCACGGGGCTGGCGGAGCAGCGTGGTAACACGTCTGCACACGTGTTACCACAGCCCGTTCTGCGATTTCTGCCTGGTTTAGAGGTACATGAGACGGGGATGGTTCGCAGTCATGTCACAAATCACGCGGTCCGACGAGGCCGAGGCTTTCCTTGACGCCCGCCAGCACATCGCTCCTGAGGTGGTGAGCGCCTGCGAGGGGTGGACCGCACACGAGGTCACCGCGCACCTCGCCGCGATAGCAGCCGAGGTCACCCGGCATCTTGAGCCCTACCTGCAGGGGAACCCGGTGCCCGCGACCCGCACGTTCGAGGAACGCGAACCTCCGTACCGGGCGATGGGCGACGCGGCTTTGCTCCTGCGCTTGCAGGACGAGGAGCAGAAGATGCGCACGGTCCTCGGCCAGGTACTGGACAGGGAACCAGACGCCGTGATCCCGTGGACCGGTCGCCAGATGGTGGTGGCGAAGTTCCTGCCGCACCTGCGCAATGAGTTCGCGATCCACCGGTGGGATTTCGCCGGGGATGACGAGGTCGGCACTGAGCTGCTGAGCCAGCCCGAGCTGACCGAGCACGCGGTCGGTGTTCTCGGGCGGATACTGCTGCTCCGCGGCGCCGCGCATGATCCCTGCCCGGGCGAGGACTTCCATGTCCGGCTGCGCGCCGGGACCGGGCCCGATGTCCGGGTAGTGGTGGAGGCTGGCCAGGCGGGACTGGAGCTGACCGACAGCCAGGCCGACGAGCCCTACGTCGAGCTCGACCCCGCCGCCAGGACCCTGGTCATCTGGGGACGCCGCCCCGATCAGCGCGGCCGGTTCCGCAGTCATGCCGGCGAGCCGGTCCTGCGTCGCCTGCAGGCCCTGCTGTCCGGGTACTGAACTGCCAGCCCGCTAGGCAGCCTGGGGCAAGGCCGGGCTGCGCATGAGCCGGCGAGGGATGAACCTGCGCTGCGGGAGCCGGAAGGGGAGGCCCCGGGTTGCCGTGCACGCGGATTCTGCGGGGGCGGGGGATCGCGTCAGGAGCGGGCCGGCGACGGCGTTGATCACCAGCGGGTCGGTACCGGCGTACCGGGCCCATTGCGCAACCTCCAGCGCGTCGCCCGGGCGGTGCCGCGCGTCCTTGGTAGTCAGCGCCGCGACGAGTTCTGCCACCGGCCAGGGTACGGTGCGAGGCAGCGGCGGCAGCGGCCGGTCCAGGTGCGCGAGCGCGACGGACAGCGCGGTGCCGCCGAATGGCGGCCGCCCGGTCAGGCATTCATAGCCGATCACCCCCAGGCTGTACAGGTCGCTGGCCGGCGTGGCCGGTTTGCCGGCCGCCTGTTCCGGTGACAGGTAGGCGGGGGTGCCTAGCATCAGGCCCGCCCGGGTCACCGAGGCCGCGCCTATCGACCGGGCGATGCCGAAGTCGGCGATCTTGACCTGGTCCCCGTCGCACAGCATGTTTCCTGGCTTCATATCGCGATGCACGATCCCGGCCGCATGAGCGCACGCCAGCGCCTGGGCCGCCTGCGCGATCAGGGCCAGGACGCGCCCGGGGGACAGCGTGCCTTCGGCGGCGATGACTGTGGCGAGCGACGGGCCCGCGACGTACTCCATCACCAGGTACGGCACACCGCCGGCCGAGCCGTCGTCGTAGTCGTGGACCGCGACGATGCCGGGGTGAGAGAGCTGGGCCGCGTGCCTGCCCTCCAGCCGCAGCCGGCTCCGGAACTCAGGGTTGTCAGCGAGCTCGTGGCGCAGCAGCTTGACCGCGACAATCCGGCCGAGCCGGGTGTCGCGTGCCCGCCAGACCTCGCCCATCCCGCCGGCCGCGATCTTGTCCTCCAGCTGGTACCGGCCGCGTAGCGGCGGCGGCACGCCTGGTGTTCTTTCCTGTACTAGCTGGGAAGTTCCCATCCCTGTCAGTCCTGTGCTCAGAGGAAGCGGCCCGGCTGAGACGCGGGGCGCGGGCCTGGCTACTCACAAGTCAACGCTGGCTGCCCAGCGGCGGAAACGAGCAACATCAGCAGGGTCCATCACCAGAACCGATCACCCTGCAATCCGCGTAGGCAAATTCCGGGCTACGCGCGAGGTGATGGCTGAGCGGGAAGACAGCGTACTGTTAGTTCGTAGGGCTGGTAAATGTGCTGCCGGGTCGAGACCTCGCCTTGCTGCTGAAGCAGGAGGGCACGGCCGTGTTCAGTGCGGATCTGAGTACCAGCGAGCGCGACGGTACAGTCGTCGTCGCGTTGTACGGCAAGCTTGACATAGTAGACGCCGCGGAAGTCGCGGCTGGGCTCGTGGCAGCCCTCGTCCGCGAGCCCAGGATAATCGTGGACCTAGCGGGCCTGGATTTCATCGACTCCAGCGGCATAGCCGCGCTCGCGTATGCGCGCAGGCACGCCCGGCAAGCCGGCGGTGACCTGGTGCTAGCCGCGCCACGGCCGCGGGTGCTGCGGATTCTGGCCGTTACCCGCCTGATCGATGACTTCCGCGTGCATGACAGCGTGGAGGAGGCAGCGGTGGACGGGATAATCCGTGATAAAGTAGGCTACCTGCCCCGGACCTCGGCAGCTCAGTTAACTCTGCCCTGTGCGCTTACCGTCACTCTTGTCCGGGAGCAATCGGATTCCTGGATTAACGCTTCGAGATACTGGCCTGCGATCGGTCGTCGGGGAAGTCTGATGACCATTCAGTATTTGCTTGAGTGTGTTTTAGCCGCTAGGCCCGGACTCCGCCTGGCTTCTGGATCATGAAGGAAGCCCATGCTTGACGTGGAACTTAGCGTCGCGTTTGTCGTGCCCGACCAGATGATTGCTGAGGACCTGACAAGCCTGGATGACGGGGCGCTACTCGGCATCATCGAGGCGCTGCCGCTGGCCAGCGTGCGGCGGGCCGCGGCGTGCGAGGTGCTCGTGATCCGCTACCGCCCGCTGGTCCGGTCCTGCGTGTGGCCGTACCGGCACACCCCCGAGTCGGTAGACGACCTGATGCAGGTGGCCTATATCGGCCTGCTGAAGGCGATCAGCAACTTCGATCCGGCCATGGGCGGGAGCCTGTCGGCCTATGCGCGGCCCTGTGTCACCGGCGAGCTCAAACGGCATTTCCGTGACAAGCGGTGGCAGGTCCATGTCAAGCGGTCCGTGCAGGACCTGGCGCTCGAAATACGGAAGGCCACCTGGCTGCTGGCCCAGGAGCTGGGACGTATCCCCGCCGACATCGACCTGGCCCGGTATCTGGGGGTCAGTGAGGATGAGGTGCGGCATGCTCACGGGGCGACGCTGGCTTTCCAGCCGGGGTCGCTGGACGCGCCGGTGGCCGGCCTGACCGGCGTGCATACCGTGGCAGACCTACTCGGCCAGGAGGATCCGCGGCTGGAGCACATGCTCGGCATGCACGCCGTTGCCGCGCACTGGGGCGAGCTGCCCCTGCGTGAGCAGGAGATCCTGCTGATGGACTTTCGCAACAACATGACACAGCTCCAGATCGGCCGGCAGCTCGGCATCTCTCAGATGCACGTCTCCCGGCTGCGGACCCGGGCGCTTGGCCATCTCCGCTCGCGCCTGCTCGATCTGGGGGAGCGTGCCTCCTGACCGCGAAGCGATCTTAATTTCTCATTTTCGGACGAACAATTGCCCGGCAATCTAATATGCGACATTGGTTATCTCTTTAAATGATTAAAGATAACTAACTCCAGGCATTCTTGCGGCTCGCTTGTGGCAAATTAGTGGTCTTATCTCTGGGTGGATTGGCGGTCCTGTATCACGGCCGGGCGGCAGCTTGCCGTCTGGATCGTCGACCGGCGCGGCCCTGCCGTCGCCTGAGCCGCGCCATCCACTGTCTGGGCAGCGCCATCCACTGTCTGGGCAGGGCCTGCTCGGTCCCCGGCATTGCCTCATGGCACGTCTGCATGGTGAAGGTCTCGAAGACTGACCCGAGACCAGGATCCTCCGCGACGAGCGCCTTCTCGATCTGGTCCAGGGCCGTCCGCGGGCGCCGCCCTGACGGCCGAGCCGTCCGCCTTGCTAGTCCCACACTGTGTCTCCGGTCATCCGTCCCCAGGCAGAGCGCTGGCTGACATGTCCAGCAAACCCCGTCTGCGGCACGTCGGATACCGGCATTCCGCGCAAGCCTCATCACCGGGATCGATCACGGCCCGCCGGTGCTCGAACGCACAGGACCGGCCCCCGCCACTGCTGAGCTCGTGGCGAGGGCCGGTCCTGGTGTTTTACCTGCGTGCGGTGCGACGGCTCGTCTGGCCAGAGAACAGGTGGTAGGCGAGCAGGAGGACGGCTGCTCCGGCGATGGCGGTGAGCCAGGTAGACGCGTTGAAGAATCCGTTCAGGGTGTGGATGTGCCACACCTTGGTGGCTACCCAGCCGCCGCCCAGTGCTCCGGCGACGCCGATCAGGCAGGTGATGAACAGGCCTTGTGATCGCCTGCCGGGGATCAGCATGTTGCCGATCAGGCCAGCAGCGAGGCCGAGAACGATCCAGGCAATGATGCCCATGATGACTCCTTTAATCAGTGACGTGTGAGGTAGAGGGCCGCTGGCGCGCGGCAGATCCGGCTGTTTACTGACGGGGTGCTTACTGACCGGCTGTTTACTGACCCTGGGTGGGCTGGCGCCGGTCGCGGCGCATGATCCGCCGCAGCTGGGTGATCCGCGCGGTTCCCGCGGCGGCCATGACCAGTGCGCCGCCGATGACGGCGAGCAGCAGTGCCACGGCTAGCGACAAGCGCAGGTGGGCGCCCAGGAAGCGTTGGCTGATGGGTCCGGCAGGGTGTTAGGGGCGTCTGGTGGTGCCGCAGGTGCGGTCATGAAGGTCTTCCTTCAAAGCGGGGACAGGAGCCGGTTCCCGTCGGCCTGGGGTGCTGGCCGCCAGTCGGCGGCTGATTCCCGGTGCCTGTTCTCACCATACACTTGAAATCATAAACTAGCAATACATTTCTAGAATCAATGGATCCAATGAACACCCCAGGAGTCACCGCCAGCCCTTGACCGCGGCTCTGAACGCGGCGAGCGCGGCGGGGTCGTCCTGGAGCCGCCAGTTGTGGATGTCGGCGGTGTCCTTGAAGCCGTTCTTGTCTGTGTTGAACCACACCAGGCCGATCAGGCCGTCGGCGCGGATGCCTGCGAACAGGCCGGCCACCTGGCTGGCCGCGTGCGGGCCAGAAAGGACCGAGGTCTCGGCGATCAGGACAGGCTTGCTGGTGAGGGCACGGACCTCGGTGACAGCGTAGGAAGCGCCGGGCCATACGGCGGCGTATGGTTCCGTCTGGCCGAACCAGTCTCCGTTGGCTTCGTGTCCGAACGAGATGACAACGGGATGGCCGAACGCCTTCACCTGCGCGGCGAAATGCCGCAGGTAGACGTCGCTGTGGCCTGAGATGATGCCGGCTAGACCCGACGGGTCCATGTTGGCCAGGGTCATGGCCCCGGCCTTCCACGCCTGCTCGGCGAACTTCGTCCGGAAGCTCTCGTACCACCCGCTGTAGTACATGGCCAGGTTCACTGGATGCCGGATGGCTGAGGCGAACGCCGCCGCCGGGGCGTAGGAGGCGGGCATCCCCGTCTGGGTCATGCCGATGTAGAAGGGTCCTGCGGCCCGCAGGACAGACGGCGCGGGGGGAGCGGTGGCTGGTGTGCGGGCCGCCTGGCCAGGTGCCGAGGATCCGCACGCCGCTACGCCGCCGGCAGCTGCTGCGGCGAGTAGCAGCGGGATCAGGGTGCGGAGCTTCAAGAGACGTTCCTTCCTGGGCAGATGACGCGGCCGATGACGGCCGCGTAGAGGACCGCGAACAGGGCGGCGATAGCGAACCGGGTCGAGCCGGTCTGCTCGATGCGCCAGGCGGCGAGGCCGAGCCAGGTAAGCGCGAGGGTGCCGTTCCACCCGATGACGGCCGCGCGGAACCGGCGGGTGGCATCCCCGGGGCCGCGTGTCGGCTGCCATGACATGACGTGGCCGCGGGAGAAGTCCCACAGCCCGAGTACCTGCGCCCAGCCGACGGCTATCGCCAGCGGCCATGTCCCCAGCGACCACCGGGCGTTGTGCCACAACGGGTACAAGATGGTGCTGGTGATGATCGCGGGGATGAGCAGGATCACGTTGCGGATCCGGATCTCGCCCGGCAGGAAGATGAGCAGTGTGATGGGGATCAGCGGCAGGACCAGAGTGCGGAGCGCGGTCGTGAAGTTCCACATCCAGCCCGCGATATACGGGAGCCGGGACCGGAACGGCATCGGCACCCGCCACATGTGCGACGTCCAGATCAGCGACGTCGCCCCGTTGCACCACCGGTACTGCTGGCGGGTGAAGCCGTCCATGTCGGCCGGGCAGATCCCGGTGGCCAGGTTCACCGGGATGTACTTGAGCTGCCAGCCGTGGCGGCGGACGTCGAGGCCGGTGTGACTGTCCTCGGCGTACGGGATCAGGGTGAACCCCGGCACGCAGTCCAGCGCCGCGCGACGGTAGACGGCGTTGGAGCCGACGCACAGGGCGCTGCCGAACCGATCCCGGGCCTGCTGGACTGAGCGGTAGAACACCTCCAGCGTCGCCCCGGCTGCTCGCTCCAGCCAGGTCTGGTACCGGCTGATCCGGAAGAACTGAGGGGTCTGCACAATGCCCAGGTGCGGGTCGTCCAGGTACGGGAAGGTCTCGGCCCAGAAGTCAGGGCGGGGACGGAAGTCGGCGTCGAAGATGATGATGTAATCGCCGTCGGACCGGTCGAACGCGTAGTTGAGGTTGCCGGTCTTCTTCTGCTCGCGGGTGTTGGGGCGCCGGACGTAGGTGAGGTCCATCTCCCGGGCCAGGGCAGCGGCCTCGTCGCTGGGGCCGTCGTCCAGGACGTACGCGTAGACGCGTCCGGGGTAGGCGGCGACCAGTTCCAGGACGCCTTCCCAGGTGTTGCGGAGCACCGCGGCGGGTTCCCCGCAGATCGGCAGGAACACGTCGACCGACGGGTAGCGGTGCGGTTTCCAGGTCAGCACCCGGAGCTCGTGGGCCGTCATGTCGAAGCTGCGGCCGGTGAAGTTAATGGGCAGGCTGAGCGCCTGGTACGCGAGGTAGGCCGCCGTGTATACCGCGAAGGGGAGCAGCAGCGTGTAGCGAGCTTCCATCCACGCCTGCGCGACGGTGATGAAGACCGCGCTGAGCAGAAGCGCGGGGGTCAAGTGCGCGACCGACCGCCTCGCGTACGAGCGTTTCTCGGCGTCGGTGGGCGGTGATGGAAGGACGATGCGCGTATTGCGGTGCCTGCCCGTCGTTGCCGCGGTCACCGGTGCCGCCGCGAATGACGGGACTGGCGGGGCTGACGGGAATGATGCGGCTGCGGCGCGTACTCCCACACGAGGAAGATGCCGGTGCGGGCGACAAGCCGGTAGGACCGGTCGTGCGCGATTACCGGGATGAGCGCGGCGTCGAACGTGTCCGTCCCGTCGTTGTTCAGCACGATCAGCTTGAAGTAGCCGGCCTGGACAGCCGCGGCGTACGGAGCGGGGATGCCCGCGCTGCCGACTGAGGCGTCGTCCACGGTCCGCCCAGAAGGCAGCCGCAGGCTGCCCTGCCCGGAGATCCGCTCCCAGATGGCATCCCAGTGATAGGCGGGGCCAATGTAGTAGTCCAGGATCGACGCGTTCTGGAAGAGGATCTCGCCGTCAGTCCGGGCAAGGAGGGGGCGGACCACTGACACGACCTGAGTGGTGTTGGGCCAGTACTGGTCGCCGACGACCGCTGTCGGCCACCCGATGACGGTGCTCGCCCCGATCGCGGCCAGGGCCGCCAGGAGTACCGCGGCCTGCCGTACCCGGGTTCCGCGCATGAGCGCGGCCAGGCCGTAGCCGACGGCGAGCGCCACGAACCACGCCGCGAAATCCTCGTGCTTGGCCAGCGACGTCGACGTGTGGATGCGGAGCTGGTTGAGGGGTGCCACAAGGCCGGTGCCGAGCAGGACGAGGATCAGCAGCCGCCGGTAGGGGCGCCGCTCGAGCCGCAGGCACGCCAGGCCGGTGACCGCAGCGACGGGACCCAGCACTTTCATGTAGGGCCAGAATGTCGAAAGGATCGTCATCGTGCTGTCGCCCCCGGCGGGGCGTCCCAGCGTCGTCGCGGTCAGGCCGGTGACGTAGTACTGGTTGCGGGCCGTCGCTACCGCGAGCAGCACGATGAGGCAGATCGCGGTGTAGGACCCGGTGATTGCGCCCAGCCTGGTTGCTTCCTTCCTGGACTGCGTGCACGTCAGGGCGGTGACGGCGGCCAGCGCGATCACCGTCGGGTCGAATATCGCCGTCGCGTACTTCGCCGAGTTCGCCGCGGCGAGCGCTCCCGCCGCGCCCATTGCCCACAACGCGCCGCGGCTGCTGCCGCACGCCGCCCGCACCGCGCACCATGCGGCTAGCGTCAGCAGGAAGCAGGCCATTGAGTCGTAGGTGGCGAATGCGCCGAGCCGGACGGTCTCGCCGAGCAGTGCCCACAGCGCCGTGGCGAGGAACGCGCTCCGCCTGCCGTACAGGCGTGCCCCAGCACTCCACAGCAAAGTGGTAGCGCCGAGCATGAAGCACAGGCTCAGGATGCGTGCCCCGGCCAGGCCGCCGATGCTGTCGGCGATCGCCGCGACCGGTGGATAGACCACGGGGGAACCAGACAGGTACGTGGCAAACGGAGGCAGCGGTGTCCCGTGCAGCAGGTGTGCCCAGTCCTGATGGCCGACCCACAGGTACAGCGACTCGTCGGCGAATGCGGTATCCAGGTGAAGCAGGCGCAGCGAAAGCCATGCCTGGACGGCCAGTATCAGGAGCAGCGGCCACGGAAAGCGGGAGACGGCACGCCCTAACGTGCCCCCGTGCAGCTCCGGTGACTTCAGCTCGGTGGCCGGGTGCGGCCCGGATCTCAGGTTCCCCGGGCTGGCCAGGTCGATAAGCCGGGAGCCCGTCTCGGTCACGACTCCCGGCGGGAGCACGAATCGCATGACGGGCTGCGTCTGAATGCTGCCGTTCATCGGGCATCGCCGACGATTCGCCAGCACCTTGCAAGAACGCTTAAGAAGCGCCAGGTCGCCACGGCGTACCTCCAGGTTTTGTCGTGCCCGCTTCTGCGGGCTCGTTCTTCATGCCTGGGGACGTGGGCAATTGCGTCTCGGTCCCCCCCGGAAGCACTCTGGCACTGGATCCGCGGTCAGCTCACCGTGTTATCCAGATTGTGACGTTGCAGTCACTTATGGTGCCGATCCGTCGTATGTGACGGCAGATTCAGAACGGGCGGTGGTTCCCGTTATCACGCACGCCAGGCGCGCGGACGGGATCCGACCTACGACAGCGCGAGCTTCACCGTCGCTGCCGCCACGACCGCACCGTTTCGCGTCCCGGTCAGCCGGAACGCCGCGCCTGGTCCATCCGGCTGTAGCACCACCGCGGCCATCCGCCCGTCCTTCGCATAGGCGGCCTTGACCAGGTGTGCCGCTGACCGCGGAACCCAGGTGACCTGGGTGCCCTGACTGCAGCCGCGGGCGACAAGGAAGATCAGCACATCGCCGACGGTCGGGTACTTGATGACCGGCAGCTGGCGCGTCGCGTCGAAGACGGTCGCGCCAGCCGCACTGTCACTCAGCTCGGTGCCGCATACCACCGTTGCCGGGGCAGCCGTCGTGGTCTGCGGCTCGCTCGACGTGCAGCCCGTCACTCCGCACGCGAGGATGGATGCCGCGATCCCCAGCTTCCAGCGGTTCCGCATGCCTCTTTATACGTGGCTACGTGCCTGGTGGTTCCAGTTATCAGGCATGCCAGGCGCCTGGGGTACGTGGTCGGCGTGAGCATTCGTGCGCTTTGCCCAGCGGGAGTTGCAGACCAGTCCGAGCATCAGTACCGCGTAGCCGCAGCAGGCCATGAACCACCAGCCGACATGGCTGGCGTGCACGAACGTGGTCTGTATCGACCCGTGCATGCTGGCCGCCAGCACCGAGCCTACGATGGCGACGCCGAGTGACTGGCCGAGCATCCGGCTGGCGGAGTTCAGCCCGGACGCCATGCCTGCCTGACTCTTGGGCACGCCGGACATCACCCCGTTGGTGATCGGCGAGCTCACCATGCCGGTGCCGACGCCGAACAGCGCGTACGCGCACAGCAGGTACGTGACCGGTGTCATGCTCGTGATCTGGGACAGCAGCGCGCAGCTGAGGGTCAGCGCCGCGCCGGCGATCACCAGCGGCACCCGCGATCCGTGGCGCGCCACCATCCGGCCTGCCAGCGGCGCGCACAGCGCCATCGCCACCGGCATCGGCAGCAGCATCAGGCCGGCCTGCAGCGCGGAAAGGCCGCGGACGTCCTGCAGGTACAGCGAGGACAGGAACAAGAACCCGGCCATCGCCGCGATCGCGCAGACCGCGGTCAGGTTCGCACCCGCGAACGGGATGCTGCGGAACAAGCGCAGGTCGAGCATCGGCTCCGGGTGCCGCGGCTCATAGGCGAGCAGCACCGCCAGCGCCGCTACCGACAGCCCGAACGCACCGAAGATCAGCGGTGAGTGCCACCCAAGGGTCGGTCCCTCGATGATCGCGTAGGCGAGCCCGCCGAGCATGGCGATCAGCAGGCCCTGCCCGACCGGATCGGCGCGGCGGGACCGCTGAGCCTTGGAGTCGGGCACGAACAGCGCGGTCAGCGAGATGGCGGCGAGCCCCACCGGGATGTTCGCCCAGAAGATGCCGCGCCAGCCGACGGACCCGACCAGGATGCCGCCGAGCAGCGGCCCCATCGCCATGGATAGCCCGAACACGCCGTCCCAGATGCCGATCGCCCGGGCCCGCTCGGCCTTGCCGGTGAACGTGTTGGTGATGATGCCAAGCGCCGCCGGGTTGAGCATCGACGCCCCGACGCCCTGCAGTACGCGGAAGCCGATCAGCCAGCCCAGGCTCGGTGCCAGGCTGCACATCCAGGAACCGAGAGTGAACAGCGACAGCCCCACCTGGAAGATCGTCCTGCGCCCGACCCTGTCCGCCAGCGCCCCGGAGAACATCAGCAGGCCGGCCAGCACGATCGTGTAGGCCGCTATCGTCCACTGCAATCCCGATACCCCGGCGTGCAGCGAGCGCCCGATGGACGGCAGCCCCACGTTCACGATGGTGTTGTCCAGGCCGACCATGAACAAGCTCATGCAGCACACGGCGAGCATCAGTGCCCGCCTGCCACTGCCGAGTGCTTGTCCAGGACTCGGCAGCTGAGCCGAAGTCCGTCCTGGTAGCTGCACGGGTGCACTGAGTGACCGGAGCTGGGTAGCCGTGAGCGGAGCCTGCATGTTCGAGATCCCTTACCTATGAGCCGGCCAGGTGACCAACCGGGGTCAAGTTAGGACACGAGGTTCATAACAGATATTACGGTACTCAGAAACTAAGCGTAGTCAACTGGTTACGATAGGCGTTTTAATGCCCGAGCCCATGCGGCCGAGGACATCATCCCCGCCATCAGCCAACTCACCGCGAGTCCGATGCAGTGGAGCTGGCGGCGAGGACGCAGATTACTGGCGGGCTGAGCGGAAGGGTCTCGGTGCTCATGTGCGTGAAGCCGGCGCTCCGCAGCAGGTTCTCGATCTCGGCGGCGGCGCTGCGGGAGGTGTCGGCGGTGGCGCCGGGGCAGCGGGGCTGGGACACGATGGCGATGCGCCCGCCTGGTGCGAGCCGTCGGCGCAGCTCGGCGAGCCGCTCGGCGGGCGCGGGCCAGAACCCGAGCGAGTTGACGGCGAGGATGGCGTCGAAGGGGCCGTCGAGTGCGGCCGGCAGCTGATCGGCCGGGGCATTGATCAGGGTGACCCGCCCGGCCCGGATGGCGGTGGCGTTGCGCCTGGATGCCTGCCGGAGCATCACGTCGGAATGGTCGATGCCGTACACGTGGCCTGCGCCGGCGCGGACCAGCTGCGCGACCGCGAGGCCGGGGCCGAAGCCGATCTCGAGGATCTGGTCGGCGGGCTGCACGCCGAGCAGTGAGACGGCCCAGCGGTTGCGCTGCCGGTTGGACGGGCGGTGGGCAAACACCCAGCCGTTCACGCTCCCGGCCGCGCCCCGGGATGGTGGGCCTGGCCGATGACATCGCGGTCCAGGGCGCGCACGACGGCGATCCCGGCGCGCGCGACCCCGTACTCGACGACGGCGGTCATCGCCCGCCGCACTGCCCGTGGCATGCTTCCCTCATGTCGTGTTCCCATGACCGGCAGTCAACGCCTTCAAGTGCACCTGAAGTCAACACGCCAGGCGGCATGCTCACCATCGGTGAACTGGCCCGCCGCGCCGGGGTCACGGCCTCAGCCGTGCGCTACTACGAAGAACTCGGCCTGCTCCCCCCGCCGGCCAGGAGCTCGGGGCAGCGCCGCTACCCCGAATCGGCGGCCAGGCTCGTCGCCGCCATCCTGCTCTACAGCGACGCGGGGTTCACCCTCGCCGAGCAGAAGGCCCTCATGGCCGCCCGCGCCAGCACGCCCGGCGACCGCAGGCAGCTCATGCAGCGCAAGCTCGCCGAACTCGACGAGCAGATCGCCAGGGCGCAGGCTGTCCGCGAGGCCATCAGGCACGGCCTGACCTGTCCCCACCAGGACATCACGCAATGCCCCAGCTTCAACGCCGGCATCACCGCCCGGCTCGCCGGCCAGCCACTGTCGCGATCCCACCAGCAGCTGCACGCCCAACAATGACCCGTCTGCGAACGGGCTGTGTTTCCAGTTACCTGGCATACGCCCGATCAGCTGAAGCCAAGGTGGAGCGTATCGCGCAGTCAAGGTTTGCCCGTATCTGGTATGAAATGCTCTCGAAAAAAGATTGAAAACATTCATCAGAACGGCGCCTGCTCCGCGCCTGCATGATATATTCGAATCAACAACTGGACGGTCCGAGCC